>Ga0116227_10000789_pt1 | contig 65602 bp, 52 predicted proteins | sample S1TSphgellanicum_FD_89693 | JGI IMG/M metagenome (GOLD analysis project Ga0116227, IMG submission 89693) | Host-associated microbial communities from peat moss isolated from Minnesota, USA - S1T2_Fb - Sphagnum magellanicum MG | ecosystem: Host-associated > Plants > Peat moss > Unclassified...
AAAAAAAAAAAAAAAAAAACCCAACCCAACTCTTTCAGTTGTTGAGAAAGAGACAGGATGAGTGTACCTAAGTCCAAAAACCCCAAAAAAATAAAATAAAAAAATAAATAATTAAAAATTTACAACACTAATATATATTATTCTCTATCACGACACGTCTGTATTCCACTCTTTCTCTGCCTCGTCAGAGTAAACACACCATGACGAGATGAATGGATGATGGGACGGATGAACAGATGAATTATGAGATAGATGGATGAAATGATGCTTCAAGACGTCATTACAATATGTAATTCCACTGTAACTATCGAACTATCTCACTCTTTTCACCAACCCATTTACATGGATGATGAAAAATAAATAAATTAATATGCATCTTTTCATAATTAAAATTTCATAATTTAGCTGAATTCAAATTGGTTTAAATGAATCCAATCAATTTGTGCATAATTGAATTGAATTTGATTGAATTTGATTTGTTTCAGTTCAATTCAATCAATTCAATTTAATTGAAATTTCAATGAGTACATAAATCTCTTAATGAATCCAAATTTTAAAAAAATAAAATAAAATTGTGTATAGTTCAATTCTCTTCCATTTAGAAATTAAAATTCAATTAAAATTCAATTGAACTTGCATTAGTCAAATGAAACTTAATTTCCACAAAATAAACTCATTTGTTTTTTTATTTTAGTAGCGTGGAGCAGTTCAGGAGGAACCCAAATAAACAAACAAATAAACACATAAATAAATAAACAAATAAAAAGTAAATAATATAATATAATATAATGTTGACCTAGTTCCAAATCCTGGCCATGTGGGATTCCTGGCCGTTATGGGTGAGCTCACAGAATTTGTCAGTGCGGGGCAGAACATGCACCTGACGTTATGGGACAGAAAAAAAATTGGCATATTCCGCGTTGGAATAAGCCTTCCCTTGAACCTCGCTCGTTCAAGGCAGGGAGGGAGAGAGGAGACGGCGCCTTGGCGCTTGCGGATGCGACAAAATTGCGTTTGGTGCCAGTTGCGATGGCGTGAGAATCGTGGAATTGCATCGCAATTTTTTTTAATAATTGTTGCGTCTGGAGATCGGTTTGCTTTCTGTGGTAAGTTGCGAATTTTTTTCCATTTGGGTTTTGGTTTTTTTTTTTGTTTTTTTGTGGTACTCTTTGTTGGTTGTGAATATGTGTACGCTTCTTCTTCTGGATCCAACTCTGTTTTCAGTTCCTTTCTACTGTCTTTGGGGGAGCGGGGGATGGGTTCTTCCAGTCATCTGTGGAGGAAAGCTTTTGTTCAATTGTTAAGGGGATTAAGGATCTATCTGTTGAGAGATTCCACCGGAATTTGAAGAAGAAGAAGACGACGAGGAAATCGCAAACTGTGCATGCTTTGTCACAATTTGTGATTTGCATTTTTCGTGGGTGATGGTGCTGCTGGTGGTGGGTTTCGAAGAAGGTGAATTCGCAGCTGATCGCGTAGTTGGGTTTTGTGGCAACTGCAGTTTTTCAGCACAATCTGATTTGGAAGGTAGAGAGAGAGAGAGAGAGAGAGAGAGAGAGAGAGAGAGAGAGAGAGAGAGAGAGAGATGGGATACAAGTTCCATTTCCCAGATCTGCAAGTCTTGTGTTGTTTGTGATGAGGAGGAGGAGGATCTTATAGGGTGGGTGTGATTTGGTTTTTGGCTTTCTCTTGCTTGCAAGGGTTGCAGATTCGTGAGTGACAAAAAGAGGGTTCAGAAAACAATCGACAAAGATGGTGCTGGAACAATCAGCTGGCACTCTCCTCAAATTTGCGGTGATACCCATTGCCAAAGTGCTTGTCATGTGTGGATTGGGGTTTCTGCTTGCTAGTTCTTACATCAACATCCTTCCTGCCCCAGCTCGGAAGCAGCTCAGCAAGGTAGCAAGAACGCTAGCTCCCTCTTTGTCCCCCTCTTTGCTCACTCGATTGTTATGAAAAAATTCACAGGAAGTAGTAGAATCTGGAGTCCATCCTACATGAGGATTGAATGAATCTTTTGCTGTTGCTGCGGCTCTACAGCTTTGCTTCCTCCTCCATAATTTAGGGTCTGGGGAAAAGGGTTTAGGGTTGAAAAGGGGAGGCTTTTTTTTTCTGTGTGGGCACTTTGCAGCTGGTGTTTTCTCTCTTCTTACCCTGCTTAATCTTCACGCAATTGGGGAAGTCTGTGACAATTGAGAAGATACTTGAATGGTATGCAACCCTCCTCTCCACGCACATTTGTGCACAGATCAAAATTAAAAAAATAAAAATTGAACACCCTTACATCTCTCTCCCCCTGTAGTCTTGATCTTGATTTTGAGCATTGATGTATTAATGATTGTTTGCATGCTGGAGATCCAGGTGGTTCATTCCAGTCAACGTGATTGTTGCCTCCCTCTTGGGCTGCTGTCTAGGCTATGCCATTGCACTGCTTGTCAAGCCTCCCCCACAATTCTTCAACTTCACAGTTGTTATGATAGGCATTGGTATGTTAGCAAATTTCATTTCTCTCTCTCACTCTTATGACTCTCTCTACTTTGCACTTGGTTGTCATTGATTTGAAGCAAATTGTAGTCAACAGCATGCATGCTATCCCTCCTCCTCTAGCTGCTGCTGCTATCTGTGTGCCTGTACATGGGTGTTGCATTTTCTCACCTTTATATGCATCGTGAAAACTAGTTGCTTCTCTGTGTTTGCTGCATCAATTGATTTCATGAGTTAATCAACGTGATTGCATTGCCAAGTAAACTACACAAACGATATTTTGAGCTGCTTCCTTGTTTCTTCAGTAGAATTTGAAGTGTTACATGGATCACAGCATTGTCAGATGATTGTGTGGAAAATGGTGGCGACAAGTTTTTTTCTGTGTGCTCATCATTTGGTGAAATGTTGGAGCAGGGAATATTGGCAACATTCCACTGGTCATCATAGGGGCAGTGTGTCGAGACAAAGGCAATCCATTCGGTGATCCTGATTCATGCAACAGCAACGGTGTGGCCTATATTTCTTTTGGGCAGTGGGTATAAATTTTACTTCCTCTTTGCCACTAACACAGATTTTTGTAGAAGCAGTTGTCTAGAGCCCAAGTTGGAGGAGTTACAGTGACTTTTTTCTGTCTTTTCCACATTTCTTGTTCAGCCCTCAAAGTTGGGTTGAGATTACAATTCTGAATTAGGTGCTCTTATTGATGCAGCTATTGTCTTGTGAGTGCTAGCCAGCATTATGACTGAGTCTTACCATTGCTTTTGGAAATGCAACAGAAACTCAGGATGCACATTTTTGTAGAAGATTTTGGGCAGACCATTAGATACTTGTCTACACTGTATATTATATCACCACTGGGAGCTAATAAAGTCAGTGGGTAGTCATGGCAGCTCATCACTGCTATTTGTGATGAAGCTGATGGTCTGGCACTTTGTGAGTGACTCTCATTATGACTGTGCTCATTGTCATGTTATCGTCAAATTGTTGTTGTGGAGGTTTCTCTTCAAATTTCATAGATATATGGGCCTTATCAATGCAGGTTGGGGCTGTGATTGTCTACACATATGTGTTCCAAATGCTGGCACCTCCTTCTGCAACACACTCACATATTATGGACTCTGAGATACCTGGGGAGTCAGTGGCTCTAACTGTGCAGAGGATTGACAACTCCTCTGAAAGTATGCTCCTTCATCCAGATTATACTGAAGAGGATTCTCTCTCTGTTCCATTGCTGATTCCAAGATCCTCAACTGCAATACACATGGTACAAGAGAACATCTACATCTCTCTGGAGAGTTCACCCTTGCTTTCAAATCTCAAATGCCTTAGGGAGTTACAGTTAAAACAGACTGTGGTGGTGGGCTCCTTTTGTGAAGAGAAGAAATCTTTGATTAGGGCAAGTACATTGCCCATAGCTGCTACTGAAGCATTGATGATAATCTGTGGAATGCTCACTTTGCGTGGCAGGCTATGGCACAGTTGAGAAATAGTTTGAGTCACACAAGATTTGAGGACATTTTCCAGCCACCGGTGGTTGCCTCTGTAAGTTTTTGCAGCTGGAAAGGATTGGAGCTTCTTTCTGTATTTGAACATGATTGTGGTTGGTGTTTATTAATTTGGATGTTCCTTCTGTGGGTGAGGAAAAAATCAAGTAATTTGCTTGCTGATTCTGGGTACTATTTTGTTGTGCAGTTGCTTTCACTGGTATTTGGAGCGACTCCAATTTTGAGAAACCTGATTTTCACGGAGCACTCTATTTTCTTCTTCCTTTATGACAGCCTGAACATTTTGGGGTAAGCATGGCTGGTTGACTGTGACTATGATCAAACAAATATTTGTGAAGAAGAGTGGCATTCAAAGCTTCTGCCTAAAGGTGTCTCTATTATGGCACATTTTGCAATATCTGTTATCTTGCCTGTGTGTTGTTTCAGTTTGTTATGTAGCACTCACCGATCAGGCTGGTTAAGGTTTCCTGTGAAGTTGTGTCCAGGCTTTCATGACATGGAAGGGTTGTTGATGATTTGCAGGGGTGCAATGGTACCCTGCATCATGTTGGCATTGGGAGGCAACTTAGTGGGAGGTGGGTTACATCTATCACCTATTCTTTGTGGTGTCTCCTGTCATTTTTTTCCCTCTTTTTATCATTTTGATTGAAGAATACTATGCAAATTTGCCTTCATCTGTCATCAGGTAATTTGTAGGAAGTTTGTTCATGACACTGCCTGGTTTTTTTTTTATCACAAGTTTCACAAGAAATAAATGCTTTGGAAACTTTTTGCAGGACCTGGAAGTTCAGAGCTGGGCTTACGCACAACCGTGGCCATAACTTTTGCTCGCTTGTTGTTGGTGCCACCCATTGGCCTAGCAGTTGTGATGTCAGCTGACAAACTAGGATTTCTTCCAGCCAATGACAAAATGTTTCGCTTTGTGTTGCTGTTGCAACACACCATGCCTACTTCCATTCTTGCAGGTATGTATATATCTTTGAAACCATATTTACGAACTGTTCTCAACAAATTTATCCAAGAATTGAGCAAGATGTGGAACCGGTAGTTTCAATAGGAGCACAGCAAAGAGATCCTCAGAAAGGAACCTTCCTTGATGGTCTTTGGAACACTTTTGTACTATGGAATGGTCAAACCCCTGCTGATTATGTTGGGTAAGGCACCATTGAGCCTGTTAGGGTGAGCTAGGCAACTCACCCAACGTAATGGGCAAGGGTGATGTTCAATGAGATTAAGGTCTGTGGTGGCAGAATCAATGACGCTAGGGGAGAAAAAATTCATGTTCAACAGACACATTTTAGTACTATTACAAGTGTATGATCATCACTGGAAGATTATCCCATATAACGTGGTCAAGAAAATGACATAATCTGCCATCCTAGAGAATGTCTCTGATATGGTAAAATAGTGGGTACCAGGAAAAGATTCTGACTCCTCTTGTTGGTTTGGTTGCCTTTGTAGGAGCGGTGGCAAATCTGCAAGGACATGCAGAAAAGGAAGCATCAGCTATTCTGTTCTGGGAGCACATTCTTGCTGTTTTCTCAATGGCAGGTTGGCTCATTTTGTATGTTAATGTTTTGTTTTGAGACATACAGCAGTTGTGTTATTCTATTGTTCTACAGTGTAGTGACAAAAGCTTCAGGAAGCTAGTCTAAGAAGGGGGAGATGGTTTTAAGTACTGGGCAGACTGCCTAGTAGGCTCATCACTCACTGCCTGCATCTGTTGGACATGGTAGGAGAAATTCTTTAGTTAAATCATTCTAGTGTCACATTTAGTTGATAAGCTAAGACATGTCATGGACTGGTTTTTTGTGAGCAACCATGGCAGAAGAAGAAAGTCCTGACGAGAAGTGCCTGATGATGGGTACTGAATAAGCACCAAACTTGTAACCAGGTTCTGATGCAATTCATGAATGTTTGAGCATCTTGGTATTTGTTGCTGAGAAAAAAAGGCTCTCATGTACTCTAAATGTTTTGGAAATAGATTCTTTCAAGAAGGGAAGTGATGGCATTTTCCTTTCCATCATCTGGACTCAAAGAGGGGATTGCTTCTACAGAAAACAGTGTTTACAGTACTGTTGAGCTTTTTGATCGTATTTTATTAATGGACTTTTGCACCAGCTGCTTTTGTGTGCAGCAGACATCTCTGTAATGGGGTTCTTAACTGCAAAAAGTGCTGTGTGCGTGGTGTTGCACTGCGTTGCACCTTGGAGCCAGTTGAAATTGATACTGAAAACTTCTTCCTCCAGTCGAAATTGAACCTGTTAGTACTGCATGAAAAATGTACACCCAGTTTCTATGTTATGATTCTCTCTGGAATTAGGGGATCCTGAAATGTGACATCTTAATTCTAGGTCTGAGCCAGCATATCATAAGATTTTCCAACTGGACAATCAGGTGATGCAACAATGAGGAAGCATGTGTCTTGACAAAGTACCCTCTTGACTATTAGCAGTCAGGTTAGTCAAGGAAATGCTTCAAGTAATCTATGCACACCTTACAACTCCAATCACTTTTGAGTAGGGGATAACAGGTCTGCAGTGCTTACCTCTGTTTACTGGGAGATTGAGGAAGGTAGTGAAGGAAAGGGTTATGATCTGGAGAGAAAGCTTCAGCATCCGTGAAATCATATAGCATTAAAGGTGCTTCAAAAAGCTGTCTTGGAGATGGTGTAAGATGCTCGTCTCTTGGTTTCTTTCATTGCATGCCAGCTGGTATGGAACAAGCTGAACTGCAGTCAGGAGAAGTGTTTTTTTGCTGTAGCTTTTGGGCCATAGATCCTGTTCCCAGTTATGTCAAAGAGTGCAAAGAGTTTAGGAACAGCAGTGGCAGGAGAGTTTGAGACTTAGCAGAGGGAGAGAGGAATGCAATGGGATTGATCAAAGTTTAGGGTTATGTAGTAGTATTTTTCCTAGGATTACTCAAAATCTCAATTGCCCAAGAAGGCATCTTGGAAGGACTGGAGGGAAATAGGGAAGGACCTGTTCTTTAGAGGAACTGCAGCAGTTGAAAGATGGGCAGAGAGGGATTGTCACCTGGCAGTATGTTGGTGGTTGCACCGCTGAGTATATGATAAGGAGGAAGAAGTATCATCAAGTCACTGCTGGTGGCAATGTCCATTTTTGCTTCTGAACTTAGCTGTCAGTACTAACAGCATCTGCATCATGAACCGCATCCTCGAACTCTCTTCATATGCATGAACAAAACCATTTTCAGCCAAAACTACTTCAGCTTGATTAGCATTTGGGTAATTTCCAGCACTCAGTTGATCACTCTAAGTCTCTTGTAATTCCCATGACTGTCTTGTTGTGCTTGCTGTTGTTATCATGTGCTGTCATCAAAGAGAAGGGTTTCAACACGTGAGTAATGGTCAGGGATTTCAGGGAATTAGAGCTTTGGATATTGGAGGCAACAGAAGCAAAAACCAGGATCAGCGAAGGTCTGTGCAAGTAAATGATCAAAACTTGGCATTGAAGACAAGAAGCAATAGGGTTTAGAATGATAAACCTGGGCGAAAAGATTGTCACCTGTTGCAATTTATGTCTCTTTGGTTTGATTGCTGTTGGAATTCTGCTTGCTTGGGCTAAATTTTTTTTTCCTCAATTCCAAAATCCTGTGAAGGTTTGAGGTGGAAAACAACTCCATGCCTCAATGCTTGTTTTGAGGATTTTGTTTTGTTGGAGAAATTTGTTGCTGGATGTGATGAAGGAGCTTGTAATAGAGGCGGTGCAAGCAGAACGATTTTGACAAGCATCAGGGACAGTGGAGATTCAGGAATTTTTGGTGAGAGTTTGGTGAAGTCCACAGCAGCATGACAAGAGAGCCCATATCTCCAAGTTCCACAAGGGAGTGAGCAGTGGGTGAACTGGGATCTAACAGACATTTTTCATGGAATCATCTGGTATTCAAGGTAATCATTCAGTGCATGCAGAATCAATTTTGCAGAACAATTCTTGGTTGCAAAATTGATTCTCATGTTCATCATCATCGTCATCATCATCATATACTTTGAATTTGCAGGTAGAGTGAGTACCTGAAGAATAGAACATTGTTGGATGCACTACTACCAGCAGTAGGGTCAGGGCCATCTTGCAAAGATGATTCATGAAGAAGACAAAAGTCACAGCCTGGTTGTCCAAACCCACAAGAAATTGAACCTGAATCTGTGGGCAAGAGAATGTCTGAGAAGCGTGCCTTCCGTGAGCTTTCAGAAATCATTATTAGAACCTGCAAGCTTGATTCATATGCACCTTACAGATGCAGATGTCTGTCGGGCATCACACTGGCCACCAAGGTGGGCAACAATCCTTATATGGATCTTACATGGAATCAATAGCACATAATTCAGTTGACAATTCTGAATTCGTCTTGAACTCCATTCAAGGTGTGAAGAAGAACAAGAAGAGAATTTCAGAATTTTCTCCAAGAAAATTTTGTTAGAAGTTGAGGATCCTCTCTATCAAGAAATGAAACTTGGCAAACATGTAAAATCACAGCCAGGGCTGGTGGTGGTGGTGGTAGTAATCTTGGAAGCAAAATCTTCTTGTTGAGCAATTGACAAAAACAAACAATCTAAATTCACAACCACAACCATGGGGCAGAACTTGTCAAGCAGCTGATGAAAAAGAACAAAGAAGAACTGAGAAGAATGTGCTACAGAATTCCAAATTGACTACAGGTCCCACACACACACACTCACACACACACACACATATTGCACACACACATTGCATGTGATAGAAGAGATGTTGTAGGTAGGTGGAGGGGCACAGTGAGCATTGAATCTAGTTGTTGCACGGAGTTCAATGGCGTGCCTGCAGAAAGATTACCTACACACTACTCACATCAATGGCATGCATGCACGTGACATACCCTTCCTCTGTCTCTCTCTCTCCCTCTGTCTCTCTCTAGTCGATCATGATTCTCGAGCACCAGGAGCAGCCTAAGAAGCAGCAAGCAAACAAGCAAACAAGCAACTCTCGATCGATCAACTACTCCTTTGAGTCTGTGAACAATTGTGTGTCAAACATGGGAAGCAACAGCAGCGGTTATGATGTTGTTGTCAAGCTTCACGAGGCTCCAGACCGAGTTTCTTCAAGCATGAAATTGCAGCAAGCTGCTGCAGCAGCAGCGCCTGGACCACCTGGTTGCTGCAGATCATCATCATCATCACCACCATCATCATACTTGCAGACCCAGAATCAGAGCCGGAGCTTGGGTGTAGGTGGCTCTGAAATTGTGCAGCTTCATCATCATCGTCATCACCATCATCTGCATGGTAGTCTGAGCCTGCAAGATGATGATGATCCCGAATCTCTAATGCCATCGGAGTTCAACAAGCAGCTTGTGTCCAAGACTACCTCCTTTCATATTCCGGAATCTGGCACCTTTCCCCTCACTCTCGCTCCGGGTACGTACTTCCACCGTCGACCGACGATGAAGATCTCCATTCTCTACAACCCAATTACGAGCGAGCTCATCTTCCAGGAGATCGCTCCACCATTCTTGGAACCTTGATGGATTCTAACAGAATGCATGCAAAGAACACATTCATTGCAAACGGATTGTTCAAACTCCCCTTGTTTTGCTTCAAACTATTCAACCGTTGAAGAAGAAGAAGAAGAAGAAGGTTCTTCTTCTGTCTTCATGGGTCGTCACCAAAGCTCGCGGATCATGCATTGCACCTGTTGTTGTGGACGTTGGCGATCAGAATCTGATTTTTGTTGTTGTGGGTTGTGGGTGGGTGGGTGCGTGCTTTCTTTCTTTCTTTCTTGTGTGTGTGTGTGTGCGCGCGCGCTCCCGCACAGTGGATGATCAGCTGCAGGAGCCGCCGCCACGCGAATCATACTATGCGAGTTCGGATTCTTCCAGCGTGAAGGATTTGAGAGATGTGATGGAGGAGCAGCAGTGGAATTTGCATTCTGATCCCATGGATCTCACCATGCAGATCGGTGCTCGCTCTGCTGCTGCTGCTGCTTCTTCTTCTGTTCTTCCTATTGTCTTGAAGGCGAGAACTCTCTCAACAACTCTCCTTAGATAGATAGATTGTTATGGGTGATCAGCACAGAGCTCTAAAGATCCGGTTTCAGAAGATCTTATGCAGTAATCTTCATAGGATCTTCAGGATCTATAAGAGCTTGCCAGCATCTGTAGGAACTTGTTTGTTGCAAAAATGTGTGATTGGTTTCAATGGGTTGTTTGTTTATTGTTGGGATGATGGAGGAGAGCTGCAGTTTGAGGATGTGAAGTACAAGGTGGAGATGAAGGCGACGGCGGATGAGGCGCATGCAGGCGCAATCGGGAGTCTTCTTCATTGCAGTCTTTCATGTGTGGGTCTGAAGAAGACAGTCACCAAGGTGCGACACAGCCCACCGGAGAAGTTCATCCTGAATGGCATCACAGCGTCAGTGGCACCAGGCCAGATGCTAGCTCTCATGGGTCCTTCAGGAAGTGGCAAGACCACTTTGCTGAATGCTTTGGCTGGTAGACTGCACAAGAACTTGTCCGGCACCATCTCCTTCAATGGCCTCTCTTTCTCCTCTTCCCTCAAGAGAAGGTGAAGACAGGCACACACCGAGAGAGAGAGAGAGAGAGAGAGAGAGCTCTACAATGTCACCAACTCTCTTCTTTTGTTTCTTGCTTGGATTGTCTTGTCCGGAAGCAAGTTTCTCACGCGATCGTCTCTGGAGATCAATTCTTTGGGTTTTTGTGTGTAGGATGGGATTTGTCACACAAGATGATGTGATGTTCCCCATGCTCACCGTGCGGGAATCGTTGCTCTTCGCGGCTCTTTTGCGACTACCCAATTCCATGACCCGGATCCAGAAGATCCAGCGTGCAGACACTGTGCTCAAGGAGCTTGGCTTGGAAAGGTGATTGACGCAAACCCATCATTTCTCTTGATGGAGACAGCATTGGGTCGTAGACAGACCCTCAAGCAGCTGCTGCTGCTGCTGCTGAGCTAAACAAGAACAAGAACAAGAAGAACAAGAAGGTGGTGTTTTTTTTGCTGTTGCCTACAAGAATTGTTCACGTGAATTCATGTATGTTTTCTGGCGTCTTTTGGCGCTCTCCTCAGGTGTAAGAACACGATTATTGGAGGGACGTTTGTGAGGGGTGTTTCTGGAGGAGAGAGAAAGCGCACAAGCATTGGGTATGAGATTCTTGTGGATCCTTCTCTTCTGTATCTGGATGAACCCACTTCTGGCCTTGATTCTACCACTGCTCTACGCATCCTGAAAGTGCTGCAAAAAAATGCTCAGGTACCAATACATAACCCTCTGATTTTCTTTTTGCAGCCTGCCTGAGAGTTTACAGCTGCTGCCAGAAAGTCTAGCAAATCTGATCACTGTGTCAAAGCTCTAGAACACCATCTGCTGCACTGGCAGGAAGTCTAGCAAATCTAGTCATTGTGTCAAAGCTCTAGAACATCTGTTGCTGCCAGAAGAGCAATTCTGTTGGAACTCTAGAACATCTGCTGCCAGAAGAGAGGAAATTTTGATCCATGATTCTGTTTTCAGAGTTTGAGAAACCAACTTTGATGGTGGAAGAAGTTCAGTATAACATTGTTAGAAAAATGGATTCAATCAAGCCATGGTATTGCAGACTTGTTCATGAGAACTGTGTCTGTTGTGTTTCCTTCTTTCTGATTGTATTTTAAGTTATGATATGTTCTCTGACATATGTATGCACAAACAGGTAGGCAGAGGAATAGTGGCAACAATTCATCAGCCATCAAGCAGGATGTTTCACATGTTTGACAAGCTGATTTTGCTCTCAGAGGGTTATGCAATTTTTGCTGGCTATGCCAAAGATGCCATGGACTATTTCTCATCCCTCAGTCTTACACCACAGATTGCCATGAATCCAGCTGATTTCCTTCTTGATTTGGCGACTGGAACCACAAGTGACATCACCATTCCACCTGACCTTGAGAATCTTATCACCCAAATGGATCTAATTCCTCCTCCATGTGCAGCAGCAGCAGCAATAGGAGAAGATTATCATGCACCACCTTCTTCTTCTTCTACTACTAGTAGTCCAGCAATCACATGCAAGCAAATTGGTTTGACAATGAGGGATGAGAGCCGTAGTACTAGTCCTGAAGACTTTCAAAGAGACCTGGTTCACAAGGTATGAGAAACTTGTGAAGGAAAATCCTTGTTTGTTAAGATCAATTCACACAGCAAAAATCAATGCATGTTGTGTTTTAGGGGTGTCCTGTACATTCTGGCAAACAAGGATCCCAGTGATATCATAGGAATTTACATACTCAAGGCACAGAGAATTTGCATAAAAGGAAACTGGGGTTTAGGGTTTAGGGTTTTGGGTTTTACATAATACTTGGAAAATTTTAGGTCTGGTTTTGATCTGATTTGTAACCTTTCAACTGCATAGATTTAGAGCTATGGTGCAAAACTACTGGTGGGACCTAAGATCTAATGGGAAGCATGAAAATTATGCCTGGGGTTGAATCTCTCTCACTCAGTACATGAGGAGAAAATACATGACAAGATTGGCACCAGAGGAGAGAAGGGCAATGTGTGAGATGGGCAATGTGTCCAAGGAGCTCGAAGATGCAATCAAAGCAAAGCAGGACTGGGCATCCTCATGGTGGACACAATTCCTCATACTGTTCAAACGGACATTCAATGAGCGTCGAGTCGACTACTTCAGTAGCTTGAAAATATTGCAGGTCAGAAGTAAAAAGATCATCACGAAAATTCTTCCCACCACCATGAATCTCATTTGCAGTGAGATTTCCATTTGTGTGTCAAGTCAAAACCTGCCTCAAGTATCTGATCTGATGGGTGCCTGAAATAAGTGGAATTTTCTATTCATATGAAATTTCATTTTGCCGCTGCTGCTGCTGCTGCTACAGGCAATTGGGGTAGCTGTGCTCTTGGGTCTTTTATGGTGGCGTTCAAAGACGCAAACAAATGCAGACATACAAGATCAGGCAAGTGGGGAAAAAAAAGAAAAATGAAGCTCCTGATCAATCTCGACAATCAGGTTTCTAGAGAATCTATTAACATCAAATCTTCTCATATTTGCATGTATTGAGACTTGAATCTACTAGAGTGAATTTTGATTGCAGTGCAGTATGTAAAATGTTACAGCATCCAACCCAATTGCACATTGTGAGAATGAGATCTGTGAAATTCTCCCCATGTCTATTTTGCTACTTTCTCTTCTCAAAAGATATATTATCTTGTCCCCAAAATCAGATGAAGAATTTGTCTACTAAACCCATGCCTATTTTGCTACTTTCTTTTGTCAAAAGATGTTATTGTCTTCTACCCAATGTCAGATGGATTTATCTACTAAACCCATGCCTTTTGCACCAAGTCTTATTACTACTACAACAAACCATCTACATTAAAAAATTGTCTGTTTTTTTGCAGCTGGGTCTTATTTTCTACATCTGTATTTTCTGGGCAACTTTTTCAATGTGGACAACTCTGATGACATTTCCAATGGAGCGTCAATATCTGGCAAAGGAGAGAGCAGCTGATATGTATCGACTGAGTGCTTACTACATGAGTAGTACGGTGTGCGATTGCTTGGCTGAGCTAGTTTTCCCCACCATTTTTCTTGTCATTCTCTATTTCATGGCCAGTTTGCGTGCGAGTGTTGGTGCTTTCTTTCTCACTCTTCTTGCCACTTTTCTGATTGGCATCACTGGCCAGGCACTGAATTCTTCTCCCAACCCCTCCCCCCCGCAACCCTTTCAAAATTCCATTACATGCATTGTGCTTATGATTCGACAAAACAGACTTTGTGAAATTATTTTCTCCTACCTTGATTCCTGATCACCAGCCAGCCCCAAAGTGTTCATTGTTGTTTAGAAAGGATGTAAAAAATTGCATCTGAATATAGTAACCACATTATTGATTTCAATACTAGAATTTTTTTATTCAATCAGTAATTGTCTTATGCATAAGGTAAGAGAAATGCTGTGAGGGGAAGTAACTGAAAATGGACTAAGAAATTTTCTAAAAATCCTTTGCAAATTTGTATATATCTCAACACCCAAAGAACTCGAATTTTCAATCTCTCTCTCTCTCTCTCTCTCTCTCTCTCTCTCATGCATCAACTTTTAGATTGGCCCAAAACCAATCATGAATGTCATTGTCAGTGATCAATTTGACAGGGATTTGGAGAGATGTTTGGAGCAGCTACACTAAGTTTAAAGACCGCAGGGATCATTGCATCAATGTTTCTCCTTGTCTTCCTCCTAGCTGGTGGCTACTATGTTCAGGTAATAAAATCGTTGCGGTGGTGTTGGATGAAAGACTGAAAAATCCATCCTCATAATAAATTTCTTTTCTGAATTTTTTTTTTCAATCCATTCCAATTTTTTCAATGTGGGAGAATTCTTTGGCGGTGTGTGTGGGTACCTGGCATTTGGTGAAACAGAAAATGCCAGCCTTCATGAAGTGGGTGAAGTACCTGTCTTTCGTATACTACGGCTTTCGACTCCTTCAGAAAATACAATATTCTCCTGACCAGATTTTCAATTGTGACACTACTAGCGGGTGCGAGAGCATTGCAAATGCTAGAGCCTTGCAAGGCTTGCCCCTGGATTCTGGGGTCCAAGAAGCTTGGGTGTTGGTGCTCATGGCAGTTGGGTATCGCCTCATATCCTATCTTTGTCTTCGTCGCATTTGATGGAAACCAACCATCAACAAGCAAGGAAGAAGTAAGTACCAATAAAATCAATTCAATTGTTTAATTGCTTACAAAAGACCTTTGTAGAAAAACATTAATGACAGACAATCATGGCTATAGACTTGTGATTTTGGTGATGACAAAGAGTTTGTTATTATTCTTCAAAGTTTGATATCATATTAGAGTTTAAAGCATCTCCATTGGCAGCAGTATAATGATTTGTACACAATACTTTTGGTTTCAAGTTCGGTTCAAGTACAAACTTTTCAATAGTGTGAAACTGAGTTTTGGAGTTGTAAATATGCAAATGATACAATGATTTTGATTTCCAAAAGGTTTAGTACAACAAGATGATTGCTTTTGGATTCATCAACCATGGTGATTGACCCAAGTGATGACATTAAAATTATTTTTTAGGGTTTGAAATTGTCCAACTTTTTCATGTTTACTAGTGTGGCCTGTGCCATTGGCCCAAGTGTTACCACATTTTCTCTCACATTCTGAATCCAAATCTTACCAAATAAATTCCATTAAATCCTGCTCATCAAGATCTTTCCAACAATATCAAAGGCACATTCCAATTCCTCCAAAATTTTCAGCTACGATCTAATTTAATTTAATTTAATTTAATTTAATTTTCAGCGAAAAAATCATTCAATATTCAAGAACTTCTACACCGCAAGTCCAAATGCCATGAAACCAAGCTGATGCACCCCTCCTCCTCCTCCTCCTCCTCCTCCTCCTCCAGAGGCTTTCCAAAGAGACCAAGAACACGATCTGAAGCATCCTGGTTCGGTGTATCTCATAAGTACAAACAAAACAAAACAAAACAAAACAAACTACCTTCCTTCATAGATAGATGGGTAAGAAGTTGGACCTCAAGAGTGCGAAACAAGGCATCACAAACACGCTGGCCCTGCCAATACATAAGATGTTGTACCAGAGTGTTTTTTTTTTTTTTTTTTTTGGGTGAAATTTTGTTAAATCTTGACCTGAAAAATCTCATTTAAAGGATTTTTCATTAAAAAAGTGGTCCAAATTCGCCAGATTTTCAAGGAAAATTAAATCCAAATCACCAGATTTTCAGGATAAGTTGCAGTAAGTAGCCAAGAATATAACATAGAAGGATTTTAGTTTATTTATTCATTTTACTTTTAGCCAAATCTGGCTAAATCATCTTATGGATGATTGTCACTTCAACTAAATCACAAAATTGAAGAAAAAAAAACACACACACACACACACACACACACACCCTAGTTTTTTTTAGTTTGTACCATGATAAAAATCCCAAAATCCATTTAAATTATTTCTAAATATTACAAATATCCCATGCTTAGATTAAGCAAGGGTCTCTAAGTTCAAATCTAATATTTTTTGGGCTCAAAATGCTCACTAACTAAGAGGCTTCACCCGAAAAGGTGAAGGTACTAATGTGATGCTGGTTCACCATAGCCCCTACCCCGACACTATTTCAATGACAAGTTGTAACTTGTTGAGAATGGATGAAGTTAGTGAGGGGGGTGGTGGTAAATGGCCAAAATAAACTGTCATGTCTTGATGAGAAGTAGTTTCTCATTATATTCATTAACCGTAGGTAACTATAGTGCTTAAACAAGCATGCACTTGCATCTACCTACCTAGTAGTACCTACTCACCAAGTAAGTACATATTTACCTACTACTTACGTAGTAACCACTTATATTCCTTAACTTCTTACCATTGATACCTATCCCCAATGATACTTACCCACTCACCAAGGTAGGTACCTAGGTAGGGGAAAGGTAAAGTAGGAGGGTTACCAGGATACGTTACCTTAGTAACTCAGGGTCACACAAGGTTTCCCTGAATGGTGCACTAGTTGATGCTGGGTCACATAATGAAGAGTGAGGGACATTTACCCACTTCTTACCCACTTGGGTATATATTCACTTATTCATCGGTTCTCAAAATTTTAAAATAATGGGTACTCTTATATACTCATGGTTTTTAAAAAAAAGACAAAGAGCCAGCCAACACTGGTTTGTAGCTCCAAACCATGGGTTGGGCAATTCTCAAATCAATTTGATTCATTCAGTTCTTCTCAGATAACCTCCATCCAGTTTTCACATTCTTTCAGTTTAGGGTTCCTAAACAATAGTCGTTGCCTAGGGAGGTGGAGGCATTGTTTAGGTTTAGGGATAATGGAAAATTTATAAAATGAAGCTTGAGCTTTGTTTTTTTTCACAATGTTGTTTTTTCTAGTTGTGCTCTTCTCACATTGATTGTGCTTGTTTTTATTTTCTTCATGTTGGTTGTGGTTTTAAAAATTTCTCTTGGTTGCTTTTCTCGCATTGTTTTGCTTCTCACATTGGCGCTATTGTCCGTGTTGGTGTTACCATTTTTGCATTGGTACTCGCATTGGTGTTAACCTTCCTGCGTTCCATTGATGTTTTCATGTAAATCATGTTACCTTTTTGCGTTGTTAATTTTATCGCTCTTTTGACGTCGTGCAGTGGTGCGATTACTCTTCTCGCATCAGTGTTTGGTTTTTATCGCATTAGTGTTTGGTTCTTATTATGTTGGTATGATATTCTTCCTCTATTGGTATGCCACTCTTTACTAATGTTTGGCTCTTCTCACATTGGTCCATTGTTCTTTTTGCACGAATGCTTAACCCTTTTTATGTTGGTGCTATGACTCTCATTGCACTAGTGCTACCGTTACTTTGGTGCTTGTGTTGCTCTTCTCATGCTTGTGCTACTATTCCTCTCACACTAATGCTACCACTCCTCTTGGGTTAATGTTATAGCTCATCTCAAACTAGTGCTCCCATCCTTCTTATGTTAGTGCTCAACTTTACATGCATTGGTCCATGCTTTTCTTGCACAGATGTCCAACTCTTCTCGTGTTGGTGTTACAACTTTTTTCACACTAATGCTACTATTATCATGCTAGTGTTGCCCTTCTTGAACTAGTGTTGCTACTCTTCTCATATTGTTGTCATTGTTCCTTTTGTGTTGGTGTTGTAGTTCATATTGCATTAGTGTTACCGTTTGTACATTTATGTTGCAACTCCTCAAGTACCTATTGTCGTAGCTTTTGTTGTTGTTTTTATTGCATTGGTGTTGTTGTTTTTCTCACGTTGGTGTTGTTTTCAGTTCCTTAGTTAATATGGTACTTCTCCACCCTCTTGACTTGTGCAAGTTAGAGCTTTGAACTTGGAGCACCAAACTTTCGAATAGCAAAGGTGAGTTCCTTTTTATTTTTTTGAATTTTCTTTTGAATTTTTTTTCATTATGTGTTCTCTATTTTGGTAATGTTTTTTTTTTTGGTTGTTTTTTTTGGCAAGATTTTTTTAACTTGCATATTTTTTAGACATTTCATTATAAAACCCCCATTACCTTTTGTTTAAAGTTTAGAAAACATATCTTTTTTTTTTTGTAAATGCTTAGAAAGTAAATTGCATCTTTTGATTGCTTTTAAATGTTGGTTTTTATTTCACATGAATTATCATGTGAAAGTCAATGCACACTAATGTGCTAAAGACTTTTCACATAAATTATCATGTGAAAATCAATGCACATTAATGTGTCAAAGACTTTTCACATGAATTATCATACGAAAATCAAACACATTAATTGAAACATGACCAAATCATAGTTCAACTAACAAATAAATCACCAAACTTAACCATTAAATAATTACATAGGTAATAGTCTAATTACATCAAATTACATCATCCTCAAACTCATTATGGATTCCATCTTCAGAATCACATATCCAAAACCTTTTTCAACTTGTCATGATTAATGTGATCTAGATATGGTGAACCATCAACATTTTCAAATTCATAAAGTCCATTATCTACAAAGACCTTCCTGATGACAAAAGGTCTAAACCACTTGGGCACAATTTCTTATAATCCCTGCAATGATGTTGAGTGTCAAACATCATGACAATGTCATTTTTTTTTAACTCCCTTTTTTTCACCTTCTTGTGAAAAACTTTCTTTTATTGAACTTGTGTGACCTCAATGGATTAACGGGCTTTCAATTGTAATTTGTCCAACTCATTGAATTGCAACAATTGATGGCATTGGGATTCATCCAAAGGAAGTTTCATCATTATGGTAGTGTGTAAAATCATTATTTTTAGCTCAATGGGTAAAATTGCTTCCATCCCATAAATTAAATAGAAAGGTGAATACCTTGTGACAATTTTGTATGTGGTGCTATAAACCCACACAACATGATGTTCTAAACCCACATGACATGGTGGATCTTGAGATCCCAATCAAAAATGTTCACATGAACCTTAGCCTCTTTCGCCAACATGGAACATAATGTCCTATTGATAAGCTTATACATAGTGGTAAACTTATGTTTCATTGCAAGACATGTTAATAAGTTTTCCAAAATTTCATTCAAAAACTAAGGACCATTATTGAAAACAATTTCGAATGGTGTCCCAAATCAAATAAAGATTTGTTCATACATAAATCATGTTTCTTTTTGTTTCACTAAAAACTTCAAGGTATGTACTTTTACAAACTTTGTGAGGTAGTATATGGTAATCACAATGAATTAATGCCCTTACCTAATCATTAACAATGGCCGCAATAAATCAATTCCCCATTTTTCAAAAGGTCCCAGAGGTGGTATGGGGTGTAAAAGGCCATTCATAAAAAACCTTTGTGCATAAGCTTGACATACATCACAACTCTTGTAATAATCATGGGCATCCTTGAAGAAGGTGGGCCAGTAATAACCTACCTGCAAAATATTTTTTATTGTGATTTGTCCTACAAAATGGCCTCCACAAAACCCATCATGAAATTCATACAAAAGATGTGAAGTTTCACCTTTTCTAATGTTTCATCACAAAACACCATCTTTTCCTTGGAAGTAAAGCTAGTCTGTTATTATCAAATAATTTCAACTCTTGTACGTAATTTATGTTCACACCACTTTTGTGTTCAAACTAAAAACCTCATGCTATCCAAATATTGAATGATTTCTCAATATTCTTCAAACGTTTATTTTACATTAATGGTCATTATTATTGCATCTAAAAAATCATCATCTTTTAAAACATCACCCACTCCTTCATATGCCCTTATAAAGCCATCTACATTGTCATGCTGCCTTTCTGGACAATGGACAATGTTAATGTTAAATTCCTCCATTAACTGCAGCCATTGAGCAAATCGACCACTTAGATTGGACTTGTTGACCAAGTAAGTTAAAACCTTGTGATTTGTCACAATTTTGGCCTTGTAGCTTAACAAGTAATGGTGAAACTTCTTAAGAAAGAAAATAATTATAAAACCTTCTTGTTCAATCATAATATAATTTTTTTTTGGTTGAAGTTAATTGTTTGCTGACAAAAATGAATGGGATGGTCATGCCCATTTTTGTCCAATTGGGACAATGTGTTTCCCATCACTTTTCCAAATGCATCATAATATACTAAAATGGTTTATTCCAATTTGGAGTCCAAAGGATTGATGTAGCTTGAAAAGTTGGTTTGAGTTGTTCAAAATGCATGTTTTGACACCTCATCCTCCATCGGTGTAGGTGCATCTTTTCACATGAATCGTGTTAAAGGATGTGCTTTTGCCACAAACATGAGTATGAACCTTCGATAATAACCCACCATCCCCAAAAAACCTCAGAGAGTTTTTTTTGTGGTGGGCAAGGAAAACTTTGAAATCCTATCAAGCTTTTCGAAATCTATGGCTACCCGATTTTTTAACACGATGTGTCGAATCATCTTCCCTTTTGAAAAACCAATTGTAGTTTTCTCAAGGCTCAAAATCATTCCTAAACCATCCAAATGTTAAAAGAGTAACTCAAGTTTGGTAAAATGAAAGATTCTATCATTATAAACTCCAAAGTTGTCAATGAAAACTTGTAGAATAAGGCCCAAAAATGGTCCAAAGACCTTGTTCATCAAATGTTGAAATGTCCTTAGAGCATTGCACAAATTAAAAAACATTATTGTGTAACAAAATGTTCCCCATGGTGTGGTGAATGTGGTTTTCAATTGATCCTTTGGACCAATTTTCACTTAGTGGTAGCCCTTATACCCATTTCTGAATGTGTACATTTCATACCTTGTTACTTTTTCCAAAAAAATTTCACAAAATGGCAAAGGGTATTAGTCTTTCTTAATTATTTTCTTTAAAGTTTTGTAGTTGACACATGCCCTTAACTTACCATTTTTCTTTAATGTAAATACCACAAAAGAAACCCATTCAGTTGTCTCCATAGGTTTAATGAACCTTGCCTTTAATAACTTGTCAAGTTCTTCCTTCACCATTGTAGTGTATCTTAGATTCCACCTCCCTTATTTGGTTTTAACCAATTTGGCATTCGGTAATAATTCAATTTTGTGTTGTTCCATGGTGACTTCCTTAAGGTCCTTGTAGCTAAAAGTAAATAAATGGATATATACTTACACAATAAATATTCATATTATTTTCTTTCCTCAAAGCAAAGGTCTAGTCCGAGTTGAATCTTACTCACCAGATCCACAATTTCTCCTTTTGTCAACACATGTAAAATTGATTGGTCATTATCCCCTCGAACTCTTATATTTGTCTAAGATAAAGTTCCAACCTTGGGGATTGTTTCCAAAACATATAACCCCACTTCCTCTTCACTAGAATCATTTGTGTAAATCCTTTCCGAACTAAAACTTTGGTCTGTTTTTTATTCATCATCATACTCATTCATTCCTTCGACACATTTCACAAAATTTGCAAATGGAACTTTATGTCAGTTTGGATGAATTCCAATGGTCATGTATCCTTCACCCTAATAGTTCTTTACATGGGATTTTGTTAACCAAGGCCTACTTAATATCATTGGGTAAGCCTCGTTTTCCTCCAGTACCACATGGAAATCCATGATGGTGGAAACCTTCATTATAGTGATTATAACATTGTTAATTACTTCCTTTGGCTTAACAACTCGTTTGTTAACCATTTTTAGGGTTATTGAGGCTGGTCTATCAATTTTCAACCCTCAGTACCTCACTGTAGGAATTATTATCACATTAACTCTTACCTTTCCATCCACCAACATTTCATGTAACATTAATCCATTACATTGCACATTAATGATTAAATCACATTCACACTCAGCTACTATGGCATTCAAAGGTGTGGGTATTTCTAGGACTTTAGGTGTTGATAACCCTTTCCTTAATTCCCTTCGAGCAGACGACACCATTACCACCAACTGTCCAATGGTGATGTTTATTTTCTACGACCCCACATCCTTCACCATTAAATAAAGATAAATCTCCAGAATTTGGAAAGTTTTGGAATCCAAACTTTCGCCTTTAACTTTTTTTCTTCTCTTTTGGTGTTCTTGCCATCTCCATGAACCTCTTTATGTTTGCGTCAAGATGAATAGTGTTTTCCACTGGTCATTTAATTTGGGCCATGACATCAACCACATCCTTAGGAATTTTAAAATTCCTTTCCAAACTCACCAAAACTTTCTCTCACCCTTCACTCATCAATTCAATCAAATGTACTTGAGCTTTATCCTTCTCCTCTATTGAACATTTGAGCTTTGTCCTTCTCCTCTAAAAAAAACCTTTGAATTGAAGAACCCACATTTTTTTTAATAAGCAAGGTTGGTGAGTTTGGACATTCTCTTGAATAATGTCCCATTTCCTAACACTTATAACATTGAACTATTGATAAGTCCCTTTCCAAATTTCTATTCTTGTTAGCCCTTAGTTGCAATAGATGGAGGCTTAACTAGTTCATTTATTTATCATCTATTCCATGGCTAATTCCATGTAAGAGTTCACTTTTGGATACTTTTGTGACTTTATTTCAATTGAAAAATGAACTACCTTTACCGTGGATTGCACATTTGGTCATGGAATTTCTTCCATGCCCACCTTTTTTTTTTCAGCCACCTCTGTTGCTTCATCAAATGTCTCTTCTTGTTCATATCTCACTTGTTGTCGCAACTCTGATAATAAACTAATGGTGAAATTTTGTAGCATTAATGCAATGATTCCAACAAAAATTGGATCAATTATTTCATAACATTATGCCTTAAGACACACCTAAAGTTTATTTTACAATGTCATTATTTTCTCCTTATAATTTTTCATTGATTTAAAAACCCCCTGCTTTAGTTGATTCATTTCAAATATTAAGTTTTGGTAGACATTCTTCATATTAAATTTTTTCACAAAAGCCTTAATTATGTCATTCCATAATCCCCTCAATGCTTATGTTTATTACTCAAACTAATGTGATGTTGTACCCTTTAAGAATTCAGGAAAAAAAAAAGCCATTCTATAGTTGTTTTAAGCCTAGTACTAATACAATATCTCTTATATTCCCTTAAAAATACTTTAGGGTTTTCACCCTTACTTCCCCTAAAAATTAGAATAACCGTGTCGATTTATATTTTTTTTAATTAAAAAAAAAGATAATAAACACACCAAATTAATTAATTCTTTTTGACCAACTATCATTTAGCTTTCACAGTCTCTCTTCATGAACTAGAAAACTCCCATGGCCCAAATTGCATTCATAATAAAATTCTCCTTATCTTTTCAATTCAACTCTCTAAAAGGACCAAACATCTCCAACCTTATAATTATCATATTTAAATGCATAAATTGAAAGACAACATTTACAAAATCATAGCCATCATGAGTATCAATGATGCCTCCACTCCACATGACATGCAAGTTATTGGTTCTGGCATAGTTTAGAATTGCATCCCTTTTTTTAAGCCAAATGAATAAATGTTGTTCTGGTGTTATCATTCTTTGGCATTGCTTCGCAAGTTCAAGGTCAAGTTGAGGTCTAGAATCTTCTTGTCATTTATGTAGTTATGACACTAACACACTTGATTCACTTAAAATTCCAAGCTTTTCAATAGGTCTTTCAACAAGTTTTTCAACAAATGAACTTGGCCCAATAATTCCTAATGTTAATGATGGGGTTTATTGCCTATTTTCTGGAAACTATGTGTTAAGGGAATTAAAAGCTTTTCCTAACATTAACATTAATATTTTATTTAAAACACTAATCCTAAAAATAAAACATATATTTCTTTTCAAAAACCTACAACATTTTTAATATTAGAAATTAAAAAGTTTCAAGGTTTCAACAAGGTCTAACAAACATGAACTTATTAATGAATGCCTATTATTCTTTGTAAACTTTTTATTTACATTATCTCATATGGCTTAACACATGCCATTTTTTATTTTTATTTTTTTTACTTATAGTTTTTCTTTATGAAACTTTGTAGATTCCCACAAATCTAACTTTAGTTTGTGCCTAGGATTTAATGTAAAATCCAAAAGTAGACTTGGGGTCAAACATAATGACTCGTGTTTATGGTCTTCATGCTGCTATTTTATGTGTTCAATTGTGCACCAAATTTGACTTGGTTTGCCTTTCATAATTTCCATTGCCACAAGTTAAATCTCCTCCACCCATGTTGTTACTTTTGTCCATAATTCAGGGATAAACAAATCACCTTGCATTTCATGTTCTAAAACAAAACAAATAGTTTGTTCTTTCCTACCAAACTTTCGATAACAAAAATAAGTTCCACAACACAAAAAACATAGATTTGGGTCCCAATTATGGAACCAAAAGATGTAAATCATAAATGGGTTTAGGACCGAAACTATGTATGTTTATTACATAGTTATGGAAATCTATGTTCCTATTTGCATAATTATTTTTTCATCTTTTTATTGTCTATGTATAACTAGTATGCCACACCATGTTCCTACCATGGACTTTCATAAACTATACCGAAACTTTTCAAAAACAAAAATTTCAATTCCCTTCACAGTTTTATTCTATGAAACTTTACACTCATACAACAACTTATTTCTATCAAATGAAAGTGTCTCCAAAGGTCACAAACACACATTTATATACTAATCAAAAGGAAACTAAAAAAAAAATTCTAAAGTTTACACATCACATGGCTCCCCATGTGATTTCACATGCATAATAAAATGACAAAGACTTTTCACCTAAATGATCATGTGTGAGTCAATGCACACTAATGTGCCAAAGACTTTTCACATGAATTATCATGTGAAAGTCAAACACATTAATTGAAACTATGACCAAATCATAATTAAATTATAAAATCAAACTAACAAATAAATCACCAAACTTAACTGTGAAATAATGACATAAATAATAATCTAATTACATCAAATTATAGTATCACATTTGTTTTTTTGTTTCATTACAATTCTTTCAAGAAAAATATGTTGTTATATCCATTTATTACAAAAAGTTGTTTGTTTGTTTTGTTTGTCATATTTCATTTTTTCACACCATGGTCCATTTGGGCCTTAACCCCAATGTTTTCCTTATTGTTGGAAAGCCCTTAAGGGTTGCACCGAATAGTTTGTTAATGTTTAGACTTATGATATAATAGTTATTGAATATTGAACAATTTTTTCTATTAAGGGAAATAATTTGCTTATTTTGTTTGTTTGTCACATTGAGATCTCCCAAACCATGGTTGCCGCCCACCACAACGTGTTGTTCATATTATTGTCAAGTAGAAGTGCATTAGGGGCAATTTGCTAATGTTTAGACTTATGATGCAAGAGTTATTGAATATTGAACATTTTTTTATTGAAAATTCAGTATATATATATATATATATATATATATATAGAAATAAGGGCAAGCTCTTGGTAATGCTAGAAAGGCTTTGATGAGTGAGATTTCTTGAGGATGATGTCATAATTTTTAAACCTAAGGTGGGGGAAATATTAAATTTTGAGTAATTTTTTTGTCACAAAGCAATTAAAAATTCTAAATAATTTCTCTTTTCACAATTGGGCTCTATCAATAAGAATATTCACACTTGAAGTACCTACATAATCATGTTCACATTTGAGCCAACAACACATGTTATGAAGGAAGGTAGTATGTTTTGTTCTATAGTTATGAGATCCACCATTCCAGGATGCTTCGGATTGTGTTCTTGGTGTCTTTGGAAAGCTCTCAATGAAGAGGGGTGCCTGGGCTTGGTTTCATGATGTTTGGACTTGCAGTGCAAAAGTTTTTGAATATTGAATGATTTTTTCATTGAAAATGAAATTACATTGTAGCTGAAAATTTCGAAGGAATTGAAATGTGCCTTTGGTGTTATTGAAAAGATCTTGATGAACAGGATTTAATGGAATTTGTTGGTAAGATTTGGATTCAGAATGTGAGAGATATTGATTTTTAAGTGATTTCTACTGCTGAAAATTCAAATAAATTCCAAAAAATCAGGTTCTGGAAGGAAAAATCAGTTGAGGATGTGGTAACACTTGAAGGCTTACCATTCAATTCAAGCATGATTTCCTTTCATATTCGGCTGTTCAAAAAATCATACATTGCAAAACAACGTTGACATGTTGAGTTTCCCTATTTTGTAATGGGTTCACACTTGGGCCAACGACACAGGCCACACTAGCATATATTATAGACAATGTTGTATGAAGACTCTTCATGAGACCTTCATGATCCACACCTCAATTATATTATTGCATAATATTAAGTTGCATGTATCGCATTCAGTGATATGGATGTAAAGGGTGTTGGTTATGTCCAGTAAATGGGGTTGATGCCACCACCCAATCACTAAAAATAGCCTTCATGACACTCTCATGTTTTGACTATTTTTAACAACCAGCGACCTCTAGCCGGTTACAAAGTTGACACTCTTAGGGTTTGGATCTATCTTTCATGCTATGCAAAAGTGCAGCTTTTTGCAAAGAATCTGATAGAGCTCCAGGAGGATGACGATGGTCCTTGAATCATGTTCTCCTTCAATCAAAGATACTACCCAAACCCCAAAACAAGGGGAAGGAAAAAGTATCCCGAAGGGTCCCACTTGTGCTGAGTGGAACAAAATAGGCATGCTAAAAGGGGTGGTTCTTCCTTCCCCAAAAATGAAAAAATGCAAAAGTGTGCATGCAGAATTAAAAAGAATTCTAAACCTGAAAAATGAAAAGCATCACATAAATCTTCTTTAAAAAGAGAAAACAAAGTCCAAAGTCCTACTTGAGACCATTCCGATGTTTGTATGTAGCAATCATAACACACACACACACACAAACAATTTATATAGAGAAAACATTGTTCACACAACAGAGTTAAAGTCACCCTGTCTTTGGGCATGCTTTCACACCCTATCCCCTCTTTCAGTGGTATCCACAAAGTAAGGAAAATTTTATTATATCTAAGCATGAAACTCAGCATTTAATGCACAAGGTTCGAGAATGGTTTTAGTAGTTGTGAAGGTAGGAGCAGTGAAAATATATGTAGCCTAAGAGCAGTGAAGGCCCTCAGGAAAAAGGAAAGACAGGATGAAACTCAGTTTACCACCAAACTTGGTGGAAAAATTAGTTTCTGTCCCAGTTATTTTGTTTTGTAAAATTTTAATTCCCAGTTATGAGTTTGATGCCTTATTATGCCAAAACTGGCCATTTACGTCCCCTACTCACATATGTGAAATTGTCAACTTAATGCTTTTGTGATGAAAACATGGTTTTCAAAGTACAAACCAAAGTAACACATCTTTTCTCTCACCCCCATCTTTCCTTTACATAGATCTCTTATTAGAGATAAGAGTCAAGTGGTCAAATGAATTAATTTTAGGGTAAGGGAGGTTTCAACAACTCAAGTTAGGCTTTCTTTTTTCTTTTTTTTCAAACTTTTGGACATGTTGCTTCTTAATATTTCAACAACTTATGCAAGAAACAATTTAAAAATCAAACTTGTTTTTTTTTCTGATGAGCATGACATGTCATACCAAGATCTCAGGTTTTAGAAGAGTTTTTCAAAATTGATGAAATTGTAAATTTAATGGTTTAAATGTGTTGAGGCTTGAAGTTCTATGTTATTTCAAGATTGTAATTTTCAAATTTTCATACTATGTTTTTTTTGGGTGTCAATTTAAGTTTTTTATTTTTTAAAAAAATTATGTGATGACAAGTTTTGTGTGTTTCAAGACTTCGAGACATAATTTGAATACAACACTTATTATGTTTTTCATATTTGCCAATCTGAATTTTCAGCAAGTTAAGAAATTTTTTTTTGAAACTCTTTTATACTATAAACATTTTGCCCTTGCATTTGAAAAAAAATCAACATCTCAAATTTTAATTAATTTATGTTGAATCTGACCAAAGGTTAGGGTAGAAGGTGACCATATATGAATGGATGTTTCAGAGATAACATGACCATGGTAAGAAGAAAACAAGAGCATGGGAAAGGACTTTATGATGAGTTGAATAACATTGACACTCATATGTGCCTACCAATGTTGGGTGGTTCTCACTTTTTTGTGAGAATCGGCCGGTTTTAGTTCTTACATCATGTTATGAGAACTTGATAAGTCTTTTAATATATTTTGTTTTTTGGTTGGTGGGAACTGACCAAGGTATCAAGGGTTTTAATTTTTTCAAATTCACTCGGTTTTTAAATAAGGTGGTTCTTACATATACAATAACAATCGGTCCTCAAATCCAGTTTTCACAACCTATTTATTACATTTTTCAACAATTAAAATTCAATATATTAATTATGAATTTATTTTCTTTATGAATTAAAGTAATTTTAAAGCTTAAAATTACTGAAAATAGATGAAAACTTATTTTCAAAATTTAATTCATAATTAACAACTCCATAATTTTATCCCTTTCAAAAGCTCCTTCAAACTTCTCTAACTCCGCTTCTAAATTAGTATCAATCTCAATAAAATCTACCAAGTTAGGAGGGGATTTACAGCCTATCTTAGGATCATTGGGCTAATTTTTGTTAACAAATGTTAATATGTTCAAATTTTCAAATTGTAAACAACATCTCCTAAGGCTAGTAAATGTTCTAGCTAAAAAAAATTATATCTATTTCAATTTAGGATCCAACTACCCTTAATATTTGTCTAGCACAAAAGCCAATTATAAGAAACATGTTATCATGTTTCTCCCACCACTGCAATGGGCATTTGATATCTTTAACATTCACTTGATAATGCATGAAAATCAAAAGCTCTTTATTGATCAATTCTATTGCTAGTTCACTTGTGTTAACTATCATCTCAAAAATATCCAAATTGTTATTCTCTTCAATCGTTAAATCAACAACACCCCTTTCATATTCAACCAAAAGATGCAAATGATAATGACATTTAAGAAACATAGGAAACAAAGATTTTTTGTCATATTCTTCAATATTTGCCTTACTTTGTTCATGACCAATAAGTAAGGACACAAAATGAAAAGTTTTAAACCTAGGGTCCAACATTAAAAAAAACATATTATGCAATTTCTTTTTTCATATTTTTTTAAAAAGGAAAGAAAAGAATACAAAACTTGAACAATTAACTTTTTTATGTTGAAGACCAAACATGATAATTCATAAACAACATTTCCATATTCTTTCATTAAATTGTCAAAAGTTATATAATCAATTTCACCCCTAGATTTTAAACTCATGGACATGGCAGAATTTAGTGCAATGTTTAACAACCAATGACCCTTAGACTGGTTCAAAATATAAGTAAACACAAGGCCAAGAGAATGAACAATAATATGACAAATGTGCCATGTCAAAGGAAGTGGTACTCTTGCACTCAATTTCACAAAATTTTACTTACTATAACATAGTATAATTACATCTTTGAATTGCAAAGCTTCTTAAAAAAGGATAACTTTACTAAAAACTTTGCAAAAGCAAAAGAAAAAGTTAAACTATGCACAAAAAGAATTGAATTAAAAATGTAAATTAAAAAAACTAGAAAAATAAAAAGTTTCCTTGTTTTCAATAAAGTACTCAATTCCTTGGGGGAAGACATGAATTGACACATGCCTTCTCCCATTCTTGGCTATCTTTTCTTCATTTTTTTAATCAAGTTATGCATTTTTGCAAATCTCTTTGAGTAGTTTTAATTGACACATATTGTGTCTATGTAAACTTTTTCATCTATTGTTGCATATTGACATGTTTTAGAAAATGCATAACCAAAACAAGTACTTAATTTTTTTTTTCCAAACCCATCACAACTTACAATTGATTTTAGGGCTCAAGTCATAGTGTTCAAATCAAATCCCTCATCTTTGATATAAACAATTATTTTTCTTTTCAATGCATAATTATCCAACAATTATTCTATCAAGTTTTTGGCCAAGGTTTGTCCACTAGTATCTTTTGCTTCAAAAAGGCCAATTGTAATGTGCTTTGGCTACTAATCAATTCCTAAAAAATTGATCATTAATGAGAAATATCATGTCCACCTTTTGGCATCCACAAATCAAAACTTGTAATTGTAGAATGACATTTTGTTAAAGTTAGTAAAACATACAATAGTTTGGTTTTCTTCTAATATGGGCAATAATTCATGAAAACATTGTTTTTTAAATGGAAATACAATTCTTAGACACAAATGCATAATAAATTTCTTTAACCAACTACTTTCCATAAATTGTAAAGGGAGATGGCTTTGATAATTAAAAGAACTAAATTTTTGAAAAATTGCTTTTGCTATTGATCAATTTTTTTGAAAGGTTCCTTTGTAGCAAAAAAATTGGATATGGAATTTAAAAACATATTTGGTTTCTTTTGGGAAGGTTGCCTTTCATTTTCCCTTAAAGGAATATTCATTTCTTCTTCAAATTTTTTAAAAATATTATAATGATCTAAAATTACATTTTTTCTTCAATGTAATCAAATACCATTGATTGTGTTATCTTCTCCTAATTTGAATTTTTGGATTTAAACTCGAAAATGGACTATTGTGAAAAAATAACAATACATGATTTGAATAATTGTTAAGCCAATTTTTTTGTTATTATTAATGTAATAAAATGCCCAACACAAAACATTTTTGCTATTTGGTTTCCAAACTAATCTTTATGCATGTAACTTCTTCAAATTTTCTTTCATTTTTTCTTCATTAGTTTTTAGATTCCTATTTCCTTATATTTGTTTTTGCAAAGGTTCATTTTCCATCTTTACTTCATTCATAATTATATCACATGTATTTTCATTTTCAAAAGATTGTTCTACCCCAATGAGTAATGAAAAAATTTTAAAATTTTATGATTTATTTAGGGTGCATTAATTCACACATGATCATTTATGTGAAAAGTTTTTTTCATTTTATTATGCATGTGAAATCACATGGGGAGCCATGTGATGTGTAAACTTTAAGAAATTTCTTCTTTAATTTCCTTTTGGTTAGTATATAAGTGGATGTTTATGACCTTTGGAGACACCTTCACTTAATAGAAATAAATTATTGTATGAGTATAAAATTTCATAAAATATAATTGTGAGAAGAATTGAGATTTTTGTTTTGAAAGGTTTCAGTATAGGTAATGAGAAGTCCATGGTAGGAGCATGGTGTGGGATACTAATTATATATAGATAATAGAAAGGTGAAAAAAATAAAATGTAAATAAAAACATAGATTTCCATAGCTATATAATAAACGGACATAGTTTCGGTCCTAAACTCACTTGTGATTTACAATACCTAACTAATTAATTTATAATCAATGTTTTTCAAAGATAAAGTACCAAATTTTTTTTTGCTTCCTTTCACACTTCAAAGGAGTTTCAACTTCAAGCCCTTTTAGCTAATTTTAATTTATTAAGTACATTGTCCTTCCAAGCACATCACCTATTTCTCACTATACTACGATCCAAGCTACTTTTAATGTTAAAATTTTGTAAACCCAAATGAATATGTAGCACTTGCCAAAAAGTATGAATGGACTTATAAGTTTTACTAAAAATTATTATTATTGGCCAAATATAAAAAGGAAATTGGTAATGGTAAAATGTGTCAAATGCACTATAAACTATAATCAAATTAAATATTTGAAAATAAATAAAATCACAATGCCTAGGTGTTATCACGAGGGGAATGTACATGGGCCTTACCATAATCCTAAAACTTCAAAATATGTAATAATTAGATTTTATCCTAATGGGAAAAAAATGATAGGTGATATACCTTAGCCATAAGGGTATATTTTTTTTTAAATCACATAACGTATTTTGCAAATACATCAAAAACAATATACCCATTCAACATTGGTTTTAAGTCTTAACCATTGTTAAGCTATTATTAATTTTTGAACATATGACATTGCACTAAGTATGAGGGTGCAAGGTTAAATTGTTTTTTTTAATACCTAGTAAATATTAATGTCAACTTTTTTTTGGGGAACTAGTTTGGTATTTTTATTATGTCCAAAGCTAATTTTTGCTTGGTATTGATGTGGACTAGGTATATATTTAATATTGTTTTAGGTCCCATATTAGACTATTATTAATATAAGGTTGGTATTGTTTTAGGTCATACATGATTCATACGTTTTTCAATATCAATATTCATAATTCCATATAGCTAGGTTGCATCTTACGTATCAATACAATATCTAGTTTGTAGTGTTAAATTTAAAGTTTAGGTTCTTATGACCTAGATTTAAACTGGCATGCTTTTGTTGGGATTGGCAAAAACTAGACCATGAAATTAACATTTTGCTAGATTTGGAAGTGAGCAAATATTTTGGAACACAAGTTTAGGTTTTTTAAGTAAACAAGTTGAGTTTTTTGAAAACTCGGCAAGTAGATTGAACTTCATAGTTAAATGTTAATTTTAATTAATTGTTGAACTCCATGTTACATAAATTATGGATTTACTTTGTTGTAAAATTATGTTTATCTTCAATCTTTAACATTTGAGGATTATTCATTTTATACATGAAATTGGACTTGATTTTTGAATTAGGCACGTTTTACAAACAGTAGGGCTAAAGGCCCATGGATCATGAAATATAAAATATAACATAAAATCAATATAGGCATTGTTGTGGGACCTTGACTAGGTTGTATCTTGTCTCATAGTAGATGGAGAGTTAAGACTAGTGTTGTGTGGTTCTTCTTTTAAAATCAACAACTTTTCAAGATTCAAAGCATTAGTTATAGACTTTTTGAAGTTCCTAAAGGAATATCACAATTTGCACTTTGTTTTCCCATAGTAGTTTTTCATAGAGGTGATGATAATCTAGTTTTTAATGCTAGAACTTTAGTAAAGTGAAAGAAGGAGCACCCACTACATTCCATTATAAAATTCGCCAAGTTATAGGCTAATGGAGGTTGAAAATTCAGAAAAAATAAAAAAATAAAATAAAATGGTGGGTTTTCACACCTGAAGAGCAACTTGAAACTACAAAGGAAAAAAATTAGTGGGCTTTTCCGATTTGGAATTGAATTTTGAACATATTAAGGGCCATTTTAAATGAAGGTTTAGGGTGCAAAATTCCAGGACCAATTTGAAGCAAATCAAAGCAAATTGGACGTTTTTCACATTAAATTTCTTTTTTTAATAAGGTAGAATGAGTGTGTGTAAAGGCAGAAGGTCCAATTAGTAAAAAATTGAGATTCACATGTGAGAGGATTAGGCTATCTTTTGTTCTTCTTTCTTTTTCTCTCTTCATTTTTTTCATATTTTTTTCTTTGTTTCTTATTGCCTCTTTGTTTTTTTTGTGTTTTCTACTATAGAAAAACAATGGATGAGTGTATTCACAAGATATTGGTGGTCCTAGTTTTTACTATGGCCATCCATCAAGTCATTGCACAAGTGGTTTCATTGTAACAAGTAGTTACTGTACACAATATTGGAGTACGGTGAGTGTGTTACTGTTTTTTCAGAGTTTGTGGACATGCCACCAAAAGTTTGGATCATATGGAGGTATGGGAGGGCAATTGGATATATGAAGAATCAACTTTTCGAAAAGAATTCAAAGTAGATGTTTTGACAATGTACAAGGTTAAACTTTGACACATTTCATGCTTAGATTAAGGTTATAGGTCCAAGTCTTGAACGAAAAAATACAAACATGAGAGAAAGCATCCGTATAGGATTTAGAATAACAATGGTTCTTACAAGATTGGGTAGTGAAAATTCATTACAAATGTGTGGAGAGGTTTATGTCATTGCAAAAAGTATAATGTCCATTACAGTGAGATAATTTTTTGTAACAATTAGAAAGCATTTGAAACCATTAGTGATTCTTAAATTGACTAGAAACAAAATTAAGGAAATTACCATTGGTTTTGAATGCTTACATGGAAGTCCCAACATCCTAGGTGCCATAAATGGTAGTTATGTTCCAATCATTGCACCTAAGGTATATCCTAAATTGTATTATTGTCAAAAAGGTTTTTACTCCACATTGATTCAATGAGTTACAAATGCAAAATGCAGTTTTTAGGGTTATGATTATGGGTGGGTAGGTAGTATTCATGATTGCATTTTTTTCCAAAAAACAGAGTTAAAAAATTGAGTGACGAAAAAGACAAGTTTATACTTTACAAGTTGATAAGAGATGGTGCTTATTTAATGCGATCATGGTTTTATTTTCCATTCAAAGGTGAGAAAAATGGGCTGCCAATATACAAGGTACATTGGAATTTTATCTAATCAAATACAAGGATGTTAGTTGAAAGAACTTTTGGAATCTTGAAAGGAATGTTTAGAATTCTACTCAAGAAAGTAGACATTCCATTGCACCACATGTCAAATTTGGTGATGGCTTGCATATGTTTACATAACATATGCATTGTCAATTTAGATGGCTTTGGTATAGATTAGGCTTTAGAGGCCCAAAAAAAAACATAATCAAAAGTAAATTTAACATTTGGCAACATCAAAAGATCTGATTTGTTCAAAATGGCTAAAAAAGTAATCAGATAGATGAAGAGGTTACAAAATCCAAGGATAATGGATGATGATAGAATTAACATGGAAGACATAAAACATCAAGATGAAGATGAAGATGCGACAACCATTGAAAATAATCTTAATAAAAAACAAAAGAAGAAAGGATAAAAAAAATGTTGATGGAAGCTATGGCAATTCATGAACTTTTAGCAAAAAACTTCTTTGAAGTTCATTTGAAAAAAAATGGCAATTTTGTTTTCCCAGATACATCAAATTCCAAGCTAGATTATGGTGAATGACTCAAAGCTCATATGTTATGTAACTTATAGTTTATCTATGAGACGTCCAATTTGGACATCCATATTTTTGAATAAAACATTGGTTTTATTGTAACATTGTTGTGTTATTTTTAGCCATGGTTGAAAAATGTTCAAGGACGTTGATTTTTTACTTCTTGTTTTGTTTTGTAACTTCATTTGGAGTGATTGGTTTATTTAAGGGTTTTTTTTAGCATCATCTTTAAAACCACTGTCAAAATCTATTTGAAATTTTGGACTACCCACAATTTCATCAATTTCATTTATAAAAGCATTCACATGTTTCATAACATTTCCACTTCGGTGCCACCAACTATCCAATGCATCATAGAAAGGACATTCATGATTATCATTACTTGAAATCCCATTTGCAATTTTGTCATTTTTGTATTGCTTGTAAATTGCATTGAACTTCCACTTGCAAACAATTGAAGTCCTCGAAAAACTAGGGAGTGTAGCCAACATTTGAGTGTGCAATTTGACCCATGTATCCACCCTTGAAAGAAAAAAAATTGAGATAAAAAAACTTTGATTATGAGCTAAAAACAATCCTTGAAACAAGAAAATCAAAATTGATTACATGAACAAAGCAAATGCAAACAAGATCAAAACATTTGAAGTAAAGTTGGCTTTGTGATTAGTTCCTTTCCTTCCCCCCAAGGAGATGTTGGTTCAAACCTTATTGTGGCCAAAGTGGTGACCTCCAATGAGGGGAAAGGGAGCCAAGGATAAGAGGGCTAATTGGCCCAACTTGAATTTGATTTTTTTGTTATTTTGTTTGCCTACTTTGCTTTCAAAAATTCTATCATTACATCCAGGTTTCAATTATGAAAACATAGCAAAAACAAATAAATTTAGGGTTTCAATAAGTTGGAATTTACTTTGTTTCTTTGCATTTTTGGTAAATTCAAGCTCCATTCCTATTCATAGTGCAATCATATGTATAACTTCACCATCCGCCCAATTTTTTTGAACATTCTCAGCCTTTTCACCTTCTTCATCTTCCTCTTTCATTGTAGCTATTACTACCTTCTTCTTTGTTGCTATCTTTTTGGGAAGGGGAGCCGGTTTAGAAATTTCTTATAAATCCAAATCTCCTTCCACCTGTGAAAATGAATATTTCAACCCTTCATGACCAAAATTTTTTATCCTCACTTTTGAAACACCTTCATTTTAAGCATTTCCAAAAATTGAAAATGCACTCCTTCAAGCAACAACCTTGTGTGGATCTACAAAATCTAATCATGGCAACACTAGATGTACTCAAAAATGGAATGGTGAGTGTGTGCATTCAACAATGTCCTCCTTCATCTATGAAATGTCTTTCATTCTTGCACAATCTCAATTTAAAAAACAAATGAAAAATAGTGAAAAATGATGGAAAAGACAACTTTGGACCTTAGGTTACATCTTGGTTCTCCAAACCATAAGCTTTTCTTTTAGCTCCATTTTTTGGTTCGGACCAATTGAATTTCCTTCTTAAATAGTGCCATGTAGCTGACACGGTCAATTGGTCTTGGATCCTCATCTAAAGGCCTTAGATCCAATTTTAAAACCAATTAAGAATGCTCCAATTTGTTGGACCTTGAACCCTTGTCTAAAGTGGCTTTAAGAGTTATCAAATTTTGAGTATTTTCATCACTGAAAGTCAAATAAAATTTTTAATCTATTTTTTTAAGGGAAAATTGAGAATGCCATTGAATAACTAAATAAATAAATAAATAAATAAATACATATCCCCAGTTTATAATGGGGGTAATTAGGCCAGGTGAAAAATGGTGATGAACAGTTTTGGAAATAGAAATTTCATGCAGCCAATGGGAGGGCTCAACATGCACTCAAAGTGCCTTGATTTGTTTTCTTTTAAGTTTTTTTGGAGGAGAGAGGGGGATGGGGGTGGGGTTGGTGGGGGGGGATTTTTTTTTTTCATTTTCCTTTGTTCCCAACATGTTCCCTTCAAGTTCCCAATGGGTTCCCATAAAGCTCTCAAAATGTTCCTTTCAAGTTCCCAATGGGTTCCCATAAAGTTCCCAAAATGTTCCTTTCAAGTTCCCAATGGGTTCCCATAAAGTTCCCAATGTGTTCCCCACAGTTGTTCCCAAGAGCACATTGCTTTAATCCCATATTGTTTTACCCAAAGTCCTCCCCCTTCTCACCTATGTAAGTGGGGCCAGGTTTAGGGTTTAGGAAACCATGGTGAAAAACCAAACAATTCCCATGCTAGTACTAAAATGCTGCTGCTGAATGGTACACTTATTAGTAAATTTGAGTAAGTTTTTCCAACAAAATTTTGTCATTTTTTTCAAGCAAAAACAAATTTGGGAAAATTTTGGAGAGTTGAGTTTGGTTTTTCTAGTGCAAATTTAACTAATTTTGTTGTTGTTGTTGTTGTTGTTTTTTTATTTTTTATTTTATTTTTTGAAAAGTTAGCCAAATTTTCGATATCAAAAAAAAATTAAAAGAAAAAGAAAAATAAGAACCTTGCTAGTAACACTAATATGAAATATGGAAGATTTATTGAAAGAAGAATAAAAATCATAAAATGATTTCGGTCGTGAGTTCGAATCCCGGGAGCTTCACTCAGCTTCTTCTTCCATTCTCCTTCTTCTTCTTCTTCTTCGCCTTCAAGAGTGTTCTTCTTGTCTGCTGCCGTTTTGCTTTGCGAGCTTTTGGGTGTGTGTGTGTCTGCGTGCGCGCGCGCGAGAGAGCAAATTAGGAATCCGTTTGCGAGAAAAAAGGAAGGCACAAGCACAACAACAACAGCAACAACAAGAGGTACATCTTCAGAAAGACGAAAGAGGTTCATTTGCATTGGAGAAGGATGATCTCGGACGAGAAAGAAAACCTTTTGTTTTGTTTTTTCTCTTTTTTGTATGAAGTGGGACCCTCGACAGCGGAAGAAACTCTGTGTCTGTGTGTGTGTCATGACAACAGTGGGACAATTCGGGAGGAAAAGCTCTTTTTCTTTTCTTTTTTTGCTTTTGTTTTTTTTTGGCTTTGGGGTTGGTTGGCAACCACGGGATTCCATTCTCTCTCGGACACTAGGTAGTGTCAGGAAGGAAAAAAACAGAAGCTCGGGATTGGACAAGTTGCGAGTTGGAATCCTGACACGTGCAGCACCAAAGTTTGTAGTCCCCCAAAAACAAATTTCTCTCTCGTTGTTGTCGTTGTGGTTGCTGTTGTTTGTTTGTTTTGTTTGTTGTTTGGTGACTTATTACAATTGCGAAGTCTTGAGCTGAGTGGTCATGAGATTTTGCATTTGATTAGTAGATTAGCTTGCAGTAGTGGCAAGGATAAGATTTGGAGATGTGATCAAGCTGCAGTTGCGACGGACTGCTTGTTGATTGAAGCTTTTTCTTTGTGGGTACATGATTATAGATTCAGCTCAATGAGCTGCTGCAGGAGGAGCCTGCTGCTACAAGCTTACTTGATTGGTAAAGCCGAGTGGGTTCCTGTCGTCGTCGTCGTCGTCGTGGTGCTTTGAGGTCTTGAAGTAGGAGTAATCTTATTAGGAGGAGAAGTTGAAGCTTGCGCGGACGGACCGGACGGAATATGAATCCAAGCTCGTAGCTTTAGTCGACAAGCTTTGAAGTAAAAGTGCGTTTGCTTGTTGGTTTGTTCTTCTTGTGGATTGATGATGGCTGGCGGGTTTCTTTGTTGATTACGCATCTCTCCATCGGGGATCCAAAGCTCGGCTTCAAGATTACTATGAACGGATTCTGAAGATTGGTGTGAAGAAGTCCGTTCCATAACACCCACGCAAGCAAGCAAACAAACAAGCCACCAAACAAACAAGCAAACAAACGAGCAAGGAAACAAGCAAACAAACAAGCACTCAAGCAGTTCGGTTTGCAACCATGGCGGCGAACAGTGCAACGAACGGCGACGGATTGTTACTGGACATACCGAAAGCAGCACCAGAAGAGGATGCTGCCAACGATGGTATGGTCGTGTCGCCGGCTGCTCCGAAAAACTCCGCCGTGACAACGACGACGACGACGACGATGCAGGAGGACAGTGCCCCGCGGATGGAGCCTGAAGATCAGCTGGACTCGGGTGAACGCAGGCTGAATGAGCTTGGCTACAAGCAGGAGCTTCGCCGAGAGATGGTACTACTTCTTCTTCTTCAGGGCTTGAGTGTTCCTGAACTTGTTGTAGCAAATTGTTTTGTGGCCGACAGATTTGGTGTTGGGGATTTGTTGTTGTTGTTGTTGACGATGATGATGAGGAGCTGCTGTGGGATGGATGTGCAGACACTCTTCAAGTGCATGGCAATTGCATTTTCCACCATGACATTGTTTACAGGCATTGTGCCTTTGTATGGAAGCAGCTTGATGTATGCAGGACCAGTGGGACTAGTGTGGGGATGGGTTGTTGTCACATTCTTCACCTGGTTTGTGGGCTTTGCCATGTCGGAAATTTGCTCCTCTTTTCCTGTAAGCTTTTTCACAACCATCCAGATCTGATTCCTTCCTTCTCTTGTTGTAAACTTCTTCACAATCATGATCTTCTTCCTCTGGAGACCAATTCCTTCTCTCGTTGTAAGCTTCTTCATGCCATCATGATCTTCTTGCTCTGACTCCTCATGATCTTCTTCCTCACATCCCTTCTCTTGTTGTACAAGCTTTTTCACCATCATGATCTTCTTCCTCTCATTCCTTCTCTTGTTGTGCAACCATTTTCACCATCATGAAGTTCTTCCTCTCATTCCTTCTCTTGTTGTGTAAATTTTTTCGCCATCATGATCTTCTTCCTCTCATTCCTTCTCTTGTTGTACAAGCTTTTTCACCATCATAATCTTCTTCCTCTCATTCGTTCTCTTGTTGTACAAGCTTTTTCACCATCATGATCTTCTTCCTCTCATTCCGTCCTTGGTAGAAGCTTCTTCACCATGATGTCTTCTTCCTCTTATTCTTTTTCTTGTTGTAAGCTTCTTCACCATCATGTCTTCTTCCTTTTATTCCTCCTCTTGTTGTGAGCTTTTTCACCATCATCTTCTTCCTCTCATTCCTTGTTGTAAGCTTTTTCACAACCATCTTTTTCATCTGGTTCCTTCCTTGTTGCAAGCTTTTTCACAGCCATCTTCTTCCTCTGCTTCCTAGTACTGCCGTGGGCAGTGTGGTGCATACATGTACAGTGTATGTGCGATTGCATCTTGTCCCTTCCAGGGGTGTTTATGTGGCATGTTGTTCTCCCACTCGCACAGTAGCACATGCTCAATATATTTCTAAGAGAGAAATTGCAAGTATCATGATAAATTCATGTAAAGAAACATTGAGCGGGTTTCATCAGAATCTGAGCTGCCTGTCGTTCTCCCTCTTGGACATGCTCAAATTTCTAAGACTGAAGTTGGAAGTATCATGATTATGTGCACAAAGAAACAAATGGTTTTCATTGCAATCTCTCTGCTGCTGGTGTGCATGGCATGTTGTCCTCCCTCATGCACATGCTTGGATTTCTAAGGTCCTGAAATTGCAGTTAGTATCATGATTGTGTGTGAAGAAACAAATTTTGGTTTTCATCACAATCTGTGCTTGTTTGTACCATTCTTGGAAGAAAAATACAATGTTTGAACTAGTTGTGCTAGATCTATATTATATTACAGTAACAAAACAGTTGTGTGAGTTTGATCATGATTCTCAATGTGAGGAGGCTGATTGGAGATGATGATGATGATGGATGGTCCAGACAACAGGATCTCTCTACTTCTGGGCAGCTCATTTGGCTGGGCCTCGATGGGGTCCATTGGCATCGTGGGTGTGTGCATGGCTGGAGGCAATTGGTTTGATTGCTGGCATCGGCACACAGGTGTTCTGTTTGTTTCTTCTCAAGCTCCTCCTCCTCCTACTACTTACTACTGTACTACTGCAAATCTCTTGTTTTCCAGTGGGGTTGATGTCTGAATGAATTGAGTCAAAAGGATGATACAAACACAGACACACATCAATTTCTTCATGACCTATCAATGAGTGACACAATTTGATCAACACAACATGAGAACAACATTGTTGTCATTGGTGTGAATATCTGCACTCTTATAATAACTTGGCAGACTAATGATAGAAGACACTCACTGAGAAGCCAGGGCCTTGCTGTCAGCATGAAAATGTAGGTCATGCAAGGGTTTAGGGTTTGAGATAGGAAATTATGTGACCAGAGAGGTGGTGGGTTTAATTTCTGGTTGCAACAAACATGATGAATTCATAACAACACCTTCCTCAACATGGCAACGTTCACACATGTTCTTTCACTAAAAAAGTCTAGATAAATTTTCAATCTATCCAATATGAATTGACACGAAGAATCTTTTTTGTCTGATAGTTCAAATGGTTTTGGGTATTGTGAGTCTTGCAGGCATATGCAGGAACACAGACATTGCAGAACATAATTTTGCTTTGCACAGGTACAAACAAGAATGGTGGTTACTTTGCTCCACGTGGAGTATTTCTTGTCATCTATATTGCACTGTGCCTCATATGGGCAGTGCTCAACACATTTGCACTCAATGTAATTGCTATAATTGATATGGTGTCTATTTACTGGCAGGTAACCAACTATCTGCTTCTCCCATTCCGCTTTCCTTCATGCATGAATTCCACTTGAATGCTGCCAGTTATGGTTTTTGAAATTGAGTCACAATCTCCTCTTGTGCATTTGAGGAGGAGCATACGTTGAGGTGGTCTGTCTTGTTTCTGTGTGAATGTTGGAATTTTGGCGCTGCCAGGTGGTAGGAGGTACTGTCATAGTAATACTGCTACCATTGGTTGCAAAGACAACACAGCCTGCCTCCTATGTATTCACTCATTTTGAGCTAGGAGATGCCACCACAGGTATCAAAAGTGGAGCATACGCCATTCTTCTCTCCTGGTTGGTTAGCCAGTATTCTCTGTATGGATATGACGCTGCAGCACATTTGACAGAGGAGACCAAAGGTGCTGATATCAATGGTCCAATTGCAATCCTTTCGAGCATTGGTCTCATTTCTGTGTTTGGCTGGGGCTTTATTCTGGCTCTCACTTTTTCAATCCAGGTAATTTTGGGTTTGAGGTTAGTTCAGGCTCACACGTAAGGTCTACCTCAAGAAATTTCCATTTGCAACTGATTTTTCTCACCTCAAAATTTTTCAGTTGAGTTGCCAATCTAAAATCTACAGATCTGTGACCTTACCAGTAAACACCAAATGAGGTTTGATCATCTGCTATCTGAGGTGTGATTAAAACTGTTGAAAAATTGCATTTGAAAATTGGTGCATGGTCTTCACAGAGTCCGACTTACCTCTATGATCCAAGCAATGAAACAATGGGCAGTTTTGTTCCAGCTCAGATTCTGTATGATGCATTCCATGGGCGTTACCACAATGCTACAGGTGCAATTGTGTTGCTGTGTGTGATTTGGGGATCCTTTTTCTTTGGCGGCCTTTCCATCACCACCAGTGCAGCTCGAGTTGTAAGTTACATCTCACCCTCGTACGAGGTGCTTGTGAAGTTTAAGTTAGTGATCTGCATTGAGCACCAAATCTGGGAAGCTAAATTATCAGGCCAAAAACTTAATATGAAAGAGTGTTTTTCATCATTCTCTTTCTTGGTACAAGTGAAGAAAAAGAAGAAAGATCTGTTTCTAAAAACTTCAGTGCATTCCGAACAAATAAATTCTTGGCCACAATCATTAAGATGTTTGCAGAATATGCTGATTAAATTTGTGGCATGCTGCAGGTATATGCTCTATCACGAGATGGGGGAACTCCCTTCTCAAAAGTTTGGCGTAAAGTTCATCCAAAGTACAAGGTCCCAGCCAATGCTGTCTGGATCTGTGCTGCTTTTGCAATCCTTTTGGGGTTTCCCATCCTTAAGATCAGCGTGGTCTTTACTGCCATAACTTCAATCTGCACAATTGGGTGGGTAGGTGGTTATGCTGTGCCAATATTCTTCAGGATGATAATTGCAAAAGAGAAGTTCCACCCAGGTCCATTCTTTCTAGGAACAGCAAGCCGCGTTGTTTGTGCAGTTGCTTTTCTCTGGATCTGCTACACATGTGTCATATTCCTTCTCCCGACAGTGTACCCTATCCAATTCAGCACCTTCAATTACGCCCCAATTGCTCTTGGAATAGTCTTGGGTGCAGTAATGGGTTGGTGGATCATAGATGCAAGACATTGGTTCAAAGGTCCTGTTCGAGAAATTTTTGGAGTTCCTTCTGGCAAGGAAACATCCCTGCCTCAATAAAAGATCAAATATGCATTCTTTCATCTTTCCTCATCAGTCTGCACACTCGTGGCATGACTGAAGGAAAGTAGGAATCAGTTCCAATGGCCATTGCCATTAGATTTTAGCAAGCTAGCTCGATTCGAAATATCTGTACTTAGCTATTTATCCTTGAGGTGAAGGAAGAGCTTAAAAAAATGGGAAAAAACTCGATTCTGGTGGAATCTGGAACCCGTATATCAGAGTTCAAAAGGGCTGCCTGAATCTTGTACTTTGTGATCTTAGAAGCAAGAATTTCATAGAATCCTTCTGAAGTTTCAATTCTTTACTTTGCTGGAGGCATGTTGTTAGAGCTAGGATGAGGAGCTGTGTAATTCCTTTGGCACTGTAGGACTGTTCTAGTTTTGGTTATCAGCATTTTTTGCAGATTTTTATATTACAAATTATATATATTATAACTATAATATGCACAATTTGAGAATACACAAGTATTTTCTATGCCTTCATTAATTTGAAAATTTTATAAAATTAATATTTCAACCCTATTTCATCTATAAAAGCAACCTACTTTATAAAATCTAAACATCTTTGCAAATAGATGCATTCGTTTGAATATCTACTTCAAATTGAAAATGTGATTTGTAGATTTTACTTTAATAAAATAAAATATTTTCATTATATTAAACAATTGAATAAACTAATATTTCTATTTTCAAGATATCAAAATTAATTTATGAAAATTTGTCATTTTTTAATGACAAGGAACACAAATTTTCTACTTACCATTGCTTATGCCATAAAAAGAATCAGAACAAGACATTCAATGAAATAATTAGCCAAAATCATTATCAAATGTTCTTTCCAAAAGCTAGATTTATGCAACCTTTTTGGTTGGTTCAAACTATGGGTTGGTTCCTAGTTAAGCAAACTAGAAGTGTACAATCCTACTTTGTACCATATTTGAAATTTAACTAATTTCCAAGGTTTTGAACCCTAAGGACCTAAGCCTTAACTACACCCACTTTAATAATATTTGAAATTTTAATTCAAAAGTTGGTCCATTTTATTTCATCCAAAAATGAAATTACAAAATTGATAGCCAATGGCAACAAAACAACTAAAACCATTAATTAATATTTCAAATTTTAATGTGGTTCCTTAAGTTGATATTGAATTTTTTTTGGATTTACTAATATAATAGCATTCATAATATATTATAAAAACAAACATATACTTTATATCCAAAATGTCCAAAATCACTTTTTAAACAATAGAGTTATCCGTAAAGTCACCCTCTGTTTCACCCCCTATCTCCTCTGCTTTCGCCCCCTATCCCCTCTTTCAGTGGTATCTGCAAAGTAAGGAAATTTGATTAAATCTGGGTACGAAATGCTGAAACTCAGGATTTAATGAAGAACGTTCCAGAGTCATTATAGTAGTCGTACAGGTAGGAGCAGTGAAAATATCTGTAGCAGCAGTGCAGGCGCTCAGGAAAAAGGAAACACAAGAAACTCAGTTTACCACAAAAATTGGTGCACAAACTAGTTTGGGTCCCAGTTATTTCATTTTGTAAAATTTTCATTCCCAGTTACGCGTTTAACTTTTATGTAACTACTATCTTCATTACTTGAAAGACTTCTAAAAGGATTTGAAAATATTTGGAAATGACATATTTTGGGGATTCTTTAAATAAAAATATTATTATAATAGTATAGTGAAAAAAAATTTGGAGTTAAAATTTTTTTTCAAAAACTTATTTCAACATATAAATTATGGAATCAATAATAATTTCCCTAAATAACCAATCTTGTTTTGACATCTCAGCACGACTAATTAACCCAAGACCAATTTTTTAAGGACTCGCCTCAAGGGGGACGGGTTTGTATAATGGGACTACACCTATCAAGAACATTAAGGTTGTATTTGAAGTTTCAAATTCCATCAATAAAAAAAAAAATCTAACATAACATTAATGCATGTATCTTAATATGACAATAGTTTCACCTTGAACAAAAATGCAATCCAACCATGGGTGCCAATATCAAGGAGCTCAAAAACATTATATGTTAACACACATCAAGGACTATGTGATTTTAATTACTAATTGATGAAACCCTACCAAACCTTTTTTTGAAAAAGCACCCAAGAATGGGAGAGAAAAAGAAACAAAAAAAACAATGACCAAAGTCCAAGCACACAAAAAAGCCCCAAAGAGGTGAGCCACATGGAGGTAAGGGAAAAACTAAGTGCCAAAACTTCCACCGGTCACATGAAGCATGTCAACTAAAGAAAGGGTAGGTAGGCTTGATAAAGCTTTAAGCCTAGAAGAACCCTCCCTTGCAATAATAGTCCATCTCAAAATGGAAACTACACATGCGCTCTTTGTAATGTCATCGACATTTTTTGTTTATAAAAAGAATGTAAAATTGATAAAGGAATGCCTCCAGTGTCTTTTGTTGTTCACGTCATGTTAGCACATCAATGAAGAAAGTTGTTGACTTGCTGGTGAAGACACCCCCAAAACCTCTATGGCAAGAAGAAAAAACATGTTTGCAAAATAACGGTCGTGATAAAGTCCTTCTTTCACTTGAACATCCATTGTAATAGCCATCCCACAAAGAAGGACTACCCATAGTACCAAATCTACATTGATTAATGTGCGAATACTATTCATCAATAGAACAATGTCCACTTGTCAACAAGAGAACTGAAGAGAAAGTGGTGGAAAAACATGGGTTTGCTCCCTTTTACATAAACTAATTTATGTAGTCATGCAACACAATCATTGAATTGATACACATTTAGAGCCATTGTTAAACAATGGTAAGTCGACATGTGGGTTGTTTATGAACCTCAAATTTTCCCTCACATTTACGTCTCACAAGGTGAACATCCATTGCAATAAAAGATGTTTAAGGTACCTTTTCTCCATGTCATGAACCTTTCTCTCATTTTAGGGTCTTGCAAAAACTTGAATAATTGTCAAGGGAGACTTCATGCCACTCAAATCAACACCCTAACTTGCTGAGATTAGAAGAAAATTGGACATGGAAAATTATTATTGTGAAAAAGGGGCTTCTATGCAATAGATTTTATTGTTACATTTCAAGTTGTGTTCAAAAACATCAAAAGTTAATTCAAAGAGAAAAACCATGTGGAAGTGAATGATGGGAAGAAGATTAATAAATGTCATTACAAACTTTTAAATATGTTGTTTGCACAACAAGATTGAGACCTTGCAAACATGTAAAGTTTGCTCATGTGCTTGACATTAAAAATATATTATATGTAAATAGGAAATATGAACATATTTTTTGAAATATCATTGAATTTTTTTATTTCATTTCTCAATGGCATATATTTATAATTTGTAATTCTATCAATTGCTTTGTGTTGTTATTGATGTGTTGTGTATGTGCTTTTTTTTTTGCTTTTTATGTGTTTATTCTTAAGTTAGGTTTAAAGATTGAGATTTTATAATTTGAAGTTGAAAATTTGAAGTTTGTGTTTTATGTGTTTTGGGTTGGTTATGGTTTTTTTTTAATATTTAAATATGGTTTGTTATTTTTTGTATGTTTGTGTGTGTGGTGTTGTGTTTTTACTTTATTTTGTGTTTTGGGGATATTTTGTTTTACCTTTTGTATTTTTGTGTGGTTTCATGTAATGCGAACTAAAATTTTGAATAAATTTTAATTTTTGTGTTCTAACTTGCAAACAGGGTATGTGAATGTCCATTTTGGTTCATTTATTTGATTAAAAATATATTTTTATGTTGTATGCATGAACAAATTATTGAATTTTCAGGTTTTTATGAAAATATTATTTTCATTTTTATTTTTTTAAATTATGTTTTTTTATAATGGAGGTAGGTTTAAAAGGCCAAAATGCAAGCCATATGAGCGCAACATGACAATTTTTCTAAAATCCCTCCCATGAATTTTATCAAATCATATGGACATATAATCAAATGTTGCAAGTTTTATTTGTCACATTTCATAATCTATCAACTTCAAATTTGGTAGATTATGAAATGTGACAAATGTTTAACAAGATGTGGCCTATGGGTTTTATGTATGTTTCATGATATGAAAACATTGGATTGTATTATTTATTATGATTATCAATTTGCAAGTGCATGAGAATAGTATTTTTGCTTTAGTCTTTATTTTGTTTATTTTCCAAAAAAATTCAAGTTTATTCTTCATATTATTATAATATTTTGAAATTAGATTCGTATTTTTTGTAAAATTAAATGAATAAAAAATTCCATAATGAAGTATAGGAGTAATGTGTTTTTGGTGCAAAATCCCACAATATATATATTTTAAAAAGGGAATATTTTGTTGTAAGATTCTTATTTTTGAAAAAAAATTGCCAAAAAAACCAATTTTTAAGTCAAGTTCACCACATTTCTATTACAAGTTGCAATAGGTAGGCTCCAAATTATAGAAGGATTTTTGTTTGAATAGGTCCAAAAACTAGTTGCCATTTAATGTTACTTCTCTCTTAAGATGGTTGCCATTCATGCAAAAACAAAAAATTGGAAAATAAAATCATTGATCATGGGTAGGGTTTAGTTTTAAATATATAGTTATAATTAATAATGGTTTTTATTTTTTAAATTTGTAAAATTTTTGGAACAAAATATGTAAAAGATGCAAAAAATAATACCAAGGATTGAACATGCAATTTTTTAACATTTTCTTTATTTTTTCATCATAAACAAGGTTTCTTTTGATATTTTGATGTAACAATCATCAACAATTTTTTTTTGTTATGTTTATGTTCAAATTTATTACTTAAAAAATATATGTGTCAATATTTTTGCTTTTTCTTATTTTTTCATATTTTTAAAATAAAATGAATATTGAAATTTTTTTAATTTTTTATTTGAAGCATTTTGCAATGTATTTTAATGTAGGATTAGTTTGAACAAAATTCATCAAATTTCATGGATGTTTTCAATCTATGTAAAATTCATTTGGATAAAAAATTATAAAATTCATGAATGTTTTGAACATTGTGTTTGGTAAAAAAGAATTTTTTTGAGTTTAATTAATCTTTTGAATTTAAAATTCGTTTGATGAAAATTTCATGAGCAAATTTGAATTAAATGTTTAAATTTTTAAAATATAATTTAAAAATCTTTGATGCATGGATATAACTAGGGTTGGTGGTAAACACTAATTTTCAAAGATTATTTTATTCTTTAATTCTTATTTAAATCTTCTATAATAGTAAAAAACTGTAGAAATCAAAAAGTAAAACCTAAGAAAAAAATATTTTAGCATCCATATATGCAATAATATTACATTTGTAGTAATTTGAAAACAAAATTTAAATCATATGGAATTGAAAACAAAACAAAAAATGTAAAATACAAAAAAAACCATTGTTCTTATCCATCAAAATCTTTTTCTGTCATTGAGCTTCTTTTCATCCTCAAAAAATTTATTCAATTTCTTAATGTTCACCAATTCAAAATTCTTTGAATTAGTCCTTCTTTATTTCCCACCATGAACATGAATTCAAACTATCCACCAACTAGTCCTAATCACCAACCCTTGTGCTACCATTATGTTTTACAATGACACTTCCTCTTGTTCATTATATCCAATGTTGACGGTACAATTCCAACCTTAACAATTTGTCATGTTGTTGTGATGATCTAATTACTTGTTTTAGCCAAAGGGAAGTCATGTGAACACCCCATGATGCTCACAATACCAAGTACAATACCAAGTTAAGCATTTAAAAGAAACTTTCAAATCAATGTTCACTATTGATGATGAAGAGGTATTTGGGAGGCTCATTATTGGATGTGAAGAATCATCAATCTAAACTTTGTCATAATCATTAATATTTCATCATGCACAACAAAAAACATTCAACTAAGGTCCATTATAGAAAATCATTGGGGTCCAAACCACTTTAAAGAAAGTTTATGTGCAACTCTCAACATTTGCCCCATTCACATATTTACCCCATATGCAATGTCCAAACCTAGTATGGTTGAAGGGGATGATCAACCAAATGCAAAGAATAATGAAGATATTGGAGATGGGTGCAATTGTTCAAATTGTACATTTATGGGCTTGTCATAAGCAACTTATATGTGTTATAAATGTGAAAATCAACAAGGTGGTAGGTACCTACCAACATGGAAACAAAGGAACATAGAAGTTGCAAAATCTAGTTAAATACATGAAATCAAATGTGCAATCTATTATTGAAAGTTGCACATACATAATATCACATTAGATGAAAGGTATTAGTAATAGTTGACAAGATATTCAACTTTTGATTCTTGAAGCATGGAAAAATGTTTGAGAGTGAAGTGTCAAAGTAATGTTTAGTTCTCATTAATAATTATTTATTACTTCCATAGTTAATTCATAACTAACCTAGGCCCCACCAAGTTTTAACCCCACACCACCTTCTAAAATTGTTTCATAGTACATCTAAACAAATCCTAATTACTATTTTGATTTGTGCAGTAATCAAAATTTTGCTCTTGTTTACCTTCATAAACTAACGAAAACTTAAACATTGGAAAAATATTCCAACTTGCTATGAATTGATTAAAAGAGAGATGACACTTGAATGTTAATGTCAAAAAGAAGGGCTCTAGTTTTACAAAGTGTATTGTTTGTGAATTTTTAATGGGTTTAATATCTGAGGTAGGTAAAAATAACATAGGTGTTAAAGAACAAGAATTGAAATCTACTAGTTGTTGGACACACACACAAGGACATTGACGAAAGTTTTGGATAATTTTCCAAAATTTTGAAGGAATAGAATAAATACATCTTGATTAACTTGATGCAAACATTCATGATTTCCCAAGATTGACCTTTCATTTCAAAACTCATTAAAGAGATTCTTAATTTCAAATTGGAGGTTCAAAGGTATCTCAAGGATGGTTTTGAAACCTTGGTGGGGCATATTGACATGCGTTTCTTTCGTTTCTTTGTGGATTCTAATAGGTGGCTAACGATGTAATACAAAGCATCACCTACTAATGGTTGTGGAGTCCAAAAGACAAGATTTTAATTCAATTGTGGCAAGTGGACATTGTTAGTTGACCAAAGCTTCAACTCGAGTTGTAAAACTTGTTACCTAATATGGGGCAACAATGCATTGATGTCAATTGAAAAGAAAAAGATTCAACAACAATGGTGCTATTAAATATGTGGAGTTTTGGAGGTTGATGTGACCGGACATGGAGTCATTTAGATTTCTATAGTGTGAACGCTATATTCATTTTAGGGTTTAGGTGTTGAATCACCATCAACTTTCTTCATACAAGCGACAAGATTTATCTCTTCATTGTTTGTTAGTGGTTATGGAGTAGGAAAGTTTGTTGCTTGTTTGTTATGTGAAACAGGTTGGTAGTTAACAATGGGTGGCCAAACGCGATTCATGTGTGCAAGGAAGATGGGAAGAAGAGGCGGTCGGATAAGGATAAGAGATAGGATTCGAAAGCAAAAGGTAGGTCTGTTGTTGGGTAGAAAGAAGTACAATTTTTATTAAAGGAAAGAGCTAGCAAAAATGTATAGTTATGTTTTTCTTTGTTGTGCCAATGACTATATGATGGCCGACTCTATGTTCAGGTTAGAATTAGGACTGATAAAAGGTTGATACTAAAGGCTAATGATGCCTAAAGGTGGTCTGAGCTATAGAATTAAAAACATATAGAAAACTACATTTTGTAGGGGGTTGGTGGAAACCTTACTTGAAAATGCCAGTGGGTAGTTCATCCACCTGAATGGGAGCCAGAAACCTTTGTGGGTATCCTTTGGGCTGGGTAGAATGTGAATGAAAAAGAAGTAGGATGGGAGAAATCATAACAAGCATCTATAGATCCATATTTTTCACAAAATTTTATCTCCTTCTTGAGTAGTTGTAAACCAACTTGGCATACCTGGTTCAATTGTGGAGTAGTACCCAAAAGTAAATTTGTTGCTAAAAACTAGACCAAGCATTTTTCTGCATTGATCTATGTAATGGGGGTGGATTAGTAGTTCATGAACACTGAAAACGTTGATTTCAAGCCAGACCCTACTAATTCTTGTGCTCACAATATAAGAACGTTTTTGTTTCCAACAACAACTAAGGACTATTACTGTAACAGATTTAAGATAGGTTGATAGGCATGTATCTTCTGAAGATTTGCCTGGTCTGGAGGTTCACATAATGTGGGACTTTAGAATTAGACCATTGTAATACTGCCTGTTTGATAGGAGATAAGTTACAGACAAGGTAAGGATATAAAAGAAGTAGATGGTTTGTGTACTATTTCTTTTGGTTATAGGGTATGTCAAGGAATGATATTTATGCTAAAACAATGAGTCCTTATGTGAAGTATTGGGAAAATATTCTAGCCACATTATGAAAACCTTTGCCTTCTCAAAAGTCCTATCCTTTTGGAAGGTTTTCGACCTTCTAGCAATTAGAAGGACCAATCACAATGAATGTGTCAGGTCTTGCACTTACCATTGTTGATGATATCAATTATGAAGACCCAATCATCCTTCCATATCGCAAGCCTAAAAACATGCAACCCATGTTGAAGACAACTACATACACACAACATGAAGACTTGGCCTTGAAGACATTTATTCTTACATGATATGTTGATTATGAGTTTTATTTTTTTTGGATGGGAAAGTTGAAAGTCAAGCTGTCAAAGATGAACTAGATGAACATTTAAAAATCTTTTGTATTCAATGGTGGGTGCCTATGAAAAAATGAGCTAGAAATGATAAAAGATTATATGATAATTGTTGGTAGAGCAAATGGAAATTAATAAATAGAAATGGCTTGATTTTTTATTTTAAGAAATAAGTTGATTTTTAAAATTTGGTGGCATGTTGGGCCCTACTACTATTTACTTACACCAATGACTTTATAAATAAAAATTATGTTTTAAATACTTAATTGTAAATGAAAGGATGAAAACTTGGTGGTCATTTGCTTCAAGTTGATGACATCATTGAAATATCTTAACAAGGATTTTTGTAACACTTAATATTTTTTTAAAAGAAAAATACAATGATATGCAAATAATCAAATGTTTGTGTATTGAATTTTAGTACATTGAATTATGTATAGAAATTAGAATTTGGTGGACACAAGGGGTCGAGTTTAATAATCATGTGATTAGTGCAAGAATATATATTCTTACTTTCTCAAATATTTGTGTCATTTATGTGGAAAATTTTGTGCACATTATTAACACACCTAAAATTTAATGAAAATTTTATAAAAATGAGAATATTATCCAAACTCAATTACTTGGAAGGGTTGTTTTTACTACCTACCTACTTACTAACAACCTGCTTGTGGGTGGGTTGTTAGTAGGTAGGTAGGAAAAAAAACAAAAAAAACAGCAACTGAGCTAATTAACCACCATGGTTACTTAGGGAAACTGAAACCCAACAAATAACTGTTTCCTAACCACTTATCATTCATCCTTCATGGTAACTATATCCTCTCAACTAAATGGGATGAATGTTGTAGGTGTAGTTTAGGGTTGAAAAGGGATGAATGTTGTAGGTGTAGTTTAGGGTTAAAAAGGGATGAATGTTGTAGGTGTAGTTTAGGGTTGAAAAGGGATGAATGTTGTAGGTGTAGTTTAGGGTTTAAAAGGGATGAATGTTGCAGGTGTAGTTTAGGGTTGAAAAGGGATGAATGTTGTAGGTGTAGTTTAGGGTTAAAAAGGGATGAATGTTGTAGGTGTAGTTTAGGGTTAAAAAGGGATGAATGTTGTAGGTGTAGTTTAGGGTTTAAAAGGGATGAATGTTGTAGGTGTAGTTTAGGGTTAGAAAAGGATGAATTCTGTAGACGCAGTTTAGGGTTTTTAAAAAAATAAATAAAAATCCCAGACAATCCATCCAATGAGGAGGCGTGATGCAGAAACAAAAAAGTGGCCCAAGAAAACTGCCACTTTTGTGGCGTCTTAAATCCAGGTGCATGTTCAAGAGCTGAAGCAAATCGCCGATTGCCACTTGGCGGCAACCCAAGAACAAACGCTTGCGGCGTCGGCAGTCGCCACCCCGCACAACTGCAACACAATCTCGTGTGTGTGGGTGTGTTTTCCATCTACTATCTTCACGGGATTGCGCGCAGCCAAAGGAATTGCACGCAAAAGGACAAGCGGATGATTGGCTTGCTGTTGCATGCAGCTGCATGTGGCTTGAAAAACTGCCTTAGAAACAAAATAAAAATGAGAACAAGACATTGAACTTGCAGGTCCTTTGGTTTTGTACCTAAACTTGAGAAATGTAGTGTTTGTTTGTTTGTTTGTTTGTTGTTGTTGATGGTTTTGGTATAATTCTTTTCTTCGTGCTGGAGAGTTTGAGAATCACATCACTTTTTTACTTTTTTTTCTTTGCAAGAAAGAAAAAAAGAGTTGATTAGGTACTTCGAGTGAGTGAGTGAGTGAGTGGGAAAGTGAGGTGGAAGAGAAATTGAGTCTGTAGTTGTTGATCAACAACCATGAATGGTGTTGCAGTCTGTGTTTCTCATGCTTCCATTCGTCATTGGAATTTGCAGAGGCAGAGGAGGAGGCCGCAATATGTAGAGGAAAGCTCTTTTTGTCGTGGTGGTGGTTTTTCTCCTTCTTCTTCTGCTCATTTTGGGGTGGCAGCGGATCTTTGTAGTCGCTATGCTTCACGGCAGCATCTGCAGTTGAAATGCGATTTCAGGTTTGCTGCTGCTGCTGCGGCGTACAACACTAGTACTGTTTGCAGCAGTAGCAGCAGGATGTTTTGGAATTGTGACAAATGGAGGCCGCGAATTGCCACGATCACACCGCATGCTCAAGCACAACAAGATCAGCAGCAGCAGCAGAACAAGTCTGATGAAAGCAGCAGTAGTGACAACTCCAGGAGACAAACCATTGTTGAAATTGCGGCAGAAGAATTACAGCAAGAGTTTGAGTTCGATGGAGCGGGATCTGCATCTTCCACGAAAGAATTGGAGAGCATAGGAGACTGGGAGAAGGTACCAACACTGCCCAGGGATTTGGAAGTCTCCAAGGATCGACATCCCTTCGACCCCCACAAGCCCAATTTCAGCCATCTGTTGCCGGAAGCTTTGCGTCCGTATCCATCTTTCGAGGGTTGGTTCGTGCGAATCTCGGATCCTTCCAACGCCTTGAGCGTAGCGCTGATCATGGCCACCAATTACGCCACCGACGAGAGCCAGATCACTCTCCTTTTCTCACCGGCCCCGAGCGCTGATCACCAGGGAAACAAGCACGCCAAAGACGATAGAACTTTTGTGAAATCCGGATACACTTACGCTGTTGGTGTCCGGACCAAGGTGAGCAAGCGATCTTCCTCTCAGCAGCAAGCAAGCAAGCAAAACAGAAGCCCTAAACCCTAAACCTGGCTCATCATTCTTTCTTTCATTTCTCCATTTTTCTTGTTGGTAGTGATGAAGAAAGCGAAGGCATAATGGCAAAGAATGTTTGCCATCAATGCTGCTGAATTTTGGTTTTTGGGGGATGATGATTGGGGGCAAAGGGAAATCAGGATGTAAGGTTTGTAGAGGTGGACACAGAGGAAGACTGGGTGGAAGAGGATTTAGGGTTAGAATGTTTGCCATGAGTGCTGCTGAATTTGGTTTTGGGGGGATGATGATTGGGGGGAAAGGGAAATCAGGATGTAAGGTTTGTAGAGGTGGAGACAGAGGAGACTGGGCGGAAGAGGATATAGGGTTAGAATGATTGCCATGAGTGCTGCTGAATTTGGTTTTGGGGGGATGATGATTGGGGGGAAAGGGAAATCAGGATGTAAGGTTTGTAGAGGTGGAGACAGAGGAGACTGGGTGGAAGAGGATATAGGGTTAGAATGATTGCCATGAGTGCTGCTGAATTTTGGTTTTGGGGATGATGATTGGGGGGGAAGGAAATCAGGATGCAATGTTTGTAGAGGTGGAGACAGAGGAAGACTGGGACCAAGAGGATTTAGGGTTAGAGCCCCGAGGGTTTCATTGGATAGCAAATGGAGTTGGCAGCCTCAAGGCCAAACCCCACTCCATTGATCTCGATTTCACTGTTGAAGGCTACCATTTCAAAGCACACTTGACTAAAGAGGTGTAACATCATCTCTCTCTCTCTCTCTCTCTCTCTCTCTCTCTCTCTCTCACACACACACACACACACCCATCTTAAACACATCTTCTGTGGCTGTGTATCGATTCATGATTTTCTTATGGCCTCACTCTCGAATCATCAGAAGCTGGAATCCTTCTTGAACTTTCTAATGGTGTTGTTGCTTGGGGCTACTGTTGCTCTGCAATGAATGTAGGTGCTGTGGGATCTTCATAAATCAGAGAAAGGGCCTGAAGGTTGGGCCAGATTTGTGCCCATCATTCCCACGCACTGGTATGTCTATAGCCTGGGCTCAACTGTCGAATACAGTTTCCAAAATCTGGAGAAAGGCATAGATAACCAAGGTCTCGCATGGGGTCATGTTGAGAAAAACTGGGGTCAGACATTTCCCGCTGGTCATGTCTGGTTGCAGGCAATCTCAGCAGATAATACTTCACAGGTTTTTTAAAAAAAACCTTCTCCTCCTCCACTGATCAACTCTGACAAAGAAACTTCTCAATTCACTTTGAACATTTTCAGTTGCAGCTGCAATCACAGTTAATCATAGATCAAAGACTGCAAGGCTCACCAAGTCATTCTCTGCAAATACATAAATTATTTTCAATGTATGGTATGCAGGAATAATGAGGCCGGTCTTAGGATGATGAACACATTGATCCCCAACACCGACAACAGGCTGTCTTTGTTTGAATTCAGTCTGGGGATGATTCCTGCATCCACTGGGATGTTGAGCTAAATTGAAGTTCAGAAGAAGCTTACTTTCACAATCTTGTTCAAAATTCTACTTGTCACAGATAAAACAAATAGATCTTCCTTAAAAGAAGTGTGATGTGCAGGTGGTGTGCTCAGGAGCATCTTTCAAGACTCCAGGAGGAAAGCTTGAATCACCGCACATTTTTGTACTAGGCTACCGTTCACCATCACACAAGCTGGATTTTCGCTCAAATGACTTGGGCATACTTTTTAAAGACATACATTTTGCTCCACAACAAAGTCGCTTCTCTGTCACAGCAGTTGGTGCATCACATTCTATCGAGGTAACATGAGTAAACCTAGGGGCAATGTTGGTAGAGATGTGGTTAGATGTTTGTTTTTGTTTGAAGTAAGAGTAGGTAGTAAACGCCATCTTTACATCCATGGGGCATGCATGTACAGACCTTGGATGCTTGTTTTATCTGTGAGGAGTAGAGTTCTGAAGGAGAAAAAAGCATGAATCTGGCAGAAACACAAACTGATGGTACTTGATGACATGGATTGCAGGTGTCAGCCTATGCTCCGTATGAAACATTCTCAGATGCAGTTTTGGCACCAATGTCAAAAGTGGACTGGAAGCCTGCCTGCCGAGAGTCGTTTTTGGCAACAGTAGAAATCAAAGTGTATGAGCATTTAGCATGGGGTGTGGCTGGACAGAAGCTTGTGGAGCAACAGACATTTGAAAATGCAGCACTCGAGTTTGGTGAGGATTTACTCTCCACCACCACCAACAACAAAGAAGGTCAAGATGGTGAAGGAGAGAATTGAACTTGAACAACCAAAGTGTACACTGACCCATAGTAGGGTTCCAATTATACCTGGTCCACCTTCTGTTGCCAATTGTATATATATTCCAGGTGGTTCAAACTTCATTTGTTTTGATTTGAGATGATTGAATTCCCAATTTTAAACACTTTTCCAATGCAATATCTTCAGTGTCAACTTCTTGAAAATTTTGTGTTTTGAGCCAAACAGATTAATCTTTGATGGATCTTCAAGAGACGCTCCTGTATTTCAATGGTTTTGCCTGATTGAATAAACTCTGCTGCTCTGATTGTCTTGTTCGGCATGGAATGAACAATCCATGCAGTAAGTTCAGTGAGTAGAAAATTTTCACTTTCCATATGTTCTTCACTTTGTCATTCTTTGATTCAATACAGGATTTGTCTTGATCATATCAAGTACCCTTGTTTGCTCAATCTGTTACATTGAAGCTGAAAGATGGTTGTGCATTTTGCACTGATCTCTTTAACCATCTCAAAAACTTTATTTTGTGCATAATTTGTTGAGTCTTGAGTTTAGCCAAAGTGTGATTTACAAGCAAATGTTGCATTTCATGTTGCCATTGTATCCATCCCTCTCTTGTCGATTTGTCTTCAATTCTATTTGGGATCTCACAACTGACCACAAAAAACACAACACCACTTTGCAGCAGTCTTATAACTATCAATTAATTGAACACATCTCTGCAACTGATCAAATCAAATTTTCTTCTCTCCCCTAAAACACCCACTGCCAAAACCAAGCCTGTGCATAGTTTGACAAAACTTCCAAACCAAATTTCTTTCAAATCTAGTTTCAACATGCAATGAAACTATTCACAAGCTGGTGTGATCATTGCTCATTGTTTGAATTGAATTGTAGTGTCCAATTCGCATCTGTACCACTTAGGTATAGGGAAAAGCCTGCTCCCAAGGGCCTCCCCTAATTTGAGGGTTGCAGCCTTGCGGGTGTAGGCCTGAAAATTAGGGGAGGCCACTGGGAGCAGGCCTTCCCCAATGGAAAGAACAGTTTGTTCTCCAAATGGTGGAAGGGTCTTGAACCGATGAACAAACTTCTTATAAACCTCTTATAAACTTTATGAAGCTAAATAAACTTCTTATAAACCTTCTTATAAGTGTAAGATCTCTCCCACTCTCAAGGACCGATGGCATCATATCCCTGTTTTTGTTTTAGGAGAGATAATCGTGGATATAAGGTAGCCTCCAAATACATGAGGAAATTTCTGGAGTGCTTTATGAGTACTATAAGGACTCAAAGAAGGTTGATTCTTACTTAATGAGCTCCAAACAAACTTTGTTGCTACATTGGTGGGTGTTTGGCAAGTAAACTGAGGAAGCAACTGTCTCAGTTCCATTCGAGTAAAGGTTTGTTCCCATACATCATTTGTCAAATTCATACTATGATATGGTACACCGCGACTTCCTGCCAAATTTAATCCAACCATGTTGCCTTCTTTTAGTGTTCAAGTTTTGAATATTGAACATTTTTTTATGGGTTTGCTGCGGTTTTAATCATAAGCTTAAGGTGCACTTAAGGTGAACTAAGCCAACTTAATCCTAAGTTTATGAACTCTTGGACACATGTCTTTGAGTAATATCTTTGACATGATACAATTATTCACAATGTTAACAAATTTTACAGAAACATGGTTTTAAATATTGAAATTTCATATTTATTACATAAGATTTGCACAAGATTTGAAAGAATGTATGAATGGTTTACTAGCAACAATGAAAGCATCGTAGTGAAATCTAAAACACCAAGAATGCCCTATGAGTATCATGAGAAAAAATGGAAAAAATTCTCCATCGGGTCATTGCATGGATAACCTCCTTAGATTGGGGGCAAACAATATACAATTCCCTCCTTCAATTGACACCTTAGGGTTGTTACTTTGAAAACATCCTTGCCCTCGGGTGTCATCCTACACTTTTGATCACAATGAATAGGGAGGGAAGGTTTTTACACCTACTTCTTAAGAGTGGGAGGGATCTTACACCTATAACTAGGCATAATTTCCTTCCCACTCTTAAGGAGTAGGTGTAAGATCCCTCCTCTTTTCTCAAAGGGATATTCATGTACCCTAAAGTGTTAGGGTGAGGACATTCCCAAAATAAGGGGCTAGGATTCTCGGTGATAACTGAGCCCGACCCACGTTTTGGGGAATGTTTCTCACTTGTGTCTCTTACTTGTGTGCTTTACCCATTGTAAAGCACAAGGCAAATGTTTTCTTTAAACATTTGTAAATCATGAGGTGTAAGAGGAAGAGGGTTCTTATGGCTATTCTGAAAGAGTGGGAGGGACCTTTACACCTATAAGTAGGAGTAGCTCCTCTTGATGAGGAGCTACTCCTACTTATAGGTGTAAAGGTCCCTCCCACTCTTATGAAGTAACCAAAACATCACCTCCTCTTTTCTTGGAGGGATATTCACAAAGGTAAGGTGCCCTCCAAGGAGAGTCAAAAATTACTCTAAGTGCTTTACAAATAGCTATTAGGCTGCCTCTCCAATAGGCACTTGGAAGATGCATACAAAAGATACACCAAGTTTGTGTTATGTGGATGAGTTTTATGAGGACTTTGAGGTATTCTTGTGTCTTATCTCCTTTGATTGGGTACCTAGCCTTCTCTCCATCTTAGCACAAGACTTTGTTTTCTTCACAAATTGATTTTGTTGGAATTCCCATGGGTAAAGGAGGCATTACACCTATAGTGAGTGGGACTCTTGGATACTTGCTATGAAAGAAACTGTAGTTTTTGGGAGGCAGGTGAATTGGGGAAGATGGTAACCTGACAAGTTTCTTCTTTTTCTTGGGGGATTGAACAACACGGAGTTTCCTTCTGGCCATTTTTTTCTTGCTGATTGCTCTAGATCCACTGCAAGCACCCCAACATGATGTTAAGCTAGCCGGCGATCTAGAGCGCTTGCTTGATGGAGATGGAGAACGGGAATTGGTTACAGGTGAAGAAGATCTTGATCGCAATGTTGGTGTTGCTGGTGCAGAAAGAGCTTTTGGGAGTCTTGGGCATTCAGCTTTCTCCCATTTCCTAGCTCTAGGAATTGTGGGTGTATGTTCTCGAAGGACATTATCAAAGGGTGAAAGCCAAGGCTCTTTCACCTTTGGATTTGGTGGCTTTTTAATAATGGATTCCTTACCTTCTGGATCACTACTGATCTCTTTCTCCCTAGAAGTCTCTTTGATTCCTTGCTTATCAGGCTCTTTCACATTTGTCATTGACTCCCATCATCAATGATCATTAAGAAATTGATCTTTCTTGTAATGTTCTCTTTTTGCAATGTTCTCTTCTTTGTGCAAATTTTTTATGTAACATCATTTGCTAGCATCCCAAGAAAGATTTGACATTAATTGGTGATAGGAATATTTTCAAAATTATTGTGAAAAAAAAAATGGAGGAAAAAAATTGTTTCAAAACTCAAAACTGGGTCGAAATGTGATGAAATTTTCCTCCCAAAAAACAAAACCTTCTCAAAAAGCTGGTGAATTCTTTCTTAAATTTTTTTGAATTTATGACACAAATATTTGCCAAGAGGTCAAAATTCGCCAAATAAATAATGCAACGAGTCCTTTGCTTTTATAACTTCTTGTTCAAATACATTGTTATATCATATGACCTAATCTAGTAATTTGTCACTCATAAGAATTGAACTTTTGGACATGAAGAACATTGACCCGTTTGGTGTGATTCCTGAATTAAATTAGTCAATCCATTTTTCTTCTTTAATTAACAATAGTCCTTCCTTATGGTAATCATTTTCCATCAATGGACAACATTGTTGAAAATGTAGCTGCCGATCTTAATGATGCACATACCTATTAACAACCCATTAGCAAAATCAAAATAGATGGATGCAATTTATTTTCTTTGATTTTCTTGATACTGAAAATTTTGGAGAAGTTTAAGCCAAAAATAAAATGTAAAAAAATTTGAATTTACATGTTTTAAAATCCCAATTTCTTTGTCAAAAAGTGGCAAATTTTCACCAAGAAAAAAAAACAATGGATGGAAATTGCATGAAATTAGCTTCCACAAAGTTGATAGTCTCATTCACAAAATAAATAATGTGACAACAACAAATTTTGTAAAAGGTGTTGGGGAAATGTGCATTAGAAAGAAAGGGATGTCTTGAAGCCCAAGATTTTTGTAGATGAGGTATCTAGGCTTTTTGAAGAGATTAAGAAACCTTCCCTTTTACCCTCCTTTGTGATGGTGTCCCCTCAATGCTCAATGTTTCTTTTGAATCATAACCTTTTACAACATCCCAAATTATGAGTCCATGTTTCCCTGATCCCTTAAAATCATCTCCTATTTGGCAAGAATTAGATTAAGGGTATATGATGAGTATTTTTACTCTTGACAAATGGAAGAGGATTATTTTCGGGTATACAACTTATCCAACTTAGTATCCCTCATTATGAACATAAAACACATTTTCAAACAATAAATATTCACCCCTAAGCATTTCACATTTGTGGCCTGAATCTTGAATCTTTATGATAAATATCAATCATGATTTCTCTAATTAAGAGTGGTTTTGGTAATGTTAAAGATCCTGCAATTGAAGATATTGAACCAAGTTGTTGTCCTTTTTGCATATGATCACAACTGGAGTACTTTTGAATTTATTCAATACAATAATCATATAGTAGGTTGGAAAAAATATATATATATATATATTTAGTAATTGTGTTTAGTAATGTACAACTTAAAGGAAATGTATTTGATTTGAAAATTACAAAACAACACCATATCTTGTATTTCCCAATGTTTTCTTTGAAATTAGCTTTATTTAGTGGGTATAGAACAATGAAACTTGCCAACAAGTGTAGTTTGTGTATTTATTTTTAAAGGTGATAACTTAACATGAGTGCATTTTAATGCAAAAGTTCTTTGACTACAACTTGACATTCTAAAAAAATTGCTTCAGTTATATTGAAAGTTGATGTAGGCAAACATTAAACAAATGTAATGAATTAGATGCAACTTAATCTCCACCACTTTGGATATGCTTACAAGTTTGAATGTATTTGATGTTTTAATCAAATTAGAAGAATGTTTAGATATCTTAGTTGTCAAGTTTGTTAGTTTAATTGTTCAATTAGGTCTTAGTTAGTTAGGGATAAACTAGGTTAGTTAAGTTAATTACTTAATTTTGAACTAGTTCAAATGTGAACGAGGTTTGAAATATTTGTTATGAAATATAACCCCATTTTGTGTGATCTCAAATCACTTTTGGTGATTCAAAAACTAATTCACCTGGAACAACACAGGAATCCAAGCCCAAAACATAGAAAACCAAAACATTTACATAACAAAGAAAATTGCAACCCACGTTGGCTAGTGTGTGGATATGGTGTATCATTTTAGGGTATTTATATGTTATGTGTGTGAGTGTGATGATAACAATGGTTATAGGCGTCAACATACAAGTGCACAACATAACATCTCATTAGAGGATGTATGCATGGTCCATTGGTTTAGAGTTGATTCTTGTAAATGAGGGATGAAGGTCCAAATTTAATGGAAGGTTTTTTAACATTGTTTTATTTTCACTAATATCCAGTTTATGTAAAATGTTTTAGAATTTTTGGAAAGTTGCACAACAAATAAAAATTCAAAGAATCTTCTCCACACTAGCCTAAGGAAAACATTTTCAAAACTTGCACAAAGGATGTAAATCAAGGAAAATGAAAGCATTTGAAATAGTTGCAAAATTAATGAAATTGAAAAACCTTGGTACTAATTTTTCAAGGGAGACATTTATGGAAGTTTGGATGAAAACCTAAAGAAGTTGGCCACAATTCCTAAGCAAGATGTTCAAGGAACTTGCACAATCAATAGAAATACAAATAAATCAAAGCATGCAACAAAGTTGAATAATGGATGAAAATTTGGGGAAATGGCTATGTTCCCTTGCACTTCCTTAGGGAAGTTGTTGAAACCAAGGAAATTGTGCAATTGATGAAAACTCAAGAAATTAGCCCCTTTTCCACATAGAAGGCATTTAAAGGAGTTGCACAATGGATGCAAATCTTGTGAAAATGTTGTTGTTTCAATGGAAATTTTGAAGGTTTTTTTTTTTGTTTCATGTGATTCTTCAAAGAAATTGAGCCCAATTTAATAAAAGATTTTCCCATTCATCAAAATTTTTAATTTTCCCAACTAAATGGGTCCATTCACGGTAAAAGGAGCCACGGGTGCCAAGGTCAAAATCCTTCCCAAGGATTGCATTTACACATGTTTTGCATGTATTAGTTTATTAAATATCAAATTTGTATTTTAAATGTAATTTCTAGGACTAAATATCAATATTGAGACCAAACGTGACCCATATTATTATTTTATTTTATTTCATTTGCATGAAGACATAGATTATAGTCAAATGTACATTTTTGTTTTAACCATGAATACAAATTTTGAACCTTTTTAACCATTAAGGACGTATAAAATCAAAATTAATAACATCCGTTCCAAGGATTCAATACATATGCATTTAAAAATATAAACACATGTGGCCCTTCTATGAAGTATATTAAAGCCCATAATAAATTTGAAAACATTTGGTGAACAATTGAGTAACAAAATGCACATTCAAATTTTAGAATCCTTAAAAAGACCTATCAACAAATGTTTTGTGTATGATAAAGGGTGCAAACACAATAACATGAGCCACATCTGCCCCTTTGGAACTACATTTTGGATTGTTTTATTCTTAAAATATTCCATAAAAGTTTTTAGAGAAAATATTTTAAAATCATGATTTTTTTTTAATAATACTTTGATAAGGCTTGCATTGAAAATTTGTCAAAAATATGTCATTTACAAACAATTCAAACTATTAAACATGTTTTTTTATTACTTAAAAGCACTGGTTACAATATTTTATTAGTGTATTTTATTTTTTATTCATTTGATTATTTTCAAGTTTATTCACAAGTTCCATGATATATTATGAATGTTATCATACATGTAAATCCTACAATTTCAACACAAAATTAAATTATGTTTTCAATAACATGGAACATCAAGCACTATTTACATTTGTTGTGTTACCATGACTACACCTTAAAGGATTCTAATAACATAGTGAAATGACTCCAAATTTGTAGGATATTAATTTCATGAATAAACAAGCAAAACCCCAAAATATGAACAAATAATTCATTATATATAATTATTGGTGATTTTTCAAAATAGTAGAGATACAAATTTTTCATTGCAATCAACAAGTGATTTGGCTCCTTTTATTGTGATTGAACCCAAATCCATTTTTTTCCATCATCAACCTTTCAAAAACCTCTAAATGATACAGGTTGGCATTCAAAGAAAATGAATCTTGACCTCAAGGTGGACACTAAGTGTTAAAATTTTGCATTATTTGTAGTCTTATGTGAAGGAATTTTTTATTCCCCATCTCATTATTATTTAATTTTCTAATATGTAAATATTTAAGCCACCTTAAATTTAATTATAATTTTTAAATTTTGATACCATATATTTATTTAATTTTTTAGTTCAATACTTGGCATTGTGAGAAGGCATGAGGATGCAACTAAACATGGTAATTCATGTGATAATTTGTTTTCTTTTTAACATTCCACATGTATAACTTAACATATCCTTCAACTAGGTAATTTAAAGTTGGCAATGCAAAATATTCATTCAAAGTGTAAGTAAATTTTTCAAAATGATTCAATTGTCAATGGTGTGCAAGGACCTAAATGCAATAAGGTTGACATGTTTATCTACCACATTGACTTCTTTGAACACCTATAAGTGAAGTAGCAAAAATGAAATTGGAACAAACATAGAAGCCACAACAAAATGCCATGGATGAAAAAATATTTCAATTGCATAAACATGTTAGGTAGGGTATGCAAAATTCTTCCAATACTAATGGGCTAAATTTTGAATCAAGTTTTCAAAATTTTGTAACTAAAAGGCTCTTTCACAACATACAAATTGTGTAAGATGTTAAAAGTATCATTGTTCTTGAAAAAATGAAGATGGTAATTTTATTGTTGGATGAAAAAATCTGGAATATCTACAACACATGACATTAAGTGTATGGGTAACAATTGTTAAAGAGGAAAACAAAAAAAACAAAAGATGAATAAGTAGGAATTTTTATTTGGTTTAGATAAGAAATGCACTTTAATTTCAAAAGACACATGGACCCAATTTAGGAATCAACTTATAGTACTACTGCACATTCATAAGATCTTAAACATCTAGACATCTCCAATCTAAAATTGTTCACATTGTTGCTAGAAAAACTTGGACCCACTAATTGAAGGCTCCTATGGTCCACTAATTAATTGTGATTCTTGTTCCAGATTTGATGAAACACCACCATTTCTAGCCTTTCCATCTTCTGCTATCTTCAATGGTGAGTACCAGCTAACCATCTCATCAAACACAACATCTCTACTCACTTGCAACTTTCGAATGGAAAGATTGAAGCATCTATATCCTTTTTGTTCTGAGGAATATCTAATGAAAATACACTTCTCAGCTTTTGGGTCTAATTTTGATCTCTTTTCGTCAGGAACATGCTCGTATGCAATGCAACCAAACACTTTGAGGTGTGAAACATCGGGTTTTTTGCCTGTGAATTTTTCTTCAGGTGTCATGCCATGAACTGCCACTATGGGTGTTCGATTCATGATGTAGACTGCAGTTGCTACCGCTTCAACCCAAAAATAATTTAACAAATTCTTCTCATTCAACATGGCACATGTTATTTCTGCAATGTGCATGTTTTTCCTTTCAACAACTCCATCCTGCTGTGGGGAATAACTACATGAGTATTTCCTTGGAATCCCATGCTCCTTCAAGTACTCACTAAATTCATTTGAAAAATATTCTCCCCCTCCATTGGACCTTAAGCATTTGATGCTCACACCCTTTTCCTTTTCCACCATTGCTTTGAAATTCAAAAAATGTTGAAACACTTCACCTTTGTGTTTCATGAAGTAGACCCACACCTTCCTTGTGTGGTCATCAATGAAACTCA
>Ga0116227_10000790_pt1 | contig 65572 bp, 37 predicted proteins | sample S1TSphgellanicum_FD_89693 | JGI IMG/M metagenome (GOLD analysis project Ga0116227, IMG submission 89693) | Host-associated microbial communities from peat moss isolated from Minnesota, USA - S1T2_Fb - Sphagnum magellanicum MG | ecosystem: Host-associated > Plants > Peat moss > Unclassified...
AGAATGTTTATTTTTTCTTTGGACGCGCGGGTGTGTTTCTTCTGTGTGTTTTTGTGGTGGGGGCGAACGCCCACCCCGAGATGTGGGGGGCGCCGCCCCCCCCCCCCGCCGGGGGGGGGGGGGGGGGGGGGGGGGGGTTAGTCTTGGTTTTGTGCGTCGACTTAATAATGGCTGCAAGAATTCTCTGGTTGTAATTTCCAAAAGCAAAACGCCGCACGACGCCTTGCTGCCAGACGCGGAAGGTGATCTTCCCTACGTTGACTTCTAAACCCCTTGTAATTGAGGAAAAGAAACCTACCATCGCCAAAGTTCGTGCTGTGAAACAATAGCGCATTTTGAACAAACAGCAATCACAACTACCTGCGCGCCCCCTTTAAATATGCTAGATTTTTCCCACTAGCATTGTCGTGATCGAGGATTACAATTCATTTTCCCGTCATCTGCAGCATCGCATTCTTGCGCCTTCTATCATCCTGTCTGTTTCAGTGCCTCAGACGTAGTTGACTATAAACTCTCGCTTCCCTACCAGCTGCCTGCCTCTATCGCAAAGAAGGCCAAAGTCCTAGTTCTATACTAGGTGTGAATATTGTCCGCCACTTGGAGTTCTACCTTGCGAATGGTGACAAATTTTCTGTTGTTTAAACTTGAGTTCTAAGTAGCTAAACACAGTTTTTTTGTAAGCGGGCGGGACAGCAGCAACTCCGAATTGTACCTAAACAAGTCCTCGGTTTTATTAAGCTTTCCTTGAGAAAGCAGCAAGTTTCAACTTTCAACTTTCTGTTGAACCCAGATTAATTTGTTCCAGCTGAAGCGAGACCAAAGAATCGAAGTAGGTGGATGGCATCTGAACCGAAATATATTCAAGGCTCGAGCTCTAGCATTTTTAGAAACATGTTGATGAATTTGAAGAAACCTAATTTTTTGGGTTATTGTGAAGGTGTTAACCAGCAGTTACATCTAACTAAGTCGACTCGATATTTTCTTGTAGCACTTTCAAGGATTATTAGCCTTAGGAATGTCTGACGAGTTATGTTTGCTGTCACAGGTAACCACACCTTTAGAACAAATCACTTGTTTTGTTTCTAAACACCTAAGCCCAGAGAAAGAAACAAGATCGAAGCCTACCTTTGAGAGTGTCAGGATGGCTTCACACCACGAGGTAAATTTCCGTTGGAAAAATTTAGATTTCTAAACAAACTTTTTGAGCCAACTGTAGGCACGCCAACGATAATCACCTAAACAAATACCTGGATGCACACAAACATGCTCAGCTCAACGGGGTATGGTTGATGAATTGTATTTCTGATCATGGTCAAAATATTAGCACAAGTCACATGAATTATAACAGATCGATTCTGATGTTGGTTGCAACAGTGGTGGCGACATGAATCAGGCAATCACTCCGACGACAGGGAAGAACTTTCCAACGTGCCAGTGAGTGTCATATTAGATCTCTTTGGCAGTATCACACTTCAGAACATATATATGGAGAAGCAACTTTATATGTTACCAACTGAGGGACAGTTTTGAACTATTGATCTTCAAAGCTCTTAATTCAGCGCGATAAAGCTATCGTTACTGCAGATCTATTCATCTCAGAAGTTAATAAATCATAGCAACAGGATAGGCATCCATCTTGAGGATCGTTTCCGAAAGCTAATCTCATGTTCTGACATCGTATGTTTCACTTTGTCGTGCAGTTATCTATGGAAATCCACATCCCCGGGCTTGCGAGAAATCGGAGCCTATTGGATAAAGTGCGCAAGGCATGTAGATCAATGGGTAAGTTACAAATCTCTGTACTAATCCAACTGACTAATACAGTGACCACAAAACCACCCAAAAAAACTGTGCTCCCCATCCAAATCAATGGAATCGATGATCAATTTTGGTGAAGATAATCTTCAGCATTAAGTAACACACAGGTTTTTCGATTCCAGGAACAACTTCAGTGATGCTGCACTTAATTACAATGAAGCAAGCGAGAATCTGAGAATGGATATTACCGCAGGATTTCTCACGGCATAACAAATCCCCCTTTATGGTTTGGGAGTCTAAAGGGGCGAGAGAGAATCCTTAATGCCGTTTCAAAACCAAATAGCTCCCAACCAGAGACGACCTAGAGTGTAATTCGACACTCTTAGTACTCATCCCCGAACCTTGAACTAGAGCCAAACATCAGTGTCAAGGTTCTTCAGCATAGCAGCCAGATGGGAAGTTTTGCCTGGATATTTAATCATGTTCTCATCACTTTTTTATCTTGCGTGATTGTGCCAATTGCAGGTTTGGATTATTCAGTTTCCGGAAATGTAGTCTCAGTGTCTGGCTACCCCAACTCAGAAGATATAGACGAAGATTATGTGCTCATGGTATTTGAAGAGATAGACGACCGAGCCAGAATCGTATCGTAGCGACGACATTCCAAGACCATAATCGGCGGAAGCTGATAAAATCCGACTAGTTTTATCTATCATGTGTAGACTTTAAATACATCATTAGCTGGCTTTGAAGCCCAATACTTAGGTGATCTTGCCCAAAACTCGGCAGATACTCTTTGCAATAAATTTAGATCCAGACTCCCATCAAACTTGAATCAGCTGCCCTGGTGACTCGGTGAGAGTCCTTTAAAAGGTGACTTCAAAATATAATCCGAATAAAGCTTTTTGCAGTATTTTGGGTGGAAAATATTATAAACAACAATTTCAAAATGATTATAGCATTATTCGGAATGGAAAATGATCTTAAGCACAATTACTGATTTGAGGACTATCTAGATACAGAAATGCACAACTACGTTAGATAAAAAATACACACGTCCACACTGTGAAGTCACTTTCTCCTAGTGGGGAGTGCCCATCGAAAATTAACGTTTTTACGGCACAACTGGCAGTCTCAAATATATTCACACCTTTCTTTTCCCGACACTATCCCCTAAATTCAGAAACTCTGCCACGGAATGTCTCCTATCACAATAAGCTAAATAACAGTTTTAAGTGCATTTCTCTCTTATTTTTTAATTTCAAATTATTGCCAAGATGTATGGTTCTCATACCACCAACCAAAAATGAAACATAATACATATTCGCGTCTTTAACTTGGTGTTGTGGTATTATGTACATGCACGTGTCTGTTTTCTTTTTTACAAGTGTTTAATGTTGAGCCAGGAGAGAGTAAATATTGGAGGACATGTGGAATTCAACCTTGATACCCTATTCATTCTCCAATCCAACCTCTAGGTGTGGAAATTTTGAAATTTGGACTTGAAAAGGAGGACTTACGTGAACTCTTCAGCTATTGTGCATTGACATCAACTAAACCCATGTCTAATAATGTGAACATTTTGAATTATGTCCGTTAATATATGTAGAAATTGTTGAAATGGGTGTGGCTAACATGTGTCAATGTCTCCACCAAGGAGTGCACTTGGACGTCACGTGGATTTTTATTTACCTACGGGCTTCACAACTCCTATTGATCAATTTTTTTGATTTCATGCAGGCGGTGATTCCGCTGAAAAAACACGATTTACACTGAAAAAGCACGTTTTTCCAAAAATTTCTCAAATGGGCAATTATTTTCACATAAAAAGAACATTTCCTATTATTCAACCTCTAAATGTTGAAGTTTGATTTTAGGAGTTGAAAAGGATTTGTAGGAACTCTTCAACTATATTGCAGCGACCTCAACTTTACCATTTATCAAATGTCGACTTTCAAACCAAAATCCATTGATAAATTGTCTAAATGGAGGTGCTAGATATTGTTGCCAATAATAGCAATGTAAAATGAGGATGTAACTGAGGAATGTCAGTCCAATAACATACCTTAGTTACATTGTCTCAATACAAGTGAGACAATGCATTCCACCTAGCTCAATTGACCACGTGGTATATCATATTGATGTGAGGGAGAAGATCAAGTGTTGAGTGGTTATTAGAAAGAGGAACAGACCCCGTGGTTTTTATGGAGGTTCTTAGGATTCATAACTGTGGTTCTTGAAAAATATTCAAATAACCATTCTGGTATATAACCCATTCTCTTCTTTGAAAATATCAAGTAACCAGCCATAAAATCGACCGTTTTTTCATGAGAACTGCAGGTTCTTTAAGGTATTTTTGAAATAACAGAAACCAACGGTTCTTTGATTTTGATTTCTTTCAAAGAGCCAGAACCAGAGCTTCTCTCAATATGGAAGATTTTAAAAACTAGAACCGGTGGTTCTTTAAAAATTCAAATAACCACATAACTAAGAGAAACGATACTCATTTTTTGCCATTAGTCCATTATTTGCTCTTCACCTAGTTTCTAAATCTTCTCTCAAAGAAAGATATGCCCCATAATCGTAGACCTTACAGCAGCTGGATAAACGTTGGGCTGCACTCGGGTTTTCTACGCTGACGTTCTATGATGAAGCAACCTCCCAATGTGCTGACAGCTGACTTTGGTGATGTTTGCCTTCAAGTCTCATTTATAGACAATTTGTCTGAAATCTTCTTACAGACAATCACGACTTTGGCTACATCACAAAATTGGAAAAGAAGGCGCTGCTTCCAAAAATTGAAAGCAGTACTTCGGTGCCAGTCTGTAGATGTTTGTGTTTCTTTTTCGAAGTTCATCCCTATGGCTGCCTGCATCCCTGCTTATGATCTCTTATTGGGTAATTATCATGGAAGGCTAGGAGACTTTAATGTAGGTTGACTTTGCACCAGTGTTGGTCTGTTATACAGAGTAGGTAAAATTTGAAGGTCGACTGGTATATCATTCGTCATACCATGCAGAAAACTTTGTTACTTGACTGATTCTACTGAAGGTAGGAATGCACTTAACCGTACCTAGAGAAATTTTATGGAAGAAATTCTTATGAACATATCTTGTATGCAACAACATTCGTGCGCTCTTTGACATTTATAAGAGACTTGTTTCAAGTTTCAAGCTTTGACCAACAAGAACACAAGGTTTAGTATTCAATACTGCAAGTGCTTGGGAAGGATTTGAGAATCTCCATTACACTTTTAAAATGGTGCCACTCCTAATATATATTAGATGTTTTTTTACATTACTCTCTTTTCTTCTAGTTCAGTGGTTGCATTCCTGCAACAAGGTCATTCCTCCTAGGTCAGGTTTTCTGAATTTTCTGATTTTTTTAGCTCTCTAATTGCTCCTAGGTCCACAAGTTGACACACAATTTTTTGAACACATGCTTAAATTGAGTTATGATCACCTTGAAACCTTTTGCCCTAAGATGTGTGCATATAGGTAATATTTCTTGTGCATCATGATGTGATAGCAATGTGCTTTCAAATTTCCCTTGGAATTAGGCTCATCCTTGTGGACTCTCTTCCTCAATGAAAACTCCAGACAATGCACACATATTTTCAAGTTTAAAGATTATCTAGATAACATTTTTTTCTCTTCATGTTTAATGATATGTATGAACTTCAAATTTAATGGATTAAATCTGGATTAGTGTGTATCCACAAATGTGACCACAATATGTAACAATTTTTTATAACTTCTCAAACAACGTAGATTGTATCCTTGCCACCAATAATAATATTGTAAACATTTCTTTTCACAATGCATTACATCCATTGTATCTTACACATCAATCCTGACCAAAAAAGGACACATTAATCTAAGCATTTGCATGCCAACATAGAAGTTCAAACATAATTTTATGTTCTTATGTCATGCTTGTGTATCTAGAATCAAGTTTGCCCTAGGCATGATTTTTGTGCCACTAACCATTCAATTATATTTTTTGGAAATGTTTACAAGTTGGCTCAAATAGGCCATTAGGAGTCATTCTAGGATGTAACAATTGCTTAATTTCTCATTATGATAATGGAACATAAGTTGATCTTGAATTTTTTGCATGATCTTGTACAATAATTTTTTTAAAAATGTATTATATTGACATTTAAACATAAGTATGAAATGAATCTCACATTTGAGCATGAAATATCCAAAAGCATTTTCAAAAATATAATTAGTGTTTTTATTACTTAAAATACTTTTTGAAAAACTTCAAATATATTGAAAATTTACAAGTTTTTATTGAGAAATATTTGAGTACACATTTACATAATCATACAATACAACTATCTAGTGTTGTATGAAAGTATGATTGGGTGGTATGACAAGGAAACATGTCAAGGAGTGGTTAAGAAATTAAAATTTCTGAAATAATATTCTTGTTAATGTTTTTAATGTTATAGATTTTATTTCATGTTTACTCATTTCATGCCAATATATATGGCCTTAAGTTTTCATTAGAAACAAAATAAGTGGGAATTGTTACACATTCCTAATTTTTGTGACCCTTTCAAGAATTACAAACCTAAACTTTGGAAATTCATAAATGAATCTTACTTAGTACTGAATTAATTTCCTAATAAAAAACCAAATAAAATACCATTTGGGTCAAACCACAATTGGGGTACCAAAAAGGACCGTCTTCTTTTGTATCCAATGAACCCTTTCATTTAAAACATGTTGTAACTTAATGGCACATTCATATTGGAAGATTAATTTTCTTCATGCATAATACATTACTAAAGTACTTTTCTATATATAGCATGTCAAATTTGAACAAGTTGCATGATTCCTAACAAGTTCTAAAAAAAATCCAAGATTTTGTCTTCAAAGAAAAAAAAAGTTCAAGGATTCATAAGGAATGTCTAAACAAATTTTTTTGCCCCAAGATTCTTATCATAAACACCTTAGGTACTAATGTAAATAAAATGTATGAGTGTGACAAAAACCAAGTACTTTATTACAATGTAAAAAAATTCAAAAAGTGAAATTTTTGATAATTTTGAACCATTGTTAAAACATGGCCCACATTGGATAAATTTCCTTATTTTTATTTTCATAAATGAAAAAAATAGATACTTTAAATGTTTATATACATAATTTGGAACAAAATTATTTCATTTAGCATAAGAGAAAAAGGAAAAATTTAAAACAAGTCATAAGGAAAATGAAAAAAAAGTGAGTTTGAATCCTTAAAAGTGAATCTTTAATGTTTTCTAAAGGGGTACCCCATTCATGCTTTGACCCATCTAAAGTAATTTAAAATTTTATATATTTTTTTAAAAACCCAAAATATTTTTGAAAAAAAATCTTGACCAAAAGATTCAAAGAACATGTAATCATTATTATTTTTTTGAAAGTTTTTGGTTACAAGGGATAAACGTGTTAAAATAGGTCAAAAAAGTATCCTAAAAATGCAAAAAAATAAAATTATCAATTTTGGACATTAAAAAGTAGGACACATTCTTTGAAAATGAATGTTTAAACCACATGAGCATAATATGTAAGATGACATAAAAAAGTTTTTAAAAGCTTAAAATGTTGTGTTCACTTTTTTCCCCAAAGTTGTCCCATTTTGCATAAAGTAAACATCAAATGTAATTATGACTTTTGATTTTTTAAATTCATTTTCATGGCTCCTTAGAGAATGTTTAAAGCATGTTTTACCATGTTACAAACACAAAATGCATTTATAACTCATATTGAAAAGTAAATTTTTAACACTTCAAAACCTATGTAAGGAAAAACTTACTTTTGAAAGGTTTAATATTTTCATAATTGAAAACTTCAAGTTCTAAAAAATGTGTATTAATATGCATGATGGTTTAAACATTAATAATACATCATTTGAATAGTTGATTTAAATAAAATATCAAATATAAAATTTTAATAAATAAATAAAATAATTCAAATAGTACTATAGATTGGGAATGACCATATATGGTTTATTCAATATGACAAATACATCACAAAATTTATAACATTGGTAAAAAGCTTAAAATTCAAAAATGAGAAATCTATTTTTCATCTATTTTTACTCTTTGGGCCAAGATCACCAATTGACCTACTTTAACATGCTTGTGCTAGAAGAAATGATTAAGAACATTAATATTCAAAATATTTTTAATTTCATCAAAAGCTTCAAAGTTTATAGTACGTAATTATGTATTTATAATTATTTAAAAATGAAAACCCCTTTTTAAATGTGTCCTTCTTCCCTTTAAAATTTCAATGGATCTAATAAAATAAAAATATGATATTCCTTGGTGCACCACCCAATCATACTTTCACCTTATTATTTTAACTCAAGAAGGTGAAAGTATGATTATGAACACATAATCAAAGGCACCACTTGCTTTATACCTTTTCCACAAGTGGTCACATGTAACACACATAAGCAATTCCCTTACCTTAAGCATTAGATAAGGGGCTAGGTATTATGAATGTTGGCTCCCATTGTGCCAATAAGCTCAACTTAACAAGCTTGCCCAAGAGCTCATGGGTGCAAGGGGTGCGAAAATGATCAGCACTACCTAACCCATTATATCTAGTTTAATCTTGCCAAATTTTTGACTTGAAAAATCTGATTTCAACTATATAAAGGATTTTTCATGAAAAAATGGCAATTTGCCAAATCTCAAGCCAAGAACTTTTCAAATTGCTAGATGTGTACAATAGGTTCTAGCAAGTAGCCAAGAATATAGAAGGGTCCTTATTTTTCTACTACTTACTACTGTTACTTAATACTAGTGCCAAGTTTCAACCACTTCCAATTGGAGCAAAGAAGACATAAGCCAGGTGGCAATTTCAGCCAAAGGGAGGATAGTAATGATTCTACTAAAAAACTTGGCGTAGAGCAAGTGGTGCCTTTGATTATATGTCAACTTGATTATAAAGACTTGTGAGAGGAAGTGAGAACAATTCCCTGTTTTAGTTACATGTCAAATTGTATTTGAGTGGACTAATTGGAGAAAGTGAGAAAAAGGTGTAAAGCAAGTGGTGCCTTTGATTATATGTCTATTTGATTTTATAAGACTCGTGCAAGGAAGTGAGAACAATTCTCTGACTAAAGTTACACGTCGATTATAGGTGATTGTACTAATTGGAGCAAGTGAGAAGCAATTGGTTCCTTTGATTATATGTCAATTCCATGCTTTGGTTACAAGTGTCAATTATATTCGATTGGACTGGCAGGTGAGGAAAATAGAAAGTGTAGAGTAAGCCGTGCGTTTGATTATATGTCAATTTGATTTTATAAGATTTGTGAGAGGAAGTGAGAAAAATTACATGATACCACCTGGCACTCTAAGACTTTAAGCTTGCATTTTGTCCTGTCATGCCTCCCTCCACTAAGAAAACGGAGTATGCAGGTGTCATGTAAGCATCCACAAACACAGCAAAAGGTCACTGCCGTCCTGCTGGCCCTCTGCCACTGAACTTGACTTGAAGGCTTGTCAGGTCGGGTCTGCTGTTGTGATTCAGGAAAAAAACAACAGAAAAATCGATCCCGAACTGGCATGGGAGCCCCGAGCGTATCCAGCTGCACGACGTACAGCAACAAAGGAGCAGGGGCATCTCGTCACAGAACAGATTTTGCATATAAAACCTGTCAACCACAACTCACATTGAGGATGAAGCCATGGCATACAAAATGAGAGAGCAACAAAGGAAACCACAAACAATTATCAGGGCGATTACTTTTATTGCTGATTCCACTGCAAAAACCACGAAGTCATGGCGACAAGTAGTCCAAGTAACCGGGTTTCATCTCCACTCAGGTCCTCGTGTACTTTCCGTAACCACCAAATCTCGTATGTCTCTGCTCAACTTTGAACAGCGGCTACCACTCAGCCAAGGCAGAAACTTCGTCTCTCCAAAACCTTCAGACTAACCTTAACTTCGCCCTCAAAGTCAATCTTTCCAGCTCCAACTTTACTCTTGCAACAAACATCCGACGACTCATAATACAGCGTTCCCACACTGATAACTCAAAAACGAAAAAGTGTTAGGTGAAGCACTAGGGGGAGGGCATTCTCAGAATAAGGGGCTGTCAGAGGCGGAGCCGAGGTTGCCCCTTATTCTGAGAATGGCCTCCCCTAAGGGTTTTACGGTGCGGAAAGCACAGCTGCTGAACATTCTAAATCTGAAAAGTTCCTCCTCTCAGCGGAGGAACTTTCATGGTTATAATATGGCCTCTGAGTATACTGAAAATGACAGCACTGCTTTACAAGACATGAAGGGAACAAGAGAGAATGGAGCAAGATGTCCAAACATGCCAATGACACTCAAATGGGATTACAGTAACTTGGTTAATTCTTCATACAAGTGCTTCTCTGGGGGTCACATTTCCACAAATAGGTAATAGCAACATTTTAGGCTGGTTCACAGAGGATTTGGTCATGGCAAGCCAAGGTCGTAAGGCCGGAAGGTGTATAGAAGAAGTATGTGAGAAGAAATTGATCTAAAGTCCTTCTCTGAACGTTAATGTTGCCAAGGTTTGGCCAACTGGGATTGGAAATACAGAATTGGGAGGTCTAGTGCTGTGAGATGATAGATCAAAACAAAATATTGATTGATGTGCACACGAGTATGACTGTCATTATGTCTTGATGATGAAAGTTCACTTTCTGAACCAGACAACCAGATAAGAATACTTGAAATATCTGAACTGTTTTCTGTTTCTTGCAGAGCTATGTTATGATCTGTGCAAGTATCATGAAGCTATCATAAAACCCTAAACCCTAACCACTGTACAGCTTCTAAGCACTGACAAGAGTGGTTGTAGTGTTGAAGAATATTCTAGAAGGGTTATCTTCGTTGGTTTACATTTGCCTGTGAAGGTGGAGTTGAAGAATGGATGCTCAATTGATTCAATAATTTACAATGTTTCATGCTCTTTCCAGTCTCATACCAAGATATCAGTTTTTTGCCCAGAGTCTGAGAAGACTTTTCATAAATGGACAGAGACATAGCAATCTTGTCACGTCAGTGGTTGGGAGAATCTATCTCCATTGTTGTAGTAATTGACTGCTTGGTGGGGAAATTTTTGTTGCTGCAGATGTTGGAATACTTTTGTGGAGTCTCAGTAACCTTTTTTAAGTGAAAGAATTTGACTAGTGATTCCATGTCTTTTGAAGCTTTGACAGTGCAGCTCTCTTTCACATCTTTCATGGTGTTGTTTTCTGCTTACCAAGTGTTTAGCATATGTTGGTATTTCAGAAACATTGATTGCAGATCCAACACCAAAGCTAACAAGGCATGATTACTGATGAATAAAAAAGATAACTTGTGTGTGCACAATTGTGAACATGAAAATTACATAACCACAGTGCATTGTCAGGAAAAATATTGATTTTTTTGTCTTGAATGGCACATTTCAACCTAACATGAGAATTAAGTCTTTGTGACATACAATTGTTTATGTCTGTTGGACTAAGAATTTCCAGCACAGTTTTGCACAGCTTTACTTTCCAGATTTCAATTAAAAAAATAAGTTTTGATCCAATTCACCTAAGACAATCAAGTTTCTTGAAATTCACTAGAGGCAATGGTCAGAATCATTGCCACATTGCTACTGAGAATTTGAATTAGGACCAGAAAGGGGTGCATACATCCAACCCCATTTCACAGAAGGGAAATTTCCCGTCAGGTCTAATGTTTTGTCCACATCTGGAAAGTAGATGCTACCTAGTGATCACCTTTCTGTCATCATTCACTTTTCAAACAATGAATCAATACTAGTCATTGTTCATTCCAAGCTTATTCCTCAGTCACATTTCCATCTCTAGCAGGAGTTTTTGCAGATCATTCTGTTTGTTAGTTAATGAGGGCTGTTGTGGCCTTTTGATCACAACATGCCTGATGGGTTTTGCTAATGACAAGTCAATTCTGGTGCAAAATGGGATTAGCTTGCACAAAATTATCCTGCTTATTTGTTGAGGAAATGATAGTGGGAAAACACGTGTTTTACTTGATGGAAGAGAATCCGTGCTTCATAGCTGCTTCCCACACCACATCAATGCGGTCAATGTCAATGGCTCCCACCTCATGATGCTGCCATCCCTCTAATACATGCACCAGACCTCCTGCATGGCATGCATGCACTGCTCTTCTTGGCATAATCACCTGCAGTTAATGAATGACATGCACATCTTTAAGCTTCACATGAATCTCAAGTTAGATACTGTCAGGTTTCATCAAGCTCAATCCAGATTTAGCATGTCTGCAAAATTGTAAAACAAGTTTACATTAACACTTTGAGGAAACAGTTGGGTTAGTTCTAGCAAAACCAAAATGAACATGACAAGAATGAGTGCATTCATAATCTTATGAGTGTCAATTGCAAAGTATCAGACCATCATCTTCATCATGAATGGCAATGATTAGGTGCTATTACTCCCCACTGCCTTCATCTGCTCCTGATAGTGAGTTTACATGGACCATATAACAATCTGCTAAAGATTTTGAGCTAAAAATATATAAAATCTGTATAAAGTGTACCACATTTCTGGAACCAAGGTGAAGACTCAGTCATGAGGTTGGTAGCACTCACAGACTAGCACACAGGAATGTGGGATAAGTCCACAAAATTACTTCAGGTGTTCAATGAGTTTCTGGTGAAGTCATTTTTTACAACTCACAAGACAATTTGAAGAGCAAGTCCATAGCTCCAGATTCCACCAAGCATGCAGGCCTGAATAGGCCTATGCAAAATCAATTTTGAAGGTTGCAGGATTAGTATAGAAGTAGCACTGTGGAGAAACATGGTAGTAAGCAAGTTTGTACCTCACAGGCATGGATGCCAATCACTTGTTTGGGGAGGAACATGCCAGCAACTGGTGCATAGGTGCAGTCCTTGCGAATCTCTCTGACTGAAGGTACCACAAATTGGTGGAAGTTTGTTCCTGGGGGCGCCCATTGCTGGTCTGCATCAAATGTCCACTTGCCAAATAACCATGTCTGTCCATGACAACAGCATGACATCCTTTGTGAGTAACAGAAGCCAGATATGTTAACCTTGAATACTGCCAATGACTGTTGAAGGCAGGGTATGAAAAGCTTGGGAAATTGATTAGATGTTTGCAGAAAGAGTGATGTAACAGCTTTAGAAGTCCTCAAGCAATTTGCAACATTTTCTCGGGAAAAGTCATCCAGGGCCCTTTGACAATTCATAGAGGTGGCTACTTCACAGGTCACAAATGTGTCACTTAGCATCAAATGCCCCATAGAGTTCTCTGAGAATTGTTGTCGAGCAGTTAGCGTAGTACTGCTGGTATGATGGAGATAGAAGACAACTGACCTTGCAATTTTGGCCAGCTTGAAACTTGGTGACTTGGATGAGGTTGTGTTGGACATCACGGGGTGCCTCCTTTTGAATTTTGTCAAAACGCTCCTTAGATTTTGTAAGCATCTGCAGACTCAAATGCTAACAATTCTCAGACTGCACCTCTTGAAACATAAATGAGAGTGATGTCCTCATTACATTCCCAACCCTTGAGTATATGTGCAAGGAACCCCGGTACCCATGAATCACTTCGTAAATGCACATTCTGAAGTTCTCATGCAGCTAGGGTTTTTGGGTTTAGCAACTTATGGTTGAAGTGAATAGAACCCACCAACACACGTATGCCACGTTGAGATAGGTAAAGCCCAATGGCTCGCCCCAGCTTGGAGGTTGCTCCAGTCATGAATACCTCCTTCACATCCTCTGGCAGCTGTTTGATGATCACTGCAGCTGTGAGGGTATTTCCATGCACCACTCGCACCCTCAAATTCTTGTGCTTTTCCACAAACAATGTCCCTCCTCCATTCAATGCCTCATTCTGCAGGGAGAATACCATTAGCTGAGCCAAACTAACTCCAGAAATCTGAAAGCCTTTTTCATTGCATATTTTGAAACAAATCGGAAGCTTGCTAGAGAATACAAGCATCAGAACTCAATTGACAACCCCTTAACCCAAAATCAATGAATATATTCAACAGGCTGGTGGGATGGTTACACAACTAAGGAGTGCAGCACAAAAATCAGTGGCTCCACATTTCCAATTAGAAATCGTATAAGGGGCTCATAGTATGTAGACTTGGGCAGTTATGGGTTCATTAAACTTGGTCTCAATCTTTCCTTCATGAGCATCTGGGATTAGTGCGTACAGTTGAAATTGGAAACACATTTATAGTTAAAACCTCTCAATTTTGTTCCTGGTGCATATAAACAAATTCTCCTTAATGGTACGAAGATATTATATTGGAGTGAGGAACAAATTTACCTTGTTGAGAGCTGCTAGGCTAAGAACCTTCACTCCCATGGCATCAGCCTTCAAAATAGCTTTCTCAATGTGCTTGTTGATGTTATCCATGTAGTAGAGTGCCAGGAAATACTGCAATTGGATCAACAAAACCCTAAGCAAACAAACCACAAGTAGGGCCACTACAACGCAATTGTCTTGCTTACTCTAGCTCTCTATGAACCGCACTAGGATACACAGACCTAGTATGAACCCTCTAGATCTGGATAAAGTTTTCAGTTGGCTCAATAAGTGTAAAGACTTGCCAAGTCCAAATGACTTAGGTCCATATCTTTTGTTACTTTTATTTATCAAAAAGTGAAATCTCTGTTTGCAGGGAGTTGAACCAGAATTCAAGACAAAATCTGACACTATCCCAAGAAGACATGGGAAAGGTGTGCAGAGAATGTACATCACATTCTAAAGAAATTCTTAGAGCCATGACATCTATAAGCAAAAGCACAGTACTGCCATCAGCTGTTTCAAACTATAAGACCTTACTTAGACTGCACACCCTTTCTTGGCTTGACAATGTTATATTTCTTTGTCTTTGACATGTCATTGACATGATACTTGGATCACATACATGATGATGGAGAGGTTGGGTCCAAACCTGGAATCCATGTCGTGGAATGACCCAAGTATTACAGTTCAAATGATCAAGGATATATTGGCTTGCCAAAAAGGTTTGACCAAAGAGCCAAAAGACAATGAGAATGGGGATAAGTGGTAGCCACAGTAACCAGAGAAACCAGTGAGCAGTGAATGGGTAAGCAGCCAATGTGCGAATGCAGAATGGGGCATGTAAAGATGTCAACACATCAATACAGTGTGCCAAGAAAACAAAGTTGGGAATCTCTTCCTCCCTTCCTGCACAAATCATAATCATAAAATATTCTCACTGGCTTCAAATGAGAGCTTACACAAACACGACAACCTGGAATGTAGGGGTAATTCAGAGAGGCCATTAGAAAGAAGAAAAGTAGAAACATTTGGAAAACTGAAGAACACAATGATGAAGGAAACAATGTGTGATAAGGGGTCTGCAGACCTTTGCGAAGGGAGGCATGGAAGGGGAGTGTATTGGGGTGGACTGTGCCACCCAGATAGTCATACAGCGGCATGAAGAGGCAGAAGTTGTAGTGCAGCTCTGTATGGTGCAGAGAATGGTACCTGCAACCACATAGGGTCACCACCTTCAGGGCTTGATGCACCAGAAAATAGAAATATTCAAATATAAAGGCTAACAGTGCACCCCATGAATCAATGGAGTTATGAATAAAAATACTCTTCCCACCATGCCACCTACAGTACTGCCTCCTTTGAATATGGACTCTACACCTCTATGCAACACTCTTGTATTGGGAAGTCATCCATCTCAAGATTTATTTCAGCCTAGGAAACTTCTAGAGTTTAGACCAGCATCTGATGTGTCCACCATAGCTAGCCCACACTGAACACCTTTGGTGTGGAAATCAGAGAAACAGAAGCTCACATGGAAAGGGGCTTAGTCAAAGCATAAAATGCAACTCCTGAGGGTGATACCAACAATACTCCTAAAGTGCTTCGTCATTTAAGATACATCATTTTCTCTAAGCCATTTGTATGCTCAGTCTCTACTCAAGAGACATTTTTCTGCCCAACTGCAGATTGAAGTATTCACTGCTATATCAAGTTTTAAGCAGATTCTCATCATCAATTGCTAACTGCAATTCAATAGCAATGATTCTGTTGGCAATGCCCTCCATTCAAGATCTTTTAAATTTTCTGTACTATAATCTGGTTCTGATTTTGTCAGATTTACATATCAAGCCCATTTTCACAATCAATTGCAGCCTAAGATTCAATTTTGGAAGTGATTTTGTTGGCAACAGGAACTTCTCCAGCTGGAGTTTCTTAAAATCCAATTCTATGCTTGCCACTTCATTTACAATCATCAGCTGCTCATGTCTGGAAAGATATGTCTAGCACATTATCCAGGATACATTAAACTTGAGTGAAGGGTGTCATGAAGTGCTTCCCAGCTGCACTAGAAAAAGGTGTCAATAGAATGATATCAGAAAATGGGAGAAATGATAGGAGAGCACGTACGAGGGTGTGTACAACAGGTACTTAGCAATGGGGAAGATCTCAAAAACCTTTGCTGGAACAAACTCACAGTTGAAGTGACCCAGGCACTTGAGAGAGTCAAATGCCAGAAAATAGATGTATATCATACCAATGGAGGCACCTCCCAGCATCATAGTGCCCACTATAGCCAGCCCAATCAGCCCTGTCTGGAGCACCTGCTCCAACATTGTTGTAACACTACCTGCAAAACTCTCAGGAACTTCACATGATCAACTCCCAACAATACCTGATTATGAAACCATTATGCATCCTATATCCACAGAAAAGGTAGAGTTCCTGAAGCTGAAACAATTCAAACATACAGGTACCAGAGCTGCAACCTCTACCACAAGCCCAACAATATTAAACGTGGGTTCACTATGAAATTCAATTAGTAGAATGATATAAGAACATACTCTAAACTACAGCAATCATCTGTTACAGATCTGTTAAGAAATTTGCCATGCCTAAGAAGTAAGCAATCCAAAAAGTTGGACAAGCTAGAAAACTTCAATTTCTCCTTGAGGTTCTCTCTTTCTTCTTGGATTCGAAGCAGCATTAGGGAGGTTGAAATAGACTATAAAAAGTTCCTGCAAATTATGTGAATTCCCATAAAGAGTTTCAATCATATTTAGAAAGAATACATTAGGTCTGCCACAGATGGTACAATACAAATCAATAATCCCAGTAACTGGCTACAGACCTTGAAAAGAAACTGACCAGTGGGTGGCTCGGTGACAACAGACATGTGATGAAATGAGTGATAACGCTGGAAGAGTGGTTCTGAATGGAAAGCTCTGTGCATCCAGTAGTAGAGGAACTCAACAGGACCCACATGGAGGAGGAAGAGGATGGCCAGTCCCTTCATATTCCATGTGGGTAGATTGCTAAAACCTGGAAGCCATGAATGAGCAGCCAATAACAAGAGAATTTGTAGTAACATGTGATTATCTCTGCAGCATCCCAACACCCCACAAAACTTTTCAAAACCTAATTTGCATAATGAAGAGCTGCAAGATTGTAACAGGATTTCTATCACTTGAATCACAAAGCTTCCAGGGTACAAGAAGAGGCCAGAACCAATCTGAACATTAGTCATATAACTTGCAGCCTCTTCACCCTGAGGATACAGGTATGACTCCCCTATACTAGAGCCGAGCTCTCCTTGCCCTCTATATACAAGATGGTCACCAATTCTTCACCAACAACACCTGATTCACGAGAAACTGGACACTTCCGTGACCCCACCCTTGGTCAATACCGTGTGGAAACATCGACTAATGGAAACATCGACAGTAGCATCCTGCTCATGGAGTTTCTAATGTGAAAGCCATGATCCGAGAGCATCATCGCCACTTGCAAGGTGGTCATGAGAATTCAAGACTAGAGAGATTACAAAATGTTTGGATACAAGAGCATTATAACGTACGAGTGAAACTCGCGATCGATTTGTTCGAATTCGATGCCACACGAGTAAATCTTATGTTTTTTCACAAGGCAATGGAGGCGTGAGCAGGTTGTCCACGCCTGCTGGCAGACGCATCGGAGAGCCCCAAGTAGCAGCAAGTGGAAACACCAGTTATCTACGTCCCGAGCCCCGTACATGAACCCGTGTATCGCGTTGGCCACAACCGGAGCCAACAAAACATACTACAAATACAAAAACCCCAAAACGATTTCCCAAAATCAGCAGATCTCTCACAATATATCGAGCATCAGCTGAAGCCTGCATGGATCATGATGAACTGAATGTCTTCAACAATTTCCTGCTACTACAAGAAGTCATTTTGATGTGATGCTATCTAACTTCTCTCCAGAATTTGTTGTGACGAGATGTTGGAGGGAAGTGCTGATAGCAATGCTCACCTTGAAGTTACCAAGACGCTCCCAGTACCAGTCAAAGAAGATTGGTGTTTGGACACCCATGGCACGTCTCTGAGCACCGCTGCAAATAGATTTCTGAGACATTACATTGTGAGTTGGCACAACAAGTTCGATTCAAGTTGGCATCACAAAACTTTGGTTTAGCAGGTTGGAGCAAGCAGGATTCAACGTAAATTCGAGCTCAAAGCAGCTGTGGGCAGCTCCATGGCGTCTGCATGATCAGTACTACAGACCCGAGGAAAGAGTATTGCAAGAAATTTTACTCTCATGACCGACATTCTTCCTTGCTACGTACGTATATACAAATTACTTGAGAACTCAAGCAAGAAGAAAAATTAAGGAGCTTTTCCTCTGGGCCGGAAGTTACGAACAAAACAGATACATGATGAACGCAGTGTCTGCAAACAGAGGTCCTACCTTACAATGTCTCTCCACCCGCATTCGATCAACAAAGCCGTCAGGGTCTCATCTGCAGCTGGTTCTTCATGAGGAGGTGGCTCAACGGCTGGGGATTTTTATATGGGGGCTTCAGGGCGTGAACCACAACAACTGTGCTCAAATCTGCGACCCCAGTGGAAGCAGACTAGAATATCCTAGTCTCTTGCAGAACAGAAGCAGGAGACTGACTGCTGAGGGAAAGGGCTACAAACTCTGCAACTGTGGAGTTTCCCGATGGAGATCCTACACTCAAGAAATTAGGGGAAAAAAAGAAAGATGCTCTATGAAGGGAAGACACCCATGAGCACAAACAAGTTGTGCAGCTGAGGAATATGATCAAGCAGCTATTACTACAGCAAAGAAAGAATCATCAAAGAATCGAGCTCACTCAATCTTTATAATTTCGCATCTCTCGAAGAGCAAGCGTCCTTTCTCGGGACGACTCAGAGGGAAACCTTGAGCTAAAGGACGTGAATAGATTCCGCTTTGATATGCGCAAAGAAGTGACTTCTTCCCAATCACAGCAAAACTCGCTGCAGCAGAAGTCTTGTAACAATTTTGCATCACCACAAATCGGTCGTGAAGAAAGTAAACAAACCAAACACCGTAAAGAGAACTGCTCTCCTCGTGTGCACCGCCACAGAGCGAGCGCGTGCAGAGTCGACTTTCTGTCTCTCCTTACGCTGAATGCAAGCGAAGGAGCCAACACCTCCACTCTTACACTCGGGAAAAGGCGAGTTATACCAACACGAGAATATACTAAAAAGATCAGAACCACATGACAGTCTTTGAATGCACTGCCTACTACAATCTCATTCATTAACAAACAAACAGATTCACTTAATTACGTGGTTGACTCGGTAGATAAGATTTTAATTAGCCAGCTAGAACCATTGCCGCCATCACCAGGATTCAGTTTTTACATTTACATGACACATTCATATGGGTAAAACATTTGTCTTCCTTGAACTCGATAGCTCATAACTACCATTCCTGCTGCTACTGACAATCAGCAGTTTTGTGTCAAAATATTTGTTTATTTCATAAAAAAGAAGTCTGGTGCCGTGGTTTTTTTTTGTCAATTTCCTGATGTTGCATCAATTAAGAACAGCGTTTCTTGTACTGGCGAATTTTCGCCAAATTTCGACCTGGATACGATTTCGACGTCTACAAAGGATTTTTCTTTTCATGGAAAAAATGGACCAAATTCGCCAGATTTCAAAAGAAATTTTTTTCAAGTAGCTAAAAATTTATGATCAATTCCAGCAGGTAGCCAGGAATATAGAAGGATTCTGTTTTTTTTCTACTTTCATATTTAGTATGTAGCCAACTTTGGCTAAATTATTTTCTAGATGATTGCCACTTTCGCCTGCATCACAAAATCCTTAAAAGAAACCCTGATTAAGAGCATCCTAAAACGGATACAGCATTACATGGCGACAGGTTTCCAGAACTTATCCAAACAGAAAAATTTTGCTTTAAAAAAATGCCCCCAAACTAAAACCGAAACGGAAATGCGACAAAACAATTTTGAAATTTACATTTTATTCATAATCTGGCGATCTTATTCCCGAAAAAAGGAATATGCAACCAATTTTAAATTTTTTTCGTATTTGTGCAAGGTTTCGCACAAAGACAAATGGTTAGTCCAATGGTCTCAAATTGAACAGTGTGGGTGGATAGCCAGATAGGCAATTGTCCACCTAATAATTCTTTTAAAGAAGATTCCAGTCCAGAGTTTTTTTGTGGCAAATTTTTGCCACTTGGCAACGAAAAAAAAAGGGGGGGCGTAACCTGTCCAAATGATTTTTTGGAAAAAACGCCCAAAGTTGTCACACTCCAAGGAAAAAAAAGGTCGAACTTGCCAGATTTAGAAGTACAGTTTCCTATATGTCACCATTATGTAGCAGAGTTTGAAAAAGCAAATTACTTTTGTTGCTGACCTCCAGCCAAATTTGGCTATGTCCTCTTCTGGATGATCGTTGGTCCACCTACCCCACAAAATTGAAAAGAATAAACCATGTTCCTTTTTTTTATTGAATTTTCAAAAGATAGACATGGTTGGGGTTTTTCACATTAGCCAAGTACATTAATTGATTGAAAAATGGTGCCAATGAGATTTTCCAGAACATACCTAGTTCCAACTTGCTATTTGTTTGTCATATTTGTGTCATTTACACTTGCAAGGCTATGTGGGCGTTCAAGTATTCTTTCTTTCTAATTTGAAATGAGGCTTTTGATAATTCTTTCTCTCATTTAAGATATATTGAGACAGTGTTTTACTCTCCAAGACAAATTTGTGGACACTTTTTGACACTTTTGGAAGATTGTCTTTGAAAATTAGGCACTATTTGAAAACGATTTTTGAAAATTAAGCATTTTCATCCCAAAACATATATTATTAAGCATATCATCTTTTAATTAATTTTTGCCTTACCAGCTATCTAACTCCAGTCTTCCAAAATCTTGGCATTCAAAGAATAAGTACATAGAGTGCAACGTATATTTGGAATCTAAATCACTAATCTAGTGACTAGAGTAATAAACTACATCCTATAAGTTGTCAATTTGAAACTTGAAGATTTCAACAAATACAAGTACTTTTTTCTCTTTTCAATAGCCAAACCTTTTAAGAATTTTTTATCACCAAATATAAGTCATAGGTATAACACATTGCAAAGGATTTATCTTTCAAAAAGAGTTGAACAAATAAATTGAACAATTAAACAATCGTCATTATCAATTGAACAAGCTCATGACAACAAGTAATTGTCCTTTGAACCTAAAGAGCAATAATCCAATGAATCCTTCAATCCAAGTGCACTTTACAAAATTGTACATATTAACATTCTACAATGGCTACACACCTAGATACTCATATAGCAACTATATGATGTTATGGACCTAGGTGAATCAAAACTCTCCAAATTCATTCCCATCAAGTGTCACATAAACTAAACTTTTACGGCATTATTTCATCCCAAAATCCCTTCAACAACCCACAAGCTTGCACAAGAATAAAACTTCAGCCCTATCTTTTATATGACAAATGTATAATTTCCCATATTTGCCCAATGCCTAGATTAAGACCAACTAAACAATTCTCATCTTGGAACACCCACAAGGGTATTCATTCCCATCCCACCATAGAACTAGATTTCAAGATATATATATATATATAGCACCCTTATTCTTGAGATAATGTCATGTCAAGATTGTTCAAAAACCCCCTTAATTTTGCATCGTCTTCACCAACAGCCTAGTCTAATAACAAAAACCCTTCTTCTCCAATGTAACAAAAATTCAGAAATCAAAATGTACACCATAAGCATTCTTCTTATCAATATAAGGCGAATGCACGCTACAATGTAAGCAAAAAACTATCACAATTTGACAATTTTTAATACCTGTGGAAAAACAACCATGAAAAAAAAAATCTTCACTAAAATTTTTAAATTTTTCTCAAGTTGTGAAGTTCAAATGAAATTTTTTAAACATTTATTAATACATTAAGTTATAGTAATGATGAAAGTTGTAATCTTTTTAAGTTGCAAAATGTTATTCCATTAAAGATATAAATGGGTTAAGTGTTCTTTCTACCATTTACATAAAAAGAATGGATTTCAAAATTTAATAAAAAACTATAATCTACTGTCAAATAGGGGTTTTAAGTCAATGTTTATAAAATTATTGGTGTACTTTTACATATTGATATAACTACCAATCAATTGCATATTGATGGGTTTAATAACTTATTTTATGTTTGAAGCTCAAATTAACTACATGTGATTTTTCAAAATTTTCAAAATGAGTGAAATTTTATGTATTACCATTTTTTATATTGTACATAGTCACAATTTTCCTTAAAATTGTGTACACCATGCCATGCATCTACCCTATATCTAGAATGTAAACTACAACCTGAAAAATAATCACAAAGGAACAAACTAACTTGAAATGCTTATCTTTTCTCCAAACATTAAAACATGCATCATGTTGAACAAAATTCCACTCCTTATAATCAAAGTTAACTATGTTATCACATAATCTCCCAAACCAATCGACACCACAAATCCACCATGAATAGCAAGAAAAAAAAAACCCTAAACATGCAAACTCACCATTAAAAACCACATACTAGGTGCTTGCATTTCTACTTCTTGCATGAATGCAAGCTCCTAAAAATGTAGTACAACCAAACAAAAGAACAAGGTCAAAGCACGATTGAAGTACCCCCTCAAGAACACTAGGGACTCACTCCTAAGGACTCAAATTCACCTTTTTCTTCATTTTTCTTATGACCTGTCTTAAATTTCCCCTTTTTCTTGTGTCAAATGAAATAATTTTGTTTCAAATTTAATATAAGCATCTAAACTATCTATTTTTCTCAATTATGAAAGTCAAAATAGTAAAATTTATCCTATGTGGGCCATGATCTAACAATAGCCCAAAATTTCTAAAAATTTCACTTTTTGAAATTTTTTAGATTGCATTAGTGCATTTGGTTTTCAACACACTCATACATTTTATGTACATTAATACCTAATACGTTTGTGGTAGGAATCTTGGGCCAAAAAACTTTGTTCAAACATTCTTTATGAATCCTTGAACTTTTTTTTTCAAAAGACAAAATCTTCGATTTGTTTCTAGGACTTGATAAGAATCTTGAAACTTGTTCAAATTTGACATGTTATGCATAGAATAGTACCTTAGTAATGTATCTATCCATTAAGAAAATCAAACTTTCCATATGAATGTGCCATTAAATTACAACATGTTTTAAATGAAGGGGTCCACTAGATACAAAAGGAGACGGTCCTTTTTGGTACCCCAACCATACTTTGACCCAATATCTATTTGGAGCATGACAATGAATGATCACTATGACCCATTAACCATTGAATTAAAGTCATAAACATTTGCATTTTTTCACTTTCAATTTTCCTTTTAGGTCACAACCCTAATGTGAATAAGGACACCTATATTCCGCATGGCATAGTGGGCCCAAGAGATCTTCAATTTGAACTTTCAACTTTCAATGATCATTGTTTTATTCATGAACTATAATGATTTAATACAATGGAGGTTTGGAACATATTTTGTAATCATCTTCCTTGGGAGAAGATTGAAATAGCATACTATCATTTCATGTGATTATAGCAAGCTACAATTTGCTTTCCTACACCTACAATGTCATGTGAAAGGGGCATTTGTCAAGAAGTACTCATCAAAAACAAATGTGTAGGTGTTCCCTAAGTTACCTTGGATTTTTTTTATATGTCATTTGTTGGTCATTCTATATATATTAATTGGTCATTAGATTGAGGGCTAACATCTTCAAATGGAACTATAATGATTTAACATAATGAAGTTTCAAAGCAATTTTTTGAAAACATTTTTTTGTTATTTTATACCCAAGGTGTGATGTCCATAACCTTTGACTAAGGGCACTTTTGTAAAATATCATATTTACAACTCATGTTCAACATTAATAAATTTCTAAAAAAGTCAATCGAATTTTTAAAAAAAGAACTAAGAACAAGTTGTCAAAATTTTAGAAAATTAAACCCATCTCAAAACACAAAATAACTTTGAAACTTACTAACTGGACTTAACATATTTAACATTATTGTTCAAATTTTGGAACTTTCATGTATTAGTAGGACAATTAGATCTTTTTTTTCTTCAAAACAAAATTAATTTGATAAGATCTACCAAACATGAATTGTAGGTTTGATATGCAAGTATGTTTATCAATGTTAAGGGAGTAGTTAATTGTGGTAATTATTAGTTAGTATATTTTTATTTACCTAGTTACTATTTTAGGAATTACTAACTAGATTACATAGTTTTTATCACCATTTGAATTTGAATAGAACATAGGACTTTTTTTTGAGGAATATCTTGGGAGAAGAGGAAGAAATGAGAACCATTATATCATTGTAGAACATGGAGCTTTAACGGGGTACGAGAGAAATATACTTGGATTTTTGGAAATCTTTGTTTTCATAGCCATAATTTGTCGTTTTGATGTTTTTTTTAATCATACTTTCATTGCTAGATTTTAATTTTGAAACAAGTTTTTAAATCTAAATGAGCAGATGTTATTAGTATTAGTTTTATTGCATTTCAATCTAGATTTTAAACCAAAATATAGAAGTAGAAATTTTGTACTATTTGGCGACCATCCCAGGGTTTGAATTCAGAGTGAATTTCATAATGTTGTTTATGTCTTGTTGCTAAAAATTTTGTTTTGATAAATAAATAATGAACTTCAATTTCGTTTTTTGCATTTTTTTCAAATCTTCATCATGATTTTTTGTTCAAGAAGTAGATATAAGCAAAGTAACTAAGTGTGAGGGTTTTGTTATAATGCAGAAATTTGTTCAGATTTGAATTAGGATGTGAAGAGATGGAAAATAAAATTATAACTAAAACTTTGAAGAGATAATTAGTTCAAGTTGTATACATGAACAAATGAAAAATGGCATCGCCATTAGTAACAATTTGAGTGCAAATCTAGTAGATTAATGGTTTGAAACACCTAGAAGAGTTTCTTAAACAAAATAGAGACATTTGTGGACAAAAGAAAAACCTACAAGCCATAGAACACCTTAGGTAGCACAAATTATTCCTTTTGAACTGCAAACTAATGAAGCATAGAGGTGCACCAACAATCTACTACAAAATTCCAAGAGGGAAGAGTGTTAGATTGAAAATGCAAACTCATTAGTTGAGTTTAGACAAAGGAGTCGAGAATTTGAACCTTAACAGAAAGTTGTGGTAGAATTAACATATCTAATGCAACAACATAACTCTAATACTTTGATTCAAAAAAAAGAACAGAGATTCAACAAGTCAAAAAGGGAAGAAGTAGTACCAAGGTATAGATCTACTTCACTTCCTTATTATCAAAACGATTAGGAGAATGAAAAATTTAAACAAAAAACTCAAATTTTGAACATCTAATTCATTATGTCATCAATTTCTATTCAAATACTAATAGAGGTAGAGGTAGAAATGGTAAAATTTCATTTCGAAGTCGACACGGAAGCTCGCATGGTGGACATCATCAACATGAAGTCAAGCTCATGGAGGTGGATGAAGAAACTTTCGAGAATGGTTTAGAGACACAAAGGATTTGAAGACACCAGGGTTTATGGAAACTGGTGATGACACTACACATCCCATCACACAAATTGGCAAGGTGCCATTATCCATGCAAGATGGGCAAACAAAGTACTAGAAAGATGTACTTCATGTTCCAACCATAAAAAAATATTTGGTCTCCGTAGGCCAGATGGTGGAACAAGGTTTATAGGTGACATTCAACCCAAATGGATGTTTTGTGGAAGACATGAAAACCAAGGCAAATTGATTGCAAAAGGGGAAAGGAATGGACGAATGTTCACCTTGGATGTGACCATGCCTGAGGTGAATTCCATGTTATTCACACATGGAAAAGGAATTGGAAACATTGGAATTTGGCACAAGCAAGTTGGCCATGATAATTTTTAATGTTTTAAACTAATGGAAAAACATAATCTTGTTCGAGGTCTTCCCAAATTTGGAATAAAAGAGGTGATGTCAAAAGTTTGTGAAGCATGCCAATTGGGGAAGCAAGCTAAGCATCCATTCCCAGCTCAAACAACTTATGTAAGTTCCAAACCTTTGGAAATGATCCACTCAAATGTGTGGACCACGAAAACAGAATCCATTGGAGGATACAAGTACTACGTGAGTTTCATTGATGACCACACAAGGAAGGTGTGGGTCTACTTCATGAAACACAAAGGCGAAGTGTTTCAACATTTTTGAATTTCAAAGCAATGGTGGAAAAGGAAAAGGGTGTGAGCATCAAGTGCCTAAGGTCCGATGGAGGGGGAGAGTATTTTTCAAATGAATTTAGTGAGTACTTGAAGGAGCATGGAATTCAAAGGAAGTACTCATGGAGTTATTCCCCATAGCAGATAGGAGTTGTTGAAAGGAAAAACATGCACATTGTAGAAATAACACGTGCCATGTTGAATGAGAAGAATTTGCCAAATTACTTTTGGGTTAAAGCGGCAATAACTGTAGTCTATATCATGATCAACACCCACAGCAATAGTTCATGGCATGACACCTGAAAAAAAATTCACATGTAAAAAACCCGATGTTTCACACCTCAGAGTGTTTGGTTGCATTGCATACATGCATGTTCTTGACAAGAAGAGACCAAAACTAGACCTAAAAGCTAAGAAGTGTATCCTCATTGGATATTCTTTAGAATAAAAAGGATATATGCCGCAACCCAAGTTTTGGGCTCGCAACCAAGGCAAAGGGGTTACAAGGTTGTGGGCCGAAAGGAAGCCCGGGAGTTAAGGCAAGAGGAAGCCCGGGAGTCAAAGAAAGAGAAAGCCCGGGAGTCAAAGCAAGAAGAAACCCGAAACAAGAAGAAGCCTGGGAGTCACATCACATACTCCCGGGAGTGTTAGAAAGTGTGAAGGAGTATGAGGGAGTGAACCTTCACACTCCCAAGGCAACTCCCATTTTGGGAGATGGAGTCCCGATGGAGTCCCAAAACTTCAGAGAACAATTGCAGGGGTCAAAACTCAATGGCTTGTGGCGTTCTTTATATCATTGAAAAGCTCTTGAAACGTAAATGTCTAAAATGAGCTCACATTGCTCATTTGAACATCTAAAACACAAGTTATGGCCAAAAGAAGGGCCGGGAGTCAAATTGCTAGTTTGACTCCCGACCATTAAAAGTCAAGAATCACCCCGATTTCCTTGCATGCAGGTGGCGTGCCACATACCATTAGAAAGCTCTCGACGAGAGCTACAACTTTTCTTCAAATCACACCTCACTCTGAGGTTTGCTTGCAAAGTTATGGGGCTCCAAAGTCGCGGGACTCCCAACTTTGGTAGTTTCAGGACTCCCGACTCCCACTTAGGAGTCCCGCGACAAAAAACCATTTGGATGTGGGCCCCATGGACAGGCACAAAGTATACTATACGGGGGAAGGTGGTGGCTTCCCCCAAGTCCAGGCCATGGTGAATCTAGTGTGTCCGTGTTGCTCGTGGTTCGTCCTAGCACCAAGGGTGCTCCAACTATGCATTAACCACTTTGTGTGAATTGTGTGGAGGCCCGTGTGAGTGAGTGAAGCAAGTTAACTCTTCCTAGTCCCATCCCAGAGCTCCAACACACCCCTCAACACCTCAAGGTGTTATGAACTAGGGAGCGTGCCCCCATTCTTCCCTCTTCTGTTGTGTTCTACTTGGACTCGCATTTGAGTCCTTCAAGGAGTTAGGGGTGCGTCAATATAGATGTTTCAATTCTTCCATTCGGAAGTTACAAATGAGTAGAGATGTTGTGTTTGATGAGATGGTTAACTAGTATTCACCGCTGAAGGTAACAAAAGATGGGGAGGCTAGAAATGGTGATGTTTCATCAAATGTGGAACAAGAATCACAATTAATTAGTGGACCGCAAGAGTTTTCAATTAGTGGGTCCAGTAGCACTCCATGGAAAGGAAGATTAAAATCTTCAAACAATGTACATGGTAGTTCTCAAACATCATTTAAAAATCCTCATTTAGATGATGAATCAAGTGATTCAGAAAAGAATGTGGGTGAAGAATCAAAAATCCCTTTAGTTATTACTCCTGGAGCTCGGATGGCCGAGAAAGCCTTGAAAACACCTAACAACAACAATGGAATACGAAAATCCACACGATTCAAGTACCCTGTATAGAGACTCACATATGATGGCTTTGTAGCTCATCATTATGCATATATGGTGAGAGCTATATAGGAGGTTGAACCCACTTGTTTTGAGCAAACGGTTGGAAACCCTAAGTGGGACAATGCCATGGATGAAAGGATGGCGACTTTGGATGCTAATGCTACTTGGGAATTCGTAGCTTTACCAAAGGACAAAAAAGCAATTAGGTGTAAATGGGTGTACAAAGTCAAACACAATGTAGATGGATCTGTGAGCAAATACAAAGCAAAATTGGTTGCTAAAGGTTATGCCCAAACTTATGGCATAGACTATGAGGAGATCTATAATTTAATTGCTAAAATGACAACTGTAAGAGCAATCATTGCTATGTAGCAGCAAAAGGATGGTCTTTACATCAAATGGATGTAAAGAATGTTTTTTTTCATGGAGATTTACAAGAAGAAGTGTACATGGAACAATCACCAAGTTATGTGGACCAAACACACCTTAATTTGGTTTGTAGGTTGAAGAAAGTTTTGTACGGTTTAAAGCAAGCACCTAGAGCTTGGTCAAACAAGATAGGTCAATATGTTGTCACAAGTGGATTTCAAACATCCAATGCAGATTTTTCACTATATGTGAAAAAATAGATCATGGGATTGTAGTTGTAGTCATGAAGATGACTTGATTATCACAAGAGATAGTGATGCAAACATCTCTAATTTGAAGAAGCTTTTGAAGCAAAAGTTTGAAATGAAAGATTTGGGAGAGTTGCGTTACTTCCTTGGCATTGAGGTAATCCAATTCCCTAAAGGGATATGGCCACTACAAAAGCAATATGCCTTGAACAAATTATCCAAATATGGGATGACAAGTTGCAAACTCATTTCAATTCCATTGGAGCAAAATGTGAAGTTAAGTGCAGATGAAGGAAACCTTGTGGAGGATACCACTATGTATAGACACATAATGGGGAGTTTGATTTACATGACCATCACAAGGCCAAATTTGAATTATGGAGTTGGAGTGGTACGTCAATTCATGTAAACACCACAAAAGCCACATTTGGATACAGTGAGGCGCATACTGATGTACATAAAACATACTTTGCATTGTGGATTTTTTTATGAAGCCAAGAGCCAGTTACAAGTACATGGATACACGGATGCTAATTGGGATGGCAATGTTTCAAATAGAAGATCAACCAATGGTTTCATGTTTTCTTTTGGAAATGGTGCTATTAGTTGGAGCAGTAAGAAACAACCAACAGTTACATTACACTATCAAGCACGGAGGCAGAATACAAAGGTGCAGCAATTGCTACATGTGAAGTAATTTGGTTACAAAAACTACTCCCAGATTTGGGACAGTTAGTGGATGCTCCTGTTGTCATTTATTGTGATAACATCAGTAACATACTACTTGTTAACAACCCAGTCTATCATGCTAGGACAAAGCACATTAAGGTATAGTACCATTTTATTAGAGAAAAAGTTCTAGCAAAAGAAATTGACCTTATTCATGTCAGTAGTAAAAATCAAGTTGTTGACATTTTCACAAAAGCTTTATGTACAGACAAGCTTAAGAGGTTTAGAAAAATGCTTGGTGTCTATAAATGGATTTGAGCTTGAAGGGGAATGTTGAGAATTCAAGCTCAACTAGTTAGGTTTCATTAGTTACTGGAGTAAGAAAGTAATTAAGTTACTTTCACAAGGTTGAATTACTTTTTTTACTTATATTAATTTGGTTATTTGTGGTTTGGTCTTTTAGTTAAATACCTTGGTGTTGATGGTTTGGTTTTCTTTTCTTCATTGCACAAGTTTGTGTATTTCATGTGACGAGAACCTTGAAAAGTTCTTAATGTTATGTTTCTTATTGTGAACATCATGTTTTAAGTTCCTTTCAATAAAGATTTATGTTTGCACTTGAGTAGATCTCCTATTTGTTAACAAACACAAAGCCCTATGTCATGATTATAAGAATGTCACGTCCTTGGAGAAATCTAACCTTCAATATGCTACCATTCAGTTGTGGTGGTACTCGTTTAAAGTTACTAGCATGGGTGTTATTCAAGAGTTCAACAATTGGCTCAACTTCTGGCACTTTCGTGTGCAATAATGGGGAGGCTTCATGTTGGATGTAAGTTTTTCCAAATTATTTTTTTCAGATTTTATGTTCCATGTGTCCTTTCTGAATTTTAATTTCATTCCTTTCGTGTGTTTGTAAAAATTCTCTTTGGACAAGGAAGTTGATATGCTAACTTATAATTTATCTAAGAACTTCAATAAGATTTGGTTATAACAATTTGGCAATAGGGGTACTTGCCTTTTTGGTGCAATGTCCAACAATGATGTGTGAACATTCAAGTAGTCTTCATCGTATTATGCCTTCTTACAAGGAGGTGTATCTGGGATCGAGCTAGACAAAAATGAAATTTTGCGCTTGTGTAAGGTGAGTCAATTTGGGGACCCAATTCAAATTGCTACTATGGTTGCCAATTACACCTCAAGCTTTGGTCTTTCCATTAGAATATTACATTTGGAAAGTGACAAAATGTTTGGATTAGCCAAACACAAGGTAGACCTTCCATCTAGGTTAGGAGCATATTCACATTGGCATGATCGATTGAACTTCTTTCATTCGAAAATGGCCAATGCAATGACTTCAATCAACTAGGCATTAACTGTGGATGTGGGGGAGACTAGTGACCTTAATCCTATTATCACTCATAATGGTCCGAAGGTCTTTAAGTGCCTTTATGGGGGTGGCATTTGGCAAATTGAATGTTGTCCCCCAAAGTTAAACAATCATTGCTTAGCATTGCAAAAAGACATTAAACACTACTACAAAGCTATAATCATTTCAAAACAAACAAATTGTGGTATTTTTGCTCCATGTTATGTTGGTTATTAGTATGTAGTCAAAGGTGTATCAATTGAATTACATAACTTTTGGTTTTGTCATGATGACCTTATGCATTGTGTGGGAGAAACCAGCAAGAAATATGCATGCAATAGGCCAGCCTTGCCTTCCTTATGGCCCATGCAAGCAAGGATAGATTTCATTTTAACTGAAGTGGTGGCATTAGAGGAGGATGGTTTCTTGCTTTCGGAAAAGCCAAGATGTCGCATCATCAATCAAGTTGGGGACGACATATTTGCACTTATGAACTAGCCTTTTGCATGTGCCCCTTGGAATCTCTTTGGCAATGGTACTTTTGCCCATGTCTATAAGCCATTGGATCCAAATGCTTAGCCCAAATCAAGGAATGGGAAGAAGATTTGTCATCTTTGCATGTTCAAACTATCCATTCTATAAGAAAATAAGTGCGAGGTGGGACAAACTTTTGAAGCCACATTATTAACTCCCTCAAACATTCCTCCTTCGAAATATGGATGGACTTACCACCTTTTTTCAAGACAGCTAGAAAACCATAAGCAATATGAGGTAACGATTAGTGATTACCCGACTTGCAATTGCGTGGATTTTTCTTCCATGATGGCTTTGTCCTTCAATAAATGAGGGTCATGGGTGCCATGTAAGCACTTGTATTACATTTTGCAATATGCCATGTATTTTGGGATTAGAAAACCATTTGTCCACTATCCATCCTAAAGCTAGAATGAGGTTCATAGATTATTAAATCATGCCAAAGTCCTAGAGGTAAATTAGGTTGCAATGTCATTAGATAGTTGTTAAATAAAACTATTATGGGTTCTATTCTTTTTGAATGCATTTTGTTGTAGAAAGAAAAAATATTCTTTAGCATGATGTGTGTAATGCATTATATTTTTCAAAGATTTTCCCAAATTCCATCATTATGTGGACTTCCTACCCTTGACTTATTATGTGACTTGACTTAACTTACACAAATTATTGTTTCACACTTTTACATTGTAATGTAGCTCCTTCAAGTTTCACCTTTGACACATTCTTTTGCAAATGAAGTTGGACATGAAAATTATGTGAGTCTAGTAATTTCCATTCATCATAACTCTTTTGGAATTACTTTCAACCATACACTCAACTAGCCAAAATTTTCATCAAAACAATTTGTCTACTTCCAATTATCATCCAAAAGTTCATTCATGTTCCACATTCATCCAGATATTTCATCTTTTTTGTAACTTTCATCCATGTACATGTGGTTTTCATTTGGCATAATTATGTTGGAATTAGTTTCCTCCATACATTTCAACCTATCAAATCTTTCATCCAAACAATTTGTTTATTTATAATTATCATCCAAAAAATTCATTGATGTTCAACTTTCATCCAAACTTCTCATCCATTTTGTGATTTTCAACCATGTGCATGTAGAAAAATAGTTTCCACATCATTCCTATGTGGCATAGGAATATTTTAAAAATATTCTATCCTTGTCATCAAAATATTCCAAATATATCCATTCCTACCCATAGGGTCATGCTCGCGCTCACATGATCACTTTGTAGCATCATTATGTAAACATGAACACTTGAAGCTTAGGTTGTTAAAAAAACAAAACTTGTTAATTGACAACAATAATTTAATAATTCTAATCCTTCCAAGTTGTAATTATAGCTGATTAATAAAAGAAGTTATCTTGAGTATAAAAATTTAAGCAAATATGTGGACAACTATCTCCAAATGCAAATAGAATTGGTTTTACAATTTTGGTAAATCTTAATATTTTAACACTAGTTCAATTACAATTTTTGTTCTGTTAGTTTTAGTTGTGCAAAATCTATACTAAACTTCCACACATAATCCAAAATGTTTTCACAACCACATTTCCCATAGCCCAAGTATATGCACAGTTATGAATCTATCATAATTCTGCCACAATAACTTCTTATATTGATATGTAAGAAAGGAAGAATAGATCATGGGAAAAATTACAAAAAAATAGAACATAAAATTTCATAGTTTAGCAATTCTATATATGTCCTCAAAAATGTTCTATTTCATACTACTATTCTATCTTTCTTGTCTCTATACTCCCAAATTGATACTCCCTCTTGGAAAAGAAAAAAAACCGCTACAAAAAACTCCAAAGCCTCCTTGATGTTCAACTCTCTCACATTAATTATTTTGAGTTCCATTTTAGCAATCCTAATCTTACCTACCCTATAATTGTTAAACTTGCTTTGTCTAGCCTATCTTGGATTAGACATCACACTACCTACTCCCTTGTACTTATCTAGTCTAATTACAATAGTATAGTCTTGCCCTTAACAAATTTATCCTTCATGAATGCAAATGTGGAAAAAGCCTATTCATTTTCTACAAATCCAAGCACTAACACCATTACAATCTCAACAAATTTCAAGTATTCACTTGGTTATTGAGTGAACAAGCCATTATTGTTGATTGTGATTCACAACTTTGTCACTGGATTAATATCAAATGGCTTTGCTATGGCCTTTGGCACCTAAATCTTCATGGTGAGTTTAAAGAAACACATTTGCAGATATAAGAGGTTGGCATTCAAAGATTTTACACTTTTTGCTTCACAATAATTTTATTTATGACAACAAAATGTAAGGAAAAAGAACATTTGACATCATGTTACATCCAAAACTATGGATACACAATGTTTGAAGGCATTCATTAACTTGGAATGTAGAAATTATTGATCCAATTCAATGATGAACATATCAATTGTAGTAGAACATTAACTTTTCACTTTCATAATAGATGTTTTAAAAAAGTCCTTGCACATAGGTTGGTTAACCCCAACAAGTGGAATGAAAATGTGAACTAAATACTTGTCATTAGCCATATGAAAATCAAGTATATATATATGACTATTGAAGTCAATAACTTAATCTTGGGTGATTGTAGCAAAAATATTTTCCATTACATTTAAAAACAATTGGAAATGCTCAAACTAGTAATTAGTTAGGTGAAACCACGCTACCAAAGGGGGGAGGGGCAACTTTGGGCAATTTCATGACATGTGTAAAGTATACACCTACAAAATGTGTTGCATTTGATTTTGGGTTTCAATTGTAGTGTTTGGGCTTGATATTTTAATCTTCACAAAGGTAATGTTATGTAATATATATATAAAGATAAAATTCAAGGAATAATCGATATATTTATGGTATATGTAGTATAATAAAGGCCATTTTTTTGGATTACACTAGGTTTGGGTTTGAATTAATCAACCAAAAGATGTTTGAAATGAAAATTTAAAAAATGGCCCACCTCATATATATTGTCATCTTCCATTTGAAAATGATTGTTTGTCAAAATGTTAATTTACCACATACTTATGGTCATCGCCCTAAAAAACATCAATATGGGATATAATAATTGTCAAACTCTTCACATGGTTCACAAACTTATTCCAATCATAGGGAATCAAAATGTTTAATATATATTATAAACATTATGAAAAAAAAAGATGTTTTGCAACTAGCCTTGTAATTCAATTTTTGAGTTACATCGAACACTTGTAACTCACCGTATTTATATGCTATGAATGCTACCAAACAAGTTGCTAAAGTTGCAAGAGTTGCAACTCATCATATATACAATGCAATTCATTACAACCCAATTACAACTTTATCGCAACAATTCCTTTTCAACTACTATGCAACTTCCTTATGACTACAATCATAATTTCATGTTGATGTCATTTTTCATCCATCCATCAAAATTTAACACATGGCACTATGAAGATTTTTCGTGATTTTTTTGAAATATTAATATCCATGTCCATTATGATTATTTGTTTTAGGTGGTCTTGAATTATGACACATGGCATAATCAAAATTTGCCACGTGGCATATTAATTGAATTTTGGAAACAAATATATATATGTACTTAGGTAAATCAGTCCATAGCCATAGGTAGGTAGGAAGGTAGAATACTAAAAAGAGTAAGTGAATTAAAGAATAACCACATAAGCTTTTTTAATTTGTTATGTGTTTTGCCTTTAGGGTTAAGCTTTTATGAGTCCATCCCAACATGGCACATGTATTTTAATGTGAGAATGCAAGAAGAGACACCTCTTCTATATAGTTTATGAAATGAGATATTGAAAACAAAGCATATGGGTTAAATCTTTTAATGGCACCCTAATTGTAATTGAGTTGTAACTACAAAAAACATTTCCCACATGTTTTTTGTTTGATTTTAATTTTGTAATTAATTTGAAATTTAGATTAATCATCTGACATAATTATTTGGAATCAATTATTTGAATTAAATATATGATAATTAATTATCAAAATAAGTGTTAGATAATTTAATTATCAAAATAAATATTAAATGATTATTATTTAGATGATTAGCAATTAATTTGATTAATAAATATTAGATAATTAATTATTTATTATCTGAATTAATTAAATGTTAATTAATCAAATTTGATTAATGAATTCATATGAATAATTTATTATTTACTTTATTTAATTAGTTTATTGTAATTAAGTATATTACATATTAATTAATAATTAAAAAATTACGAAAAAATAATTCATTCTGAAATATTAAATAATAAAATTGAATTTGAATAGAATACATAGTTCGTGCATAAAGTGGCATACAAAATCGTTGAGAGCTCATGCTGCCTCAGTAAAGGAAAAGTACGATCTTGGACTGGCCCTTTTTGCATGACTCAAATAAGTTCGTAATACTATGATTGAGGTATATAAACACACCCTTATTGAATGTTTACTAAATATACACATTATTTTTAATTTCAATTCAAAAATAAACTTTCACCTTTCATGAAATTCTATGGTATGATATGTATGTATACCAACATAATATTGTGAATTCCAATGTTGTGAAATATTATTAACACAACAATTGAACATGAATCACAAAAAGTAAAACTATAATATTTACTACATTATTTAAATTTTAGTTATTTAAATAATTATGAAAATGAATTATTTTAAGTAATTAATTCAATAAAAAAATCAATTCATATCAATGAAGCATTTAATAATTTAGTCTAAAAAAATTTGAAGTGTATAAGTAATGAATTCTATATGTACATACTCATAAACATTTTAATACACCATTCCAATCCAACTAAAGGTTTACATTTACATTTTCAATGAATTGCACAATTTGTAAATCTTTTAATAGTATAAGTTGTCACATAATTGATAATTAATTTTAGATGAATTGAACACTCTAATTCCAAAATACTTGACAAGTATTAATTATGTAGTGAAACCATAGTGGCACATTTAGTTGTAATTTAATTGTAAAACTAGTCGATTTAATTAACTCTTAGTTGCAAACAAGTTGCAACTTTTAAATGTTATGGACCTTTAACTAACTGTACATGTAGCATGATCATATGCATCAATGTTGTATGCTAGTTGCAAAATAGTTGCTCACTCAACGTTAAAGTTGCACTAGTTACAACACAATTGAGATTAACCATTTTGTTGTAACTTGTGATCATGGTCAAACTACAGTTGATTATCATTGTATATAGTTTGTATACATACGCCCATATAGAGTCCAAGTTATAACTAATGTGCAACTAAATTACAACTATGAAATATTAGGACATGGCATTTTAATTCATCATATTTCTATACTGTAGTTGTACCCTAGTTGCACAATAGATTCCGTGACGATCTAATTACATGCTAGTTTAGTCTCTTTGGACACAATTTCTCATAGTGAAACTTCATAAATACTAAAAATCATTTCAATCCATTCATGAAGATATTTGCAATTTTTAGTATGTTGTGATGTATAATTTTTTTGGCACAAATATATTCTAGCATCACATCATATGAAATAAAAAATGTAGTTTCTTTGGCATTTAACTTTTTAGAGTTTTGGCCTACCATAATATGCAAAAAATTGTGAAAATCTTTTAAAATAATGACATGTTTGTAATTCAAACACAAAACCCTTGCAAAACAATACAATGTGACAACAATCTTAGCCCCCCCCCCACCCCCAATGTGCTTTCACCTAGTTGCTAGATCTATATACATCATAAAAAAATCTATTTGGCAAATCTTTACAACTATTACAAAGTTGCAAATGAAGACATCCCTCCCCTATGCAAACTTGATCAAAACATTGATTACCTTCAACAATGGCAACAAACAAGACAAGCCCAACAACATGTGGAATCACAAAAGAGGTTTAAATTCAACCTTGCTTGAATAACATAAACATTGTCCTATTATAACTTGACAATCAATGTCTTATACTTTGCCATCACATGCTTCAAAGGTTCCAACATGCTTATCCATTGAATCTTCACATTTTGCAAAATCTTTAGCCCCCTTATTTCCACAATCTTAGCAAATATAATGAATTTCAAATGTCATTTATGGGAGTTGGAAAAATAAGATATAGTGACTACAACAAATTTTCCACCTTAGCCACCATGAATAAATAATTTAACAAAATTGTTGTAAGGAGAATATTTCTCCAATTGAAATGTCACTCTAGTGCGACAACCTTGGAAAAAAGAGGCCCCATCAACACTAAAATAAATTCACCTTGTGGTTGTTTCCCTTTTAGTCAAACCCTTTTACTACAAGAGGGATTGAAGAATCACATAAGTAAGATTATTTGCATTTCCACCTTCAACAACACATTGAAGTGTGAGCAAAATAGGAATTCTTTTCCATGCATGCATCATATGCACATGTAATTAAAGCTAGGATTAATCAACGATAGTAACTTTGTTTACACTCAAAGAAATAATGTTTGCCCTAGCCATGTAACAATTTGAATTCTACTCAAAACTTGTTCACACATGCAATTTGCCATCTCCCATCCAAACCCATCAAACCAATGTTTCATGGGATTGTCAAAACATTTAACTTTATAAATAAGTTTTACATTGTTATGAATTTTATCATGGGCAACCATAATTGAGCAAGTGAAAATTAGGGTAATCAGAATTATTTTAAGACCCTTTGCAACATGGGCATTGGTTTTCAAAAAATAATGTTCCCCCACCTTTACCTTTGGCCTAACTATCAAGACCTTGCAAGGATTTGCATGTTTCCAATGTGAATCAAGTTTGGGAATTAAAAAATTTTCTTTGATTTCAATTAGAGTGCATACCTTGCACCAAACTTGAACAATTTTCCCATCAAAAGCTAGAATTGACTCCACCCAAGGAAGCTTGGTTACCAAATATCTTCAAAATACATGTTCAATTCATAGCCCTTCTTTTGTTTCTTGGTCAATTCAACATTCTATTGTGGCAAAATTGGGTCCACAAGCACATAATGGGGTTCCATAGTAAAATAAACTTCAATAAGAACATCATCATGATCCATAAAATGGTTGTTAGAAGCAGCATCCCCTTCATGGGTTTTGTCACCAAACAAATACTTGTATTGAGGTTCTTAAGGGATTGTAGCTTTGAGGGAAGCTTAGAAATGTCACTTGAACAACATGCAAAGGAACATAAAAACACAAATATGAAAACAAACACAACCTAATGGCAAGAACACCCCAAGTCTCGACTCCCCAATAAGACAAACATGAACATATGCTAAGAATTTAAAAAGCTTAAACTCAAAGAACTTCAAAAAGTAGAAACACATGAAAAATGTTTAGGAATGAAACTTGTACCTCTTTGCAATTTAATTGTCCTTTAGGGCTTAAGGTTACCAATCACACCTCAATGACAAATAGAAACCTTGCACAAGCAAACCTTACAACTTTCAAAGTATCAAGCTCTAACAACTGACCTCCTAAGTCTCCTAGGATTTCAAAATGCAAATTGCATAAAAAACCCTAACATTCATGAATCACTAGTGACCAATGTCATCATAAACTCAAAACTCTAAAGTTTCAACTAAAACTTGAAGACTTCAATTTAAACAAAATCCTCAATATCTTTAATGATTCCTTACCTTGACCCTATACAACAAAACTTTGGGGGGGCGGGGGGTGATGAAATAACATGAAATCTTGTAAATGCAGCTGACAAATTGAACATCAAAAAAAAAGAGTAAAGGTGAATTTTAAGAGATGGGAGGCAAGGATTTGGTTCCTCCAGCCTCACAAATCTACAGTGGAAGTGGCTCCTTGATAATCAAGGATGGAGGAGTGCTTGCGATTGCACGTCAACGACTCATACGAAATTGACGATGCCATCATGTTTTAAACCCTTTTTCGCTTTGGCGGGCACTGTTTTACGTGGGCCTTTCGGCGGAAATTCGCACCAAAAATACAAACGCGTGCAGGGTGCAAGTTCTCTTGAGTCTGAGCTATTCAGAAGGAGAAACGTACTGGCGACAAGTGCTGTTGTCGTCTCTTGCAGGGGGCACGAGAGAACCTGACGAGATAAAATCTTGTCGGAGACATGAAAAAACCTGACAAATTCGTGGAAGGTCAGTTGTTTAACTTGCAAAGAACCTGACAACAATTAGTTTCACATATTTGGATTCTCCAGGTTGTTGCTTAGTGGCAAGTGGCAAGCGGCAAGCCATATTGGCTTGCTAGGCATTCTCGATACTTATTCACAAAAAGTAGGTGTAAGGTAACACCTAGGGTTAGGGTGCGGGAGTATGCCCAATAAGGGGTCCGGGTGAAGTGTAGGAACGTAGCCCTGCAACAATAATTGTAGGGTAATGTCCTTGGAGTGGGCTGTTCAGGACGAGGTGTTCCCCTTGGGAGATCTGAGGTATGCTTAGTTCCGGAATGCCCTGCTTTGGGGGCATTACCCAGCATGCAAACATTCTTTTTTGGCCTAGGCTGATGGTCACCATTTTTGGCCTAGGCTAATGGCAGTGGCAGAGATTGAACAAGGAAGAAAAACAAAAAACACCTCCCCCCAGCACCCCCTCCCCAGAAAGAAAAAACCAGGGCCCATCATGAGTGCATGCTGAGCCTTCCCATTGGCTGCATGAAATTCCTATTTCCAAAACTGTTCATCACCGTCTTTGGCCTGGGCTAACGGCTGGGTCAGTGATTTGTTGTGTATTAGACTGCAAAACCAAGTAGTTAAAACTTATGTCAAAGTTTGGGCCCTCTGCTACTGCTATAAGTTCAAATACATTGTGTAGAAAAATTATCTATAGAATTATGATTTGCAATCTCAAGTGGGGAGAAAAATCATTGTATACAAGGTAGAACAGCCCATGAGCAATCACTTAAGTGCTCAGGGCAGGCTGGATCCAAGGGGAGGGCTCCATTGTTTCTGGTGCCCAAACAAAACTTGAACCCTTGCTATTGGTGCATCTGATGCATTAAAAATTGTCAAAAACGAATTAAAATTTAAAAAGTTATGGCCCTGCAAAGTAGAGGGGGTCAAGAATTCAAATTGTAAGCATGCTAGTTGTAAGAAAGTTAACAAGAATATTGGAACTAATGTGAAGAAAAGGGATTGTTATTACTCCAAAGTTTGTCTAGACGTACCAAGAACCAAAAATTGATTGCTTCCCATAGTTATGAAAGTGTTGTTGCCCAAGTTGCAACTAGGATGGTAGGAAAGAAAACAAGAAAGGTTGTGAAATTTTCCAAAATATTGCATTTGTTGTAATAAGGACATCCCGTGCTAGAATATGAGGCAATGAAACCTTTATTTGAATTCATGGCAATCCCAAAAAATAATAAAAAAACATTGGATTGATAATTTTGGTTGGACAATGACAAAATTCATGCATCAAGAGGTTATGACAACAACTAAGGTAATAGTGGGGGTTATTCTTTATGTGGCTTTTAGTTGTAATGAATTTTTTACAATGGATAACCAATCTTGATTATTTATCTATTATTATGTAATGTAAAATTCAATAAGGATTCCAATTCTCATTTCTTTGGACCAAGTGGTTGAGGGATCAAGGAATGATAATTTGATTGAGGTGATTATGGAGGCTTTTATAATAAGTGGTGGTTTGCAAAGAGACCAAATTGCCCAAAAGCTCATATATGATTTGGGAAAAACAGTGTTAATGTATTTCAAGGCAACAAGAATGGTGTTACAAAACAAATTTGTGACAATTATGCTCCTCATTCTATATGGGTCCATTGTATGGCCCACTACATTAATTTAGTAATACAAACCTTGGTAGGATTGCCTTTGGTGACTTGCCTTGAGAATTTGCTAGAAATATTACACTCCTATTTTGCCCATTCACCTAAAGGGCATTTGGAGTTCACAAAACTTGTGCAATTCATGTTCACAAAGGGGAACTCCAAAATGTGAAAACAAGATGGATATCAATGTTGAACCTTGCAAAGAAGGTGATGGAAAAATGTGAAATTATGTTGGTGAAAATGGCCTTGGACATCCTTACAAACTAACAAGCCAAGTTGAATTATGAAAACTTGTGTGACTTGTAGATTTTGCTTGGACCTACTTACATCCTATCACTACTAGAATTCATGCATGCTTTCATTAATTTTTTGCAAATGAGAAATGTTTTTGTATGTAACTTAGTGGCATCTATTAAGGTATGTCAAATTGACATCTACAAGTTGTATTGTTATTAAACCTCCAACTTCACAATGCAAAACTTTTAGGCCTTTAATTCACTATTGGAGTTGAAACATGAAAACATCCAAATGTGGTGGGTACCTAATTTGAATTGTAGAGTTCAACATTTGGCTTTTGAAATAAATGGAAAGCATACCTAGGCAATGCATCAAGATTTGAAGATTGAATTTTCATCATATGTGATAGAGATAGAATATGTCTTTGTTGTTGTTGAGTCATTAGTGAGAAACTAGTGCAAAGGTAATACCTTAAAAAATTTCCACCTTTTCTTTTTTTTAAAGATCTTTGATATGTTTATTTCATGTTCATGCAATAACATGATTTGTGTGTGGTTTGACTAGGGCTAGAAAAAAATTGATTATGGAATTGGAAATTAGGTTTATGGCCCATGGTGTCATCAATGTGAAAAGTGTTATGGTACAAGAGCTCTTGGATGCTAGTGATCTTGATTGTTAGTAGGGCATGTTCAAGCTCACAATGAAATTAAATGCAATAACATGCATGGTGCCCTTATTTAACACTAATCTTTTTAACATAATGTGTTACCTTGTGACAACATTTCGAATATTATTCTCTAGCTTCTTTGAGTATGTGAAACTAGCCAAATTGGCCATGGTGCAAATAATAGGCAGTGTGGTGGATGAAAGATGCTTATCAACTTTAATTTTTATGAAATGAAAGTTGCACAATATGCTCACTACTCACTTGCTAATTATTGTGCACATGTTTGCATAACAATTTTATATTTTGCAAAATTTCTTGTATGTGGAATGTATTGAATAGTGGAGAACAACATGTTGTTGATATTGTTATGATGGTTAGGTTGCAACACTATGCTTTCTAGAGTTATTGGCTATGTTTCTACAAAGACATGATCTTTTTAATTTGTGTTTTTCTATCTATTAAATTCAATGGTTGTTTTACAATCCAAACACCTTTATTTCCATGGTATTGGCAAATTATGCTTGTTTCCCATAGTCTAGTTGCATTAATTTTTCTTTGCATGAATTTTTGAGTTGTAATTGTATGTTAATTTGGTTGATTTTGTAGGTCACGTGTGTTAGAAAAACCAATTTTAAGGCTTCAATTCCCCCACAAGTGCTTGTGTTTTCCAATGTTGTTGCAAACTTCATATGTTGTTTTTGTTTTTTGTTGAAATAATTTTCATTTTGTGATAATATGAACTTCATAAAGATTAATTTTCTAGGTCACTTTTGTTTTTGTAATTTCTTTTTGTGCATTCAAATGATTATTCATTAATTGAAAATTATATGGTTCTCCCCAAGTAGTTGCCAAATTTCGACAAAAGTATTTTGCACCTTGTCATAAAAACTCCAAATGTTATTGAAGAATAGTTCAAAAACTTTAAGTTTATTTCAATGATAACCAACTATTTTCACCTTTAAATTTTGAAGAGAGGCCAAAAAAATCACCTTTATAATTTAAGGAACAACCACATTGAAATAAAAATGAGCTACTCAAACTAGATAAAACTCCACAACTTGATTTTAGTTAGACTATCACCACATGCACTTCAAAGGCAGCCCCGCTAGTTCTTTAACAAATGAAAAAAAATGATTATACACATCTTTGGAATTGACATAAAGGCTTCACTACTATTGTTAAACTTGAATATCTAGTGATACTAAACTAGTTATCTAGGCTATCTATTTAGACCATTTAGTTAAATTATTGACTATGTAAATGCCATTTCATGTATCAAGGAACAATGTTTTTTAGTTTTGGACCCTAAGTTATAACTAGTTGGGTTTATTTTGATTTAGAAAGAACATGATTTCTTGTAGTTTAAGGTCTATAATGTTTTTTTTTTTTTTTAGTTAATTAGTTTAAATTTAAAAATAATTAGTGTTTAAAGATTTTATCAAGTATGTGGGTGACTTCATCATAAAGGTATTTAGATTGATGGGTGAGGAAGAACCTCCTTTTACTTTCTATTTTTCCTGGGTTGGGAAAGGTGGCAACATTATAAGGTGTGAGGAAGGAAGCTTTAGGGGAGAAAGGGAATTAGAAAAAAGATTTATCATTATCAAGGAGGAAGGAGGAAGGCAACATGGCAACTACAAAAAACAAGGAAAAGGAAAAAGAGATAAACACAAGAAAGCAAGGTGAGAAGATAGGAAAAGGAAAACCATTTGTCTTGATGGTGGAAACCTTGTGTTTTTTGCAAGAAAATTTGTTTGGCTAATGACATCCTGATTTTGAAAAATGGAAATAAATAAAAAGGGAAGGAGGTTGTGGTCTAAATGTTATGGAAGTGGAAATTAAATTGCTTAAAATAGTTGGCAAAGTTGTTGATTGAATGGTGCAAGTTTGTTTAACTAATGTCTATTGAACCCTTTGGTAAATGTATAATTTAAGAATTCAAATTGTCATGTACGAAGCAAATAAATTGTTGATTTGAATAAATATTATGTCTAAAATTAAAGTAAGATTAAAGTAAATAACATGGAATGGACCTTTGGCATTTGACACCTAAGTTATTTAATTTTTTTTTGTCATTATGCACATTGCAAAAACCAATCATAATCTTGTTGTAAAATTTGAACAATAAATACTAAGTACCTCTAACCCAAAAAAATAGAAATTCTTTTGTATTAAACTATACCACATTTATGTGTTTAGTATTTGCAAGCTAGAGTGGACCAATTTTGAGTCCAATTGAATCCATAAAATGATTTCTAATAATGCAATTTATGAGCTAAAAATGTAAACTAATATATGTTGTAAATATACTTATCTTTTGCAAAAATCAATGACATTTGACCATGTAATATAACCTAGGCTAAAAAAAATTTTGAAATGTTTTTTTTCAATTCCACAAAATCATGTCATGAAGGACTTTACCATTTAAATTTTTTTTTGGTATCATTAAAAGTTCATAAAACTCTTATATGATGGTGAAACGGGTTGAATTACAAACCAAGGTTTTAAATTTTGGAGGGTCCATGCATGTTATTTCACTATAAATCATTATTATAGTGAGTCCATTTCCAACTTCTATAAGGGTTATAATGACACTACAACTTGTCTATGATAAAAACATCCCTCATTTGATGTAAGATTTTTGGTTTCAAATGATTCCACATTTGTATCACACTAAATTTATGCATAAGAACCACATGATTGAGTCCCTTTTCATTAAACCTTTTTTCTTGACATGAGACACGTCTTAATCCCTAAGGGTGCAAAACAAATGGCTTCCAAAAATTGATATTATAACTTGCAAACACCCTATCAAAGGATATGTGAAATACCTAGGTACCTAACCTAGCCTAGGTAGGTAGTTGGGCTTAAGCTAGGTGGGTAGCACCTTTTTAGGACTAAAATTTTATTTTATTTCGGGTTCAACTTTTAGGTTCAAATATATTTTAATTAGTTCATTCCAAATTACATTGGTTTTTTTAAATTTTTCTTGTGACTAATACTTCTATAGTTTACAAAGTTGAAAAGGAAGACAAAAGATATGGGATAAATTTTCTAATTGCAACTTAGTTAACATACCTACCTACCCACCTATGATTCTAGTAGGATCCACACCTACCCACTTAGAATTGTACTTTTTCATTTTTTTTTCAAAAAATATTCTTGAAAATCTTTTCAATACATCATTTAAATTTTTTTTTACAATCTTCAAATTTAAAAAAATATTATGTCAAGGTTTATATTAAAATTTTGCCAAAACTATGTCATTTAAACAAAATTCAAATTGTGTTTTTATTATTTAATTATTGCTTAAAAACATTGGTAACATAGCATTAGATTTATTTTTTTGTATTTTTAATTCATTAGATTGGTTTTAAAGTTTTTGGATATGAATATCATTAACCCATGTGGTAAAATTTAAATGTTCTATCAATTTTTTTAGGTTTGTGGATGGGGATGTAGGAGGAATCAACATTGCATTTTGAATGTGTTAAACACTAATAGAGGTTCAAATGAAGGTTGTAGTTCAACATGATCTAGCCAGATTCATTAAATCATATTTGGATCCATAAGTCATCTTGAATATACACTTAACTAGTTACATATTCAAGATGACTATATGAGACAACTTGATTGGTAGAAGTGAAATTTAATTCCTACATAATTATTTCACATTACAATATAATAAATTTTCACGTCACATGCATACATTCACTTTTTCTACCTTGATTTTCAACCCACTTAACATTGCCATTCATTAAAACACTAGAGTCATGGTTATTTCATATAATTAAAATCTACATATCAAAATACATTATAAAAGACTCCAAAAACAACATTACAATTCATTTCATCATATTTTCATACTATAGAAAATTCACACAACATATGAACATAAAATTCATTACAGAAGTTTGTGCTTCTTTCTATTACTTAAAATATGAATCAAAATTACAACAAAATCCCATGTTTTGTTGAAATGAAATCAAAACAAAAAATAAAATTTGTGGTATATCAAAACAAAATCTATGGTTTTTATCCTACAAAGTACCTACATCTCCTCTCACTTTTCCTAAAACTATGTGTCTAACAATTCCCCTTTTTCCCAGAACTTTCCCCCTTTGGGTATTCCCAAGTCACATCATCATGGTTCAAAAACAACAAGCATTCAAAATTCAATGTAATAATGTTCCATGAGTAGTCCTTGTCCTAAATGCCCTATTCATACGAATCATGTAATCATCCAACCCTATTAACATTACCCCCTCTGTACTTTGGATTCCATCCCCAAATTTTTTGGAAAATGACAAAAAACAAAATGAGAGTATTGTGTATCCTTCTAAACATTTGTATCCTCTATGATAACCTTTGTAATCTTAACCTGTATGGCAACTAATGGTTTTATACCCACTTCTAGTTTTACAGTTTTGACTTGTATTTCCATCTTTGCAGTTCTAACCTCCTCATCCACTAACTCAATCTGTGATATTTCCAAAAGTTGTATCTTAGATACCTCTTCCTTTGTTATTAGAATAGCTTCCACTTGTTCTTGTTTCTAAATTCTCTATGGTTCTTTCATTTCTTGACCCCTTCCTTTGAGGTCCTATGGTTTTTTGGTTTGTACTTCCAGCTCCTAAGTTGTTCCACTTCTGAGGTCTTGTGGTTCCTTAGTTTGTACTTCCTCCTCCTTAGCTATTCCACTAGGCCTTACTTCAGTCTCTTCATCCTAGCTTGATACTTTTGTACTTGTTAGACTGCCATAGATAAAATTTGGAAAATCCTTTTGATTAATTTCCAACTTGTACCTCAAAATACTTTCATTAACTTTATGTTGAGCTAGATTCTTCTCACCTCTTTTATAAAATATTCCTTTGCAACCTCCCACCATTCTTCAGATTCTACCTTAAAATCCTTCAACTTATTTTTCATTTTCATCAAGGTATAGTACTACAACATCTATTCATAATCTTCTAGTTTTTTCTTGACACCAATTGGGTCTAGATTCTTCCTCTCTTCCTATGCCATCTCCAACTATGTTTGCAAGTGCTATAAATTTCTTTGATACTCCTTTTCTTCCAACAACTTCTCTTTCTCTACTTCTATTGTCTTTCTTTTAAGCTTTTCAAATTGTAGTAGAGATTCATTTTTCAGATTCACCAATTCCAAATGTATCAAAACATTCTCCTTTTCCTTAGTTAGTGCTTTCACTTAACTGCCCAAAGCCTCTTATTGTTGCTTATGAAGAAACAATGCTTCTGTTCACTTCCTTTCTATGATTTTCGAAATCTCAACCTTTTGCCTTAAATCCTGCAATTTTTCATCCTATGATTTCAACTATGTTGTGCTACCCTTGAACTCCTCATTTTCATCATGTAGTTTCTTAATGACCACTTTATTCTTCTATTCAACTTCTACCATGTTCTTCCTCCAGATTTCCACATTATGTTTATACCCTTTTCTAAAAATCTCTCTCCTAATCCAATTCCTCCTATATTATTTCCTTCTCCTTCTCCTTTGTAACCAATCTATTCTTCAAATTATTCACCTCTAAAATCAAATTCTCCATATTTAGATTCAAAATTGCCATGGTCTAAAATAATTGAACTACCTTATCTCCATGCATTACTTTTGTAGCTACCTCCTCCACAAACTTTGGTGTACTTGTTTGTGTCATAGGATTTTTGGATCCTTTTGTAGATGATCCCATCTCTTGCACCATTTTGCTCCCTAGTTCAAATTCAAATGGAAATCCTTCTACAGATTCTGGTTTACTAACTAATACCTGTAATTTTGATGGTTTAAACACTTCAAAAAAAGCCTATGGTTCCACTCCCTCTATTTACAGTCCAATAAGTTGTAGACCTTTTTGTGTTTGCTTTTGTTGTTGTTGTAAATGTTGAAAATGTTGTGGATTTGCAATGGTCTCCATCCAATCTTCATATACATCACCATCAAAGTGCAGATGTTCCTCACTCTTTGGAAACCTTGTGTCATGTACCCTCTTAACTTCCTTGCTTAGTTCCTTTAGTTGTTTCTCTTATGGAGATGTCATTTGTGGTACCTCCTACTGTGAGGTGACTTTTTATCCTTCTATTCTTGGTTCTATGAGGTGATTATATTCAGAGGTACACATGTTATTGGTGAAAGAAAAAATGCAAAGTGTATATTTAGATATTAAATTACATTTGTAGTTGAAAATAAATAGTTTGCTTCCTATGCATCATTTATGATTTGGGATAGATTGATATATTTTCTAAGTTCAAATTCTCCAAATCTTAAAATTTTATGTTAAACTATCAACCACTTAAACCAACTTCTAATGATTTGACAACATGCTCAACTTGACAATAGACCTCAAGTTATTCAAAACATTGTTTTCATCACATACGTTATCCAAATCTAATTTGCATTAGCTCATTGAAAAGCTAATTACAAGGCACACCTACCTACCAAATCTCAAGCTTTACACCTAAATCAATAAAAATTTGTGTCATAGAACCCAAGAGGGTTTCATGGAAGCAGAAAGCTCAACTTGATAGTAAATCTTTAGTCATTTAAAACATTATTGTCATCACATATTTTATTCAAATCTAACTTGCATTAGTTCATTGGAAAGTTAGCTACAAGATGCACCTACTTACTAAATCTCAAGCTTTGCACCAAAATTAATAAAAAGTTATGCCATAGAACCCGAATGGGTTTATGAAATTTCTTTAAAATTTCAAGTTCCAAAACTACCCCTATTCACTTTTATTATTTCAAAGGTATTATTATCATCCAACCTATTCTCCCTCTTTCCACCATCTACTAAGATTAATCTCTCTTTTCCTCCCAAGGAAATTGTAGGAACTAGTTTTCAAAGATTCAAATTGGAAATTATCTTCGAAAAAAAGAGAACCAAATGATTAAAATTCATGCATTTAAAGAAAAGGAGAAATGACACACCCCCAAACTCTTCGTAAGACTCAAATGTGAATCCGAAGGTGAAAACAATGGAAGAAAAAGGAGTGGCGATACATTCCCTAGTTCGCAGCACTTTAGGGGTAGAAGGGCATGTTGAAGCTCTGGGATGGGGACTAGGACGAATGACAAGGGCGTTAATTATTCACATGGACCTACACAAATCAAACAATAAGTTGGTTAATGCATAGTTGGAACATTTTTAGTGCATAGACAAATCATGGGCACATAAAGATTCACAAGACTCACAAGATTCACCACGGTAAGAACTTGGGGGGAAGCCATGACCTTCCCCCTATAATATTCTCTATGATTAGCCATGGGAGCTACATCCAAATGTCATTTTGTCCCAAGTTGGGAGTTTCGGAATTCCCAATATTAAGACTCCCGCATCTTTGAAAACCCATAACTTTTTATGCAAACCTTTGATTGAGGTGAGGTTTAAAGCAAAGTTGTAGCCCTTATTGAGAGATTTGCAACGATATGTGGCATGCCACTTGAACACAAGTAAATCATGGAGCTTCTGGACTTTTAATGGTCATGAGTCAATTTGGCACTTTGATTTTCGGCCCTTCTTTCGGCCGTAACTTGTGTTTTAAGTACTCAAATGGGACGTGCGAGCTCATTTCAAACATTTAAGTTCCAAGATCTTTCTAATGATATAAGTAACTTTTCAATCCCATGAGTTTCGACCCCTACAATTACTCTTTGAAGATTTTGGAATCCATTGGGATTCCAATTCCCAAAGTGGGAGCCCACTTGGGAGTGTCTAGGTTCATTCCCTCACACCCTTTTACATTCCTGAGAGCATGAAATGTGATTCCTAAGCTTCACTCTCGGCCCACACCTTTACAAACCCTTGCTTTGGTCGCAACAAGAAAGAAGGAGGTGAAGGAAGATTTCAATTTAATGGCCAATGGGAAGGTTTAAATGTTTGGTGGCCCTTGGAAGGTGAAGGAAAAAATCCTTTTCACCACTTTTCACTTTCCCCACTAACAAATTTTACTTAAACTTTTTTTTCCATTAATTTTTAAGTTTTACTTTACCATGGTTCTAGATCGTTACTTTACATCTTTCCCTATTTTTCCTTGACCTATAAATTGCAATCATGCATCTTGATGTACCAAGTTTTTCACACACTCATCACCAAGTTGATTTTGACTAAAGATTTTTTTTTTCCTTTCTTTGAATTCATGGTGTCACGCACAACCACGTCTTATGGGTGTCAAGCTGCACAAATGAATGAAGAACCACCTCTAGAATCGTCCATAGATTTGACACCCTCATGATGAAAATCTTGAACCACGAAAAGTGTGCCCTTGTTTCAAAGTTGAACACCTTTGAACTTGGTATTATTGCATTTTTCCAAACTTTCGTACCTTAGTGATTTTGTTATAAGTCAACTTTACATGATTTTGTTATAAATCAACCTTACTTTTAGTGATGAACTTGAAATTATCTATGAAGGTTTTTATGAAACTAAAAACATTTCCATCTTTGCATGGTCTTCAATTCCAAGTGTTGAACACTATTGTTGGTTACATGGTCCAATTTATCGATTGTTTCCTAATAGCAAGGCGGATTACTTAGTTCACACCATCCGATGCATCTTACATTTCTTATAGTTATGAACTATCACTATGGCAAAGCCTAAGACTCAACTTGTATTTGTAGCTTCTCGTTGAGCTTATCCATAACCTAAATAAAAGTTTCATCCATCATGAAATCCATGGTGCCATTTCCACCTATCACATTATTTATTTTAGTCGTTATGTTGTCTTGAATTAATCCTACACACTTATAATGCTTGAAGATTACTCTATATCCATTAAACCTTTCATTGACACCCCTTAACTATTTCAAGAATTTCAAATCATCCTTGCTTACATGACTATCCACCAACTACCAAAACAAAACCAACGTTTTGTCGAACATTACGAATTTTGGTGTTTACTTCTAACCTTAACCCTTTACAGACCCCCAATCATACAATTGAAGGTCTAAAACTATGATTACCAACTTTTGTTGAAGAAAATAATTGAATTTCGAAAAAAAAAAAAAACAACCCTCCACACAACCATGTGCACCCATCATTCCTCAATCTAACATGAAATTGCTAAAAACCCCTAATAGCTTTAACACACCAATAACCCTAATGAAAATTTTGAAAATTAAAAACATCGTGCATGGCTATGTGGATAAGGCTCACACCTGCCTTTGCTCCTTCGGCTGTTTCTCCTATGGAAACTTGTGAAGATGTCATCTATGGTACTTCTATAGTCTATTTGGCTACCTGTACAATTGTTGGCACTACCAATACCATTGGTAGCACTGCAAATGGTTCCACTCTACTTGTCATCATTTTTTGTGCCCTTACATCTATGCTTTCCTATTTCTTCTTCACTCGTGAGCCTAAGGTTCCCCCTTCCTCAATTATGTTCTTCCTCTTGAAAGCACTTTTCAAAAAATCTACTACAACCTTCTTTTTGTTTTTTAGTGTTGTTTGCATTTTTTCCCTAGTTTTAAAAACCTTGGTTGGTGGTTTCTGTGGATTCTCCTTTTCATGCACAAACAAATACCGAAAGATTTTTGTTAATACCAAGGTAGAGTAACAGGTATCTTTCTTATCTCCTTTATTGTCCTTGACATACTTATACCACCGATCTAGCTCACTACACAGACTATTGAATATAATCTATGCCCAATCTACCTTCTACCTTTCTTCTATTCTCATCAATGTTATAGCATTCTTGTTACTAAAATGTTATACCTTCCCCTTTTGATAAATGAAAGATATAATAGCAAGATATTTGACAGAATATGGCAAACCCAAACTCTTTGTATTTCATTGATTTGCAAAAAAAATTGCAAATGTAAATCTATAATTTTATAATGCCTAAACTACTAATGATTTACTAACTTGTCCTTTCAGTTCTTCTACATACCCTTCCACATAGACTCCAAATACATCTACAATCAGTTATTTATTAACAACATACACCTTATCCTTATGCCCAAAGTAAATATATGCGCCTTTGATAAAAAATGTGTTAAAAAATTCTAAAATGGTATTGAACATTGCTGCTTCCTAATCCATCAAAACAAAGGAACAACCCTAGCTTCAGAAACCTAGTCTTCTTCCTTAGTAATGCCCTTCCAATTCTCCATCTGCTCAACATGCTTATCATAATTTTGTTTCATCTGTGTCCACATGAATCGCCCAGGATTTGGAATTTTAATACCATTTTCCAAAAGTGTAATTTTTTCCAGGATTACTTATCTTCTTTTCACTACAACTTCCAATTCATGCCTCTCCATCTCCATCGCCCTTTGTCGTGCTTTTGCCATTGCTTGCACTTTTGTGGGTTGGTATACTTCCACCTACACTTTTCTAGATGGTTGTACTTTTGCCTCAACAACATTCTCCCCCCCTATGTCCTTCTATGTTGTCTATGCTTCCACAAAATGCTACTCCATAGCTTCATTTTCCTCCAATTCTTCAATGAACACCAAATCTACTAATGTAGTTCTTGGTCCTGTTTATTTTCTTGCACACCAACTTATTATACTTCTACACAAAAACTCAACTACAAATGTTCTAATTCTATATATATTGTGAATTATCCTTTGCGCAAACTGCATCTTTTCATTTTACGCTTTTCCTTCTACACATTCCGAAAATGATGATGAATGCGGCTATGACCTTACATATTTGGTAGTGATACCGCCATCAAAGAAGGAGATATTGTCAAACTTTCATTCTAAATAAATAAATATATATATATAAGGAGCCAACAGTTGAATATTCAACACGCCTTCACTTTCTATTCTTCTCAACTCATTTTCTACTTCCATTCTTCTTAATAATTTTGCTTCCTTCTCCTGTTTTTATCTATGTTCACTCTTCTATGTTTCCTTTTCCTTTGCTATTATTTATAATTTTTCAATCACACTTTTTGCATTCATGTTGTTGTGAACTCTAGATCTTTGAAAATGAGCACAACTTCTAGCAACAAATGCAAATTGTTTTTGATGATTACCCTATTTTTTTTCATCCTTGAACTTCTTGCATGTCATAATCATTTTTTACATGCCCCTCATCTTTTAATTATTGCATGATCCTCAAAATTCATACAACCCATCACTACAAGTTTATGTGTCCCTTGTACAACCATGTGGAAGCATTTCATGCCATCATTATGAATGAACGTTGTAGATTTCATCTTCCAATTACTCCACATCCCTAATCTCCATACATTAGTTATATTGACTCCACCTCATTCACCCTTACACCTTTTGCTAACTATGCCATTTATCTACTAACTATGCCAACTCATCTACTAACTATGACAATACATCTTTTGACTATATTGATTTTTTTACAGATTGTACCAAAAAATATGATGATTGTGTGAATACCCTTGATGATTGGGTGAATACTTCTATTGATTTAGTCGATACCCTTGATAGATCATTTTCAAATCTTTGCATTTCAAATCCCTCATTTCTATAGTTATTAATCACGAACTTATTAGTCATCTATAGATGAAAATCAATATTGTGTTGACTGCAGGATCTTCCATCTATTCTTCATCTTCAATATTTTGCATTTATGGTTTCTGTATTTCATAGTTTTCATCTTCCTTCTTTGTATTAGAATTCTCTGCCTAAACTCCACTTGCATTCTATTCCCAACATATTGGCATATGTTGTTCTTGTTTCTTAACTTTAGATTCCATGTAAGGTTTGAGCTTATTCACATTGACCAGCATAAGGTTAGTTTCAAACTTCTTAATGGTTACCAATAACACATTGTTATTTGACAACACATACTATACTCTATACGATTTAGACTATTTCTTAGTAAACTTTCCTAAGTGTGACTTACTGCCTTTTGGAAACCACAAAACATAATCACTAAAATTGAACTAATTTTTTAGATTCTTTTATTGATGCCATAATGTTCTATTCCATTGCTATATTCATGTAGTTTCTACAACTTGCATTCTAGTTTTTTGCAATGTTTATAGCTCTATTATTCTACTAGTTAAAACTCTCACTAAAGTATTGTCTTTTTCATTTCCACTAGCAATTGACATTATGCATTTTATGGGCATTAATGGATGTAATCCATTAATATGGTGTATACCCTGTTGTTACTTTGTATGCAGTTTTGTATAAAAATAACATTGTAGATAGATGTTCATCCCAATTTGTTTTATTTTCACTAACTAACTTGGTCGATAATGTCCTAAGTACCTTGTTAATAGACTTAGCCTACCCATTCCTTTGAGGATAAAAGGTTATAGAACTCACATGTTTCAACAGAAATTGATTTATCAAATACTTGATGGCATCATTATTGAAATGAACTCTTGATCTGTGACTATAGTCAAAGGACATCCAAACCTGGTTAATATGCACTCATATAAATTTTTTGTTATGACTGTTGTAGTATTAGTTTTCAATGCTCTTGCTTCCACCCACTTGGTAACATAATCTATGGCAACAAGAATATATTTGTTCCTTGTATATCTTCTTACTAGTTTAATTGGCCCCACAAAATCAACTCCCCATTTCATGAATGGTTCCCCTAGAGGACTTGTGACTAGCTTTGCAAAACTTTGAGTTGCTAATCCTCCTATTCTTTGACATGCACCATAAGATCTGCAGTAATCATGCACATCTTTATACATAGTTGGCCACTAGTATCCAACATCCAATATCTTTTTCTATGTTATTTTAGTTACAAAATGCCCTCATGATGGTCCTTCATGCAGTTTTTTCATCACCATCTGTGTTTCTATAGTTGTCAAACATCATCGCAATCTATTATCTTGGCCCATTTTGTACAATTGTCCATTATTTAGTGTGAAAGGTTTTACTTTCCTGACTAATCTCTGCTTCCATTATACCGATAACATGCCTTCATTCTATCTTTTTCTAAGAAATTCTTTCACATCCTTCAACCATTTAGGCTTAGTGTACAACAAAATTACATTTGTTGTTTGATTAAGCACACCTGTGGGTTTTGTAATATCTAGTAATCTTGACAATGCATTTGCAACTACATGAGTTATACCTAGCTTATACACTAATGTGAAATCATTTTCTAGGAACATTAACAACCATTTAGCTATTCTCCCTAAAACCTGTGGTTTGTTGACCAAATAGATTAATGCCATATAATCTACATAAAAAAAACTTATCACCCAACAAATAATGTCTAAACTTGTGCAAAACAAAAACCATTAGTAAAACTTCTTTTTCTATTGTGTTATAATTTTGTTATGTTATGTTTAGAAGCTCAGAAGCATACACTACTGGTTGATCATTCTTCCCTGTTACATTCTAAGATAGCATGGCCCCCACAACTAACAAGGATGCATGTATATGAACATGAAATTCCACTTGTTAGTTTGGTGATATCAATATCGGTGCTTCAATATATTTTTGTTTAATCAATTCCCAAGCCTTTTAACATTATTTTGTCCAAAGAAAAGTCTCTGTCTTTTTGGTTAGTTTCTGATAGGTGCCATAATAACAATAAAGTTTTTGATAAAACATCTATAAAATTGTGCCATCCCATTGAATATTTGAATCTATTGTGGATTTTTGGGTGGTGGCATGTTTACTATTGCTTGTATCTTCTTTGGTTCTAGCTAGTATTTTCCCTTCTTTGGAAACAATACAACTCAAGACCATCCTTGAAAATACCATAAATGCACATTTGTTTGGATTCAAACTAATGCCATATTCTTGCATTTTCGAAAACATAATTTGAGCATCTGTAGATGATTTTCCATGTCACTATACATTGTAAAATCATCCAAAAATATCTTCATAAAACTATCCAAATATTCTCTAAATGTTTTGGTAATAGCTTTTTGATATGTTGGAGGTCCAAATGGCATCACCTTTCATATAAAAGCCCCCCAGTTTGTAACAAATGCATTTTTTTTATATCTATCCTTTGGAGCTATAGAGGTTTGATGATATCTTGAATATCCATCTAAGAAAGAATATGCTTCATACCCTACTATTGTGTTTAACACTTCATCTATGAAAGGTAATGGGTATGGATCTTTTTTTGTGGTTGCATTTAGTTTTCTAAATTTTATACAAATTCTCAAATTACGATTTTTCTTAGGTACTACTACTATGGGTGACAACCATGTAGCCTTTTCCATAGATTGAATAAATCCAGTTATTAACAAGTTGTTTATATTTTGTTTGATTGTTATAGCATAGTTCAGATTTAATCTGTACTTGGCTTAATGTGTTAGTGGTATAATACTGTCCAACTCAATTTTGTGTTATGCTAACTTTGGTGGAATCCCATTCAAATCTTTATATGTCCATGCAAAAACATCTTTGAATTCCTTCAACAATTGCTCTAGTTCCAACACTTTACTTGTTTCCAACCGTGCATTAATCTTCACCATCTATGGTTCTACATTAGTTCCTAGATTGAACTTCATCAATTATTGATCTTCAATTAGCATCCATCCAACTATCTACAATTCCTATGCTTTGATTTTTGCTAGCGTTTCATCCACTGCAACACTCCTTGATTGATGACTATAGTACATTTTCGGATACACCTTATTTTCCAAAGCTACTTCTGGCTCATATATGTTGCCAACTATCTTTTTCCTTGTGCTTTTTACTTCAAATTCTTACTTTGAAATAGTAATCTTCACATCTATATCCATGATCTTCACATTTGTGGTTTTCATAGATTGAATTGTCTAAGGTAAATTAATTGTTTTTATTGAAAACAATTCTAGCTTTGTTGCAAAGATGATATCTTTTTCTTCATCTATGATGCCATTCTGATAATCATAGCACAATAACATTTATGGTCTTCTTACTTCACTTCCCAAATGTTTGGTGACTGTAATTATTCTAACTTTCCCATTCACTTGTATGGTAATAATGTTACTCCTTCAATCATGTGCACCACTTTAACATCCTTCAACCATGGTTTCCTAACGACATGGAATAATTAAAATCTACCACATTATTATGAAGTACACTAAATGTACTTATGTAAAGGAATGCCATGAACATATATCTTCAGATTTCTAATCAACCCCACTAGTTTTGTGGTTGTTTGATCTACCATCCTTAGATTAAATGGTGTAGGTTTAAGCTTTGGAAGCCCCAACCTCAATCTCAACTATTCTATAAGAATATTAACTCTAAAACCTCTATCCAGCAACACATCCTCTATTGTATTTTCCCAAATCTATATTTAGAAAATTACCATATGATTTCCTATTGCTACATCACCTATCCCTACCTTTGGTATCAAATAACCAACTTGTTTCTATGTGGTTGTTCTACTTAAATTCTAAGTTTTTTTTGTTTTAGTTTTTGCCAAAGATATCTTTTTAACTCAAAAGCTATTTTAAACAACTATCCTAAGTTCAAAGTATAACTTGTTTATAGCATCTACTTACTAATGTCCAAAAAAATCTTTTCTATTATGATCAATTTTTCTTATGCATTCACTATTTCTTGAGATTTTTATGCTTCCATAGGAATAATATTTGGCATCCCCAACCAAGTTGTGTTCCATCCTTGCATGGATGTGGATGACCCTTTTATCTAGGTTTTTATCTTCTAAATTTGTTGAATTGTTTCCACCATTGACTTTTTCAACTGTTTTTTTTCCAAATCAATAACACTCTTCATTTTTCTTGGTTATCTATCCTTAAACACCTATTCTTTAGTTGTTTTACTTTTTGTTATAACATTAACATCCACAACATTCACATTTGTAGTGATTGTTTGTGTCTCAGCAATAGGTTAAACCTTTGTTCTTGTCATAGATTTCCCATTAAACATTTTCTGCATTTTAGCAAACTCTGGATAATCTTTCATTTTATGTCCATTCAAACCACAGATGTGGCATGCATATGAAAATATCTTCTGTGGTTTTTGATTTGGTTGTGTTGCCTCTATGGTTGCCATTGTGGTCTACTTTTTCTTTTTGCATGTCTTCACATTGTGATTCATCATTCCATAATTTGTGTAATCTTCTTTGTATTAATATGTGTTTTCACTAGTGTTGCCTATTTGGTATTTTGTGATATTGAAAGTGCACTCCTTGTTTACAATAGTCATGCCTTCACACAACATTGTCGCCTCTTTATGCTGTTGTAGTGTTAACTGCTTCATCCTTACAGTCACAATTATGAGGTATGATTGCAAACTCGCTCTGAAAATAATAGTTAGAAAATTGTTTATGGTTGGTATTTATAAACCATGAACTAGCTTTTGAATTTGTTCATAGTAAACTTCCACCCTTTTAGTCTCCTCTTACTTCATATTCTTCAACTTCATGCGTATTTGCTCATCATTTTGAATCTTTCAATGACGTTTGCAAAATGCTTGTGTAAGCTCCAAAAAAATACAGTCAAGGAATTTTCACATGTAATTATGACACTAGTTCGATGTTGTATCTATTAGCATATAACTAAACACATTGATGATATATTCTCTAAAAGTCTCTGCATTTGCTTTCACTATAGAATTGAACACTCTAACATGAGCATTTGGATCATCATCTTTTTTAAAGTTAGGATATTTAAAAACTACCTTGTTTGGCTTAACATAATGGCTATATCTATGATTAGGAATTTGTGCAATTACAACAGATGGTTTTTGATATCCTCCTCTTATATTCGTTGGATCTACATTTTTGTATCCTCCAACAGCCATTAAGCTCATTAGTGGTCGATTTGTAGTCATGTTCACATGAATAGTCATTATTGAATCGGTAAGCACCATTTTAAGGTGTCCCAACAACTCGAGTAGTTGTTGTTGGTAGTGCCAAACTTTGAATCAAATTCCTTCTTGCTAAGATTCCACCTAATCCACTGCCCAATTTTGTTACAAATCCAATTAGTATTCCCCTTCTAGCAACATCCATGCTAGGTGCAACAATTGTTTCCACTCCTATAATTGTTATACCTGCATTGAGTGATTAAATAACTCCTACTCTAACAAGCTGTTTCCAAGTTTAACAATTACCACTTCTAACATTATTGGCGAAGTTGTGTTGACTTGAGTTCGACGATGTTCCATTTTGTGATTACCCATTGGTATCCTTTATGGTGCAAAATGTGGATGTGAATACACTTCTGGTTCTTTGCTCTTTATCTGAATAGATGGATGAATATGTTGACTCTATGGTCCCAATTGGCTTCCCAACTCCATGTCTCTCAATTTCTTCTAGACTATAGGAATTCCTAGTTCTTGTTCCTATGGTTGATCCATTAATGCTCTTGCCACATTCTGTAACTCCACATGTCTAGCAATACCTACTTTGATGTGAAAAGGCGCAAAAGGACAATCCATGATTCCATGTCTTTCTTCTTCACAAAATGCTTAGACCTTTGAAAGTAATTTGGCTACCTCTAAATCCACAAATTCATGATCATGTTTTTCAGCTATGTACTTTATTTAATCCAACTTTGGATTCCCTTGATGTGAATATGACTGTGGTACTTCATCCAACACATTCACATGTGCTTCTGCATACTCAAATGATTGAAGGTAATTTTTTTTTAATCTCCTCAACCACATCGATGTTGGTGTTTTCTTCCACCTCCTAGTCTTCCACTAGTTCTTAGTAATTTGGAAGTGTAAACTGATATACAAATTTGGGTTGTATACCTCTTGTAACTTCCCTTCCTCAATTAATCACCAACTTTGGACTTGAGATTCCTTGCGATTGATCAAATATTGTAGAAGTCCTTGCTCTGTCTTGATCTCTATGACTCTAAACCACAAATTGCGACTGAGAAGTATATTACACCCATTCATTTAGATGAGTAGTCAATTGCATCTCTTTTCATGGAGATCGTTGTTTATAACTATGCCTTCTCTAAATACCCCTAATCCATACTTCACACCATACCACTTCTTGTGATAGAAATGATTTATGCCTTGAAGGTCTTTCTTTTGTTTTCAAAACTCATCTGTCCAACATCAGATTCTGATATGGGGTTTATGTAAGCCCTACATACTCCTCTCCATTGTCAAAATTGTTTTCTATTTATCTTTCAGTGACTGAACAATTTGCCTCCAAATCTAATTGTCATTATAAATTCCGAGTCACCATTCGATTCATCTTGTTTCATAATCCTTCATTTTCAAAGTCGATAGATCGCTCTGCAATCTCTATGACATCAACCACTTAGACTTCTAATACTTCCTAACATACCCCTTTAAATTTTGAATTGAAAAAACAATACTACTTGTCTGAACATTCACATTTACAATATAACAAGAGAAATTGTAAAAAACCTTTTCATTACTGTAAAAAAAATTGAAAAAATTTCCCTACAAGATGGTCACCAAATAATAAAAGTGAAATTTAATTCCTCCAGAATTATTCCACATCACTATAACAATATATTTGCACTTCACATGCATACATTCATTATTTCTACCTTGATTATCAACCCACTTAACATTGTTGTTCATTAAAACACCAAAGTCATGGTTATTTCATATAACCAAAATCTGCACTTTAGAATACATTGTAAAAAATTACAGAAATAAGATTACAATTCATTTAATCATATTCTAATACTATAGAAAATTCACACAACAATATGAACATAGAATTCACTATAGAAGTTTGTGCTTATTTGTATTACTAAAAATATGAATCAAAATTATAGCAAAGTCCCATGTTTTGTTGAAATGAAATCAAAACAACAAATAAAATTTGTGGTTTTTCTATTACAAAGTACCTACAACTCCTCTCACTCTTCCCAAAACTATGTCTAAGAAATCCCCTTTTTCCCTAGAACTCTCCCCCTTTGGGCAATCCCAAGTCACATCACCATGGTTCAAAAACAAAAATTCAAAATTCAAACTAACAATGTTCCATGAGTAATCCCTATTCTAAATGCCCTGTTCATCCAAATCATGTAATCATCCTACTCCTTTAACATTGATTAAGGTGGAATTCTTTGAAAAACATTCAAAAGGAAGATGTAAAATGTTGGAGTCTAGCATTTTATTTATGTTAAAAAGGAAATTATACTTGACATTTGATCAAAATAATCCCAACTGGGAAAAGGGAGTTATAATCACATAATTTTTTGATAGTCATGTAAATTGTTGGAATTTTAAAATTTCAACTAAGTTTAGTTCGAGGGGGCTTCAAATTAAATATTTTGATTTGAATAAAAAGCATTTGGTTGTTGAATGGAAAATTCCCACCATCGAAAGTGCAAGTCTATGAATTATGGGCACCTTTCAAATTTTCATATTTTAAAAGGATTTGATTAAGCTATCATGTTTCATTTATTGTAAAACATTTAAGATATATAGAAGGCATGCATGTGATTTTGGTGAAAAAACAATTACACTTGCATTTGAGATGAAGGAAACACAAATGGTCAAAGATGTGCATCTACTCCCAATCCAAGAAAGCCAACATTTTGTGAATTTTTTGGGCACCTTAACTATTTTTAGCCCTTCCCACATTCCATGACACATGTAGCATGTAGCCTACACGTCGTGAATTGTGATTTACACATGTTTAGGTTTTTGATAAAATATGCCGTGTGTTGGACAATGGTTAAAGGCCATGACCAAGGGAATTCCCAAAATAAGTGACCTTGGATGAAAAAGTATGCCCTCACATTAAGGTGAAGCTTACAAAAACTACAACTTCTCAAAACCTTTCACTAGTCAAAAACCCCTTTGCTTGGCCCAAGGGCAATTGCTTAGTGATATGACCCCTATTTTCTACCACAAAGGTTCAAGCTCAAACCCATTGATGAATGAGTGAAAGCCTTATTATGTCCTTTGCCATTATGTTTAACTTTGAGGTATTGTCAACTCGTTAAGTGTTTATGCCACTATGTTCTTTCTAAACAGATATAGGAAAAACCCCTTCACCTTTTACACAAACCTACTTCATGGTCTTGTCAATTTCAAATACTATTAAGAAAAAAAATCAAAGGTATTGTTAATAAAGAATTAAACAAAAATAATTTAAACCATTGGAGTTATATATAAAGTTGACCAAACTTAATAGTGGAATCTTGAATTTGATCAAAATTCAAGGACAACATCAAATGACATGATGGAATTTTCCATATGCAAAGAAATGCAAGAGGAAACTCAAAATTTGTCACAAACCTAAGATCGATTAAGTTTCATCCAACATTGTGTGTTTTGGGAGGTGTGAGCATTTTGTGTTGCCATGTTAATTAGGGTTTTCCAATTTGGAAGAATTGGATTTGGAAGTAGGAGGAACTACAATTTTGGAGGTTTCCAAATGAAATTTTGTTGTAGAAAGGGGGTGAAATTTGAGGTTCTGGCAAATTTTGGATGAGGCAAACTAATGCTTTGTAACAAGTTTGGAAGAGGTACAGGTTTAAGCTTTTAAAGGCAATTTCTTTTTTTGTTTCAATGTGGAAATAAGAGTTATGGTTTTGGAGGTTCTTAAACATGAATTATTTTTGTACTAGAGATGAATCAAACTTCGTGGTTGGAGGTTTTTGAAAATGAATTTCTTTTGTAGGAGAAAGGGATGAGACTTTGCAGTTTTGGAGGTGTCTTGAACTTGAAATGTTTTTATAGGAGAGGGGAATAGAACTTTGAGGCTTCTACACATTTCAGAAGATGCATTAGAATTCTAGCAAAAATTTTGGGAGTTATTTAGAAGTTCTTGAACTTGAAATTTTGTTTACAAGAAAAGAATGAAATAAAAGGCAATAGAGTTTTGGTGTATGTGCATGTGTGTTTTTTTTGGTTTCAATTTGGTTGAAGTTGATTTTGTTGCAAGAGAAAGGATGAAATTTTGTTGCAAGAAAGAAAATGTTGGAAGAGAAAAGCCATGTTGTCCTCCTCAATTCTCTTGGTTTCAATTAATTCAAGTTTATTTGAAAATGGGAGGAGAAAATTTGTTGGAGGAAAAGGGACAAAATTTTGTTGTGATTTTGAAATCTATCATGTCATTTGAGCCTTTAGGGTCCCATAGATCACTGATGATAAAGGGCACATGCCTCTATACCCAACAAACTCTTAATTTTACCATGGTATTAGTTTAGGTGCTGGTTCACACCAGTGTTGGGCAAAGACTGGTTTGGAGGGTTAAAACAAGTGTATCTGGTGCTAATTAGTAATAACCAACCTAGTTGGGGGTTCATTTTTTGGAAGTAGTTCCAAAACCGAAATCAAACTTTATATTTTTTAAGAACAAAATCCACCCAGAACTGGATTCAAGGTTCCATGTAGGTGTGGGAATTGAAAGCAAAACTAAAACTAATTTTTGAAAACAACTTAGAAAAAAAAAACTAGAACCACGCACTGAGGGGAGGTTAACGGGAAGTTAAGCATTGGTTCCATTCCGGGTTACCTACAATAGGAACAGTATTAATTTATCGTTTAAAATGGGAACTAAAGGTTATTCATAAAAGCAAAGAGCTGCCCAACACTGGTTCACATCCAAGGCTGAGCCTTGCTCTGAAATATATCATACACGATTCATGTCCATTTCAGGTTTGGGATGTGGAGTTTAGATGAAAGGGTAGAATGAACTAGTAGCCACCAAGGCACTAATTGGTTATTATGTCCACTGGATGGGCTTTGTTTTTTCATTCAGCATTAGATGGGGTTCATCATAGTCCATTTCTATTTACTGCTGACCACTGTACCTTTTTTTTTCGGGTGGTTTTTGGCTGTTTTTCCTCTGGACCTAACCTGCCGCCCTGCTCACTTTCCTACCTTCATGCAATATTGCACCAACCTTGGTACCTTATTTATTATCCCCTACTAACATAGCTACCTTAATAACTAGTTATCCCATTGACCTAAATATTGTACTAACCATCTACCCTACTAACCTAGCTACCCTATTAATTACATATCCTACTAACTTAACCATTGTACTAACTACCTTACTGACCTAACTACCCTACATACACAACCACCTTATTGACATAAGTATTTATAAACCTAGTCACCTTGATAAGATAACTTGTTTCTTATGTACTAACTTGCCTATCTACCTAACTACCTATCTATCTATGTTTTTTACATAGCCAAATACCTAATTAACTACCTATTCATTTTTTTTCACCCCCCTCCCCCCCCCAAATCCTACTTATCAATTTATTAAGGTTTGCCCTAGTTCATGGATGATGAACATAGGTCCCCATATGTAAATATTTCAAAAAAATTATAGTGGAAATTATGCCATAATTGCAGCCATTTTGGTTAAGTTACTACATATTTTATTAAAATTTGTTTACCTACTTTATTATTGAATGGACATTACAATACATCTTTTCATATAATTATTATAAGTTTTTACTATTGGATTATGGTTTAAGTTTAGGGTTGGGACACATAAATTAATTAATAAAATTTTCACAAATGTATAGTGTGACGCATTCATACACACCCTTAATATGAAGATATGCACTCACAAACCCGCTTAGAAGTGGAACTATTATGTAGTTGTAGTCTAACAAGTACGGTGATTCAATGTAATGCAATGAAATTCACTAAGAATCTAATGCGTTATGTCCAACATCTACACATAACATCCTAATCTAACATGCATTGAATTTTTGAAAAACTAATCTAAAAAGGAACCATGGTACAAAATCTTATAAGTTTTTATTCTTTTGATCAAGAGTTAAGCATGGGATTAAAAATCACTTTGCTTAGATTGAGGGAAAAAAAAACAATTTTAACCCCCTCTACTTCCGGCAAGTGTAGCACCTTTACAGAAACTCCGATGATACTGAAAATTAGAGAGAACCTTCAACACCTCCTACACAAATATTGTTTTAAGTTTAACACAAATCCAACGGTGGATTTGAGAGAAACAATTATTTGAAATAAAACTCCAGAGGCTTTGTCATGGAAATCCTTCCATGAGCGCCACTACCAACACCCTCTACTTCCAGCAAGGGTAGCTCCCTTACAGAAACCCCAATGATGCTGAAAATTGGAGAGAACCTTTTATACCTCCTACACAAGTACTGTTATAAGTTTGACACAAATCCCATGGTGGAATTGGGAGGAACAACTATTTGAAATAAAACTTTAGAAGCTTTGTTATTGAATTCCTTCCATGCTTATTTCTTGGACACATCTTTTCCATGAACAACCCTTGCACACATAAGAACTAATATTTTTCTCACACATTCATTCTCCTCCTTCCCTCTTCTTCCCACACAAGATATTCCTCTCTCCTTTGGTAAGCCTCCATGACCTTTCCTTAAGCTTGTTTCCCTTGTCCAATGGAAGCTTCGAAATCCTTCCCTCCAATTAATGACCCCTTCATCTTTCAAGAGCCAATGAGAATTGAGAATGATTTGCCCTGCAATTGATTTTAGGATGAAAATTCTTGGGCCCAATGAGACACAAAAAATATTCCATCCTCCAATCAAATAGGATGACAATCCTCATGACTAATGGGATTGGAGGACTCATCCTTCCCCTTATC
>Ga0116227_10000792_pt1 | contig 65491 bp, 50 predicted proteins | sample S1TSphgellanicum_FD_89693 | JGI IMG/M metagenome (GOLD analysis project Ga0116227, IMG submission 89693) | Host-associated microbial communities from peat moss isolated from Minnesota, USA - S1T2_Fb - Sphagnum magellanicum MG | ecosystem: Host-associated > Plants > Peat moss > Unclassified...
AAAAGGCATTGGAGATTTTGCAGAAGTGAGGGATTGCGCGAACGTAAGTTGGGCAAAAGATCCCGGCCTGTGGTTCTGACTGCTTGTGCGGCATGGTCCTGTGCGCAAAGAAGCCTTTTGCCGATGAGCCTTTTGGTTACTTTGTGGCTACAAAGTAACGAGCCCACCCGCGGCGATTGAGCGGGACTGACATTGATAAAAGCACAACCCACTTATAATAGTGTCTGCATTAACCCAGTTGCTACTCATAGGTCTGAGATTGCTTCGCGATGACGAGTGGAAGGAATGCAGATAAACACATATCTTTTAAAACAATCATCACACAAAACCACCATTAAAATTTCCATATCCGTTTTAAAATGGCTATTTTGCCTATACTGTATGAATTTTTTATCTCATTTTTATTTCGATAGGGACACCACCAACTGCTACCATATTTTAGGCACCGTACTGCCTGACCTGCTAAAGAATGCCGATAAAACGATCATCCTGCACCCCGAAAAATTGCGCCACCCGGATAGCAGGATCCAAAGTTTAATAGGCGGCTGGCAAAAACATTTAGATGTCGACCGTTATTTTCACTCGTCCATTTTTTTTAAACATCACTCTCATCAGCTTAAGCTAGCCCTGCTTCTGGCATTAGAAGGTTCGCCGGTGAAACCTTTCTTTTTGGGGCATATTGCGTCTGAACTGATCTTAGATAACCTGCTGCTTACCACCGGAAAAGTTACGGTTGATAGTTTTTACGACCATTTAGATGGCTGCGACCGGCATATCATTTATGAGTTTCTGATCTTTAGCGGGATGAAGAACCCGGATGTATTTATGAAATTCTTTGAGGGTTTTAAAAAGAGCCGTTACCTGCATACCTATATCGACACGGCCCAGGTCGCCTACGCATTGAAACGCATCTGCATGCGTGTATGGTCGCACCCGTTTACGCCTGAGCAGGAAGTCTTGATGACTAGCATTATTGTAACCTACCGCCAATTGATGGAGCCCATCTTTATGGAAATCTTTGATCAAATTGGTGATGATCTTACAGCTCAGTCTAATTAAAATTTAAGGAATTAGCTCTCCACCGGGCTGTACAGCAGCTAACGCAATTCGGCGTTCTTTTGCCCGCTTAAAAAACAACCCAAACAAAATGGCGGCAATTAACCCGCAAATGCCCTGCACAAATAATACGTAGCGCACATTAAAGTGATGCGCAGCTAAACCGGCAAAGAAACTACCAATAGGCTGTACGCCCATAAATGCCATTACATAATAACTAATTACCCGGCCGCGCATTTGTGGCGCAACAGTGGTTTGTATAAAGGTGTTAGTACCGGCAATTTGTATCATCATACCCAAACCGCCCGTTGCAATAAATATAAGCGCCAGCCAAAGTTGCGGACTACATGCAAAGGCAGCAATACTTGTTCCGCAGATGATAGAGGCTATTACCACTGTTTTCCGCAAGTGTTCTGTAGATTTTAAAGTGGCCATGTACATAGCACCACAAAGCGCGCCCAAGCCAGATACACTGTTAAGCCAACTATAAGTTGAAGCGTTGCCATGATATACATCTTTAGCGAAGATGGGAAGTAAGGTACTGTAGGTCATGGTAAAAAAGCTCACGCAGGCCATTAGCAAAATCATCAATTTAATATTTTGTTCGCCCTTTAAGTATTCGTAGCCACCTTTTAAGTTTTCCCAAATGCTGCCTACTGCTTTGTTAACCTTTTCGGGCGCCAGCTTCATCAGCATTAAGGACACAATTACGGCAATAAAACTAATGGCATTTACCAAAAAACAGATGCCCATACCCACAGTAGTTAACAGCACGCCAGCCACCGCCGGGCCAACCAGGCGGGCCACATTAACCATAGATGAGTTGAGGGCTATGGCATTCTGCAGGTCGCTTTTATCATCAATTAGCCTGATCATGAGTGACTGCCTCGCCGGGGTATCGAACGCATTAATAATACCCAACACTATACTTAATCCGATGATAGCTGGCATATAATAAACATGCGATAATATCAGCGCGGCCATTATACTGGCCTGGATCATGGCAGCAACCTGCGTGGTTAATAATACTTTATAGCGATTATGCCTATCTATAATAGCACCGCCATAAGGCGAAAGCAGCATGGTGGGTATCTGCCCGCAAAAGTTAACAACACCCAGCATTAAGGCGGAGTGGGTTACGGTATAAACAAGCCAGTTAACGGCTATACGCTCCATCCAGGTGCCAATGAGCGAGAGCGACTGGCCAACAAAATAAAGCCTGAAGTTGGGGTATTTTAATGATCTGAATGTGGCGGACATAGTAAATAAAACGACAAGTATCGGAGTTTTATGTTTGTCAAAAATTTACAGAGTGTAAAAATGAGCTTACTAGAGGTGCGCCTATCAACCTTTTTACATACCGCTCTGGTATTATTCATGGTTAAACCTGTGTTAAAAAACTATTAAATACAAAAAACTTCCTCAATATCAGCAATTAACATTAAATAAATTTTTTTGAATCAAAATTATATCCGTACTTTTGCAGTCCCAATTGACTTGGGAAAAGGAGACAATTTATTTAATGGCAAAAAAACAAGAAGCAGAAAAAGAATTAAAGTCTAAAGAGGCAGAACTGGACACAGTTACGCTTCCGACAGAAAAAGAAAGCATTGAGTCAGAAGCTGATTCAATTTCTATTGATGAAATCAAATCTAAAGTTACCGTTATCGCAGGCGATTTTGACTGGGATGCAGATGACAAAAAATTTGGTAACTACAGCGATCAAGAGCGCGAGAAATTTGAAAAAATGTACGATGGTACGTTCTCTTCAATCAATCAAGGCGAGATTATCACTGGTACAGTTGTAAACATCAATAACAAAGATGTGGTATTAAACATTGGATTTAAATCTGATGGTATGGTATCATTATCAGAATTCCGCGATACTCCAGACCTTAAAGTAGGTGATACTGTTGATGTATTTGTAGAATCACAAGAAGATGCTAACGGTCAGTTAGTATTATCACGCAAACGTGCGAAAACTCAGAAATCATGGGAGCGCATTAATGCAGCTCTAGACAATGATGAGATCATCACTGGTTTTGTGAAGAGCAGAACTAAAGGTGGTTTAATTGTTGATATAATGGGCGTTGAAGCCTTTTTACCAGGTTCACAAATCGATATCAAGCCTATCCGCGATTACGATATCTATGTGGGCAAAACAATGGAATTCAAAGTTGTTAAAATCAACCACGAGTTTAAAAACGTAGTGGTATCGCACAAAGTGCTTATTGAAGACGATTTAGAAAACCAAAAAACTGAAATTGTTGCCAAACTTGAAAAAGGTCAGGTATTGGAAGGTACAGTTAAAAACATTACTGATTTCGGTGTATTCATCGACCTTGGTGGCGTTGACGGCTTACTGCACATTACTGATATTTCATGGGGTCGTATCGAGCATCCAAGAGAAGTATTATCACTTGATCAAAAAATCAACGTGGTTGTTCTTGACTTTGATGACGAGAAAAAACGTATCGCCCTTGGTTTAAAACAATTAACTCCACACCCTTGGCAAAACCTTGACGAGGCTATCGTTATCGGTTCTAAGGTTAAAGGTAAAATTGTAACTGTTGCTGATTACGGCGCATTCTTAGAAATCATCCCGGGTGTTGAAGGTTTGATCCACGTTTCAGAAATGTCATGGTCTCAAAACTTACGCAACCCACAAGAATTCTTGAAAGTTGGCGACGAAGTTGAAGCACAAGTATTGACATTGGATCGTGAAGAACGCAAAATGTCATTAGGTATTAAACAATTAACTCCTGATCCATGGCAACAAGCTGCTGATCGTTATGCTGTTGGTACACAACACATCGCGACAGTTAAAAACATGACCAACTTTGGTGTGTTTGTTGAATTGGAAGACGGTATTGATGGTTTAATCCACATCTCTGACCTTTCATGGTCTAAAAAAGTAAATCACCCTAACGAATTCACTAAGGTTGGTGAAAAATTAGACGTGATCGTACTTGAACTGGATGTTGAAAACCGCAAGCTGAGCTTAGGTCACAAACAACTGGAAGAAAATCCTTGGGATACTTTTGAAACCATCTTTACTTTAGACAGCGTACACGAAGGTACTGTGTTAAAAGTAACAGATAAAGGTGCAATTGTAGCTTTACCTTACGGTGTTGAAGGCTTTGCGCCTACCAAACACTTAGTTAAAGAAAATGGTTCTCCGTTGAAAGCAGAAGAAACTGCTGAATTCAAAATCATTGAATTTAACAAGGATACAAAACGCATAGTAATTTCACACTCTCGCATTTGGGAAGATCAGCGCGCTGAAGCCAGAATGCAAGATTTCGAAAACCGCAAAAAAGAAGCAAAATCTACTGTTTCTGCAGTTAAGAAAGTGAAAGAATCTGTTGAGAAATCAACTCTAGGAGATTTAAGTGTACTTGCTCAATTAAAAGAGCAAATGGAAGGCGCAGAAAGCAAAGCTGCTGCGAAAAAAGCTCCAGCTGCACCTAAAAAATCTGAAGAGGAAGAAGCTCAATAAGCATTAAATAAATTCTCTTTTAAAGCCCCGTGCCAAAAGCATGGGGCTTTTTTTGTGTTAGACCCGCACCCCAACCCGCTCTTGAGGAGAGGGAGTAAAATTATGACAACTCGGAAATTATTTTCTTAAAACATCTTCCTTTATAATCTGCTTTTTAAAGCATGCTCACCATCATTCCAAATAAAGCAGAATTTGTATTAGAGGTACACCACAGACTGTATCTGGTTTATGGAAGTAAAATAAGGTATCTATACAGTCGCGATCTACTCAGTGAATTAGTAGACACCATATTATCTCAACGTACCAAAAATCGCGATTCGGCACAGGCATTTACCAATTTGGTAGAGCAATTTGGCACATGGGAAAAAGTCCGTGATGCACCTGTTGAAACCGTTCTGAAAGCCATTAAACCCAGCACATGGCCCGAACAGAAGGCACCCCGATTACAACAAATATTACGGTTAATAACGGAGCGCCACGGTACATTATCATTGGATTTTTTGGCTGATATGGATGTGTATGATGCAAGACAATGGTTAGAAAAACTTCCGGGAGTTGGGCCTAAATCAAGCGCAGCTACTTTATCATTCAGTAATTTGCGGGCTAAAGCCCTACCTGTAGATTCTCACCATTTCCGCGTGGCTGTAAGGCTGGGCATTATAGACGCTAAAATTGGCGAAGGTAAAGCCAATAGGGTATTAGAAAATTTACTTCCTGCTGATTTTACAGCCAAAGAGGTATTCGATAACCACCAAGTGATGATGCGGCATGGGCAACAAGTGTGCTTTTATTATAATCCTGAGTGTACAAAATGTGTGCTGCTGGATTTATGCCCTACAGGGCAAGGAAGGATTAATGAATGAACTATAAATATTATACTTCTTGTCATTCTAAACGATCGTTCAGAATCTTCTGCGCAGATGCATTTACGCAAAAAATAAATTTTGTTAATTCTTTAATTCTGAAAATTCTGGTTCAAGACAAACATGGCGAAGAAGATCCTTCGCTATCGCTCTGGATGACAAAAATGTTAAAAGTAATATCCTAACCCAATCAACCACTCACCCATTCAACTTCATAAACCCGCAAACCAATTAACAAATTCCCTCCCCAACAAATCAACAAATTCATTACCTTTGCCCAAATCCACCCAAACGATGCAAAATCTTACGCTGCTCGACGGTCAGAAATTTCAGATAACCATACAGCGTTTATGTCGTCAGTTAATCGAAAATCACAATGATTTTTCTGATTCTGTTATTATTGGTATACAGCCCCGCGGCATTTACCTGGCTAAACGCATTGCAGAAGAACTTCGAAAAATACTACCCGGCAAAACCATACTACAGGGCGACCTGGACATTACCTTCTACCGCGACGATTTTCGCCGCCGTGGAGAACAACTGGTACCCAATCAAACCAAAATAGATTTTATTACCGAAGGCAAAAAAGTAATTATGATGGACGATGTGCTGTGGACCGGCCGCACCATCCGTGCCGCTATGGACGCATTACAAGCCTTTGGCCGCCCCGAAAAGGTGGAATTACTGGTATTGGTTGATCGCCGCTATTCGAGGCACTTACCGGTATCGGCAGATTATACTGGTATAGAGGTTGATTCTATCGCATCGCAAAAAGTTGTTGTAAGCTGGAAAGAGGCTGATAGCGAAGATAGGATTGTGTTAGTCAACGAATAAAACACTTTGTCATACTGAACGATAGTGAAGAATCTTCTGCTTATAGATCGAAGAAGATTTCTCCTACGTCAAATGACAAAATAGATAAATAACATCGTCGCAATGACGAAAAGGGACAAAAGCAAATAACAGATGGCAGGACTGAGCACACGGCACTTATTAGGCATTAAAGATTTAAATTTGGCTGATATCCAGCTGATATTTGAAACTGCAGATACATTTAAATCGGTTTTAAACCGCCCTATAAAAAAAGTGCCTTCGCTGCGCGATGTAACCATCGCCAATATATTTTTCGAAAACTCTACCCGTACCCGTTTATCATTTGAGCTGGCCGAACGTCGCTTATCTGCCGATGTGGTAAATTTCGCAGCCTCCTCTTCATCTGTAAGCAAGGGCGAAACCCTGATTGATACAGTAAACAATATCCTGGCCATGAAGGTTGACCTGGTGGTAATGCGCCATCCCTATGCCGGTGCGGGCGTATTTTTATCAAAGCACGTAAAAGCACAGATTGTAAATGCCGGCGACGGTGCACATGAACACCCTACCCAAGCTTTATTAGACGCCTTCTCCATCCGTGAAAAATACGGAGATGTAACCGGGAAAAAGGTGGTGATTGTTGGCGATATCTTACACTCACGCGTAGCGCTATCAAACATACTGTGCCTTAAACAACTAGGTGCCGAAGTAATGGTTTGTGGCCCAACTACGCTAATCCCCAAATATATCGGTTCTTTAGGCGTTAAAGTTGAACACAACCTTATCAAAGCTTTAAACTGGTGCGATGTAGCCAACATGCTGCGTATACAGCTAGAAAGACAAGATATTAAGTATTTCCCTTCACTGCGGGAATACACGATGCTATACGGTTTAAATAAAGAAATACTGGATGGTTTAGATAAAGAGATCACCGTAATGCACCCCGGCCCTATTAATCGCGGTGTGGAGATCACCAGCGATGTAGCCGACAGCAAACAATCTATTATTTTAGATCAGGTAGAGAACGGTGTTGCCATCCGCATGGCGGTATTATATTTATTGGCAGGGCAAGCGTAGGCCTAGCCCCCCAGCCCCCTGAGGGGGAGTCTTTACAAGCTACTTCCTAAACAAAAGAGTCCTGTTTGATTACCAAACAGGTCTCTCTTGTTTTATACTATTTTGTTCCCCCCTTTAAGGGGCTAGGCGGTTCTTACTCGTCGCCGCCTTTTTCGTCGTCTTTGGTGGCAGGCTTATCTCTAAGCGGCATGCCATCTCTAATTTCGTCGGTAGCTTTGGTCAGGATTTTATCACCAACGGTAAGGCCTTTACCAAATATTTCGATCTGGCCGCTGCCATCTTCTAAACCTGGTTTAACATCAATCCATTTTGCATGGTGGTTATCGTCGACTTTAACAACAAATACTTTTTCGGTCGAACGTACTACCGCTGCTTTAGGAACGATAAAGCTGCTATCACGTGATGGAAGCGGTACGTTAACTTCAGCAGTCATACCTGGTAAAAGTTTCTTGTTTTTGTTGTAAACATCCATCTCTAAATGCTCAGAACGTAAACGGGTATCAAGTGCGCCAGACAAACGTACCACCTTAGCAGTAAATTCTTCGTTAGGCATAGAACGTACGGTGAATGATACCTCATCTTTATTGCTTAAACCACCAGTATAAGCTTCTGGGATAGATACAATTAAACGCATTCTGCTCTGTTGTTGTAATACCAACACCGGTTGTGCTGATCCACTGCCGCTCGGACCCACATAAGCACCAATGTTTACGTTACGTGCAGTAATTACACCATCAAACGGTGCGCGGATAACCAAATACTCCAGGTTAGCGCTAATTTGTTTGTAGAATGATTTAGCGGCTTCGATGTTAGCAAAGTCAGCATCTTTTTTTGCAGCTGCCTGGTCAACATCGTTTTGGGCGATGGTACCGGGAGTTTTAGCAGTATTAACCAAACGATCGTAGTTTGATTTACTTGCCGCGTACGCAGCAGTTTGTTGTGCAATACGTGCTTTTGCTTCTGCAAGCTGTGAGTTAATCTCTGGTGCATCAAGGGTCATTAAAACCTCGCCTGCGTGAACCTCAGAACCAACATCCACCTTTAAGTCTTTTACATAGCTAGCAATTTTGGCATAAAGGTCAACCTGTTGGTACGGAGCCAATTCGCCTGGTACCTGGATGTTAGAAGTCAGTTTGCCTTTTTGCAAACCAATGGTTTCTACAACCGGGTTATCAACGGCCTGCTCTTGCTGCTCGGCCGCCTGATCTTCTTTTTCCTTTTCTTTTTTGTCACCGCAACTGCTTAAAGTTAAGCTGCATGCTATCAAAGCCACCAAAGCTGTTGATAATTTAACCGGCATTTTTAACGCTATCGTTTTCATTGTGTATTTCTTACTGATATGTATCAGGGACTAATTCTGTTAATTATTGTAATTCTATTAAATGCTGATCGCTACCGCCTTCGTGGCTATGTTTCAATGGCACATAAAACTTGCTGTCTTTATCTTCCGGATCAAGTGATACAGATTCTGTAGTTGCATTACCTTGTACCCATGCAAATATTAAAGGTAAGATAAGCAACGCAGCAAATGTTGATGCAAATAAACCACCAATAACTGCACGACCAAGCGGCGATGTTTGATCACCACCCTCGCCTAAGCCAGATGCCATCGGAACCATACCTACCATCATGGCCAAACTGGTCATCAGGATAGGTCTTAAACGGAGCGCAGCAGCTTCACGGGCAGCCTTGAGGGCGTTACCGTTAAACTTACGTATTTCTTCAGCATTTGATATTAACAATACCGAGTTGGATATGGATACCCCTACCGACATGATCATACCCATATACGATTGTAAGTTAAGTGTAGAACCAGTTATTTTAACCAGCAATAATGAACCAAATAATACCGCAGGTACTGTAGATAATACAACCAAAGCAACTTTAAACGATTGGAAGTTAGCAGTAAGCATCAGGAATATCACAATGATAGCCACTAATAAACCGCCTTGTAAGCTACCTAATGTATCATCAAGTGTTTGTGTTAAACCGCGTGGCTCTACTCTTAAACCGCGCGGCAATTTGCCCAGAGATTTAATTACTTTTTGTACATCATCTGCCGCTGTACCTAAATCCTTCTTGTTTAGGTTCGCAGTTACAGTAACCATCGGGATGGCACCGATATCATCATCCTCACCAAAAGTAGTACCCATCTTAATATCGGCTACATCACCTAAAACAGGGCGCGGCTGATTAGCCATAATCGGGATTTCTTTGATGGCGTTAACGTCATTCATCTGATACTCCGGTACCTCAACCTGTACATTGTAACTTAAGCCTACTTTCTCATCCAGCCAAACGTTTTTATCGGTAAACCTCGATGATGATGTAGCAGCGATTAATGAACGCGATACATCACCAAGTGTTAAACCTAATTGTGCAGCACGTACACGATCGATGTTGATATTAATAGCCGGATATTTTACAGCCTGGCCTATCTGCACATCGCGCATATAATCGAGCTTTTTCAACTTTGCGAGTACTTTGTAGGCAAATTGAATATTTTGCTTCTTGTTTTTACCCATAATAGCCACCTCAACTGGCGTAGGTGAACCCTGGCTCAGAATTTTATCTGTTAAGTCGATAGGCTCAAATGATAATGCAACATTAGGTTGCTCTTTCGCCATACGGGCTCTGAATTTCTCTTTAAAATCGTCCAGATTTACCTTATAGTCTTCTGCTAAGTTTACCTGTAGTACAGCCTCCTGCGGGCCGGCCATAAACAAATAGATAGGGCTAGTTGAGAACGATGAAGGGTGCTGACCGATCATAGCCGAAGTTACCTGGATGTTTTTACGACCTACCATGTCATTCAACATGTGCAGAGTTTTAATAACAACAGCTTCGGTACGTTCTAAACGGGTACCATCCGGTGCACGTAACCTCACCTGGAAGGTACCAGAATTTACCTTAGGTAACACATCACGCCCAGTAATGCTTAGGATAAAATATGCAGCTCCTAAAGCACCAACCACATAAACAATAGAAATTAACTTACGGGTTTTCAGCATCCTATCCATCAAAGCCAGATATTTAACCCTGAACTTGTCAAAACCGCCGCCTTTTTTAGCATTCTCTTCCAGATGATGCAACTCCTCTTCTTTTTGAGCAGCTTTACTACCTTCATCTTCCATGGCATAATCAGCTCTTTCGTGCTTGTTAACCATTATCCAGTTAGCCATTACCGGTACAAAGGTTTGTGCCAGCAGGTAAGATGTGATCATCGAGAAACCAATAGCCAATGCTAATGGCAAGAACAATGCACCCGGGATACCCGTCATGGTAAAAGCTGGTGCAAACACCGCCAGGATACAAAACAGGATCAGCAATTTAGGGAACGCAATTTCCTTACAGGCATCCCATATGGCCAGGGCCTTGGGTTTACCCATATCAAAGTGCTGGTGAATATTCTCGATCGTTACCGTGGACTCATCGACCAGTACACCAATAGCCAGCGACAAACCACTCAGCGTCATGATGTTGATAGTTTGGTGGAATAACGAAAGGAATAAGATACCAGATACAAGAGATGTAGGGATCGTTAAAATTACAATAAGTGCCCCTCTCCGGTCTCCCAAAAACAGTAAAACCATTAAACCGGTGAGCACGGCACCTATTGTACCTTCTTCGGCCAAACTTTTTACCGCGTTAATTACATATACAGATTGGTCAAACTCGTAAGATAGTTTAACATCCTCTGGCAATAGTGCCTGGAAACGCGGGATCGCTTTCTTTAAGTTTTGAACCACTTCCCAGGTTGATGCATCTGCAGACTTGGTAATAGGCAGGTATACCGAACGTTTACCGTTAATTAAGGCATAACTGCTGGTAATATCCGCACCATCTTCTACCGTACCCACATCACGTAAAAACACGGTTTGGATACCATTACGATAGATAGGAATATTACCAAATTCAGGAATTTTTTTGATGGATGTATTAGCAGGCGTTACATAGTTGTAATCGCCTATACGCACGTTACCTGCAGGCGTGTTTTGGTTATTATCACGAATGGCGGCCACAATTTGATCAGGCGTTAAGTTGTGCGAACGTAATAGTTCAGGGTCAACCTTAACAACCACGGTACGGGTGTTACCACCAAACGGTGCTGGGGCAACCAGACCAGGGATTGAAGTAAATGACGAACGTACATAGATGTTGGCCAAATCCAGCAACTCGTTATTTGTACGGGTTGGGCTACTTAATACTAATTGGCCAACTGGCAAGGTAGAAGCATCGAAACGCAGAATGAAGGGCGGCTGTGTTCCCGGCGGGAAAATAGCCTGAGCCCTGTTGGTATAGGCCGTCACCTCCGCTGCGGCCTGGGCCATATTAGTGCCCTGATAGAAAGTCAATTTTATTAATGTTAAACCGCTGATGTTACGGGTTTCAATGCTTTTTACGCCAGATACATATAAGAGTAAGTTTACGTATTGTTTACCAAAGTATGATTCCATCTGATCGGCGGTGTAACCACCAAACGGATGCGAAACGTAGATTACCGGAAGGTTAAGATCCGGGAAAATGTCGATCTTGATACTGCGTATAGCATTGATACCGAAGAAAAACAATCCGGCAACAATAACCAATACAGTAATTGGCCTTTGTAAAGCGCCTTTTATCATTCCCATCTTTATATTATTGTAAGTTGTTTATAAATATTCCAAAATCGCCTGCCGCTGCAGCTTTCAATAATACCGCCTGCCATACGTTGTTGTAAGCAATATCACGGTCAATCTGTGCACGGTTTAAATTGAACAAGGCTGTTGTAAAGTCAACAATGCTCGATAAACCATTGCGATATAGCGCACCTTTTTGCGTGTACGCATCACTTGCTGCTTTTACCTCTATTGGCGCCTCACGGAAGTTTTTCAATGAGTTATCGATACGGGTTTCGGCAAGCGCCTGTTGTGCTACCAATTGCTGGCTGATCAGATCGTAATCATCCTTAAATTGCAGCGATGTATACCTTTGCGATTTAACCTGGTAGTGTACCCTAAATAAGCTGGTAAAATTCCAGTTTACGCCGATACCTATCAGGTAGTTGTAGCGTGTTGGATCTACCCCCGAGCCATAATTATCATTATAATTATTAGGCGCAGTAGCAGTTACACCCGGCGAAAAACCAGATCCTCTACCCTGGAAAGTACCAAATAAGCTAAACGTTGGCATGGCCATTTTGCCCAGATACTTAGCTTGCTGATCGCTTACGTTAATACGGCTTTGGTAGTATTGCAATAACGGATGGTTTTGCAAAGATACTGTTGAGGCCGCATCTGTTGTAGCAGGTACGCCGGTTACAAACGCACTATCCAGCAAAAACTGCTGTGGCGTTACGCCAAGATATTGTACCAACTGGCTGTTACGATCTTGTGCGGCTTGCTGTGCGTTGGTTAATGCAATGCGCGCATTAGAAACTTCGGAGTTGGCCAATGATGAATCTACTCCTGGGTTTAAGCCGTTTGTTACACGGGCAACTACAACGCGGCGCAGTTCAAGCGCGCGGTCGAGGTTGTCATGCTGCGATTTAACAATACGCTGTGCTGCCAGTAAATCTAAATAAGCAGCAGCAATACGTACTTTGTGTTGAAACAGCTCCTGGTTAAGATCGTTTTGATTTTGAGATACAATGTTTTTCTGAACATTCACTCTTTCCACAGCGCGGCCAAAAGCAAAAAAGTCCCAATCAACATTAGTAAGATACAGCGCACCAAAAGCTGCGTTCCAGTTTTGGGAACTCAGCGCAGGTCCAGATGAAGCTACTGCTCCACCGCGGTAACCATACAGCGGGCCGTTAGTACCATTAATGGTACCATAATCCTGCTGACCAGAGAAGCTTAAATTTGGTAAATACTCGGTACGGCTTTCAGACAGAGAAGCTTTTGAAGCATTGAGCTGGTTAGCCTTTGCTTTAATGGCCGGATAGTTCTCCAAACCAATTCTTTCTGCATCCTTCATACTCAGCGTTTGCTGGGCATATCCGTTTACCGTAGAGAAACTAATAAAAATCGACGTGATGCCGTAAAATGCAATTTTATTAAACATGGGGTAACGTATATGAGATAGGGCAAATTTAGGCGTTAAAGCCTTTGCTTTTTGTAATAAACCTGTTTCGTAGCCAGTTTTTTTACAATAGTAATGTCAAAATCTAGCGAAAAAAACCATAATTTCAGAATCACATACTTTTAAGTCAGTAATTTTTGGCCGATTTGATAATTTATATCATAGAAGTTAAATACTTACAAATCAGTTAAAATACTTTCAGCCGCATTTTTGCCACTTGTAAGGGCCGCTTCCACCGTTCCCATCGATGGACCCTGGTACAAATATTCGCCTGCAAAATATATCGTTTCGCCCACCGGCGAACTCAATACCGCACGTGCTTGTGCCGATGTAACAGTGTCATAAGCGTAAGAGCCACGCGTGTATGGATCGGCAGTCCAATTTACAATGTAACGGGCAATTAACCTATCTTTTAGTTCTACGATATCGACATTGAATATATTTGACAAAGAGGCAATCGCCATGTCAAACAATTCGTCTTCCGTGGCATGCTCTAAAACTTTAGCCGGGCCTCCTCCTAACCATCCTGTCAGTACAGGTTCAAGGTCGGGAACCTGAGTCCACCAGGTTGGCACTTTTTCCTCTGTAAGCAAAAAAGCCATGTTTCTGATATCGACACCATCAACCTGCTCCCAAAAGGGTTTATCAAATTTAAATAATATTTTAATGATCGCCCCAAACCCAATCTGTTGCAGGGCTTCAGTATGCTCATCAATAGCCGGACTAACACTGATATGGCCGACATCTTGCGCAGATAATTGCAGAACACCTAAAGGCAAAGCCAATAACACTTTATCAGCTTCATAGCACTCCCCTCCATGTGTAATAACTTTTACCGACTTATTACTCCAGTCTATACTCTTTACAGAGCTGTTAAGATAAATCTCACCACCTGCCGTTTTAATCTCATTACTCAAGTAGCTAATCATGCGGCAATAGCCGCCATCTACACGGTGTTGGGCACCGTCATCTTCATTCATCCATTCTTCGCGCAATGCAAAGGCACTGGCTTTGTCGGGGTCGGCAGTATCGTATCCGGCTACAAACTTTAGTACCGATTTTTTGAGTAGCTGATACTTTTCGTCTGGGAAATACTTATTTAAGAAATCACTGATGCTGGTATCCTGTCTTAGCTTAATCAGGTTTTTCATCAGGTCATCCCAGCCTTCTATCTGCTCATCGCCTTTAGAGAACTTGCCGTTTTTATAGTGCCACATCTCACCACCGGCGTGCCGATGACCAATACCAGCCTCATCCAGCAATGCCAGGGTTACCGGCAAATCGCCGTGCACAAACTCGGCACCCAGTTCTGCGCCTTTAAAAAACGAAGCATCATCAATAGAATGAATCCGCCCACCGGTACGATTACGTGCCTCCAGCACAACAACTTGTTTACCAGCTTTAGCCAATAACCGCGCAGCCATTAAGCCTGCCACACCGGCACCTATAACTATAATGTCCATATTTTTTAGAATCAAGAAACAAGAGCCAAGAATCAAGACAATTCCTTAGCATCAGAATAAAAGAATCAAACAAAGTTAAATCCGAAATCGAACATCCGAAATCCGAATTGACAATAACCGACAATAGAATAAAAATAAAAAGCCGCCTCAAAAGTTTTGAGACGGCTCGGTTTTAGAGAGATTGATTGAGCTTTTTATTATTTGCTTACCAATGGCGCGCTTAGTGTTTGTTTGTCGATGTTCCAGCCTTCTATCAGGATGGTTGGTGTAACTGAACCTAATTTAGCAACCGGAGCGCTTACAGTAACCGTAATGCTCTCGTGAGGTGCCAAAGTAAAGTAATTGGCCGACCAGTAGCTTGGCATTACTTCTTCGCCATTTTTCATCAACTGTGGGCGAACAAAGAATGCGATCTGTGAGGTATTGTTACTTAACTGTACAGTCCATTTGTTTTCGCCGATGCCTTTAGTACCTTTTAATACTTTGGCCACAACTTGCGTACGCTTCATTTTGTTGAAGGAAGTAAAGTCGTTATCAGGTGCCATCCAATAAACATTGTGCGATAACACTTTACCTGTAGCATTAGTTAAGTTCAGCACTACAAAGCTTACGCCTTTAATACCGGCAAGAGTTTCTTTTAGTTTGATGGTTGATTGTACACCCTCTTTAGCTAAACCCAAATTATCCAGGTGGATTGATTTTAACAGCTTGGTATCGGTAGTATAAATAGCAGCATCCGCACTTAAACGGCCGGTCGCATGATGCATCCGGTTAATTATAGCCACAGTAGAATCGTTTTGATTAAACTGGATGTGCAATGGTTCAACCGCATTTTGCATGGCATAGTAACCCGCGTTAGGCTCCAGGTACCAGTCATAGATCTGCCAGATCACGCTTGGGAAAGCTGCATTTAGTTTCCAAAGCATTACACCGCCAGTTTCGGTTAGTTTTGAACCTGCGGCTTCGAAAATACCCTGGTAACCCACGGCATTCATCAGCTGCATTTTGTCAGAGAATTCTACGATGTCAGTTGGCTGGCCGTAGCGTTTAGCCATTATTTTATAATACTCATCATACTTACCTGCTCCTGTTGCTGCATCATGATATCCCCAGCTATTGTTAAGCGGGAAAGGCAAGCTTTTATCCCAGGTTAAGTTAGTGATGATTTTTGGCAGCGTAGTATATGGCGGTTGCGACGGAATTCCGGTTTCATCCTTAAATACCCAGTCATGCGCTAAATCTGCCAGTTTATAATATTCTTTAGGGTCTTTCCAATCGTATGGGCCACCGCTGTAAACACCGGCATCCAGGTTATCAGGCCATGATTTTTTCCAATCTTCTGGCAAATGTGCGTGGCCGGATGAGCATGGGATAAACGGACGGGTACCATCAAGGTTGATCACGTTGTTACGCATCGCATCGTAAAGATCTTTACGGGCATGGCCTTCATTACCACCTGTCCAAACCAATAAGCTTGGGTGGTTACGTACACGTAATATGGTGCTAATTACGTTTTTCACAAAAACGCTACCTTCCAGCGGGTAGTCTTGCGAACCTTTAAACTCACCTTGCGTATCGCCGGTGATCCAGAAATCTGACCATACCATTTGGCCGTATTTATCGGCAGCATTCCAGAATGCATCGCCAGGCGTAACGCCACCACCCCAGATCCGTACCAGATTTACGTTAGCATTACGGCAAAGGTGCATTTCATAATCATAACGTGCCGAATCTCGGTTCAGCATCATATCGGGCACCCATGCACCACCGTTAAGGTGTACACGCTGGCCGTTCACATAGAATTCGCGGCGTACAAATCCATTTACTGTTGATGCTTTTGAACCTACGGTGCGGATACCGAAGATGAAAGTAGTATCATCGGCCATGCCTTTTTCATCAGCATATTGTAAACGGATGCGGTAAAGGTTAGCCTTACCATAACCATTTGGCCACCATAAATGTGGTTGGTGCATTATCAACTGCGCTATTTTATCGCCGCTCAAAGCCACATCTGCATTAGAATTAGCATCAACCTTTACGGCTTGCGTAAACTGCACAGCTGCACCAGTAAAGTTTTCGGGCTTAATGCTTACAGTTAACTTTCCATTGGCAGATGTACTGTTATGATTAGCCAATTTAAGGCTTAATGAAAGTTTAGCTACGCTGGTATCGGGCAGTTTAGGCAAATCTGTCACCAATTTAGGCTGACTGATTGTTACACCACCTGTGGTACGCAGAAATACTGGCTGCCAGATCCCCATATTACGATCGCGCACGGGCGGGATCCAATCCCAGCCTGCAGAACATAGCATGGTTACGTTTTTACCGATATCACCTGTTGGGCCACCATTTAAGTAGAATGGGCCCATAGCTTCCAGTTGCTCTTTATCCGGGAAACCGGGATAATCTAATGGATATATTTTAACGGCTAGCACGTTTTCGCCACCTGCGTTAACATGTTTACTAATGTCTAAACTGTATTCGGCAAACATACCTGCCATTTGGGTAGAGTCGGCAATTTGTTTACCATTAACCCAAACCGCAGCGCGATAGTTAATCCCTTTAAATATTAATTGGAACGTACGGCCTTTGTCGGCAGCTGCCACTTTAAATGTGTTGCGGTACCAATAAGGTTTTTTCCATGGGTTTTCGCCAGCCAGGTGGCTGTATTTCGCAAGGTCATATTCTTTGTTAAACTCGTCCGAAGCATCGGGGATCAACATATTGTTCAATCCCAAATAAGGGTCCGGATAAACTTTGTTGGCAACCAAACCAGTAAGCACCGTCGATGGCACTTTAACCGGCATCCAGTAAACTTTAGAATGGTATTTGGGATTAGAAACCTCAGCACCCGACTCGCCGATGAGCGATGAAGATTGCAGTTGGAAATCTGTTAGTTTAACTTGTTTAACAGGGCTGTTCTGTGCCCATAAAGTACAAGGCAATAAGTACCCCAATACAAGGCTTCCTATGGTAGAAAGAATCCGTTTCTTCATTTAATATCTATTTATAACAAAACTACGTAACATACACAGGCTTGTGTTATATTGATTTACCCTTTTATGATATAATTTAACTACAGTTGGCCTTTCAATGCTTTTTTATCCCGTTTTTCAGGATAATAATAGGTTCAAAATTATCCCATTGAGGTTTAAATCCGCTTTGATTAAGCAAACCTCTTTGCCCTATCGAAAAATTGCCCAATATAATATCCGGACTGCCATTACCATCTACATCATTAACATCCATACTAATCCAGCGGCCATATTTTTCAACCGGGATCTGGTGGGCGATGTAGGCATTCGGCTTGCTTTGCTCCAAGTAAGTAAAGCCTTCTTCGGGATGATATTTAAAATCGCTGAAGAAACCGATAGCTGCAATTCCTAAACTGCCGTCACCTTTAAAATCGGCAGCCATGGCTTTGGTACAGCCATCCATATGGTAAAAATAGGTCTGTTTAAATTTCCAGTTACCCACATTGGTGAAGATATAAATACCGTGATATGGTTTCAACACTTTAGAGTAATCGCTGTTATCGCCGCAGGTATATAATATATCCAGCTTACCATCGTGGTTAAAATCAATCAACTGAAAACTACTTGAGCCATAAATAGGCGAAAAGCGCAAAATGGTTTTTACATCGAACCCGCCTTTGTGATTATTCAAGAACATACGGATACCTTCATCGTTTTGTGCAAACAGGCACATTACGTCCATCCAGCCGTCGTTATTAAAATCACCTTTTATTAATTGGGTACCACCAGGCAAACCAAGCATGAGTTGCTTTTTATATTTTTTACCTGGTTCTTGTTGCACATAGTACAAACCTCCCCTATCATGACCGAACCCACATACCACATAATCTATTAATCCATCTTTATTAAAATCAGCAGTAACGGTTTGTACCGGGCGGGGCAAGCTATCGGCGACTATTACTGGTGCCGCCGGTTTGGCATCGCTTAAATTTAACTCCTGTATTTTACCTTTCAGTGCATCAACCGGCATCATGTTACCGATGGTTGTAAATACACCAACGTTACCCTCTGGTCTTTTAACAAATTCGACCCCGGTTACCGGCGAATCGAAGGTGTAAACTAATTTTGATTGGCCCCCAGGTGTCCATTTGTATAAATTATTGGTGGCATCGGCCGAATACAGCTGATGATCATCCGGGCTAACCGATACCATAGTAGTCATGGCCGTCATTTGTGTATTTACCTTTTTAGGCCTCACTACGGTAAACCCAGCCCAATCGCGCAATGGTGCAACAGCTGGTTTAGGAATTATTAAAGAATCAGGCGCATGAGATATATACCATTTTGCGATAGCCTGCCACTCGGCGCTGGAAATAGCAGAATGCTGGTCGGCAAAAATCTGCCCCATGTATTGTTGCAAGCCTAGGTTCTTAGCCATAGCCGGCAATATGCCTTGCTGCCAGCTTTTTTTATCGGCTTCACTGGGCTCTGGCATCATGTGGCAGCTTGTACAATATTTTTTGGCGAGTTGTTGCCCGTCAAAAACCTGTGGGGTAGTGTTTGTAGTAGTATGGCAGCTATCAAAAGCTATCGCGGCAACAACCAACATCCCGGCAAACACACAAAACTTAACTATTGCCGATTTAGAGACCTTAAACATTTTAGGATAGATATTTTCTTGTAAAATAGCTTAAAAGGAGATGTTATTAGCATCTCCCTTTAAATTTTTGGCGATTGCCAATTATTTCTTTGTTTGATTTTCGAGCACGATAAGCGGGATTTGTCCGTTTTGATTAGGGTTCATATTTGCTTCGATGCTTAAGCCCTTGCTGTAGTTACCCAAAACGATGTCCGGTTTTCCATCTCCGTTAAAATCACCTACGTCCATACTAAACCAGCGGCCATATTTGCTTACCGGCACGGCGTGCGGTTTAAAGTGCATGGCTTTATCTTGCTCAAAATAAATAAAGCTCTCTGTAGGTTGGGTTTTCAGGTCGGCAAAATAAGCACTGGTTGCAATGTCCAGGTCCCCGTCGCCATCAAAATCTGCAGCTATGGCTTTGGTGCAACCGTTAATTGGGTAAAAAAATGTTTGTTTAAAATTCCAGTTACCGGTATTGGTAAAAATATACAACCCGTGATATGGTTTTAAGATGCGCGAATCGCGATAATTATAACCACAGGTATAGATCAAATCTGGTTTGCCGTCGTGATTTACATCGGCCAACTGGAAACTACTTGAGCCGTTAACCGGTGGAAACTGCAACAGCATCTTTTCTGTAAAACCGCCTTTGTGATTATTCAGAAACATAAACAGGCCCTCATTTCCCGAACCAAATAATGCCATCACATCCGGCCAGCCATCATTGTTAAAATCGCCAACTACAGTTTGTACTGCACCGGCAACCTTCTTAATCACCTGGCGCGTGTAAGTATTATCGGCATTCTGTTTCATCCATAATAAGTAGCCAGCAAGATTGCCCTGAGCGCATATTACATAATCGGTTAGGCCGTCTTTATTAAAATCTCCGGCTTGTGTGTTTACCGAACGCGACATATCTGTTTCGATATCCGTAACTGTAGCTTTACCTGTTAAGTTAACCTTAACCACCCTACCATTTGGATAATCCACCGGCTCTAACCTACCTACGCATGATAAAACGCCATCATACTTACCATCAGTACCTTTTACAAAGGTCATGTTTACGGCGCCCGATGGCAAAGTTGCCATTACAGATGGCTTAAGCTGGTCATCCCAGCTGTATAGTTTTTCGGTGTTGATATCACTGCTGTATAATTTATGCCCAAGTGGGTCTACAGCTACCATGGTAGTAAATGCCGTTTGAATATCAGCATTACCTGCAGGTTGTTTTAATGCAAAGCCAGCCCAGTCGTTAATCAATGAATCTGGTCTTTTTTGCTGATCCAATGTTTGTGGAGCAGCCTTTTGATAGTAAGCTACAAGCGTTTGCCAGTCTTTGATAGACAGGCCTGTGTAAGAGCTGTCGCGCTTAAAATAGTCTTTACCGTAGGTTGATATACCTACGTACTTAGCCATATTAGGCAAGGTATGATATTGCCACACATCTTTAGTTAGTGCATTTACAGGCACTAATTTGTGGCAGCTGGCACAATATTTAGCAGCAAGCTGCTGGCCGTCGTTAATGGTATCGCCTGTTAACTGCAACCCATTCCCGGTAGTCGTATTCTTAGATTTACAGCCATTAAACAGCACACTTCCGGATGCCAGCAGTATAAATGCCGACAGCCCAACAAAGTATTTTGATTTGGTTGATATGCTCATTTAGATTTTATAGGGGTTTAATTTACTTAGTTAATTTAAGCTTGTTCCAAATATATTCGCCAACATCATGGCCTTGTTTTGCGCCCTGATTTACACTATTCAGATAATGGATGCCACCATAATAACGGCTTACCGATGTTTCATCAGCAGCTTTCAGAAACGAATCAAAATGGCGTTGCAGGCCGATATAATGCAGATCGCTGGTATCTTGAAACGCAAAATTATCGCCAAACAAATGGGTTAACATGGTTGCAGACGCGCCGCTAATATCACTGTGACCGCTTGGATACTCTGGGAACGGTGGGGTTTGCAACAAAGGCAACCAGCCATGATCGAGCTTATCATTAATTACCGTTACCGGGCGAATGTAATTGGTAGTATATTTCACCTGCCAACAAGTAATAAAGGCATCGTACAAGGCAATAGCGGTTAATGCATAGGCTTGGGCTGTTTTTATAGCGCTGGCATGCGATTTTTTGCAGGCAATTGCCGTAATACCAATCCAGTGCCCGCCCGGGGTTATTTTTTTATTAGCATACATAATATGCCCGGTATGTTGAATTACAAACGGGTTATCATCCCAATAGCGGGCAATCAGTTCTTCTTCTTTGGTAAGATGCGTACATTTGTTATACAAGTCTACGTTTTGCTTGTAGTACTCACTGTTTTTATCTTCGCTCACGGCTGGCGGAGGAGGCAATGGAAACTGCGACGACGAGTTAATGGCAAAAGGTTTCATGGTGCCCCAGCAAAATTCAACACCATCTAAATAATCTGGTGGGGTTGGGCGCCATTTGCCAGGATCGTGACTGCCCAGAAAACGAGGCTTACCACGTGTTTGCGGATAGTTATCAAAAGCAGCCCGCTTTAAAACCAATCGGCCAATACTATCTCCAAATGCTACCGAACGCGCATAGGTAGAATCATCCAGGTTGTTTTGAAATTTAGCATAAACACCGTCTTCGTACTTTTTAAGCGAATCGACAGAGAATATAACTTTGTGTGCCACTGTAAAAAATGCACGTGTGGCCGCAAGGGTATAGTTATATGTTTTACCCTTTTGAGGTTCTGGCGGTGTACCAAAGTCTTTTAGCTGGGTAATTAATGAATTATACTTAGGATCTGAATAACGCATGGCCTCATACGATGCCAACGACGCATAACCATAAATGCGGCTTGCCACCGGCGGCGTAAATACATCATAGATAATTACCTGGGTTAACTGATCTTCATTTTGGTGCAATATCGCGGCATCATCAATCTTCACGGTCGTCTTTTTACCCGGCGAGCATCCAACGATCAGGCATCCTGCTAAAACAATATATATTGCCAGTAAGGCTTTTTTGCTGAACATGTTATTGGGTTAAGGTAATGTTTCTGGTTTTGCCTGTGCTATTGGTTACCTGCACAGCAGCCATATTACTTTCAATATTAAAAAATCTGCCCGATTGTGACAAGAACGAAGAGCCATTATAAAACTCTAACCTCGCCGACCTGCCATCTTTGTATTTAACAATTGCAAACTGATCTAAAGGTTCCAGTTTTACGGTCTTTACACTACGTCTTAATTCAAATAATTTTAATGCTCCCAAATGCTGACTTGCCGCTAGCATATAACTACCGTTTGCGCCGCGTAGTTTAACCAATGCTTTACCATCACCCGGGATGTAGATACCACTTTGCATAATGCTTAGCGGCCTAAAGCCACCTTTGCCGTCGCCTTTTAACATCAAACCATTTAGGGCATCGTAACGGCCCGTAGTTACTTCGGTGCTATAATCATTACCGTTCATTACCACATCGAGGTTGCCGTCGCCATCAAAATCATCAACAGTAATTCCGCAGAGTTCAGACATTTGAGCCTGGATAGGCAATGGGATAGCGGTAAACTTGCCGCCGCCATCGTTGCGTAAATAGCAAGATTGCAGCATATTGGCTTTAAGCCTTACCGCGCCTTTACGCATCTCGGGCGTCAAAAATTCGTCCATGGTTGCTGTGGCGAACGATTTATAATTCTGATACCTTACCCGGGTGCTGATCACCTGCTTAATAACATCGTCGCGGGTATTAACCGGAAACTCCCTCATTTCCCCTTTCTGATCTTTCAAATAAACTGAAGGGAAAGCATCGTAGCTACCATTCTTATCAAAATCTTTAGCTGTGATATAAACAGGATATTGGTCTGTAGCCTTATAAAAAGTGTTTAGGCCAGTGTTACCAACTATGTAGTCGATATCGCCGTCGTGATCAAAATCTCCGGCTGCAATGGTGTTCCACCAGCCAAATTTATCGCTTACACCACTTTGAGCGGTTACGTTTTTAAATACCCCTTTATCGTTTTTCAAAAATGTAACTGGCATCCACTCACCCGCTAATATCAGATCGGGCCAACCGTCGTTATCAAAATCGGTAAAGGTGGCATCGCAAACCAAGCCAATGCTTTTAAGGTCTTTGGCTATGGTCGAAGTTACATCAGTAAATTTCACATGGCCGTTCTTGCTATCATTACGCAAAATAATGCTCGATACCGGTTTAGGGTAATTCCACGGGTCAACCCTGCCAGAGATGAACAAATCCAGGTCTCCATCTTTATCATAATCAACAGCACGTACACATAATTTACTGGTGTAGTTATTCGGCATAGCATCCTTTTGTTCTGTAAAGTTGCCTTTCCCATCATTCACATAAAAACGGTCGCGGTAGTTTGGCGAATTGGTTTCGTGCTCAAAACCGCCACTTGCAACATACAGGTCGAGGTCGCCATCGCCGTCTGCATCAAATAATAAGATGCCTTCGTCTTTATAGTTCTGGGTTACCGTACTTATGCCCGGTGTCAGATCCTTCTCAATAAATTTGCCATTGGCCTGCTGCAATAAAATTTGCGCATGATTTTTGGCGTTGCCTCCTACAATTATGTCGTCCAACCCGTCACCGTTAACATCCCCAACAGCAGTTGCAGGTGCATATTCTGATAATTTGTGCGGAATTAGCTTCTGAATATTAAAGTCAATAAAATCTTCGTCCTGATGTTTATAGGTTACGTTGCGTGCTTTAGTAACTTCGGTAAATAAGGCCTGCTTATTAATAGCCGGGCGCGCATAACTATATGGCAAACTTGCATTGGCTATATTAACTTTCAGTACCTGATCTGCCTTTACATTGGTAAGCACCTGTTTTTTCAAATTAGGCCAGTGTATTACCACAGAGTCTAATTTGCTCACATTACCTAAGCCAAAGTGCGCCACATCGCTGTTGGTTGACAAATATCCGCGATAAGGCGTATTATCATAAACCTGTTGCTTACCGTGGTCGTAATAAATATTGGCAATGGCCCCAAAACCATTAATATTTTGTTTGTCGCCATCAAATTTGATGTGTAAATAATGATCGTTAGCATTAGCGTCGCCCTTGTCGCGCAAGGTATTTTTGTATACCAGGGCTTCGTCGTTAATGTTGTTAACTACCATATCCATGTCGCCATCACCGTCGAGATCTACATAAACAGCGCCGTTAGAAAACGTTGGAATAGTTAAGCCCCAGTTAGCGGTCTCATCACTAAACTGCAGGTTTCCACCATTTTTAAAAGCATAGTTATGGATCTTAACAACCGGGATTTGGCTCAAAATCTGCTGCATGCTAGCCACCTGGTAAGCCTGCGCACGGAAATTGGTAAAATCGTGATCTGTAACATCGCGCGGGTAGCCGTTTGTAACCACAATATCGCGGTAGCCATCGTTGTCAAAATCAGTAATCAGCGGGCACCAGCTCCAGTCTGTTTGCGAAGTACCGCTTAAAAATCCTATCTCGCTAAAAACAGGGTGACCAACCGAATCACCTTCGCTAAGGCTATTGCCCTGGTTTAATTGAAGTGTGTTGTGTACATATTGATACTGATAACCATAATAATCGGTGTTTTGATACAACTGATAACTATTGGGTGTCATAAACATCTTCTTCCTGAAGTTATCTTCGGGGTTCATGTCTAAGGCAAACATATCAACAAGGCCATCATTGTTGATGTCCTCAAAATCCTGCCCCATCGCAGTTAGCGAAGTATGCTTAAAGTACAGCTTAGCAGCATCGGTAAACGTGCCATCGTGGTTGTTGATATATAAAATATCGTTGGTGATAAAATCATTGGTCACGTAAATATCTTTCCAGCCATCGTCATTAATATCAACAATACTGGCCGCGTGGCCATATCCTTCTATATTAATGCCTGCTTGTTTTGATACATCCTTGTAAACAGGATGCTTGAGTACCGGGTCCCAATCGTTACGGTACAAATGCCCCGTACTGTGGTAAGAACCGTCGTTATGTATAGGTCTAAAGGTTGTTGGATTATCTCCCGGGTTTAGTTCATTTACCACAAGATACATATCCAGATCACCGTCATTGTCATAGTCAAAAAAGTACGCCATGGTAGAGTGCACTTTGGCATTTAAGCCATATTCGGCAGCCATTTCTTTAAAATGAGGCACACCGTTTTTATCGTTACCCTGGTTTATGTAGAGTAAGTTAGTTCGTTTTGTAGAATCTTTTAATAGGGTATTACATACATAGATATCGGGCCAGCCATCATTATTAATGTCTACAACAGCAACGCCGCGTCCCCAGCCACCTTTGCCGCCTACGCCTGCTGTGGTGGTAATATCATCAAACTTAAAGTCGCCTTTATTTAAATAAAGTTTGTTAGAAACCGCATTACCGGTAAAATACAGATCGGGTTTGCCATCTCTGTTAAAATCGCCTACGCCTACGCCACCACCATTGTAAATATTGATCATGGTGAGTGGGTTTATAGAATCAGTTTCGACAATCTGATTGTTAAACTTAATTCCCGAGTACGATGATGAAATTTGCTCAAACATGCTTTTTTTATGGCATGACAAGATTGAACAAGAGAATAGAACAAACGCCAGGTAGTAAAAAAAACGCATCACAAAATCAAAACTTAGGTTAAAAAAAAGGCGGAAACGTATGTTTCCGCCTTAAATATAATATTAATGATTATTAATAATTAGGGTTTTGTTTTAATGGACCGTGCTCTACGTCAATTTGTGTTTGAGGTATAGGATAGATCTCATTTTTACCTGCGGTAAACGTAACACCTTTTAATGTAGGGTTAGCAAAACCTGGGATGTTAGCATCATGAGCAATGTATGAGGTTAACACATTCTTCATGTATGAAGCGCCACCCGGGCCGCCATATATACCATCGTAACGTTGTAAATCGAAGAAACGATGTCCTTCCATAGCTAACTCCAGTTTACGCTCAAACCAAACAATTTTACGTGCCTGAGCTTGTGACGAGAAATCTGTAGGATCATACATACCTACCTGGTAGTTAGCAGCAGGTAAAGTATTATCAACAATAGGTTTAGTAGCATCGCCACCAGTATAACCGGTTACGCGGCCCATAACCCAACCAGTTGGATCAGCAGCACGTGCTCTCACCATGTTTACATAAATTCTTGCCTGATCTAATGTACCTACTTCAACTTCACACTCTGCTGCCCAAAGCAACACATCAGCAAAACGGATCATGTTGTAGTTGTTTGAGGTAGCTTGATTTGCTGCCCAACCGTTGTAAGTATCGCTGGTAGTGCTTTGTTGTGCTTTGTAATAAACGTTTTTGATAGGGCTGTACGGACCGGCATCTGGCTGATCACGAGACCATGCTGCTCCCGGATGAATACCCCAATCTAAGTATGGGATACCCCTACGACCAACAGTCCAGTCTAAACGTGGATCTACCGGGGTAGTTGAATCAGGGAGCCAAGTAGCATCTGTTGCTAACACACCTTGATCACTCTTGAAGTCTGTGTTATCATAAGTGTCTAACAGTGGTAAATGCCTAACCGGATCAACCTGAAATGAGTTTACAAGACTAAATGACGGCTGGTAGAAACCGCAGCAGGTAGCAGGGCCACCGCTTGGGAAGTTTAACGCGTCGCCAGCGTTACCATTGTAACCGTTTGCATTATCCTGTACAGACATTTGCACTGAAAATACAGCTTCCGGGCCATTTTTGGTTGAAGGGTTAAAGTTGTTGGCATAAGGCTCTAACTTAAATTTAACACCTAATGAATTTTGGCCATTGTTAATTACATCAGTTAATGCAGTTTTTGCTAAGGCATATTTATGATCAAACATTAAAGCTTTTGCCAAAAATGCCTCGGCAGCATATTTATTAGCACGGCCAACTTGTGATTGTATTGGCGGTAATGCAGTAAATGCAGCAGTAAAATCAGCCTCAATTTTATCCCAGATCGGGCCTGGGTTGCCTACGTTAAAGTTACCGGCATCATAAGTTACGGTCTCATCAACGTAAGGAACGTTTCTCCAAATTTTGGAAGCCTCTAACTCATAAACACCTCTTAAAAAACGGGCTTCACCAATTAACTGTGCTTTATATGTTGCGTCAATTGATCCGTCTGTAACCATTGGGATTTCTCTTAACACGTCATTAGCACGTTGGATACCGTTATAAAGGTTTTTCCATTTGTTAAGTACATATTCATTTACTGTACTTGTAGTGTGCGTCATGATCTCGGCAGCATAAGGCTGATCCGTAGGGTTTGAACCTTTATAAGCATCATCAGAGGCAATACCACCAAAGCTCCAGTTATCAACACTGGTTTCCCAGGCGTCAACAGATTGCCCCTGGTAAACACCATCTAACATTGAATAAGCACCGATCAACAGTCCCTCAACACCAGCTTTGTTAGCTAGTACGGCTGAGTTCAAAACACCTGTTGGGGCTTTATCCAGGTAATTCTTACATGAGTACGATACAGAAAGCAAGGCTAACGTACCTGGTATAATGATTTTATATATTGACTTTTTCATGTTTTATTTTTTTTATAAATGTTAAAATGTTACGTTAACACCTAAAATGTATTGTCTTTGGTTGGTTGGGTAGCTACCATAGTCAACACCAAACGCTGCACTCTGAGTAGCACCAGTAACACCATTATATGAAGATGGCTGTAACTCAGGATCTAAACCATCGTATTTGGTGATGGTAAACAGGTTGGTACCTTGTATGTAAACACGCACTTTGCTGATACCAACTTTTTTGGTAGTGTTAGTAGGGATGGTATAACCAATTTGAGCAACACGCATTTTCAGGAATGAACCGTTTTCAACATAATAAGAACTTGGAATGGTTGAACCCATACTTTGAGTATAACCAGCTTTAGTAACAGTTGGGTTGGTTACACCTGGAGAGCCCCATGAATTATACAAAGCAGCTTGTGATTTTCCACCTGTAAATGATGAGTAGAAATCTGTATAGTACTTGGTAAAGTTAAAGTCATCATTACCTTGTGAACCGTAAAATACTGCGGTAAAGTCAAAGCCTTTGTAAGCAGCGTTCAGGTTTAAACCGTAAGTAAAATCAGGGTTCGGGTTGCCGATAAAGGTACGGTCATTGGCATCAATTTTACCGTCACCATTAACATCAGCATACTTAAATGAACCTGCAGCAGCACCAGCATAAGTTGGAGCGGCTAAAGACTCGGCAGTGCTGTTGTATAAGCCAGTTACCTGATAACCGTAGAAGGCACCAATTGGATGGCCAACCTGGTTACGGGTAATATAACCTACGCGAGAGTTAGAAGCATCGAAATAATCACCCGGGATATAAGTGATCAAGTTTTTGTAAGTAGTGATGTTGGCACCAATGCTATAAGTAAAATCACTACCTGCAGTACCGTGGTAAGTAGCAGAGATATCAAAACCGTGGTTTTGGATATCACCCAAGTTTACGAAAGGAGCAGTTGCACCACCTACAGTAGCCGGCAACGGTTGAGGATACAATAAACCAGTAATAGTTTTTTTGTAGTACTCAACAGAGAAATCCAACTTGTTAAATAATGTCGCATCTATACCTAAGTTCAGGATCTTATCTTTTTCCCAGCTGGTGCTTGCGTTACCAATTTGGGTATTGTTAAAGCCCTGGCTAATTGTTGTACCGTTCACTGGATAATATGATGATCCAAAACCAGAACCGTATTGGCTAAATGCGTTAGGGCCGGTTACGTTAGCATTATTACCACCAACACCATAGCTACCGCGTAATTTTAAATCATTAACCCAGCTAACACCTTTCATGAAATCTTCTTGAGATACGCGCCATGCAGCAGTTCCTGCAGGGAAATTACCCCATTTTTGGTTACCAAATTGTGAGTAACCATCACGACGGATAGTACCGCTTAAGATGTAACGATCATTATAGATATAATCAACTTTACCAAAGAACGAGCGGGTTGAAGTTGGCTGGATAGCATAACTTGCGGCTTTGTTACTCACGGTACCATTGCTTACGTTACCATAATCAGGATCAACCGAGAAAAGGCTTTGTGAAACACCACTTAAAAATCTTCCGTAAAATTGTTTTTGCTCATAACCCACAAAGGCGCTGATATTATGTTTACCGAATATCTCTTTGTAGTTTACAGTATTTGTCCAGTTGTAACTACTGTTATACATTGAGTTTTCGAAATAAGCATTAGAAGTACCATGGTTCTCATAGTCGTTATAGGCATTCAATGAACTGAAACCATATTCCCAGTTATTAAAGTAGGTACCAGAGAATTGAGTTCTTGCAGTAAAGTGTTTCAAGAAATCAGCTTCAGCAAAAGCACTACCTTGTATTTGCCATGTTTTGTTGTAGTTATCTTTAGTTCTTACTTGTTGAGCAACAGGGTTAGCTGCGTTACCAAGTGGCTCGCCACCCGGGCCATCGTAAGTACCACCAAAGTTACCTGCGATATCATAAACAGGAATCTGAGGCATAATACGGTAACTCATTGAAACCGCAGTGTTTTCTGCCTGGTTACCATAAGCGCCGTATCCGCTAGAGTTACCATAAGGGTTTTCTTTGTAGAACATGTAAGCTGTTTCGCCTACACGGATATGATCATTAAGTGCAAATGTGGTGTTGATACGTGTTTGATATCTTTTTTGGTAAGTATCAATCAAAGTACCTTGTTGATCTAAATAGCCTAATGAAAACAAATAAGTGCTTTTATCAGTACCGCCTGTTGCAGTAATGTTGTGGCTTTGGATAGGAGCTGATTTAAAAATTGCGTGAAACCAGTCAGTACCTTGTTGGTTAAATTTCTGGATCAGGAAGTCGTTAGCAGGATTGCTGGCATCAAATTTATAAAGTGATAAATCAATATTATCACCAGCACCAGACATTGGCGAACCATTAGATACACCATTCCAACCGTAAGTTGGAATAGTACCAGAACCACCCGGATAAATTTTGTTGTAAGTTCCAGCATCTCCGGCTACATAAGTAAGTTTCGACATATCCGTAGGGCTTAATGTATGCCAAACATTACCACCCGGAGGAACCTGGGTACCGTAGAAACCATCGTAAGAAATGGTGGTTTTACCAGATTTACCTTTTTTGGTTGTAATTACGATAACGCCATTACCACCCGATACACCGTAAATAGCAGCAGAACCCGCATCTTTCAATACGCTGATGCTTTCGATATCGTTAGGGTTAATGTCAGACATGCTGGTAGTTTGAACTCCATCAATTACATATAATGGAGAACTGTTACCAAAGCTGGATACACCACGTACAAACACGTTACTTGGCGCACCCGGTGCACCTGCAGTAATTACGTTAACACCCGAAGCCTGGCCTTGCAATAATTGCTCAGAACTTGCTGTAGGTAGTTTTTTAGCATCACTAACGTTTACTACAGCAACTGCACCAGAGATATCCTTTTTGCGTTGAGAAGAATAACCAGTTACAATTACTTCGTTTAATGATTTGTTATTAACCTGTAAAGTGATAGGGTAGGAAACAGCACCTGTTACATTTACTTCTGTAGTTGCATAACCTACATAAGTAATTACAAGCGTTTGGCCAGACGTGGCGCTTAACGTAAAATTACCGTTAACATCAGTTACAGTTCCGATAGTAGTGCCCTTAATGCGGATAGCGGCACCAACTACTGGTTGCTTGTCATCACTGCCAACAATGTGGCCGGTGATCTTTGTTTGAGCTGTAACTGCCAATGAAGAGAGTATGCAGCATAGTAGCATGCACAGCACCCTTACCTTGAGGAGTAAACTTTTAAACATGAGATTGAGATTTTAGTTGATTAATTTAATTGATTTATTATTGAGCTTATTTGTTGAGAGAGACAAAGCATCATAAAAATCTGGTACCCCTAAGGGCCAGAATTGAATGTGCCCTTTGGATAATCGTTACACTGCAAAGCGGCGCGATTGATTTTAACCCGAAGAAATTTAAGTAAAGATTTTACCATAGTTCGCTATTAATTACAAAAACTTGATTTTACCTTATTCATCTCTAAAACGCGAATTTGAATAGTGTCCGTAATCTTTTTTGTTATAATAATATCAGGATTTTAATAGATCCGTGTTCAGTAATATTATATAATTGGCTTAATCCTAATGTAGATTAAGTGTAGGGCTTACACAAGGAGTTTTGCAGAATTGTTATTTATTTAAAAAATAGCTTAATTATCAAATAAGTGTAAAACGTACACAGGTGTTTTTTAGATTTATCACAAAACATACCACCTGCAATTGTGATTTTAATAACACCGTGCATCAACTAAACATAGGTATGTTAGCCATAAACAACACATATGTTAAGCAACTTTTGTATTTACTTTAACATAATTTAAACAAACGCCCTTTTTTAAAGTGGTTTTTAAGATCAAACGCCGGTAAAAGCCAATGTTAAAAAATCATTACAATTAAGGATAAAATACTGTTAATGCATTACACCTATTTAAAATATATTGATCACTTTTGATCATTAACAATTTGTTATTAGCTTATTATTAAATGTTTACAAGACAGGAATTAATTGATTACACACGCGAAGCCAAGGAAAAGTGGCTCAATCATATCTCTATCGACTGTGTGGTTTTTGGATTTCATGAAGGACAGCTTAAGGTTTTATCGCTCAAATTAAAGGACGAACAAAAATGGTATTTGCCTGGTGGCTTTGTTTTAAAAGATGAGCACCTGGACAATGCAGCAACCCGCATACTACACGAACGCACCGGCCTGGACGAAATATTTTTACAACAGTTTCACGTATTTGGCGATCCGCAGCGTTCGCGCCCGCATTACGACATGTATAAGGATATGGTGGATAATGAAGACAACTGGTTTAGCAACCGCTTTATAACCATTGGCTACTATGCACTGGTTGATTTTCATAATACGGTTCCTACACCAGATAGCTTGTCAGAAAAATGCGTTTGGTGTGGTTTGGATTCGCTTCCAAGCTTTATATTGGATCATAAGCAGATTTTGGATAATGCGCTTTATGCGCTGCGCCTTCAACTCAATTATCAGCCCATTGGCTATAACCTGATGCCGCACGAGTTTACCATGCCCGAGCTACAAAAGCTTTATGAAACTATATTGGACAAGAAACTTGATCGTAGAAATTTTCAGCGTAAAATATTAGCTTTCGATATATTGAACAGATCTGAACACCCGCGCAAAGGTGGCGCCCATAAAGCACCATACCTGTATTCATTTAATTTGGAAAAATATCAGCAAGCCCTGAAAGAGGGATTAGCCGCCGGATGGTAGCTGAAGAATTTATACCTTATATATAGGAGCAATTATTTAAATAGTTATCTGCAAACCATCATAAGCTAAAAAGATGTTTGCAGGTAACTCGGCACTCACATCGGCATGCTTACCAAGGCGATGGCTAATATGTGTAAAGTAAGTTTGATCCGCACCTATCTCCTGCGCAAAAGCAATGGCTTCTTCTAGTGTAAAATGTGAGATATGGCTTTGGCGTTGCAGGGCATTAATCACCAGTATCTTGCTTCCTTTAATCTTTTCCTTTTCCACATTACTAATGGTTTTGGCATCTGTGATGTAGGTAAAATCCTTAATTCTGAAACCAAGCACCGGCAGCTTGTAATGCAGTACCTCAATCGGGGTCAACTTTACATCGCCTATATTAAAAGGTGCTTTATCTATCGTATGCAGGTTTACCTGCGGGATGCCTGGATATTTAAAATCACTGAAAATATAATAGAACTCGCGTTTTAAAGCCGTTTGTACACGGTCATTCGCATATACGTCTATTGCTGCTTGCTGTTTAAAGTTAAATGCGCGGATATCATCCAACCCTGCGATATGATCTTTATGTTCGTGTGTAAAAACTACCGCATCGAGGTGCATTACACCTGCCCTTAGCATCTGATACCTAAAGTCGGGCCCGGTATCAATAACAATCACCTTGCCATCACCCTCAACCAAAATAGAAGAACGCAAACGCTTATCGTGTTTATCAGTTGATAAGCACACATCGCAGCAGCAGGCTATAACGGGTACACCCTGCGAAGTTCCGGTTCCTAAAAAAGTGATGGTCACAGCTGTAGTTCTGTTTGTTTTATTTGCTGATAAAAGGCCAGCTGCTTTTCGTCAAATAGTTTCTGATCAAAATCTGTACTCCGTATCAATTCGGCCAAGGCCAGAATTTTGCTTTCCAGATTAGAGAATTTGTTTACCACAATCATACGGCTGCTTTGCAACAGGCAGGCTCCTGTTTTAAAGTTGCCTTTTTCATACCTCACCTTATAACCTGCAGCTTTAAGCAGGTTCTCAACTTTCTCTAACGTATGGTTGGTGGCGGTTAACATTATACTATATAACGTGGCTTTTTCAAAAATAGCAAAGTAAGCTGTAAAACTTACCAAATGTTTACAAAAACAAGAAAGGCCAACCCGTGTGGTCAGCCTTTATATATTATTAGGATGATAATTTATTACCGCAAATCAACAACCTCAACACCCGGATGCGCTTTAGCATCAAAGCTGAAGGTGTTATCAGCCACTGCGCCATTGGCAGCAAATGACTTAATGGTGTAATTATACTTGTTTCCGTTTTTATCAAATATCAAAGCACTGGCAATTTGCTTTTGTGCTTTATCAATAAACAACCTGATTTTAAATACTGATTTCTTAGCATCAGTTGGGCTTAGGTCAATTACCTGTACAGTTTTACCGTTTAGCTTTTGATCACCTGTGTACAGGTATTTATAGCCTTTTTCGTAAATGGTAAAAATTTGAGACGGGTTAAAACCTTCGCCGCTTTTATCTACATCACCTACCTGTACTTCGTTATCTTTTTTAAGATAAGTCCATTGCGTTTTACCATCGCTGATGATTTCTTGTGCTACTGCTGGTTTGCCTGCAACTGGTTTACCATAAATAGTAACCTTAAATTTGCTACTTTTTGATTTTGCCACCAAAGTACCGGTCTGGGTTTCTTTGATATTGGCCGCAAGATTTTCGAGCGTAAAAGCGAAGTCGGTTTTAATAGCGTCGTAGCTTTTGTATTTACGGGTAACTTCGTCTAAAATGGTTTTAGCCTGAGCATCCTGTTGAGCAAAAGATTTGTTGATGCCTACAAGGGCAAGTATAAATAGTAGTGTATATTTTTTCATGAGCGTTTGTCCCCAAAGTATACAGGGGCGTTTATTGGAGTTAGATAGTAAAATGTATATATAGTTTAATCACGCGGTTTAGCTAGTTCTTCGAGGTGGCGTTCCAGACTGTACTCATCAGGGTATAGAACCTCGCGGGCCTTGCTGCCTTCAAACGGACCAACAATACCTGCAGCTTCCAGCTGATCAATGATACGCCCGGCACGGTTATAACCCAGTTTCAGTTTACGCTGAATTAATGAGGTTGAACCTTGCTGATGTAAAACGATTAAACGGGCTGCATCCTCAAACATCGAGTCGCGGTCGTCGGCATTAAATTCTTTAGGGCTGTTTGCTTCACCTTCACCAACATATTCTGGCAATAGCATCGCGGTAGCATAACCACGTTGGTTACCAATAAAGTCTGACACCAGTTCAACCTCTGGCGTATCTACAAAAGCACATTGTAGACGGATAAGATCGCTACCCATAGCCAGCAACATATCCCCGCGACCAATCAGCTGATCTGCACCGCCAGAATCCAAAATGGTACGCGAATCGATCTTAGACAATACCCTGAATGCCAGCCTGGCCGGGAAGTTGGCCTTAATAGTACCCGTGATAATATTTACCGATGGTCGCTGCGTTGCTATAACCAGGTGAATACCAATAGCACGCGCCAGTTGTGCCAAACGGGCAATTGGTGTTTCTACCTCTTTACCTGCGGTCATCATTAAATCGGCAAACTCATCCACAATCAATACAATGAATGGCAGAAAGCGGTGGCCTTCGTTAGGGTTAAGCTTGCGGTTAACAAACTTGGCGTTATACTCTTTCAAGTTACGCACCTGCGCATCTTTCAACAGATCATAACGCTGATCCATCTCAATACACAGCGAGTTAAGCGTATTGATTACCTTTTTTGTATCCGTAATAATAGCGTCGGCTTCATCCGGCAGTTTAGCCAAAAAGTGCCGCTCTATTTTACGGAAAAGCGTAAGCTCTACCTTTTTAGGATCTACCAGTACAAATTTCAGTTCGGCAGGGTGGCGTTTGTATAACAACGACACCAGAATCGCATTGATACCAACCGATTTACCCTGACCCGTGGCACCCGCCACCAGTAAGTGAGGCATCTTAGCTAAATCGGCAATAAACACTTCGTTTGATATCGTTTTACCCAAAGCAATCGGCAGATCCATTGTGGTGTTCTGAAACTTCTCGGACATCAGCACAGACCGCATCGAAACCATCTCTGGGTGCTGATTTGGCACCTCGATACCAATGGTACCTTTACCCGGCATTGGCGCAATAATACGGATACCCAAGGCAGCCAAACTTAAAGCGATATCATCTTCCAGATTTTTGATCTTGGAGATTCGCACACCCGGAGCCGGAATAATTTCGTAAAGCGTAACCGTTGGGCCAATGGTAGCCTTGATCTTATCAATCTCGATATTATAATGGTTTAGTGTGGCAACAATTTTGTTTTTGTTTGCTTCCAATTCACCGGCATCAACAGAAATTTTGTTCGAGCCGTAGTTCTCCAACAAATCAAGCGGTGGATATTGATAACCCGACAGATCGAGTTTAGGATCAAATGCACCAAACTTATCCACCAGTTCATTAGCTGTCTTTGGGGTTTCTTTTTCAATATTAAGCTCAGCTTGTGGGCGAACCTCTTCTATCTCCAGTGTAAGCGGAATTTCTGTCGGCTCTTCTTCAAAAGCTGGTTCTTCCATCAAAGGCTCCGGCGTTAGGATGATCGGCTCGTGTAAGATATTATTTTGCAGCACGGTGGTATGCGCCGTAGTATGTGGTACGATGCTTTCTGTCTCCACAGGCTCAACAGCAACAACTGGCCTGTGTACAATTACGTTTTGCTGTAAGCGTTCTTCGTCAACATCAGAATTATCAACAAGAGGCTCAAACCTGGCGCGGTTAGATTTCCATTCGGCAGGGTCAGGTATTTCGCCTTCCAAATCAACCGGTTCTGGCACAATTCCGTGGTCACCCATATTTGATGGCATCAAACCACCTTTAGCTTTGCGCTCTGGCAATTTAAAGTCAATATTATAAGCGATGATAAGGACCGTTAAGCTTGCAAACACAAGCACACAACCTGTACCTGCCTGCCCTATCTGTGCATCTAATAAACGGTTGCTCCAGTAACCAAATTCACCTTCTAAAAAGTGGGGATAGTCGGAGATAAGGCCATGAATAAAACCAATGGCGACAGAGAAGAATATGATCCCGAAAAATGAATAGGCTAATGTTTTGCTCAGCGAGAATAGCCTGATTTTAAATAACAGGCGATAACCAATGATAACGAATATGCCGACAAATATATAAGAGGCTAAACCAAACCACTGATAGATAAACTGATCTGATAATAATGCACCTAACTTACCCATCCAGTTATCAACTATCGGGTCTTTTACGCCATTATCCATTAGCTCTTGCTGGGTTTTAAACAGGTTATGCCAGCCGCCGTTGGCGTGCGACACATAGCTTTGATCTTGCTGCCAGGTAAACAGATAGGCAGTAAAAGCAATAAAAAAGAAGATGGACAGAATGAGGAAAAACAAACCGATGATCTTAATCAGACGGCCATTGCTACGAAGATCGAACTCGGGCAGCTCTATCCGAGGCCTGAATTTCTTTTCGCGTTCTTCTTTTCCAGAACCCTGACGCGGTTTACTCTCGTCTTTGAAACTATTAGATTTAAACTGATTCCCTTTTGGCGGCATCCTGATTTCAACAGATTTAAATGCAAATATAAAGTTAATAGATTAAAGCACCATTTGTAATAGTTTTTAATTTTTTTGTATTATTGAATCATGAGCGTTGAACAACTGGAAGCATACATTGGTGCAGGTGACCTTGCCGGACTGAAAAACCTGCTAACGCAACAGCCCGACCTTGCTACAAGTAATACCAGTTACAATGTATCGCCAATTTTGCTAGCCTGTTATTTCAAAAAACCGCAGGCTGCAGAACTGATACTCGGATACCTTAAAGAGATTAATTTATACGAAGCATCGGCTGTTGGTAAATTCGATGCCGTTGCCTATTTAGTTCAAACCAATCCCGATGCCGTTAATAGCTATGCACCCGATGGTTTTACGCCGCTTGGCCTGGCCTGTTTCTTTGGCAACCATGAGGTAGCGCGCTATTTAATACTAAAAGGTGGTGATGTTAACCAGCCTGCAGATAACGGATACCGGGTTGCACCTATCCATTCGTCAGTTGCGGGTAATTTTACCGCTATAACGAAGTTGTTAATAGAAAACGGTGCAAACGTAAACGTGATGCAACAGGCTGGTGTTACTCCATTGCACAGCGCGGCACAAAACGGCAATCTGGACATCCTGATCATGCTTTTAGAGGCTGGAGCATCTGTAGAAGCTCGCATGGAAGGCGGTAAACTACCCGCAGATCTGGCCCGCGAAAAGGGGTTTCAGGAAATTGCTGATATTTTAAGCTAGTAACCTGTTAATATTAAGCTGACAGCTGTTAAATCAAATCCGTATTTTTACTTGTTATATTTTTGATACTAACAACACAAGCATGAAAGCTGAAAAAATGGTGATGCTCACCGGTAAAGAATACCAGGATATTAAACATAAGCTTGATGAAGGGCAGCCATGCATCTACAATATAGGTTCATCATCAAAACCACAAATCATAAACGTGCTAAGTATATATCTTGACACTGATCCCGATTTTACACGCAATACAGGCCAGTTTGCCAAAATACATAACGATAAAGACGTACAGGTAAAAATTGAGTATGAAGAGCAGATCTAAGTTTAAAGATCTGTTACCCGGGTATGGGTACGCTTAACATAGTTGCGGATATCAAGCACAATACCGGCAAAGAAGTAAAATATAAGCGGGAAGCCTACGGCTAAAAATGAAGAGTAGATAAAGAAAAGTCTTATTTTTTCGATAGATACATTGAAGCGCCCACCAAGGTAAGTGCAAACACCAAAAGAGTAACGCTCAAAAAAGGTCAATATCCGCTGTAACATCCTATACCAATTTTAATATCTTATTTCCAACGCTGCATTGCAGGCATTTCTTATAATTACAATAATTATTTTTAAGCTCAAGCAAAGCCTGGGTTTCAAAAGCAGTTTTTGTTTTAACGCCCAGCTCTACAAAGCTACTAATAATTGAGTTGTCTTCGGCCGGTAACTGCTCTAATAAAGCTAAACTACGGTCTACATACTTATCCTGCCGCAGCAGCCTGCCATAACTAAACAAAAACAAGGCCAAACTATTGAGCAATAGGCTATTGATAGAACTTAATCCCATTGCCTTTGATGAGGGATTACTCTCAACATCAAACCTATAATGGGTTTCCCAGTAAGGGTTCACTTCTATATCAGTAAATAACTTACGTAGCTGCTTCACATCACTGATCTCGAGCACCTTAGAGAACAAATGGTTCGACTTACTGATCAAAGCCGCAAATTGCGCCAGCCTGATCGTCGGGAAGTTGAGCGGGCGCAGCCTTAGAAACTTAAACAAGTACTTATCAACCGGCTCAAAGCCATATTTCTTTCTTAAAAAATGATATTCTGTTTTAAGCTGATTAGGATATGCGTCTTTAAAATCTTCTTCCAGAAACCCAGCCTGCCCAAATATTAAAGCCTCTACCTGTAGCGGACTATTTTTGTGCTTACCCAATATTACCTGCGGTAAAGATTTCGCCAGCATCTCAAAAGGCAGCGAATTTATTTTAAACCCGAAACTCGAGGCGAGGTGCTGATAGAAGGTTTCCTCCCAGTCGCCGGTATTTTGTTTTAGGGTCTGGGCTACATAGGCCGACTTCTTTTCCAGACGCTCAACCAGTACGCGGGTAAGCCAGGTACGCATGGTGATATCATCAACGGTATGAATGGCGCTTTCGCAAGGAATTATTTTTTGGTCGCCATAAACCAGGTTATGATAGCGGCTATATAGTTCGGCGGGGATGCGGTGCTCCAGTTCGAGCGTGGGTAGCAAATTGCCTTCCGTCGTCTTAACAGGCGCATCGTCCCGGTAAACTACGTGAAGAATTACGTTATCGTAAGCTTTGTCGTTTTGATGATTGTGCTTTTGCCAGTCGGATGCGGCAACGTGGATTTCCACATTACCTGCCCAAAGGGTATCCCCTATCTTGATACGTGCTTGTTGAAAATCGGGGCCTGCATTGGTATTCTGCATGCCTGGACTAATTACTTCGATAGTTTCGCCTGTGGTGGTTTGCAAAGAGTTCCGGTCGTACAACCGGAACTTCCATACATGGTATAAAAAATCTTCGGTAAAAAGCATCAATACAAAGGTTTGGTATTAATGCGCAATTTACCCAAATAAACCTGATTACAAAGCCGGGTTGGCAATGTATTCGGCCCAAAGCTCATTAAGTGTTTTGCCGGTTTGGTCTTTCCAAACGTTATCAGTATAAGTATGCTCGCGCATTTGTTTGTCCAGCAGTTTTACAATACCTTTTTTGTGATGATTTTCTATCCACAATAAAAAGCGGGCAGTAACACGGTAAGCGTTATCATAGTTAGAGCCGGATTTATAATCGCCTAAGCTCCATTTTGCTGCCCCATTGTTAACGCCAAACTGGTTACGGGCATAATCTGCAATACCCTCTGTTAACCAACCCGGACCGTTGCTTTGGCCGTAATCTTGCACAATATGCATTACCTCGTGGGTTACCACATCAATATCTTCTGGTTTTTTATGCATCCATTTTGAGCTGATGCGTACGTGGGCATTATCAGTTTCGGCAACACCTGTGTAAGCGGTATCGATCATCATATAAACCTCTTTAACAGTTTTCTTATTATACTCTTTCGCCAATTCTGGGTATACCTTAAAAAAAGTACTGATCAGTTTTTCTTTAACTGCTAGATCTAAATTAGGGTCGTTGTTACTAAAGGTTAAAGTATAGCCACCTTTTTTGGTAACCTCAGGTGTTTGCGCAAATGCCGAAATGCTAAACACAACGCACAGGGATAAAAGCAATATTTTCATGGGCGCAAATTAGGGATTATAAATAATTGCGGCACTTAGCTCTTTGTCACTTTTTGGCTAAGATTTGGTCATTTTACTTTGCATCAGTCCATCAAAATTCGTAATCACTTAAAAAATAACTCCTATGTTTGTACCAATATACCATCATCCAGCGTTTACACGCTTATATAAATATGATCTACACTGATACATTATTTCAGGAAGCCGTACAACTGTTGCGGCACTTAATATCAACTCCATCTTTCAGTAAAGAAGAGAACCTTACCGCCAATATAGTTAATGCTTACCTGGAGCAGCACGGTGTTAAAACGCACCGTAAAATGAACAACATTTGGGCATGGAATAAGCATTATGACGCATCCAAGCCTACCATTTTGCTAAATTCGCACCACGACACAGTTAAACCTAACACCGGCTACACACGCGACCCTTTTGAGGCCAAAATAGAAGACGGCATTCTTTATGGCTTAGGCAGTAATGATGCAGGCGGTTGCCTGGTATCGCTTATCGCTACGTTTTTACACTTCTACGAAAAAGAGAACCTTAAATACAATTTCTGCCTTGCAGCCACTGCCGAAGAAGAAATCTCTGGCGTTAACGGCCTGGAACTCATCATACCGGATTTAGGCAAATTAGAGTTCGGTATAGTAGGCGAACCAACCCTAATGCAATTAGCTATTGCCGAACGCGGCTTAATGGTGCTTGATTGCACCGCACACGGTAAAGCCGGCCACGCCGCCCGCGAGGAAGGTGAGAATGCCATCTATAAAGCGATAAAAGATATCGAATGGTTTCGTACCTATAAATTCCCTAAGGAATCTGAAGTATTTGGGCCGATCAAGATGTCGGTTACTATAATTAATGCAGGTTCGCAGCATAACGTGGTACCAGCAGAGTGTATATTCACCGTTGATGTGCGTGTTACAGATGCTTACCGTAATGAGGAAGTACTGGAGATTATCCGCCAGCATGTAACCAGTGATGTTAAACCGAGATCAATTCGTTTAAAACCATCATCAATAGATAAAAATCACCCGATGGTTCAGGCAGGTATTGCGCTGGGCAGAACTACTTATGGTTCCCCTACTACCTCGGATCAATCGTTATTAGACATACCATCAGTAAAGGTTGGCCCTGGCGATTCTGCACGGTCACACAGCTCTGACGAGTTTATTTATGTTGATGAGATTCGTGAAGGTATTGAATTGTATGTGAAGATGCTGGAGAGCATTTGTTAGTTTATAGATCATAGTTGATGGTTCATAGCATTCGGAGCTACTATGATCTATGAACCATCAACTATGATCTACTCGAAAAGCTCCTGCCCTTCTGTATAATAAGTCTTCCTCGTACCATCGTTAATCAAGATCTTTTCCCCTTTTGGTGTTTCCTTTTTCTTCGTGTGATACACCTGCAGAAAATCGCGAAACTCTCCGCTGATGATATCTGGCTTGGCTTTGGCGATCTCCTTTTCGGCGTGGGTTAAGATGTGGTTGATGGATTTGGCTAGTACTTTAACCTTATCTTCCGGTATTTTATTAGCCACCGAGAATGGCGAAATACCCGCATCATAAAAAATTTCATCTGCGTAGGCATTACCTATACCGCGGATAAATTTCTGATCCAGCAGCAGGTTCTTAATCACCGTACGTTTCTTTTGCAGCTGCGCAAATAACCACTTAGCATCCACCGATTCATCCAGGGCATCAGGCGCAGTTTTCTTTTCGGGGTCGAGCGTTGGTGTCGCGGCAGATTGAAAATCCGTTAGTGCCAGGCCTGTGCCGTCTGTAAAGTGCAGCTCAACTACTGTGTACTTGTTCTCATTCTTATTCTCAAACAAAAATAACTGACCATGTAGCATTAAATGCAGCGCAAGGGTATGCTTACCAAAATCAAAGTAAAGTTCTTTGCCTTCGCGGTAAACTTTCTTTAATTCTTTATTGTGCAAGGCATGCTGCAATTCATCGGCAGAAACATTGAGTTTCTTGCTGTTTACGGCAATCGTTTTCAGCGTTTTACCGCCTAGTTTTTTATCGAGGTTGCGGGCAAATACCTGCAGGTCGGGTAATTCTGGCATAATGCAATTTTAAGCAATAACAGCTGGAAACTGTTATTGCTTGGGCAATACTGCCGAAAATTTATTTTCGTAATCCTTCAGCTGATTTTCTAACCTGGCGTTCAAATCTGTTTGCTTGTATTGCCTGGTTAAACTGGCCATTGCATTAATTACCGATACGCCGGTTTGTATATCGTGTACGTTTACCGTGTCAGAATTATCCTTCAACAAACTGTAATTATAATCCAGCTGATCTTTAACATAAGCAGCCACGTGGTTAATGTATTTATTACCCAACTGCAGATCTTTTAAATGATACGCGCTATCTATCAGGTAATACTTGGTAGACTCGGTGTGCATGTCAGGCGAAATGTCCGGCATTACATCATCAAACCGGTGCAACGTTTTAAGTGCCATCTCGGGGTGACCTTCTTGCTGCAGATTTTGCGACAGGTTGATGAAATTGAGCATAATCATATAATAAAACAAACCTGCCGACTGCTCATCCAGATAGCGGGCATTTTTCATATTTCCCCATTTGTACTTGGTCATCATGTTGTTGTACATCACCATGGTGTTGGTTTTATCAATCTGGTTGGCAGTTACAGCCTCATTAGGTGCAAATGGAATCAGGTGATAAATAAAACCCTCTTTGTACATATAAGGCTTCATCCCCAGCATTTCCCCATCCGGCATACCCATGGTAAAGCAGATAGGGCGTTTCCAATCGTTATGGGCAACAATATCCATCATAGCGAGGTTGCCTTTGGTTAGATAATTGCCGGGATATTTCCACTCCATGGTATCGGCCAAACGGTTTTGCTGATCTGGCGTAATCACATGGTTACTAAGCACCTCGGCTTTGTTAACTTTTAGTTTGAAGTTTTTGGTAGGCAAATAATTTTCTGTACTACCATCCTGGTACTCCACCTTAGTTCGGGCATCGTCTGAAGTCACAAAATCAAACACTTCTTTTAACTCAACCGAATCCGGGATCTTAGCGTCATTAAACCGAACAATATCACGCACACCATCCCGGTATTTATCATAATTCATGGTAATTGGCGGCGGTGGCGACTGGTTCATCCAAATGGTTTGGTGCTGATGGATAGCCCAGTCGGATGGGAAAAGGCTTAGGTTGATCACCCGCACATCCGGGCGAATATTCTCAACCTCCTGATCGTACCAAACCGGGTAAGTATCATTATCACCATAAGTAAACAGAATGGCATTTTTAGGACACGACATCAGGTAGTTATAAGCCATATCATGCGCCGTGGTTTTGGTAGATCGATCATGATCTTTCCATTCCTGATGGGCCAGTAGCGCAGGCACAGCTAACAAACAAATGCCAATTGACAGGTACGAGGCCATTCGGGAGTTCATTTTCTTCATCAAGAAATCGGCAATAGCCAGCACGCCTAAGCCTATCCAAATGGCAAATGCATAAAAAGAGCCTACATACGAGTAATCGCGCTCGCGGGGCTGCAGGTTGTATTGATTTACGTAGAGCACAATGGCAATCCCCATAAAAAAGTACATCACCAGTATCACCATTGCATCTTCTTTACGGCGTTTAAAATGATAGATAGCGCCCAGCAAACCAATAATTAACGGCAGCGCGAAAAGTGGTGTATAGTTATTATCGTGCAGTAAAGATTGTGGCAGGTTACGATTATGATCAAACCAGCCGGTTGTCCAGTTACCATCGACTGCCTTAGTACTGTATTGGCCATCCTGGTTATTATACCTGCCAGAGAAATTCCACATAAAGTAGCGGAAATACATCTGGTACAGCTGCCAGCTAAACATCCAATTCAGGTTATCGGCAAAAGTTGGCGCTTGTCCATCTGCCAGGTGCAGCCAGTCTTTGTAGAAAGAAACATCTTTAGGATCATCACTAAAAATACGTGGGAAGATGGTATTATGGTCGTAAACCAATTTTTGCTTATGGCCGATCATGTCATACTGTTTATCGCCTTTGCGGTATTGCGCAGCACCATCCTTTTGGTCTATTGCTTTACCATCAAAGTACTGTCCGTACAACAACGGCGGGGCTAAATATTGCTCGCGATTTAAGTATTCGCCCAGCGTAAAAGCGTTATCGGGATGCGCATTATTTAAATCAGTATTGGCGTGCGCCCGGATCGGGATCATGGTAAATGAGCTGTATCCTAAATACAAAAACGCTAAACAAACCAGCATAAGGTTAAGCACAGGCTTATGCTTTTTAATACTGTATACAATTCCTACAGCAACACTGGCAATTAATGTAAACACAAATATTAGCGCACCTGTATTAAATGGCATACCCAGATTGTTTACCGCGAAAAGATCAAAGTACGCGGCAAGTTTTACGGTGTATTGGATAATACCGAACTGTACGATCGCCAGTAATAACACACCGCTAAAAAATGCAATCACAGTATTTTTTAAATTAACGTTTTTATGCCTGCGGAAATAGTAAACCAGCGTAAGCGCAGGTATAGTTAACAGGTTAAGCAGGTGAATACCGATAGATAAACCCATTACATACGCTATCAAAACGATGTAACGATCTGCACCGGGTTCGTCAGCATGGGCTTCCCATTTCAGGATGGCCCAGAAAACTACAGCAGTGCATAACATAGCCGGCGAAAACACAATGGTTTCTACTGCCGAAAACCAGAAGGTATCGGTATAAGTAAAGCCGAGTGCACCAACCAATCCGGCACCAATGATCATAATAGTTTGGGTAGTGGTTTGAGTTTCGCCACGTTTTACCACCAGCTTTTTAGCCAGCATGGTAATCGTCCAAAACAGAAACATAATGGCGGCACTACTAGCCAATGCCGATCCTACATTGGTAAAGTAGGCAACCTTACTACGATCACCCATAGACAATAGCGAGAAAGCCTTGCCCAGCATAGCAAACAAAGGATACCCAGGTTGGTGCGATACCTGCAAACGGTAAGCACAGGAAATAAATTCGCCGCAATCCCAAAAACTTACAGTTGGTTCTAATGTTAAAATGTAAGTAGTGGCAGCAACAAGGAAGCAAAGCCAGCCAAACAGGTTATTAATTTTTTGATAGCTCATGGGTGTAAGGATATTAGTTTCAATACTAATATCAGGGTTAATTTGCTGGTATGTATACGCATAGACTTCCGTTTAACATTCTTTAACAATATTTAACGTAAAGAGAGTCAGGAATCGGGACTAACATCACCAACAAGTGCAGTCGCTCGGCTCTTGCCGAGTGACGACTATTTTAAGGCCTCCGGCCTTTGCTAATTGATTAGTAGATGCCAGGAGGCATCTGTGATAGTCGTCACTCGGCAAGAGCCGAGCGACTGCATTTTTAATTAAAAAGGAAGATATAAAACTTAGCGTCTCGATTCCTGACTCTCTTATTTATCTTTGCCCCTATGGATGGAAAAACCCGAAGCGATATTTACCCCGGACTAGAGGTTGATGTTATATTGAAGAAAGACCAACGCACAGGTGCTCGTACCCGTGGTATTGTAGACAGATTGCTGACGAGTGCTCCCTACCACACCCGTGGCATCAAAGTCCGTTTAGAAGACGGACAGGTTGGCCGGGTTATTGAGATATTTGAAGAAGAATAATATCTGATATAAACAGTACTTTTAAAACCAATGGACAACAACTTAATACCCCGAAAAAGAACACTTATCCCGGATACCCACTACCGCGTATACATATCGCTGATACTTGCGGCCATTGTATGCTTTAGCGTGTTGCATACGGTTTCTGTCTCTACAGCTATCCTACTTACCTGGATGACCTTTGCCACCGCAGCTATTATTATGGACTGGATCATCATCCTAACAGCGCACCCGCGAGAGTTTAAGAAAATTGCGGTACTCGAAGACTCTAGCCGGACTATGATATTTATTGTAGTTATCGGCGCATCTATCGTGAGTTTATTTGCCATTATATTTCTGTTGAAGATGACCAAAGGTGCATCGCGCGAAGACATAAACGCGCATATATTTTTAGTAATAGCCTCGGTTATAACATCATGGATTTTGGTACATACCTTATTTACCTTGCGTTATGCCCATATGTATTATGATACCGATGATGACGACGGCAACGCTAAACCAATGGGCGGTCTCGAGTTTCCCAAAGAAGAGAACCCTGACTACCTCGACTTTGTATACTTTGGTTTTGTAATTGGGATGACTTTCCAGGTATCAGATGTTGAGATTTCTGATAGACAAATCCGCAGATTAGCATGGATTCATGGCATGATCTCTTTTGCTTTTAATACAGCCATTGTGGCGTTGAGTATTAATGTGATTTCGGGATTGGTGGGTGGATAACCCGAAGCCCCACGTAAGTCCTCCCCTTCAGGGGGAGGACTTTTCTGTAACAGTTTAAGAACACGCCCCTCCCCCCCTCAGAGGGGAAATATGATTTAATATAATGCAAAAACCAGATAGCCTCATATTTGACATGGACGGAACCCTTTGGGATGCCGTTGATACTTACGCCCAATCATGGAATAACGTTTTCCAGGAAATGGGGATTGATATTGTTGTGGAGCGCGACAACCTGGCCCGCATGGTGGGTTGGGAAGGCAAAAAAGTGATCAAAGAAATTATGCCCGACTTTGACGATGAAAAACGCCAGCAAATTTATACCACAGTAAATGCCGGTCGCCACAGTTTAATTGCAACAATGGGCGGCACTTTATACGATGGCGTACGCGAAGGTTTACATCAACTAGCAACCAAATACGATCTGTTTATTCTGAGCAATTGCGCCAAAGGCATTATCCGCTCATTTATTGATTGGGCTGGCATTGATGAGCATATTAAGGATGAGTTTGCCTACGGTGTAAACTACATGCCCAAAAACCATAACATTAAATTACTGGCAGAAAAACACGGCTTAAAAAGCCCGGTTTACATTGGCGATACACTGGGCGATGGCGAGCAGAGCCGCATTGCCGGGATTCCGTTTGTGTTTGTGAGTTATGGCTTCGGCGAAACGGATGATTACGATTTGAAGTTTGATAATTTCAAAGATTTGACGGATTATTTTATGGGGTTGTAGTAAGGAATTACTCGCGCGCGCTTATAACGCGTGCGCGCTGGTTGGGCATTTGTAATGCCCGCGTTTGAAGGGCGTTAGTAAACGCCCAACCGATTAGGCACGCGTTGCAAACGCGCGCCAGATATAACTTATTTCGTCAACTCGCTTATCGCCTGCCGTATTTTATCGAAACCAAAGTTCCCCAACATCTTATCCATATTGGCAACTATGTGCTCATTGCCCAAATTACCGATGCTGCCTTCGTGGGTATGGTTAACTTCTTTTGCTGGGTTAAAATCGCCTTTTTCTATCGCCATACCCACTTGTTTGTAAGCATCACGGAATGGTGTGCCGCTTAATACCAGGCGGTTTACCTCTTCAACACTAAACAGGTAAGTATATTTAGGATCGTTTAAAATATCGGTTTTTACGGTGATGTGTTGCAGCATAAATGTTGCCATTTGCAGGCATTGTTTAATCTCTGCAAAGGCTGGAAACAATAACTCTTTTAGCAATTGCATTTCGCGGTGATAGCCCGATGGCAGATTGGTGGTCATCATGGCAACATCGTTCGGCAAGGCTTGTAAACGATTGCAGCGGCCGCGCATAATTTCCCAAACATCGGGGTTCTTTTTGTGTGGCATAATGCTCGAGCCTGTTGTCAGGTTTTCCGGGTAGCTGATAAAGGCAAAATTTTGGCTCAGGTATAGCGCCTGATCCATCGCCATGCGGCCCAAAGTTGCAGCAATGGCAGATAATGCCTGCGCAATAATGCGTTCTGTTTTACCACGGCCCATTTGTGCGTAAACTACGTTATAGTTCAGGTCATCAAACCCCAATAATTGGGTAGTCATGGTACGGTTAAGCGGGAACGACGAGCCATAACCGGCAGCAGAGCCAAGCGGATTTTTATTGGTGATATTCCATGCTGCACGAACCAGCTCCAGGTCATCGGTGAGGCTTTCGGCATAAGCGCCAAACCACAGGCCGAATGATGATGGCATAGCCACCTGTAAGTGGGTATAGCCTGGTAATAATACGTCTTTATGTTTTTCGCTCAGTTCAATCAACTGGCGAAACAGGGTATTGGTTTCTTCAACCACCTGCTGTAATTCGCTTCGGAAGAATAGTTTCAAGTCAACCAAAACCTGATCGTTACGTGAGCGGCCGCTGTGGATCTTTTTGCCGGCTTCGCCAATGCGGCGGGTCAGCAACATTTCAATCTGCGAGTGTACATCTTCCACATCAGCTTCTATGGCAAAATCACCGGCCTCTATCTCCCGATAAATGGCTTTCAGTTCCTTTTGGATCACGTCCAGATCTTCACTGCTTAGCAAATCGATAGTCTCCAGCATTTTGGTATGCGCCAGCGATCCCAGCACGTCAAAAGCTGCCATTTGATTATCCAGTTCGCGGTCTTTACCCACTGTAAACTGATCTACCAATTGATTACTATCCGTTTCTTTTTGCCAAAGTTTGCTCATGCTGCAAAGATGAATAAAAAAATAATGCCCCCCAACCCCCTAAAGGGGGAGAAAGAGAGTCAAGAATCGTGACGGCTAAGAACACGCCTCCGCAGTCGCTCGGCTCATGCCGAGTGACGACTATCAATAGGCCTCTGGCCTTTACTACAACAGATTTAAATCATTTCATCGGCCGGAGGCCGCGGAATATACGTCACTCGGCATGAGCCGAGCGACTGCGCAGAATGAATACATTAAAACAAAGTTGGGCTTTCCTGTATAAAGTTCGGCCTTTTAATATCTAATCCCAGCGCTTTATTTATCTCCCTCACCGTATAATCAGCCAGCTCCGGCGAGTATCGTTCATCATGCTGGTGCATAAAGAACCAGAGCGATTGCAAGCCTTCATCAGCCCATTGCTTTATCCGGACAACCCAATCATCAATACGTTTATAATCTGTTGGATCAAGGCTGTTGCCTACAAAGCGGATAAAGGCATGCGGTGTAGGTAAATTCATATGCACGCAATCGCGGCGGCCAGATGCATCGGTTATTACCGCGCCCATGTTGAGATCATGCAGGAGTTTGAAGATATCATTTTCCTGACCTGCGGTATTAAACCACTCTTTATGGCGCACCTCTACAAAAACAGGCACATCGTGCGGCAAATGTTCTAAGTATGCTTTTAATTCGGGGTAACTTTTGGGGGTAAAGTTATCACTTAACTGCAAAAACAACGGACCTAATTTATCGCCGAAGGCTATAATGCCATTGTAAAATTGCGTGGTAATTTCCTCCGCATTTTTTAACCTGCGGATGTGGCTGATGCTCTGCGAAAACTTAGGACAAAATTTAAAATCGGGGTTAGCATTGGCTTTGTCAGCCCACTTGCCAATAGTATCAGGGCCGTACGTTTGGTAGAAGGTTGCATTCAATTCTATCGAGTCGAAATGCTTTACGTATTCATCCAGAAAGTTGGCGTCTTTGGTTTTTGGGGGATAGATTTGCCCTACCCATTCCTTTCGCCCCCACTTGGCGCAGCCCACATGTACTTTGAGTTTACCGGTACCTTTTGCAGCCTTTAATACACTGGTGGTTAAACCAGTGTCGGGTGGTAAAGTAAAGTCTATTTCTTTTATTAATGAGGGGTCAACCCGGCCAAATTCCATAACTAATATTTTTGTTGAAGATAGTTTTTTGCCGGTAATACTACATTGGTTTTTCCCGGTATAAAAGGGAACCGCGAGTTACTGTTTTTTGTTTTTTTTCGATTTTATTCATTTCTGTTGTCACGAGGCACTTTTTCTGGTGTCTCTTTATTCGAATCAACAAAACAACATCTAAGCTTCAAACTATATGAGAAACATTTTACTCGTACTGATATTGCTATGCCTGGTCACGACCGTGCACGCACAAACTACCGCCGCCAAAGGCCCCGGTATCATTAAGGGAATCGTTATCGATTCGGCCAAAAATGCACCACTCGGGTATGCAACCGTTTCGATAGTTGATGCCGTAACCAAGCAACCAGTTAAGAGTAATTTATCAAAAGATAACGGATCGTTCGAACTCAACGGACTACCCTTACGGCCCTACCTGCTTAATGTAATCTCTGTAGGCTATACCACTAAAAGCATCGTGGTTAATAATCTTAAAGCAGAGCAAACCAGTGTGGATTTAAGCAAGATCATCCTATCACCATCAAGCGCACAACTCAACGAGGTGAAGGTAACGGCGTCCAAGGCATTGGTTAAACAAGAGATCGACCGCACCAGCTATGATGTACAAGCTGATCCTGACAGCAAGGCGCAAACTGCCATGGACATGCTGAAAAAAGTCCCACTGATTTCTGTTGATGGCGACGATAATATCCAACTACAAGGCAGCGGCAGCTATAAGATTTTCATCAACGGCAAACCCTCACAAATGCTGGCCAACAACCCGAAAGATATATTAAAGTCGATGCCGGCCGCCAACATCTTAAAAATTGAAGTAATAACCACGCCACCTGCAAAGTACGATGCAGAAGGTTTGGCAGGCATCATCAATATCATCACCAGTAAAACAGCTGATGATGGCTACAACGGCAGCGTTACAGCCCGTTATAATTCCCCCTGGGGTCCCAGTCTTAATCTTACAGGCACCGTGAAACAGGGTAAGTTTGGAGTTTCGGGTTATGTGGGCGGCGGTTATAGGCCCTGGGTTGCTACCAACTCTCAAAACGAGAGGCAGACTTATGCACCGGTTTCTGATTTTTTGCAAACCGGAATCCGTAAAAACAATGGTAAATATGTTTATAGTTCGGTTGAGTTGAGTTATGAAATTGATACACTGAACCTTTTAACAGCTTCTGTAGAATACGATAAAGGCCGCTTCGACCAATATCAGGATCAACCTACTCAATTCACAAGTGAAGATCCGGGTACATTACCACAATCTTACCGCTTGCTTAATAATGGTGGCTATGGTTGGGACGAAACCGACTTAGGTTTAAACTATCAGCATGGTTTTAAACGCAACAAGCAGCAATTGCTTACCGCATCATATCAGTATACTTTTTACTCAAATGATAACAACAGCGATATCAGTTCAATCGACCGGGTAAATTATAACAACCCAGATAATAACCAGCAAAACAACGCTGGTACCAGGCAACATACCTTACAGCTCGATTACGTACATCCACTAAAAAAATTAACCATTGAAGCAGGTGCAAAAGCCATCTTCAGAAATAACTTCAGTAACTCTGCTGTCGAAAATCTGACCAGCGTTAACGGCCAGGATGTTTTTGTACAAGACCCAACCCTGAGCAATGATTTTAACTATCATCAAAACGTTTACAGTCTGTACAATTCGTACACCTACAAAGCCGGAGCCTGGACCTTTAAAGGCGGCGCACGGATGGAACATACCCATGTTGATGCCAACTTTATTACCGATGGCAGTGCATTAAATATGGATTACACCAATGTAATACCATCCCTATCTATTATGCGCAGTTTCAGCAAAAACCAGAGCTTAACTTTTGGTTTTACTAACAGATTAGAGCGCCCGGGCATCTGGCAATTAAATCCTTTTGTTGATCGGTCAAACCCGCAGATCATCAGTACAGGTAATCCAAATCTACAGCCGGTATTAAGCCATTTAACAGAGCTTACTTACAGCCGCTCGGGTGTGGGCAGCATTAGTGCAAAACTAAGCTACATGTATACCAATAACAGTATCCTAAGCGTAACCAAGTTAATATCTGATAGCCTTAGTGAAACTACTTACGAAAATGTGGGTAAATTTAAAACAGCCCGCTTTAACCTGAACGGCAGCTACCCGATCACCAAACAATTGAACGCTAATTTAAATACCGCCCTGTTTTATGTATGGATAAAAGGAACCTATAACGGCGAGTTTTACAGCAACAAAGGCCCGCGCACTAATACCAACGTAAACGCCACTTACAAACCAGGCGATGACTGGACCATTGGCGCCAACTACGGCTATAACAGCCACCTAATTTGGCTGCAAGGCGGTTCTAACCATTATATGTACTCATCATTGACCCTAAGTAAGGTTGTGCTCAACAAAAAACTGACGATTACCGGGGTTGTTAACAACCCAACTCAAAAGCTGTATGCTTATAAACAATTTACCTCAACGCCAGATTTCTATCAGTCTAATACCCAATACCAAATTTACCGCACGTTTAGTTTCAGTCTCAATTATAAATTTGGCAAGCTAAGTGGTGATATTAAAAAGAATCAACGGAGTATTAATAATGATGATGTGAGTAAGAACAACTAGTATTACCTATAAACAAGAAGAGCCACTTAGCGTGGCTCTTCTTGTTTTATTTTCGTTCGAACTGATACAGTGTAACGCTCTTAAACGTTTTCCCAGGTTCTAACAAAGTAGATGGGAAAGCCGGTTGGTTAGGCGAATCAGGATAATGCTGTGTTTCTAAACAAAATGCCGTACGGAAATCATCCGGATGGTTGCCCTTCATTTTGTAAGCGCCTTTCATAAAGTTACCGGTATAAAATTGCACACCTGGCTGGGTGGTAAATACTTTCATAATTAAACCGCTTTGATCGCCAATTACAGTAACAGCCGGTACTTGTGTATTGTGCGTATTAAGTACATAATTATGATCATAGCCATTGGCAAATTTAATTTGCTCATTATCGGCATCAATACGGTCACCAATAGGCAAGGGCGCTCTAAAATCAAACGGAGTGCCTTTTACGCTTGCCACTTTGCCCAACGGTATCAAGTTTTTATTAACCGGGGTATAACCATCAGCATTGATCTGCATAATGTGTTTTAGTATCGTGCCGCTTCCCGGTCCGTTAAGGTTAAAGTAGGCGTGGTTAGTCAAATTTATAACAGTAGGCTTATCGGTAGTTGCTTCGTAATTAATTTCGAGGCTGTTATAACGGGTAACCGCGTAAGTAACCTTCACAGTTAAATTACCGGGGAAGCCTTCTTCCATATCTGCTGAGTGATAAGTAAGTTCCAGCGTGTGCTCATTAGGTTGCACGGCATCCCAAACTTTAGAGTCGAACCCAACTTTACCGCCATGCAGTGTATTAGGCGCGTTGTTAATAAACATACTATACTCTTTGCCGTCGATTTTAAATTTACCGTTGGCAATACGGTTCCCATAACGTCCAATCAGCGCCCCATAGTAATTGCTTGATGATTCCTGGTAGCCTTTAAGGTTATCAAAACCAGCAATAACATCTACCATTTTACCACTCGCACTTTTAACCAACAGGCTTACCACGCGGCCGCCATAATTGGTAATGGCCGCCTCCATGCCATTTTTACCTTTCAAATAAAAGAGTTTAACCTGTTTACCATCTACGGTTTGTGTGAAACCAGAAGCAGGCGGTAGCATTTTGTTTGTAGCAAGAGTGTCTGTCATTGTGGAATTATTTTTTGCGGTATTGTTATTACATGATGCTAAAATACCAGCCGAAACGGCGAGCATTAACAAACATCCTTTTTTTAGGCTTAATAATTGCATGTTGGTATGATGTTTAAGATGATGAAACTATAAGTTTTGATTTTAGTTTCCAAGTTTTACATATTATTAAGAACTCTTGCTAAAATAATGAGATCAGAGTATCAGTTTTGCAATAAAATCAAATGCTTAATAAAAACTTCATACTGAATGCGTTATTTTGCGTTTAATTAAAGATGGCTCCTAAAAAACTAAAAAAACGCAGGTTTGCGCTGCTGCTTATTGTAGTCACCATGTTTTTTGCCGCTTATGCACATCATAGGTTTGGCAATAAACCGGAAACTACCGGCCGCCTGCAAGACAAGCGATTAGATGAGATATCTGGCATTGCTGCTTCGGCAATTAACCCGGATATTTTCTATATACACAATGATAGCGGTGATACCAGTCGCTTTTTTGCAATTGATCAGCAAGGGAAACTAAAGGCTACTTATTACTTTCATGGTACTTCAGCTAGCAGATTTGGCGTTACCGATTGCGAAGATATTGCCGTTGGCCCCGGCCCTGTTAAAAACAAGAGCTATGTTTACCTGGGCGATATTGGCGATAACGGAGGCAATCACACCAACATCTCCATTTATCGTTTTAACGAACCCAAGTTAAACGACAAAGACAGCGTTGCAAATATCAAAAGTGCCGTATTATACCTCAAATATCCCGATGGCCCCCGTGATGCCGAAACCATGATGGTTGATCCGCTGGAGAAACTTATTTACATCGTATCAAAACGGCAAGATTCTGTTGCCGTGTATACCACACCTCTTAATTTCACTAATGGTGATACTGTAACGCTTACCAAACAATGCAAGCTTCATTTTAAAGGATTGCCGTTGCTGAAATGGATAACAGCCGGAGATATATCGGCAGATGGCAACCAAATACTATTGAAAAGCTACGTAAAAGTATACTACTGGAAACGTGAGCCAGGTGAGCCGGTTTGGAAAGCCATGCAACGCCAGCCCGAAGAGCTTCCGTACGAACAGGAGCATCAGGGTGAAGCCATTGGTTTTACCCGCGATGGTAAATCATATCTTACCACAAGCGAGGGTATATATGCACCTATTTACAAGTACTTTATACCTGGCAATTAATTAATCGGCTTTTTCGGTGATTTCTTCCCAGTAAATAGTTTCCATAAATACGCCGTTATCAGAGGCTACTTTATCCCGTATTTTCTCCAATTCTTGCTTAAGTTTATCCGGCTCGCTTACACCTGTAACTGAGTAGTGATAAATTGTATTACCTGTTTTACTGTTAATATATTTAAAGTGCCTGATGTTGGTTGCCATTTCCTTAGATATTTATATCTATAATGCGTAACAAAGGCATTTTGTTGATATCTTATTCTTAAATTTATTTTGATTTTACTTTTCAACTATACATTAGCACCCATAAACGCTTATAACACATGATGTACAAAAAATCTTTAACCACATTAGTACTTGTATGCGGCTGCGTAATGGCTTCATTAGCTGTAATTGCAGATTTGAACGGCAAATGGATGGGCCAGGTAAGTATGCAAGGCAACGACATTCCGCTAACCTATACTTTTAAGGTAGATGGCGATAAATTAACCGGTTTAGCAGAATCATCATATGGCCCATCAGCTATCGAAAACGGCAAAGTTAAAGGTGATTCGATTACGTTTACTACCAATGTAAGCGGTTACGAAATCCCGCAAGCAGGTAAGTTTTATAAAGATTCTGTTTCTTTAGATATTGAGGTGCAAGGATCTAAGTTGCATACGGTGTTGACCAGAGCTAAATAGTTTTAAGAGAGTCAAATCCTTTCTAACCATGTCATTGCGAGCATGAAGCAACCTCGTAGCTTACAGAGGAACTCTGCTGGCTACGAGATTGCCGCGCCATCGCTCGCGATGACATAAGGGAGTAATGCATGCTGTAACCCTCTCATCATTTTTACCCTCCCTTTACAACACTCCCTTATCAACTGCGTATCTTTGAGTAAACAAAAATACTGTTATGAAGGTTGAAATATGGTCTGATGTGATGTGCCCGTTTTGCTATATCGGCAAACGCAGATTTGAACACGCACTTGCACAGTTTGAAAACCGCGATGATATTGAGATTGAATGGAAAAGTTTCCAGCTTAACCCGCTGATGAAAACTAATCCTAATATCAGCATCCATGATTACCTGGCCGAAGCCAAAGGCTGGCAGCCAGAGTATGCCCGCGAGATGAATAATCAGGTTAGCGCAATGGCTGCCGAAGTGGGTTTAACCTATCATATGGATCAGGCAGTAGTAGCCAACAGTTTTGATGCACACCGCTTTTCGCACTACGCTAAATTAAACGGAAAGGGTGTTGAAGCCGAAGAAGAACTGTTTCGCGCTTATTTTACCGACGGTAAAAATATTGCTGATGCAGATACCCTTGCCGAACTAGGTAACAATTTGGGCTTAAACCCCGAGAACGTTAAAGAGATTTTAGCTAGCAATGCTTACTCAGACGAAGTACACTACGACTTGCGCGAAGCGCAGGAAATAGGTATCAACGGCGTTCCATTTTTTGTATTGGACAGAAAATATGCTATATCTGGTGCACAACCCGAAGCCGTATTTTTAGATGCTTTACAAAAAGCTTACAGCGACCAGCAAATCGAAATTATAGCCAACGATACAGATAACAGCTGTGATGTCGATGGTAATAATTGCTAAGAATTTCTTATATATAAAAAAAGCCATTAACCGATGAGGTTAGTGGCTTTTCTATTATACAATCGTTTATATTAAAACTCAAATTCGTTTGATGGCATGCCGATTGGCGCGCCAGGCGGCATATCCAATGGTTCGGCAGGCTGGAATTTCTCCGGATTCTTTTGGAACTCATTGATCTGCGAAAGCGCAAAATAAATAGCCGCCTTTTGTTTTGGTGATGCACTTACCAATTGGCTACCCATCCATGCAGATAGCTCGCTGATTTTTAGCAATGCTTCTCCCCTCACGTTTTCGCCGGCACGGGTATTGGCGGCCATTTGCAGCAAATATTTAACGGTCAGGTTATTCACCAATACGTGCAGTTCACCTTTGTAGCCGGGTTCAATAGGTGCTTTCCAGGTTTGATTAAGCAGTTTATCAACCATTGGCATAAAGCCGGGTTGTTTACTGTCGCGGGCCTGATACTCAATTAAGCGTGCAGCGCGCTCCGGATCTAAAAGGTAACCAAGCGTTGTGCTTGCAGCACTTTCCGCAGCACCAAGCGGATCAAACGTTACACCGGTATGGCCGCCAAATGTCTCTACAGATGATGGATAACCCACCGGGCGAGGTGGGATCTTAGCGATCAAACCTTCGGGCAAAGCCAAAGCATCAGGCGTAATGGTTGTTAACAAGCCATCGATAGAACGCCATTGCTCGGCAGGATCAATCATTTTAGTGATAGTCTCACCATCGTTTTTAAGCGCGTGGGTAAAATATAAACCACCAATTGAGTTTGATACGGCTTCGATCTGGTAACGGTGTAATAGATACATCGGCACCAAAACTTCTTCTAAAGTTGCCATCGGTGCATCCTGACGAATCGCTTTCTCAGAGAAATTATCTAAGATGTGCCTGCGGATAGTCATTAGTTTGGTCAACTGGTCAACCGCGTTAGCGCCATCATCCCACTGGTGCGAAAGTGGGTGTACACCACCACCAATATCCGGAATAAAGATATGACCCTGCGCCAATGTTTCTTTCATGATCTTGTCCAAAGCTTGATCTTCATTGGTTCCTTTCGGGAAGTCTGAGTAGCCCCACATAATGGCGCGTTTATCCCAGCTACCAATGCCTTTAGCGTATGCGTCTGATACATCGATGCTGCCATCTGCCTTCATGCTAAAGCGCGGGAACGGATAATCCATTACCGAAGCTCGATCATGCGTGCTGCTGGTATAGTTGTGGTACAAGCCAAGCGTGTGGCCAATCTCATGTGCAGATAACTGGCGGATACGCGCCAAAGCCATTTGCTCCATCTCTTTCGGGATTGGTTTACCATCAATATAAGGCTGCAATAAACCTTCAGCCAACATATAATCCTGGCGATGACGGTCTGAACCCAGCGTTACTTCGCCTTTCAAAATCTCACCAGTACGTGGGTCGATGTATGACATACCGTACGAGAATGCCCTTTGCGGACTGCCTGAGCGGTTAACCCAATTTACCACATTATAACGCATATCCATAGGATCTGCACCTTCCGGTAATTCCTTTACGATGAAAGCATTTTTGTAGCCGGCTGCTTCGAAAGCCTGGTTCCACCATGATCCACCTTCGATCAAGGCTTTTTTGATCAGCTCTGGCGCACCACGATCTATATAGTAAATAATTGGTTCAACCGGCTCGCTGATGGCAGCGTTAGGGTTTTTCTTCTCTAAGCGATGGCGGGCAGTAAAACGTTTCAATAATGGCTCATTCATTGGGGCCGAGAAATCGTAATAACTAAAGTCGTTAAAACCCGACCGTGGGTCGAACTTGCGTGGTTTAAAGCCATCATCTGGCAATTGCACAAATGCCTGGTGCATGCGTACCGTTACAGCACTTGGATCTGCAGCAACGCCGCCACCACCCCGGCCAAAGCCACGTGCACCGCTACTGCCACCTGTAAAGGTAACCAAGGCTTCGAACTCACTATTTTTAGGGAAGTTTTTTGTATTTTCCAGATTAACTGCCGAACGCGTTTCATCTAAACGGTAACCGCCACCAGCCGGTGCAGCACCCCGGCCCGTAGCTGCAATTGCGCTACCCAAATTACCACGACCGGTACCCAGGTTATCACCAATCTTCTGGCTATCCCTAACCAGGAAAGGTGTAATATCTACCAATACTTTATCCCCCTCAACCGCTACAGGTGTAAAGCCCCATAATATTGATTTGGCGAAGGCATTTTCTACCGCTTTTTTCTCGTCAGCATTTCCGTTTACAGAGCGGTAATTGGTTACCGGCTGCACTAAAAACACCTTGGGACCAACCTTGGTAAAATGCGTAATTACCGATGACGATTGTCCGCGCTCCGGCCCGCCGTTACCAACGCCATCAACCAAGGCGCTGAAGTAAAGAAAGTCTTTATCAAAATTATCGATCTCGAGGTAAACCTTGCCGCTTTTATCGTCATAATAGAAATTGAAAAAGCCTTCATACTTTTTCAGGTTCTGGGTAACAGATGCAATGCTTGCCACAGGTCGGGCTTCGCTGCCTCTGCCCCCGCCGTCAGCAGGTTGCCTGTTCTGCGCGAACGACACCCCACTTAATGCAAGCATGGCCGCAGTTAAGGGTAAATAATACTTCATAGTTTATTAATTTGAGTAATTAGTGTTAGTTTCCTTCGCAATAAAGCATTCGCAAACACCAGTTGATGTTAAATTGAAATACTTTTTAAGAAAAGTAATGCTTTTTACCGAAAAACAGATTAGATACACTTGATTTAACAAAAAAGTTACTAGTTAAAGGACGTAAATCCGGCTACTCTCAATATAAAACCCGTTATCACTACAGGGGATTACCTATTTTGTCATTCTGAACGTCGGTGAATAACCGACTGTAGAGAACTCATTAATACCGAAAGAAACAAATACCTCATTAAATCATCTACGCTAAACTTTTCTACAGCAGAAGATTTCTCCTATCGTCGAAATGACAAAATGGGCTAAGACAAATCTGCCTAAATCTCCTTACCTTTTACCTATGAAAAATGGAATCTGCATTAAATATTTCATCGCTCTGCTCATTTGCTTATCCGGATGCACGGCCGCCCACAATGATATCCAGTTGGAAAAAACCTTCGAAACCTCGCAATACTTAAAATGCGACAAAGTATTTGCAACAAGTAGAGATTCCATCGTTCAACTTAACGAAATTCTGATCCAGACAGGAATAGTTGATACCCTCGAAGACAGAACGATCAAAGCCTCTATCATTCATATTAAAGGCAAAGAATTAATATTGGACTTAGTTAAAGAAAGCCAATCCGGCGACAAGCACGACGAATTATACAGCGGCAAGGGTTACAAACTTACATTAAATTACAACCCGGTCCCCACAGGCTACGAGGGCGAATGCCGGATCTGGCATGGGAAGTTATACTCTAAAATTAAAGTTGAAGGGATTAAAAATAACTTATAAATTGTGCCATGAGCACAGAATCAAAAAAGCATATCATAGTTGTTAAAAAACTAAAACTGAATATAACCGAAGCTGATCACCTGGTTTCTGATCCTTTCAATTTCGATGATCTCAAAGAATCTGTTAAACCCTATGTTTTTGATGAAAAGAACGTAAAGGTTGAAGTTAACGGCGATGAGATCACTTTTATCATCCTTTGCTCTGAAGAAGTAAAAAGATCGACTATTGGATTTAGCCAGGGGAGTTGATAAGCACCAGCCGTCATGTTGAACTTGTTTCAACATGCCACTTGCTAAGTATAAGAGACACAAAATGTAATTGCTTTACGCAGATCTGTCCTGTGAGATCTTGAAACAAGTTCAGGATTACAGGCGGATGAATACTTCTAACCCATTTTCCACACCATCCCTAAAAATTTAAAGTGTAAATTTGCCTTTGGATGCAATGGTATTCACTTATACTGATAAAGATGGATTGGATTTCAATAAACGATAAATTACCCGCAGAACACGAACCTGTTTTGGTACTAATGACCACCGAAGAAGACGACCATATAAAATTCAACAACATGCAGGTAGCCTATCACAGCGGTAACCAGTGGATAGGTAAAGATACCGGCCTCCGCGAAGTAAGCCATTGGTTGCCTCTGCCACCTGCACCTAAAGCACCTGTTGATAAACACTTTGAGGCTGTAAAATTTGCGTCTGACAGTGTGATGAGCAATTATGTACCGATAGACGCAAATGCGCAATCGTTCTCGTTTGATATTACAGTAGAAGGCAAAGTACATACCGCCCACTACGAGCGGGACGCAGATGGTTATTGGGATTTTACGAAATACACGCAATAAAAGCATCTACATTATCTACGTGCATCAAAATAGTACTATACTCTTTTGATGCACCATATAGCTTATCAACCTTTACAGGTTGCTTAAAAGTAATGAGCAAATTGCCGCTGGTTTTAAGCACGCCACCTTTTAGGTAAGGTTCGTCAGAGGTATAATCATTAGTTATTTTTTGCAGCGATGCAATATTATCTACACTGGTAATTGTCCGCCAGCGCAGGCCGGTGCGGAGTATAACCGTTTCGCCATCAATTAAGATTCTGCGCTTTAACATGGCAGATAAATCTGCTACAAAAATGATAGTACCGTATAGAGATATGGCAGTGAGAATCAGCGCGGCTGTATGGCTCCATTTTAAGAGTAAAAAATGTACGGCTACAATTTCGATCAACACTACTGCAAACAACACGCTCCAAACGGCTACGTAACCGCAATCTTTATGGGTGCTGAATGACTCGTATTGGTCGTCCGTCTTCTCCTTTTTCCAGAACAATAAACCATATCTTAATACAGCAACCTCTGCCGCCAGCATTTTTACAGCAGGTGAACTACCCAGTACATCGGCCATACTTAATCGTAGGTTATAAATGGGATCTGCAAAACGAGCTTGGTGGATTTGATAAGCCGCTTTCAGCTTTTTAAATTGGGCAATAGCATAACCAATCACAAACAGCTCGGCAAGTACAGATAACTTACGAATCTGCAAAATATAGCCACGTTGTTGTTGCGGCAATACCAGATAAGCCAATCCACAACAAACACTAAAAACCAGCAACAAACTTTTGGCCGACACTTTTAGCGGCCGCACAATAACAAAGTAAAACAGTAGCGGGAAAGTTAACACAAAATCGGCCAGTAAACCATTAGCCACCTTATCCCTCACCGCTACGGGAGCTGCATGTAAAATGATAAGCCCACCGAAAAATATGGCCAGGGCGATGAACACAATTGATACGATATTGCGGTTTAACCGTGGGTAAATAGCCGTCATGCTTTAAGATTTGGCTAAATATAAGTATATTCAAACAGGCGTTCACAAATCACTATCAAAATGCTTTTCATTAGCCAGCATCCCATAGTATTGTTAGTGTTTTTCACGGTGCCTGCTGTCGGTTATTTTCTATTTCTTAAACTTCCCAGAAAGGTCATAACATTGGCTTTGTATATAGCAATTGTATTGCTGCTCCCTATCATTTTTGGATATTTTTACATTGTAAATTTTACAGGCAGCGTGTTGCTTTATATCGCATTAAGCTGCGGATATGCTTTATATGCTGCAGAAAAAGGGTATTGGCTAAATAAATCGCTAGTGCAAACTGCAATATTATTTTTCATTTTGGGGACTATCTCCTTTTTTGCCATGATGATGGGCGACATCACCGTTAAAGGCGAATGGGATTTTAAAGGCTATAAAATGCAGTACGTGCGGCAGCGAGGTTTCTCCGGCGCACCGGTATTTACTTACGAACTAAGCAAATACGCCAAAATACCAATTTTCATCAAGCATGTGGATACCCAGGTTTCCATTGCCGATGTAAACAAATGCGAAGTGATATTTGAAAAAGAGCACTTCGTTTTTGACAAATGCCAATCTGATCAGGAGGCCGGCAAACCCTCCATCACCGTTGATACCGTTAAGAAAAAGATTACAATAACTTCCGCACAATAAGGAAAGCACCCGTAGCCGCCAAACTTGCTATGCCCGCGAGCTTTGCCTTGCTTTTGGTCACCTTTTTAGAGGCATATCCGCCTGCAATTTTATAGCCAGAGCTGTTACCATTAGGTTCAAAAATTGTTCCGTTGGTTGCAGGTTCAGGCTCTGCGTTTTTAAAGTAGTGCTGCATAAATTTAAGCAGCGTAAAACGGGTAAGCCTGGGCGATATAATCTGCCCTAATTTGGCCATAAAGGCCGAGCTACCTATCATCACACTATCGCGCGGATTTTGCACTAAGCCTACAATTTCGGCAGCCACTTTGGTTGTTGGTATTACCGGCGGTATAGGTTTTAACTTTTTACCGGTATAATTTGCCGCGTGTACCGGCCCCGGCGTATCCACAAACCCAGCATAAACATCACAAATATGAATATCGGGGAAGTCAATCATTTCGGTACGCAGGGCTTCTGCATAACCGCGTACACCAAACTTGCTGGCAGTATAAGCAACCGAGTAAGGCATCGCCACATAACCACCTGCCGAATTCATATTAATGAGCGTACCATACCGTTGTTTTTTAAAGTATGGCATGGCCGCGTAAGCACCATAAATATAGCCCATCAGGTTGGTTTGTATTACCTGGCTATGTGCCTCGAGCGGCACAGCGCTAAACTCGCCCAGCAAACCTATCCCCGCAATATTGATCCATACGTCAATACATTTACCAAAAGTGCAGGCATCCTTTGCCAATTGCTTTACAGCGTCGGCGTCGGTTACGTCTGTTACTACCGCAATGGCTTTGGCACCAAGGCGATCGCATACGTCAACTACCTCGTCAAGCGCGTCTTTTTGTCGCGCAGCTAAAACTAATTTACAGCCGTATTGGGCCAGCTCAATAGCAGTTGCCCTACCTATACCGCTGGAAGCGCCTGTTATAACTATATTTTGCTTGTTTAACGGTAAACGGACATCAATGCGGCTTTTCAATAAACTCATGCGGATCTTATTTTACAGCGTAAGTTATAAGAACCGCATTAGGTATAGAAAGGTTTATGAAATTTTATTTTAATCGTCCCTTAAAAATTCCAACTACCAAATTTGCCTTGCTGGTAATCTTTGTAGGCTTGGATAATTTCTTCTTCGGTATTCATTACAAATGGGCCTTGCGAAACCACCGGTTCGTTATATGGCTTGGCATGCCCAAATAATAAGATGCTTTCTGTTGATGCAGAGACTGTTATTTCTCCTCCTGACTGATCGAAGGTTGCCAGATTTAATGCTTTCACCGTTGTACCATCAACATTCAACTCGCCGCGAATTACATAAAAGAAAACGTTATGCCCTTTAGGTATATTGAGCGTAAGCTTGCCGCCTGATTTAAATTTGATGGTATTGATCTGGATGCCCAGGTCTGATTCGAACGCTGGTTTATTACCATCCCATTCGCCGAAAATTACGTCAACCTCAACCTTGCCTTCATCAAGCGTAATGGCAGGTATTTCATCTTTCTGCTTACCAAAATAAAACGGATCAGACATTTTTAAATGTGCTGGCAGATTAACCCAAAGCTGTAGAATTTCCATCGGCCCACCATTCGCTTTAAATTCTGCCGATGAAACCTCTGAATGGATCACTCCCCTTCCGGCACGCATCCACTGTACGCCACCTGCCGTCATTACGCTTTCGTGGCCGCTGCTATCTTTGTGCGATATATCACCGTCGATAATAAAAGTTACCGTCTCCATGCCACGATGCGGATGCGGGCCAAAAGGCAAGCCCCTGTTATGCGGCTTATAAACCTGCGGACCGTGGTGATTTAAAAATAAAAATGGATCAACATAGTCAATGTGCTGCGTAGGCAGTGCCCGGAAAGTAATCAGATCGCCAATTGGGGCCGAAACAGCTGGATGAATATTTATAATTTGTGGCATAGTACAGATTTATTAAATTACAGTCGATGCGATGAATGACTGATTTTTAAAGTGTTTAATTCACAATTAAAATTTAGTGTATTTTTGCACCGACCGCACAAAAGTATCAATAGTTATATGACAACAGAACAGCTCGAGGTAAAATCTGCGACCCTGCGCCCCGCAGTATTAAGGGCGGCTGTAGGTGCCATGTTTTTTATGGCCGGTTTATGCTTCGCCAGCTGGGCATCGCGTATTGCTACCATTCAGCAAAAACTATCATTATCTGATGCTGCGCTTGGCGGTGTGCTATTCGCTTTACCTGTGGGGTTGATGCTTTCGCTCCCATTTTCGGGCTGGGCGGTTAATAAAATCGGCAGCAGGCTATTACTTGTAATTGCCATTGTAAGCTACAGCGTGCTATTGATCAGCCTCGGCTATGTAGATCATGTTTATCAACTCATTATTTGCCTTGTAGCATTCGGCTTTGCCAGCAACGCTACCAATATTGCCGTTAACACACAGGCTGTAGCTACCGAGAAATTATATACCAAGCCCATCATGGCTTCGTTCCACGGGCTTTGGAGTTTGGCTGGTTTTACCGGTGCGGGTATTGGCACCTTTATGATCGGCAAAAATATATTGCCGATGTACCACTTCACCCTCATTTGTATTATGACGGTTATTGTGGTAGCCATTTGTTGGCAATACCTGCATAATGACCGCGATGCCCACACCAGCGCAGGCCCTGCATTTGTAATGCCCGACAA
>Ga0116227_10000793_pt1 | contig 65476 bp, 49 predicted proteins | sample S1TSphgellanicum_FD_89693 | JGI IMG/M metagenome (GOLD analysis project Ga0116227, IMG submission 89693) | Host-associated microbial communities from peat moss isolated from Minnesota, USA - S1T2_Fb - Sphagnum magellanicum MG | ecosystem: Host-associated > Plants > Peat moss > Unclassified...
ATTGACCCAACTACAACTGAGTAATAGTCGATTATGACCGTTGCTCGGTAGTCTAGTCGATTATGACCGTTGCTCTGTAGTCTAGTCTATTATGACTGTTGCTCGGTAGTCTAATCGACTATCTATGTTGCTCAGTAGTCTAGTCGACTATCTACGTTGCTCAGTAGTCTAGTCGACTATCTACGTAGATAGTTGGAGACTATAGTCAGTACATTGACTAAAAGCTGCATCGACTACTGGTCCCTGCACCCAACATCAGTGTGCTTACCATGAATAATAAATATGTTATGAAATCCCCATGTTAAAATAATACCAAAACATAAAACAATGTAACAAAAATAAAAAATCAAAGTACAACTTACTGTAATGCTTGGAGTTCTTACGAAGCGTCATCCACAATGAAACATGATGGTTTCCAATGTGGCATATGTGAGAGAAGCTTTTCCTATAGGGCATTCAACCATTCCACCAAATCTTCACATGTTTGCCGACTTGTGATAACTTAACCAACTAACAACCTTGTGTGATGAAAATCAAATGTCATCAATGTGAATAGATGGTACTTCACATTATTGGTGCCAAATGTGGCATCCATAGAAATAAGCTTGCTATGACCAAATTGGAACATGGTTTGAAGTTACGTAGGTGTTTGAATCCCTATGGTGAAAGGGACTTGAATCCCTTTCACCTCACTTGTAGTTTGGAAATAAAAGACATTATTAGGATGAACACAAACCCATGATTACATGGAAAATGTTGAGTTTTTGTGCAAGTGTCAAGTGCCCCTCTTATGCTTCCAATCCAAGTAGGCAATATTTTGGAATCATAGAAATCATCCCATTTCATCCATTCATTCACATTCGTGCCCATCAAATTTCCTTGTATTTGTCATAAATTTGTTTCATGGTGTACCCTAACTCTAATTAGGTCCATATGAACTCCAATTTGTGAGATGCAGGTGGAGCATACACTGACATCCATGATGTGGACCTTGGGTCACATGTATTGTGAACATGATCTCCATTGGTTCGAGTGTGAGTCTAATGGTAAAAATCAATTTCCATCACATTTGGTTGTGCATAAAAACTCTTGATGGAAAAATGGGCCAAACAACCATGGTTGATTGACCCAATGGTGGTCCTTCGGCCCATAATCACATTCATACTTACAATACATAATTTCCACTCAATCAAATCAAAACACACAAGAGTGACTAACCTTAGAACTTGCAAAAATGACCAATGGAAAGGGTTTTTAGGTTTTGAAACCATACTAAGTATGTCCAAGGTGATTTTTTATCATTCATTTTTTTACATATTCTTGAGGGGACAAATTCTTGGAGATGTTCCATTCAACTAGAGTTTGCATATCCCTTTATTCACCTCGCAAAAACTCAAAGACACAGGCATGGAGGATGTATGCGATTTCAATTGCCACCTTGTTTTGGCCTTCATGCCTAAACCCATATTTGCACACCAAGTCCACATTTGAGAAATGTGATTTTGTCAGGTTTCGGATCTTAATGGATTGGGACAATGGAGTTTGCCCCATGCTTTGAATTGTTGAAGAAATAACCTTGTAGTAGGAGTCCCCAACTTGTGAAAACCCATGGAACACCTTCACAAGTTTACGAATTGTAATAACCTTAATCAACAAAACCATTAAACCCTTAAACCTTACTAGTGAACCTTACCACAACCCATGAACAACAATAATTTACAAATGGTAAATAAAATCAAACAACTATCTTATGGCTATTTAGACTTATGCCAAAAAAAAATTCTTGGTCTTCTTAAAGACAATCGATTGAATATATGTAGGGCTTTCAATCAAAATGTGCAATACCCACATGCAATTGATACTTCCATGACCATCCATATGCAAGGGGAAACAAAATTCCCAAAGTAAAAAAAAAACAAAAGGAATCTTATTAAGAGAGAATGTTGTACCATTGATGTTCAAGGGTGATGCCACTAATGCTTAATGAAGTTTTGGCCTTACATGAAAACACATCCATGGATAGATCAATATGGATGTCAGTAAAAAAATAAACACTAAACTTTAAATTGTTCCAATGGTGGATGCCATGAATGATGATAATTTTAAATAATTAACTAAACATGACCTTAAAAAAATTAATACACATAGTCACTATTAAAGCCAAATATTCAAACACAAATTAAATGAAACCTCATTATAATCACTAATTAAACCTTAATTTGAAAAAACTAAATGAAACAAAGAAATGAATGGAAGCCATGGTGTCTCTTATCTTTTAGTTTAATCTATCAACATGAGCTTTTCTCCATTCTCTTTGAAAGAAAAAGAAAAGAAAAAGAAAAATTGTGTTGTGGTATATATGTGCAAATGCCAAATTTCCCCCAAAATCCATATTAGATCTATTTTTAATTAAGTTAAAAAGGTGCAAAAGTCATAAATGTTTGTTGTTTCTAGAACCAAAAATTTTAAAACCTTAGTGTTAAATAACATAAATAATTGTAAAGACATAATTGTTAAATCTAATCCACATTGCTTAAGTACACCATTAAAATTATCAAATCAAATTATTTAATCTAGGCCTAATTACAACACGCATTAAATGTGTTAATTTTGCAATACTCCCATTGTGGAAAACATTCTCAAAACACGACCTATAATACCTTCATTGGGGGGTTTCACATACTTTGGATTTTCAAAATATTCTGCAATACCCTTAGAACACATTAAAACTTCATGTTTATAACCTATGTTTATTTGCAATACCTTTACATGAGGGATGACAAATATTTTAATTGTGCCTTTATTAATTTGCTTCAATGAACAAGACTCAGTTCCATGCAATACCTTCATTTCATTCTTTCCTCATCCTTTTCGACCATTGGAGGTCTGTTGGAGTGCCAACGGGTAGGTATGTTTAGCCATGTAGGTGGGGTTTGGTAGGTACCTACCTAAAGTGTTGGTAGATAGAAAAATAGATTGGGGGTGGCTAGGTGAGTGGGGATGAAAGTAGCACATTTTAAATTTATAGGTCAGTAGGTAGATGGGGAAGAGTCTACTTTTAATTTAAATATATAGGTGAGTAGGTCGTGGGGGGTAGTAGGCGGGTGGGTGTGGTAGGCGGGTGGGTGGGAAAGGTTTCAAAAAAAGAATAAAAAAGAAACCGGGTGGGGGGCGGTGAGAAAATAAAGTTGCAAAGAAAAACTGAGATCAGGGCTGAGAAAGGGCTGAGAAAGGGCAAAGCAAAAAAGTCAACTTGGGATGACACAGGGATAGAAAAGAGAATATAATCCGTGCACCATCCATCCACGTTGGTGCACTGGTGGGTGCTGGTTCACTCTGGCCTTGTTCTGGGGGTCTCATGGGTCATACAGTCATAGCCATCACATAAACGTATCCAATGTCATTACTTAAACACAAATGGAAAAAGGGACGACAATGACGACGAGACAACAACGTTGCTTTATTGAAATGATGAAGCTTCACACTTCCATTAGAACATAGGGATTTTGACCTAAATTTTCTCTTTTGATTACAAAAAGAAAGAGTTGAAAATTTATTTTCCAATTTATTTAAAACCCATAGGATTTGTGACCATGATTTTGGTACAGAGTCAATTTCTTCGTCAATCTTTTGACAGTAACAATTGAGGCTGTTGATTCACCCGAGTTGTAAGATTATGTTCAATGAGGACCACTCAAGATCTATCCCCACTGTCATGCAAGAAGCATTGCCAATAAAGAGGAGCACAAAAGAAAAGACCAAAAAAAGCTCCTCAAGGCAACAAGTTAGATTAAAGCCACTCCTTGGGGACAGCTGCTTTTTAAAATCTTTAGTCAAATCATTTCCAAAGAATAATGCTGCTTTTTAACATGTAGTTGAATCTAAATTTATAGAATGATATTTAAGTTCCAGGCCAGACAACAACCCCCCCTCACTCCCTCCCTCCTTCCCCCAAAAAAAAACCATACAGCACCGTCTGAAATTTTGGGAATATAGTGTTATTTGAAACCCTAAAAGTTACCCCTAAAAGTCACGAGTTAACATTATGGATACCATAGACCCCCACTGTAGCAGACTTTTGGAAAATCTAAAATCTTTGACTACAATTGGTGAAAGGGGCCATAGCCAAAATAATAAAGAAACTCACTCATCACTTTACATAACACTCATGGTTGATTGTTCATTGGAAAATCCTTTAAAGATTTCCTTCTCTTCTCTGCCAAATAAAGGAAGTTGTATGTAGGGTAAAGCCCCATAGTGGGGGGCATTCTCATAATAACCTATGCCTCAGGGTGATTGTCAAGATAAGGAAATTTCTTAAAAGTGCCGCCCAAACCTTCCCCTGTAGCCAAAAAAGGAGCCAGGGTGAACCGGGCACCTACACTGGTACTTTAGCCTTCTGGATCAAGGCCTCCAAGTGGCTATATTTGGACTGGTAGAAACAGGGGTTTAGTCTTAGCATGGGATATTTATAATGTTTAGAAGCAACCCAAAAGAAAATTGGGGTTGTCATGGTTACCTGTGCACTGTGCAGACGCTGGTTCACCCAAGGCCGAAAAATGTACAAATTTTATTTTGGGGGGGGAGGGGGAGGAGGTCCTTTGTTATAGTATATAATCTTTATTTAACTATTGTTTTCACTGATATTATTGGACCCTGTCAGGGAGTTACTGAACGTGCATGGCGGGCAGCCATTGGTGTTAAAGAGACAAATGAGCTTATTATTAAATGAGCCAATTCCTAGCGCCTAATTTATATTTATTTATTTTAGCTTCTCATATCATCCATCGTCAGCCATTGACTGCAGGCTCCACACACTTCCTTTTGTCATTATTGTTGCTGCCCGACTTTCTCTGCCTTGTTCGGCTACATGCTTTGCCCAGGATACATGGTTTGGCTATTCTTGTAAAATATCTATCCACCGAGGGTTAGATTGAGGGCGGCTGCTAACACATGCTTAGAACTCGCTCCTGTTGCCATTTTTCCTTGATATAGAGCTACCTTATTACTGCCTTCTGTTGGAGGCCCATTCGCAGCACACATCTCTGACCCAATGATAATCGCCTTTCCTGCATCTTCTTATAGGCTTTTGGGATTTTTTTGGGGGAGGGGAGGAGGGAGTCTATCTTCTAGAAAAGCTTGAAGCCTGGTGTAGGGGTTAGGTTCTGTTTGGTTTTTCCCTTCCCTTCCTTTTTCTGGGCACAAATGAGAAGAATTCATGGCAGAGAGAGAGAGAAACCCTCACCAGAGAAGGGCAACGCCACCCTGCACTCAAGAAGTTCAACTGATGAAGCCTCTAGGAGGCCTCTCAGAACACCATGTAACAAAATTACTACTTCTGACATAGAGCACGTACTATGTACCCGAACCTGAGTCAAACATACCAAGAAGCTTCCTACCCTTAGAAAGGGAAGATCTGATAGATCTCAAACACCTCATCCATGTTGTTGTAACATAGTCTCTATCAAAGTTTTCCAAATCACCTTCCTCATCCTAATGTAGGGCCAACTGACATTGTTGAGGGCCTTGTTTCACTCAATCTAGAGTGTCCAAAGGGTGATCCCTCTTAGTAAGGACCAGATTCCTTCGACCTTTCAGAACCACCTCGGGACCTTGGCAAGAAAGACAAAATGTTTCCAGTGCAACGGGGGTGCTTGTCTCTTGTTGTTGGGCCCATAGACTAAATAGTTCATAATCCCATGTGGTCTACCCATTAACCAAGATGTAGATTGGAGCTCCCAAAAATAACATTTGGGTCATGATAACAAACTCAACGAGAATTCCAAGCCTTTTCATACACTTGAAAGAAAAAATCCCAATCAACCTTATCATATGCCTTAGAAAAACCTAGTTTCAGAAACACAATTGATTGTTTATTGAAAATGGGTTTCTTGACCCAGGAAATTGTCTCACGGGTTAAGAAAATGTTGTTTGAAATGTATTTAAATGAAAAGAATGTTAATTGGTCTTGGTTGATGGTCTCCATTAACACAAGCTAAAGACACAATTGGAGACATTTTGCAAATATTTTATAAGTTACATTAAGTAGGTAATAGGGTGTTGGTTAAACATAACTTCTTTTCCCCTCTTTGATGTAGCAAAATGATCATGCCCCTATTAACTTCTAGGGGGGAGTTGACCATTTTGGATTGAAATATGCACCATGTCAATGAACTCCTACCCAAAAACTAGTCACATGTATTAGAAAAACTCCATATCTTTCCCATTAAGGTTAGGGGCTTTGCTCTTGGCCATAGCTCCTAGTGTTGCAAACAATTCACCTTTTGTTATGGGAGTAATCAAAATCTGCTTCAATCAATTAGGGATTGTATTTGAAAGATTCCCAAGAAACACCTCCTTGAATCTTGTTTACAAGCGTCCTTGGGATAGAGTTTGGAATAAAACTCCTTATGGCACTCACCAACCTTGCTTGGGAACTAAGCTTTGCCCTTGTTTTTAATTTCAATTCTAGGATCAAGGTATGAAAACCTCAATCTTTCAACAAAACAAAGGATTCTTTAATTGCAACGTGTCCTTTCTTTAACCACTTAATCCTACTCCTAATTCTAATGTCATCAATCTTCCCTTCTTCAAACACCTTTAAACCTTTTAGGGTGGCTTCTTCCATGGATTCCTTGATTGTTGTGTTTTGAGGTTTAGTTTGTAAGGCCACTTGAGCAACTTCCAATTAGTTCCTTGTTTCTTTCTCTAATTGCCTACTTTCCGTAACCTTCATTATATAGAACAATTTGTAGAACTTAACAATGCTCTTAAACTTGGAAAAGAAAGGTAAGGTTGCATTCATCTTTTTTCACAAATATGTTGTACCTAAAATTGCTTCAAGGCAATTTAAATATCACTTATTCATACAATACCTCTTGTCAATTTCTTGCAGCTTGTATCAAAAGGAGACAAGGCAATGATTAGATATTCCACAATTGCTTTGAATATCATAATGTATGATAACATTCCCCTCATGGGTTCCACCCTCTTTTGACACATAGATACTATCTAATTTGGTCAAGATTCTAGACCCATCCCTCCACCTATTCTCCTAGGTATACTTCAACCTATCCTTGAGATCAAGTCTGTCATCAACATCAAAGTTCTTCTTGAATTGATTTGAAGCAAACAACTCTAAGGGAGCAATTATGCTCAAGAGATTAACTACTCACAAACATTCAATTTATCCCTACTAAACCCTACCATATTCCAATCACCAACAAAATCCTTCTACAATCTCTAGGTAACTTTTGGATCATCTTTGCCCATAGGATGCAATGCTCATTTGAGTTATTAGGTGCATAAATGTTTGTCATCCCCATAAAGGTAGACCCTTAAGCTTAATCCAACACTTTCCCTTCCCTTAGTTTTCTTCACTTCGTCCTCATTCATATTTTGTTATTTATTGTGTACAAGTAAATATAGTTTGTTGGTTTTGTTGTGTCCACTCCTATCCAATTAGCTTTGAGAAGGCTCAATGAAGTTGGCGCTCCAATTTTGAAGGGGTCACTTACCCTAAAGTAACCTATCACTGCAATGCTGCTTGTACTGCACATATTTTCCCCTAGTGTTACACACTATTGTTCTGTATCCATGGACACAAAACCCCTAGTGTCACACACTGTTGTTCCCTACACTTGCACAACAGGACTTGGGTTCTTGTATGTGAAGTACCGTGGTACCTTGGCCACGCTGGACACCTGTTTGTTGGATAATCAATTAATTTTGAGGATTTCATTTTGAGAAATTATGTATTCTCAATATTCAATCAGATTCTTTATTTCCTTCTAAAAATATATATTTCTGATTTTTTTTGAAAACTTCAACATTTCTGAAAATAATATAATTAATGTGGAACTGACCCATGTACTACACCACGGTCATAAATCTTGGGTACGGTGTCCAATGAGGGAGTGCGATTAGAAGGTTGTTTCGTGCAATGAGGTGTGCAAATCATGGGATTACTGTGAATTGGTGAACTCAAATTATATCCATTGGTTGTAGGAATAACAGATTTTCATATCTATATCATATTTGCACCTTCTGAAAATTGGGTTTTGTGGCCAACCCAGTGTAGGCACTGTCTCTAAATTTCAGCCACAAATATATTTTTTGTATCAGGAGAATATTCCAAAACATGTTCTCAAATGTGCACTAAGAGGGTCAGCTACCCTACCCCCTCAAATTCCATTGCTGACAACCCACCACCACCAACAACAAAGCTACAGTCAATGCATGATTGGCCTTTTGCATTCAAATGCAATAGAGTGATTGCATGCACCAAAAAAATGTTCGTCTTTTTTTCTTTTCTTTTTTCAGCCATAGAATTGGTACAAAAAATCATTCATTCATTCCAATATACAAATCTCTCAGTGTTTCCCTTGCAGCAGATGGCTAGGTGACTGAAAACAAAGTGGTTTCCAGTCAGTCAGTCAGAAAGTCAGTCAGGCTGTCACCGATCTTACTCTCTCTTAGTCATAAGTGCAGTTTGTCCAGTAATTTTGAAGACAAAAAACTCTGTGGCCCACCTTGATGGAGTCAATCAAAGCACCCTTGTTGCATGGGTGAGTGCTTTGGTCTTATTTTATTATTGTGGCTGGAAATAGCTTTTCCAGTCATGTTAGAACTTAAAACAGGCATCCAAGTATACATACAGATGATCATATTTGAAAATTGTCAATAATGACGAAAATTGTGAATGGCACGCCACAGTACCTAGTGGCTTTAATAATGAATAGTCAAACTGGCAACATCATCTTGCATTGTGTTAAATTTACATCTGTTCTGAAATAACTAAAATTCAATTGCATGTGCATGTCCACCATGAAAAAACCCTTTTCATGTAGTCTAGGAAGTTGTTTTTTGCAATAGGAGAAACTAACTTATTCATCATCCATGATAGATTCCAATTTTAAGCCTATGAAAATGAAGCAATTTATTTTGAGGCTATTAAAAAAACTAGGTACCTGTGTACTTTTGCTGGTGCAACGATTTTCTAAGAAATATATTCATATTATGGTGCTGTAAAATGTCAAAGCACTGTGCATGAGCCCAATCCAAATTTTTAGATCTACAGAATAATAGTGCTGTCCATAAAGTATCCCAAAACTGGGGGGTACTGGGCCCCAGTTTCGGCCAAAAATAGGGACCAGATCAGAAGTGAGGAGGAAAACAGTATACACAGGGGAAGAAAGAGGACCAAATTAGTTTCTCACCAAAATTGGTCCTCAGAAGAGTTTAACCCCCAATTTTGGATTTGCCTGGCCTGCGGCTTGACTGCTGCTCATATTCTTCATTAAATCAAAGCCTTATATCAGAACAAGATCCTGCCAATCTTCTGAAATGATACCCAGTTTCGCTCACTTTACATGGAGACACTCAAATTGGGGACGAAACAGGGTTTAGAGGGTCAAACTAGGTCCCAAAGACAGGGTGACTCTATGGAACTGTATAACAACAAGCATTACCAGAATTCCTCCTGGGTTCTCTGCAAAGCAGAAACTGGAGAAAAAGAAGAAGAAGAAAAGTAGGTTCTGTTCTGTGGCATCATTTGACGCAGTTGCCAGTTCTGTCCAACAGGTTTCTGGATTATCCAGTTGTCCACATGAATATGGAATTTGGACTTGTCATATGTGTTTTCTTATGTCCACTTCCCATTCAATAGTGGACAATGCAAGATGCATGAGCATGTTTTGGACGAAATCTGTCAGTTGTCCTTGGGACCACAATGTAAGGATGCTCCAACTGGCTGGTATAATGCAGAACTCCATTTGTGGAACTGGATTATTTTCCCACAAATTTTGTCAATTTTCAACCAAAATTTGGAGAAATGTAAATTTCTGGTTTAAACTCACTAATTTTTATTTTTTCAGAAAAAAATTCCAAATTTTGGATACCACAAATTTGGAAAAGAAAAAAAGAAAAAAGAAAAAAAGAAAGTCTGAAAGCCACATATAAGGAGAGGGAAATTTGGTGACCACAACTCCCATTTGTAGGCCAGAGTGAACCAGTAGCCACCACGACTATCCATTGGAAGCCTGTTCTGACTTAATTGCCCCAAAGGAGTTCACTTGGGGATTTCACCACGGTAACCTATCTTGCGAAATATAGGTCATATAGGTAGCTAGGTAGGATAAATAGGTGGCCACAAGGTAAGTAAGTGCAAGTAGATACTTAGTACCTAAGTACCTAGGTAAGGGCTAGTGGGTTTTCAGAAGGTAGTAAGAAAAGAAACCATACTAACCACCATGGTTAGCTAGGGAACTGTAATCCAATAGAAAAGTGTTTCTTGTCCACCCACTACTATCCATCCCTCCCAGTGGTTCACACTGGCATCCTGTGCTCTGAGGTGCAATTTGTGGCCCATTTTGAATATTCCCTGCCCAGTGATTTTTTTGGGGCAAGTTTTTGCAATTTTTCAGCCTCGCTAGATTTTTAAACTTTTTTTTTTCACAGATTGCTATCATATGTTTCAGTAGGTAGCCAACAATATAGAGGGGCGATTAAATTTTTTTACTGGTTTATAGCCTGGCTAAATATTGTTATAGAATGATTGCCACCTCAACTGCATTGAAAAATTGGATTGCAAAATTAAAATTATAAATGTACTCAATTTTTCTATAAAAGAAACACGCACACACTCTCTCTCTTTCTTATCCTCATTCAGAGTCTTGAGTGTGCTGGCATGGGTCAGCTTCTGGCACCCACAGTTAACCAGCACCCACCAGCGGACCATCCACTGGATGCCTGTTATTACTCAGTTGTGGATGAACCTCAACTGAGTTAATATTTGGTTTCACCTTGGTAACTAATTCTAAAAGAAGAAGGTCTCATATATAGGTAGATAGGTAGGAAAATAGATAACTAATAGGTAAGTAGATTGTTTATACATAGGAACGGGCTGTTTCTATCACCTAGGTAGGTAGCCAAAAAAGCACTAAGCTAACCAGCATGGATAGGTAGGGATCTGGAACCCAACAGAAAACTGTTTCCTGACCACTTACCATCCATCCTTCTCGGTGCACTGTTGGGTGCTGGTTCACTGTGGCCAGCTTCTGGCATGCCTACAACTGTGAGCTAATTTCAAGCCAAGGACTGATCATGCAATGAGCAAAGTTCTCTTTACCTACTTGAACTGGTCCAGCAGCTGCCTTCGTAACTTTGGCCAGGGTGCTGTATTACCCAAGGCCCTTCACCACAGCCCTCAGCTGCTCATCTTACCAATGACAAATACAGTAGTATTCACCCATCATCAATCTCCAAACAAGGGGTGTGTCACACTATGGCCTTGCTATTTACACTAAAAAAGTATCTTAACTCAAAAGAAGAATTATGAAAACTCAAATATTTTACCATGCAAAAATATAATCTTCAAAAAATCCTCTAAAAGAAAAGAAAATCATTTAAGATATTATAACTCTAAAACTTAATCTCAAGTTTCAACAGAAGCCAAAATATCATCTCTTCAAATAAAAGGACTCATAAATTCCAAGTTTGGTGTACAAATATCAATGTGGATCAAACCATAAAACAACACATGGAACCTGGCTGGGAAATTTCAAAACCACCCTTTATTTGTGTTTTTCCCACCCAAAAAAAGTTATATATGTTTCATCAAAGATTGCATTGCAAAATTTTCTAGTTTATTATCCTAAATGATTTTTTTGTATAAGTGTCTTCTAGTTTGGTGATATTCTTTTGTCATGGGGATGGGCATAGCCAGGTGTGGACTGGTGGAGGGCTCCTCCAAACAGATGTTGTGTACACATATGGACTCTGAAAAGTGATCAAAAGCTTCAATTTGGACTCATCACCAACCAGTGATGGTTTGCAGCCCCTCATATGTTACTATTTCATTTTGTTGAGAACCAAATAGTGTCTTTGAAATTCAGTGCCACTTTGAAAAGCTCCTTTCAACGTTACAAAGTATTTGCTTCTCAAGATACATTGACTAATCACAACTAAAGGTATCATAGAACTTGGAAGGCTTCAAAATTGTCAACTTAAAATACCTACCATGGCAGCACAATTCGCCCTTGTCATTAGCCTAGGCCAAAATAGGTGATGAACACGATTGAGAATAGAAATGCTACTCAGCCAAAGAGGCATTGCAGCATGCACCCAACAAACCCAATTTTTTTCTTTTGGGGAGGCCAGGGGGATGTTGGAATTTTTGGTTCCCAATGTGGGTGATGGGGTGGGTGAGCAGGGTGTCAGGTTGGGATTTTTTTTCCTGGGTTGGTTTCAATGTTTCAATGAGGGCAGTTTTTTGGTTTCATGTAGGCAAAGAGAGGGTTGCACTTGTAATAGTGCGCTAGTGTTTGCTAACATTCTCATTTGCCTCATGCAATACTGCATTAATGTTTGTGGTCATTTTCACTTTGCATTGCAATAGAAATTTTTATATTAGAGAACTCTCCAAAATTTGATGAAATAAATACCTCTAGTTCATAAACTATTTGTTTCTGTGTCTCTTGTACATTGAGGAAGGTTTTGATTTTTTCCTCTTTGAAGATGGTGAAAGAGGGGAGAGGGGGGGGTAGGGTTTAGTTCATCGTCACCTCACATTCCAATTGACATTTATAGATTAAGGGGCCTCCAAAGTGCAAGGGTTTTCTATTTATTACAAATCACTTCCCACATGAATACATTTTTTTACATTGGGGGCCCTTTGAAGTGTGATTTTATATTTTTCCTTTCGAAATGAGCCAATTGAAGTGGCTTGTTTCAAAAAAAGCTTGAATTTAAGAAGCACTCCCATTTATTTAATAGAATAACAATAGTTACCCCAACAATATGAACCTATATGTGTGTATGAATTATCGAGATTAATATGTTTCTAAGTTGAAGCCAATACTTTTATATTGGGGAGTCTCCAAACTTTCAAAACTTTTCTTGGATAGGCAAAACCAAAGATCTCGTTGCAAAAGAAAAAAAAAAAAACTTGGAATGCACACCAGCCTCTACCCAAATAAAATGGATTAAAATACATCACTAATTGTCAATATGTTGTTAATTAATGGCTAATAGATCTTTCCAATATGGGAGTCCACACTAGTTTAATAGGAGTGTTGTTTGCACCAGTTCATCTTCGTGCTTTTCATCCTACTGTAGCAACCCATTCTACTTGTGTTTTTCCTTCCTTAACAGATGCTATGCGCATAGTTGGTCCTGTTTCAAATTTGTTACCCTTTTTTATGATTACAGGAGTTTGGAACATTAGTACTTTTAGTGTAGTTAACGAAGTGTGCAACTTGGTTTCTACACAGGGGTTAGATTAATCTATATCACTTCAAATTTTTCTTACATATTTGTCCAATCTTCATATTCTAGGTGTTCCAATGGGTTCTTTGTCACTTGTGAAATCCTTTGTATCAAAGGCGTTCCATGAGGACCTCAACATGTTCGTTAGCTTTCCTATGTTCGCAGATCCTTAAACAACTTTTATGATGTTTTCATTTTGTTATGCCCAGTGGCCAAACTATTTATAGTGTATTGTATTTCCATCACCAAATATCTTACAACGTTATATTGAGTTTGATGTTTGTACCATAGTTATGTTAAAAAAACTAATAGGGTCAAGATCCTTTGGCATTACATTGGGCCATTTGGTTCGTTGTTAAGTCATTTTGCTTATTTTTTCAAAGGGCCTATGCCTTCCTTTAATGGTTTGACATGTTATCCCCGCCTTTTTTAGATGTTGGGCTTTGATCGCTTTTGCATTAATATTTCATTTTCAGTAGGATGATCACTTTGCTCTTCTTGATGCGATGACACATGTAGAGATCGGTACTTATCCCTCTAGGTTGCACTACGAGATACCCATGCGATGTTACTTGAAGTTGTTTGATCACATGTATTGCCTTTTCAAAGTTTAATAATGCAATCCTATTTTCATAGGCAATCTTCTTTGATGGACCAACTACACAAGAAGGAAATTTATTTTGCTTCTAATAGATGTTCCTTTAGATCTTGTGCAAGCATGTTTTCACTCCTATGCATGTCCAACAATAGGGGCTTGGTTATTAGTTCGTCCTAACACCCCTTCAATCCGTTTATCCCTCGTCCATTTTTTTACAACACTTTGTATTCGTCTCAGTATACCACATCCTATAGTTGCGCATCTTCCACGATGCTAATATGTTCATAACATTGATGATTCGGGTATTCGTTTGTTACGTTGCCCGTGCGAGAGTGAACACAATGTAGCCCATGATACATTTTGAAATACCGTTGTAATTATCTCATTGGAGAATGGAGCTCAATATAGGGAAAGGTTTCTCACCATTCTCCTTGCCACACATGAAGACAAATGGATATTGTCATCATCAAAGACAATTTTCGAACCCTAGTGGAATTGTCATTACCAATCCGATTCATACAAATTTGGTGCAACATGCTTCGACGATGACAACACATTTAACGACAATTGTTGCTCAAAACAAGGCACGATCCTACACAAAGTAAGCGCTAGGAGATGATTTCATTCCCCTTGTCGTAGAAACTTACAATCGTCTCCATCCTCATTTTGATTCTTTTTTTATTTCTTGTGTACATGTCAGTATAGCTCGCCATTAGCAAATATTTTTGACACCTTTGATGTTAATATTTCATTATTGACAACGAATGTCAATAACCTTATAGAGTGCACGAGCTTTAGTGAACTGCCATGTTTTGTCATAGTGCTTCATCTCTTCCACACATACCAACTAATGCACCTCCATCACTAATTGATTTGTGGTAGAGGATGCCCTTTTAACATTACGTCTTCCACTTCATTAGTACTATTTTGATGGTTTTGGTTTTCCTTTCATGTGTTTACATTTGCTTCGACATGCCTCGTATTTTTGTGGATGGATTTTCATCCTTGTTTATATAATATATACAAGATTACATATTTTCCGATATGAATAACCTTGTATATATTTGACATGCAATTAATCTCTTAAAACATGATGTGTCACTCCATATTAGACAGTCAGGGCAAAAGGCTACTTGTGAAAAACATATCAAATATCTTTCTAATGGGTTGTTAACCCAACACATTCAAGAGGATTTAGGGAGGGGCTTGTCAAGAAAACCATGTAAAGCGGGTTACCAAAGGGCCTAAGTTCACCCCGGTTAGCCTTCCTAGCGTAGTTGGGCTAACTTTGGAAATTCATTTATGAAATGATCCAAGAGTTCCAATAGTGAGTTCCTTTTGCATTTGCTACCCCTTTTTATCGATTCTCACATTCATACTCTCCTTCCAAAACTTGCTTAGACATCATTCTTACTTTCAAAATCACATTTTGGTTTATTTTTTAAAAAAATGAGTAGTTATCTTACTTGTTGTGAGTGCCATATTAGAATGCATGCATTAATACATGTCAAAATATTTTTTTGACTCGTGAATATTCAAATCCAACTTGGGCAACACTTGCTTATCCTACTTCAGCTCAATTTAGTTTTATGCTCTCATCAACCTTTGCTTGATTTTGGTTGAAAATTTTATTCAAGAACTACAAGTTTGTAAACTTTGAATCTAATAGTTGGATTTGTAATCCAATTCATGGATGCAAACATTGGACCAATTTTTTAACTAAGGCCCAAAAAAGAGATAAAATGCTTGTAAAAAGGTTGATTTCCAAACCTGCATGCAAACCCCAAGTTGTCCCCTGAATAAAACTGGATTTCACTAGAAGAAAGGAAGAGATGGGTTAGGTAGCAATTAAAATCTAGAAAAAAGCTGGCAGGTAGAAAACCCAATAGAAGTACCTTCAGATAAGTAGTGGAGTTAGGAGACTTGGGACCACAATAGAGAATTTTGGCCACAAATGTGTCATAGACATGACAAGCCATCAGTTTCTAATTCAAGCTTAAAAATTCCTACCTCAGAAAATTACTACACCCCATTGGTAGCCCCTTCTAGGCCCTATCATTGGTGCACCAGGCTCAGTGGAATCCTGAGCATGCATACTTTTTAATCTACGTCCATGGGTGACATTCAATATTGAATAAATTCCCTTATCCAACTTCTCTCTCATGCCACTAGAAATATTTCATTATTATTATTATGAGTGTCTTGTTCTCGTTCTTGGTCTTTTTTCAAAATATATATTTGTCAAAGCCTTATTTTCATAGCCAAAAGTTTAAAATACCACCAATACCCAATATGACCACATACTTTCTTCCTTATTAGTTTCCTTCTTTCCAGGTCATTTTTGTCATTTCCAATCTTTCACCCTTACTTCTTGGGATTCTCACCATGTTCTTTCTTTCTTCTTTCACTGCCTGGCCCTTTATTCTCATCAAATGACAAACTCACTCATCCCATAGTCGTTTATTTGATTAACCACAAAGTTGAGCCTGCAATCATCCTATATATATATATATATTTATTTATTTATTACGCTACACCATACTTCCCGGAGTCAAGGTACATTCAAACTTGGTGTTAAGGACTCTAGAATTAAGTCCCCTAACACCAAGCTAGTCATTTAGAACCTAAACCTATTTATCATAAAGATTTTATGTTAACATTCACTTAATATAAAATAATCACCCATTTAACATTGGGTGCCACCTAAGATGCCACCTAGATTTTCACTTAACACTGATCGTAACATTAGATGTGAATGCACCTTCATTAGTTTATTACTCCCGCATAGGTATAACATCCTGACAACCAACATGGCTACTGCATGTAAGACTTTCTTGGCAGGCACTACTAGTACCTAGTTCTAATGTGCCCTCGTGAATCTTGTTCTTAAGCCTCACAAACACCCAGTAGTTACCGTTTACATTAAATGCCCTCCTTTTTCCAACCCCAGTTTTCTGGCTCCCTTTTGTTGTTTTGTTTCCTCGTATGAAACTGAGCATGAAAACCTGGACTAGTCTTGAGGTCAAGCTCCGTACCTACATGACAAAGTGCCTTTGTTTTTGTACATGTGCCTTTGTCTTCTTCTCTTTAGATGGGTGGCTGCCTTACAAGGTAGGTTAGGAAATATGGGGGGGTGGGGGGTGGCTACATACACAAGCATAATATACCGAGCATCATCAAAGACCTGATGATTCTTTGTTCAAGTAGCTGTTGGCATCAGTGTATTGCTGGTCCAAGGATCAATATGTAAGGGCTATTTTCTCTCTGTGAGAGAAAGAGAGAACAGGGGATGGGGCAGAGATTGGAGTGGGGCCCATTACCTATCCAAATTCATATTCTGTTAAATACATTATTGCAACACTCAAGGAAAATCAAAGGGAGGCTGTTGCATATGGTGGCCTTATTTGGCCAAAAGCTGCTGCACAGATGTTTTCACCTATTTGCCTTTCTTTTCAATTGTAACAAAAACTTGATCCCCCCGCCCCCCAAAACACAGTCCCAATTTTACTCTGAGCCCCTGTCTAAATTCGTAAGTAGGCACTCATTAATATGTTTTTAAAACAAACGCTATTTGAGAGTTTGCTCCTGCAGGGCCCAGGGGTTTCACCCCCAATTTTAGTTATTATTCATTAAGACTTTTACACTCGAGAATCTGCTACGAAACTTCATTTCCTATATCAGAGGCCTCAAACTTCCAGTTCAATTAAATGAACTACAGGTTCACATACTTTAATTTGTGTTAATTTTGGGCTTTTCTTGGTTTATGCCTCTGGCCATGAAGGATGATCACCTACACTAGTACCACGGCAAGAATGTAAAAACCCTAAAAAAAAATTCGGGGTTGTTTATAATCGTTGTTATAAATATCCAATTCTTCGACTACCTAAACTGGGGGTCTCTGAGTCCAAATTTAACATTTCCAGTTTCATTATCACCTCTAAGAGGCCACACTCAATCAAGATGGTGAAGCTATGAGTGTAGTAGGTGCTGATTCACCCTAGCCCCTCTCATAGCTCTTTTACTTTCTGATGGAAGATACTAGATGGTGGTTTGGAGAGCTAGATTAGAGGTAATTGAATTTTGTTGTGTAATTCCAAAATTGTTCTCCATGTCACTAAATTCGAAGATGATGTGCTCCTTCTTTTTTCCCACATAGGTACCTGGCATAGGTATACAACGCATTCAGAAATGGGATGTGAGTGTGTTGTGATGTCTTCTGGGATAGATCATAAGGCCTTTTTTGGGGCATCAGCAATTTTGTCTTTTGGGATGGGGGGTAAGGACTAAATGTGACGTTTGGCACTAGTGGCCTCCATAGTACCAGCAATTTTCTCGCGACTGACTGCAACTGAAATCCCTTCTGAGCAGGTGGAGACTTAATAATAATAATGCTTTTGTTTAAGATCTTCCCCTATTTCGGCTTCACCTGCAGTTTTGGACTGTTGCTGATTTCATTTTTGGTTTGATTCTCTCTGGCAAGCAGTTTTTTAGGACCTAGGCTAAGTAACTGCTGCAAAACCATACATACCTATTATACCTATTTTGTTAAATTGCCTTGAGAAGCTTGGGCAATAATCTTTTTGGAAGATCATAACCTTACTAGGTAGTACCTGGGCCAGTTCAACACTAATTGTATTTTTTTTCATAAAATATTTCTTTCCAAGGAAAATAAAGAATCTGATGGAATATATTTGAGAATATATCATTTGTCAAAATGGAATCCCCAAAATTAATTAATTATTCCACAAGCATGTGTTGAAGTGGTGGCCAAAGTGGTACAGTGTTAACCTTCCTTGCTTGCTTGCTTGAGACGTGCAGTACCTGTTTGTAAGATCTGGAACAGCCTACTTATTTGTGCTGAAAAATAGCCCAAAGGTGGCAATTCCAATTGGAAAAATCTTTGTCTTACATATCTTTATTTTTATTTTTTTCCCCTTTGAAGAAGTAGTATTGGTGTGTCATCATTGGGTGTGTATCCCTTGTAAAGAGTACTTACTCTTTATGGAGCAATTGTGTCCCCTCTTTCAAGTACTATGTGTTGTTGACCAATTATGCTTTGCAGTATTAGTCTGTAAGAGGAGAGAAACCTTCCCAAAACTCAACTTTTGTCCATTCAAAAGAAGCCTATGTTCCAGTGTAAAAGACATGGAAGTATGCGAATGTGGCTGATCAGTAGTACCCCACTTACAGGAACACTACTTTTATTTTGCCAAAAGAATTGCTGTGCAAAAGGATTGTTGTTGCTACTACCCAAATGGAGCAACAAAGTGTGTAAAGAATAGGAATTTACCCTAACTCATCTGGGAATGATATTTCCACATCTTCTCAGATGTTAAGAAGAAGCTTCAGGATAAATTACAAAGGATTCAAGAATGAATTCAGTGATGTCTTCAGAAACACTTTGACAGATGTTTCCAAAACAAAATTTCCTCCACAATCACTTTATACAGAAGACAAGTTCCTTGATGATGATCCAGGGCTTGCTTTTGCCTTCTCTAGGCTGCAGAAAATTTCTCTCATGGCTAATCATCATCACATTTGTAATAGGATTGGCCACATCAAAATATGGCATCAAATGAGGTTCCTCCAGGACCCCCCATCAGCAAAAAACCAACCAACCAGCTGACACTTGATTCAAATAACCTCACAGGTCTTCTCAGCCTCAACAACAACTCTAGGAAATGTTAAATCTTTTGGCTGTGATCCTCATGGATCGACATCACTGCCATTATGTCATATGCAATTCATTCACAAATGCCACATGCAATTGACTCACTGGAATTGAAGCCCAAATAAAGGAACTGATAGAAAATGAGACAAGCCATAAGATTTGAGCATGTAAAATACTCCAAGCAAAAGCACAAGCGCATCCGTTTTGCATATGAGAGAAGAGACTGAATAAAAGTGAGCAAGATTTCCTTAAAATTCATCAGGAGCATGTCATAAATCCAGTGGATCATGTACAGCAGTGTGTTGTTGCACAAGCTGATGAGTACCACAAGAAGCAATGCTAAAGTACCAGATCCTCCTCAGAACAGAACTCCTCTGTTCAACTTCACATCATCTACTATTGATTGACACTGCATCTTGCACATGACTCCTGACAATCCTCCTCATTCACAACTGCCTTGAAGCCAAAGAGTGAGAGTTAAGTGAGCATTATTGGGGTCAATTACATTTGATAGCTCAGTCTTCTTATCACAATCTTTTCTTCTTCATATCTTCATCAGCATCTTCTTCTTCTTCTTCACTGCGAGAATGCTCACCATCATCATCACCATGGCTGATCTCTCACCTCTAGTTCTCCCCACACACCACTAATCTAGCTCAAGTACCTTATTCTTACAAAATGTATAATCCCCCTCGTAGGTATACACCCAACTTGCAGCTCTTTTCCAGCTAGTGTTTCTTCATCTTCATCTTCTTCTTCCGTGTGCAGCCTTCAAGAAGAGGGATCACCTTATTTGTCCTCCCTCTTCTTATGCATACCGAGTCCCTCAGAATCACGGCTGCTGTGCTCTCCATGCTAATCTACATCGATTTTTTTTGGGTCAAATTTCTACAAAATGGTCTATATCTAGCCCCATGGCAACAAGTACTGGAATTGTCAGCAAATTTGTGTGCTTCTTTTTCTCTCTCTCTCCTAAACCCAGTTTCCCCAGAGGACAACCTCCTGGCGCTCATGAAGCTCAAAAAACCATAAAAAACAAGGGGCAAGAGATACGACACATCCATCGCAAAAGCTCTGATCTCTAGTTTAGTAGACTTGCAGCTAACAAGTGGAAGGGGGCACAGTGTTGATTCCCTGTCTCTGTAGCTCCGCAATGACGCCTTCCATTGACGGTGGCTTCAGCCCTAACGGCGGTGGAGTCCATGGATTCGCAAGCGCTTCGCTAATCGCGGCATCCAAAATTTCTTTCGACAGATGCGACTCACTCGGGGGGTTGCTGCAAGCCGCAGCCCCAGCAGCTGTTCCGATGTCAGAAGATTCGTAAGAATTGCAGCACAGATACATGGAGGTAGGCAAAGCTTCGTCGGCGAAGAAACTGTCCTGATCCGAGGAGAAGCCTGCTTGTAGCAGCGCGCCTGTGCTTGAGGGCATGGTGGCCATAGGAACTCTCATGGGATGGGGATAGCAAGCTGGAAGATGTGACGACGCATCGTAGCATGCAGCAGGGTGTTGCCAGTATGAGCCGTCAGGCGCTTGCCAGAACGAAGGAGGACTCATAGCTGATTGTTGCCACATATGGACAGGAGAATGATCCACAGTAGGATAGCCCCAGACCTTCAAGGGTGGTGGTGTCATCAGAGGCTGCGGCTGCTGCATTTGGTGATGCGCATGCGAAGAAACCATGTGGGGTGCTGCTGCTGAAGGACGAGGCTGTATGGGAGGAGGAGAGTTGGTGTGGATAGGAACCAGATACGGCAATGATCCTTCAGTACGCCGGCTTCGGCTCCAAGAAGAAGGATGATGATGGGTGTTGTTGCAGTAAGGTCTTCTGTTATGGCTCCATGAAGCTGCTTCCGCCTCCCGTGCAGCTAGATGTCGTCTGTGGGAGCGGTACTTTTGTAAATGGCTGGCAATGTTGTGTCGTGTTAGACACTGCACTCCCATTAGCTCCAAAATCCGCGATGGGAAAGCTTTCTCTACTCCCAACTGCTCAACAGCTTGCACAAACCGACGGTGCAACTCTGGGGTCCAATCTACCTTAGCTTTCTTCTTCCCACCGGAAGCGGTAGCTGCTGTTGCTGCTGCAGCATTCTTGCTCCCACCTCCTGTCCGATGATTTCTTTCCTCCTCCTTCTTTTCCCCGCTACTGCATTCTCCACTATCTGAGCCCGAAACTGCTTCTCCAGCAGTAGTGGTGGTGGTGGTGGTGGTGGTGGTGGTGGTGGTGGTAGTACTCTTGGCTACATCAGCAAATAACAACGCCTTCACCTCTGCTGCATCCACGACATCAACTGCACGTCCATGAAGAACCTCCTCCACCACCCCGTCGCCCCCGCCCCCACCGGAATCCAGACTCTCGGAAGCCGCTGCCTCTTCTACAGCAGCATCTATATATCCCTGGGCTACATCAAAAGAGTCCTGGAAGCTCTCAGATTCACAAAAATCCATACAGCACTGCGAAATACTCTCCCCCCCATCCGACAACCCACCCCCGACAACAACCCCTCCGGCTGCTGCTACTGCTGCTGCTTGAGGCGGCGAAGAATCCAAACACTCAGACACATCTTCTGCTGCGCTGCCTTGCACAAAATCCAAACACTCCGACACATCTATATCCTCACACTCGCCACCTTCTTGTTCGCTATCCAAGCCGCACCCCGCCGATGTGCTCACAAACTCAAAACACTCAGCGATTTGGACGTCATCTACATGAGGAGCATCATTATGGATGGCCACCTGCTCAGGCGCTGCTGCTGCTGCAACAACAACAACCGCATTTGAGCCACCATCGTCGTCTACGGCTACTAGGCTGTCCACTTCCAAAGCATCAACGACAACACAGTCGGGTCCCTCTGATTCAAAAACTGAGAAAAGAGGAGGTTGCGACAGTAGTGGAGAAGGAGCATTGTTCTTCTCCTCCTGTGCTGCTGCTGCTGCTGCTGCTTGTTCTTCTTCTGCAACAACAAAGCAGCTCTTCATTCCCTCCTGATCTGTGTCCATTTTCCATCTGTTGTGTGCCGTAACACTACAACTGCACCTGCCATATCCCCCCCACCTCATTTTGTTCAGCTTCTTCTTCTTCTTCCTCCTCCTCCTCCTCCTCCTCCTCAGACGCTGCTGCTACTGCTGCTGCGGTACACGCGCCTCGCACAAGACGAGCCTGGCTTTTTCCACCGCTAACCATGCTTTCATCCAGCTCGTCCAATTCTCGCTCTCTTAATCTCCACTCTCTCGGAGGCTTGTCTCTTCCCCCACTGTTGTTGCCTCCGCCTTTTGGTCTCCATCCATCCATCCATTACACAACTCACACCACGCGCGCACAGGGAAAGACGAGCATGGCTTTTTCCACCGCGGATCCCCCCCATGCTTTCATCCATTTCGTCCAATTCTCGTTCACTTGATCAATGTCACTCTCGCGAAGTCTCGTCTCTTCCCCACTGTCGTTGTTGCCTCCGCCTTTTTGCATCCATCGATCTCCATCCATTACCCCACTCACACCACGCGCGCCACACGGAAAGGGCCTTTTTGATGCGAGCGAGCGAGCTAACTCTGTCTGTGGTCGCCCACATTTCGTTCATTCTCTGGTACTTTATCATCCTTTTGTATGTACTCGATTTAGAACTGTTTGGTTCACACTATGCCATTTTTCCAAGCTCCTTCTCTCATCCGCGTCAGCTTTAGTTCTCGGCCTGTAATGTTCTTCAACTGCTGGCAAGGACCACTAGGGAACTGCGCCGTCCGTCCGTCCGGGAACCGGTTCTGTTTCTTGTACACAGAAAGTGCCCGTCACAAAGTCGCCATCAGGTTGTCATTCATCCAAATTTAGAGCAACAGTGCTGAGTCCTAGGGTCCAGATCCGTCACAGTGATCCATCTGACGGCCGCGATTAAAGTAACCGGATAGCCCACCACCACCAGCACAACCACGGCGCGGCGGTTATTATTTACAGTGTTCGTCGTTGAGAGAGCTCTGCTTTGTGATGTGGATTGGTAACCGGACAGAGACCCGCCGTTCTCCTGGGATTTAACTTATACCTTCTAGGTATTTCATATGAACATTTTTCCTCTCTTTCTTGAAAAGATGTTTGTAGGCTTGGCATTCATCACTGGATCAAACAAATAATGGCTCAACCAAGTGGTAGGTAAAGCCCAAGGACTCAGCTTTATTGTGCATAAAGATGGCAGAAGCTTGGCACTGGTGTGCCGGTGACAAGATGGAAAGTGAGTTTTATGTTTTTCATACAGCCTGCGGAGAGGATGGGGTAGGCGGGCTTTACAGGCTTTTGTGAGAAATGGACTAAATTTTCTGTCCCATAACCAGTTCCTCCCTAGAAATTGATGACGTGACATCACCCCATTGGCGGAGAGGTCTCAGGTCACAACCCGTATCTGTTGCGTACTGGGTTGGTCAGATGGGTGCAGGGGGTTATGCGAACAGCGACAATGGTATTCATCCCAGACGTCCAAGTAGTCATTGGTTACGGACAAGTGAAATCCCATCCATCAAGTCACTGGTTATGTCTCATAACATGGCTCAAGCAGCCCGGTTATCTGAAAAAAACTGGCCCCGCCCGTGGCTCATTTTTTTCCAGTAACTGGGCTGCTCTCACAAGTAGTCCGTAAAGTGACCAGTCAAGTCGCACAAAAAAACAGCCATGTTTTTACAGTTTAATTTTGGTTTGTGACTAAATTTGGACTGGAAACACTTCATCTTACCATGCTAGTTTTAGGTGGGTTTTTGGGGGTGGTGCCAATTGGCAGATTGGCTTGACATTGATGGACTAAAGAAGGGACTCCGTTGTTTGTAAGTAGGTGGATGAGTAGGTTCTATTGAGCCTGATTTTCTCTTTGTTTCCCCTTGACTTGAAGTTCATACATCCTTTGAGGCATTGCCAAATCTTATAAGGTACTTCATGTCATATTGGCAACTGGCTAGCCGCTTTGTAGCTAGTGAACTCTTGAACTAAGCTGAACAAACAGGAGAGCAATTGTTCCCTGGTCACTTTGGATTGTTTTCATTACATTCTACGGCCACCGTTTGCTCTTCTATCAATGTTTATCGCATCCAAGGACTTGGAGTAATTGTTTTTCCTCTCCATGCATAACTTTGAAAAGCAAGTTGTTGTAAAGTGAGACAATGTTTACATGCTTCAACCAGGGTCAATCATTATAGGCAACCAATGAAATGCAGTCTTTTAGCATTCAGGCTTTTTTACCCACACCATAGTGTGGCTGATGTGGCCCAGCACTTACCAATGCACTCGTTGGAGAAAACTTGTTTTGGGTTTTCATCTAGATGAAACCCAACTTAGCCCCATTGGGGTCTAGGTGGGTTTAGAAAGGAAAATTAGAAAAAAAAATTTGTCACCTTTTTTTTCTTTTTTTTCTACTTCCACCCCCTTTTTTTTTGGGTCTTTCTTCTTTGAGCTCATCAATTTGTTTTTGGTGTTTGAAAGGTGCCATGGAACCATCAATGCCCTTCTTCTAACATCGTCACCTCAAGCTTTAACAATCCTCCAAGTAAGTCTCATACTTGGGCATTTTTTATTAAAAATCATGAACCCTCAGCTATAAACGATGATGATGAGTTTTCGATGTGTCATGGTCTTCATTTCTTGTTTTTCTTTAGAGAAGAAGAAAAGGAGAATTTTAATTTTTTTAGAGAAGAAAAAAAAGAAACAAAACTAAAAAAGAAGAAGATGATGAGAAGAAGAAGAGAAAGAAAAGCCAAAAAAAAAAAAAAAACACATGGAGGAAAGGAAAAGAGAGAGAGAGAGAGGAAAAAAAAGAAAACAAAAGGAAAAAGAAGAAGGAGATTAAGTTTTTTTCAAAGGGTTTTTTGTCTTGTGGATTTTTAATTTTCTTGTTACAAAATATTGAATTTTTTTTAGTAGAGTGTGTTTGGAAAGCTAGAAGGTAAATAGCATTCTTGTTTTGGTTTTTCTTTTTCTGCTCCATTTTTTATTTAATTATATTTCATTTTGAAGATTAATTGTAAAAAAATGCGACAATAATAATTAAGTTTTAAAAGGAGCAGGCAAGAATGTGTGTGTTAATGTTGGCATGTGATCATTCCATCACAATAGAGCAAATAGCAAAGTTGTTAGTGAATGATGAATTCAAGTTGATGAATTCTAGTTAGGGCTCGAGCCTGAAGACAAGTTCAACCAAGTCAAACATTTATCATAGCGAAATGGTAAAGCTATTTATTCTTGTCTTTAATTTTTTACATAAACCATTTATTTTATGGAGATGGATAGGGTGTGTTCATTTCATCACCATGTTTTGAAAATGGTATGAAATTTAGTACTATATGTTATCTTATGGATTGAATGTGTTTTGTTCTCACATCTTTTGATTGACTATGACTATTTTCGTAGTTGGTCATTTTCTTCCTCACAGATGATATGTTCCTCATATATTTTGATGTTTTTCACAGCAATTATGTGGACTTGCACAAGTGAAGCAAAGTGTAGCATTTTATTTTATTTTTTTTCAGATTTCTTGTAAGCCTTCCTTTAATCGTGAGTTTTTAACCATTTTGGCTTTCGGTACATGCACTTAATTTGCCATTTGATTTGACATGTCTCACTATTTGACTTCAGTATTGGATTAAAAAAAGCTTTTTAAGTTTCCTTATGCTTTCATGAGCAAGTTAGGAAGGGAATTAAAGAGAGGGCCCATATGCCGACTATAGGTGTTAGTTGTTTTTTTATGGAACATGGGGTGTATGCATATAGGTTCTTTTGCATGTTTGTTGTAGAAGCCAATTAAATGCTACTACTACATTATTAATAAAAAGATAGTAAAGAAATTGATGAAATATTGTCCAACTTTATTTTTTTAAGTCACTATTGTTGAAATAGGAGAAGTGAAAATAAGGAAAGAGGAGAAAACAAATTTCCTATTTAGTTGTTAAACATTAAATTTCTAATAACAAATGCAAATAAATTATATATTTAGCTATTAATGTTCATGAGTAACAAATCATCAATCAGCATTGAAGGAGGGTCTTTAAAGGCTGAAAGTTGAAGCAAATGTAGTTGCACCCATTGGGGGAAGAGGTCTTTTAAGGCTTATGGAGTCAAGTTGAATTGTAGTCAAGCCCATCACTACCATTCAACTTTTAGAATGGAAACCACTCAACTTTTAATGGAAAATGTGGCCAAACTCATTATTGCTATTGTTCAACTTGTTTTGAAAATGTAACTAAACCAAGAGCTGACAATTTTGGGATTTTGGGATTGAGTATTCAACTATTGGAACTCCAAGTAGTAACTAGTAGATTATGTGATTCTGCATAAGGGTTTTTAAATATACATTGGATTTTGGACAGAACTTGTGATACTTGCATATGGATGGGCAAATACACATTGGTTGTTGCAGTTTCTTGAATTTCAAATGGCATCTTTCATATGTGGATATTGCTTTTTGGGATTGGGTCTTCAATTATTCCCAATTTTAAATAATTAGTGTCAAAATATGTAATACATGCATATGTACCTTTCAAAATATGTTTTGAAGTTTTAGGACCAAATTTGCAATACCCACATGTTGGGTGGGAAAGTAGGGGCTGATTTTTTTTTATCAAACATATGTTGGTTGATGTGGGCTATTGCATTTGAAATGCCATTGTTTTCATATGCAAGTATTGCATTTTGAAATTAGGTTTTCAACTATTTCAACTTCAAGCAATAATTGCCTATGTAAAATTCATATATGCACATCTAATCATTGAGGAAATCGTAATACTGGAATAGGTTAATGCCTATGTATGCAAATCCCCTTTCCTCGCCGCACAATCGTGTATATGAATTTTTTTTTTCCAAAAATCTAACTTTAGTTAGATTTTAATGTGTAAAGAAGGTTCAAATTTTCATAAATATCTATTTTTTCTCTAGCTTTAAATATGTTGTCTTTTTTTTAGTTAAATTAAATACCCATTGCTTAATTAAATTATGTACATCATGAGTTATGCTCCAAAATTGTTCACAATTGCAATATTCATATTCGAGGTTAGTAGTTTATCCTCATTACGGGCTTGGATAAGACTAAAATAAATATTGGTAAGGTTACTGCAATACTTACATTTTATATTATAACTTCATTGAGCGATGCTGACAATAGACAAATGTTAAATAGGTATTAACATTAGGTATGGGAGTGAGTGATAAGTAAGAAGATAGGTTGGGGGTGGGTGAGTACATTGGGAGATAAATAGGTAGGGTGGATAAATAAATAGGTAGGTAGATAGATAGGTGGATAGGTAGGATTGTTGAATAGGTAGGTAAGTGGTGTTGATTGTTAGTTGGTAGGTAGAGCCAAGATGAAGGGTAATACACAGTTGAGGTCAGAGTTGAGAAAAAAAATTAGAGGAGAAAAAAAACATAGAAATAAATTAAGTAAAATGTCAGCACCAAAAAAGTTTGGCTATGGTTCTGTGATGATTAACATAGGTTCAAGAAATAGATGAAAAACCATAACCTATATACACTACTGTTGACTATGATACCATGGTGATTAACATAGGTTCGAAAATTAGATTAAAAATCTGAACCCATATACACTAGTGTTGACTAAGATACCATGGTAATTAGCATAGGTTCAAGAACTAATGACAAATCTCAAACCATATACACTAGTGTTGACTATGATACCATAGATGTTCTTGATTCTTACATCTTTGGCAGGGGATACCAGAGTGGTACTTACAGAACACTAAAATTTGGGCTCCACTCAGACACCATGACCCTCTGAAAGTTGAATGGAATAATATTACCACAAGCCATGGCATCCCCAAATGGGTGCAGTGGGGTCTAGTGGGGTTTTTGTACCTTATATGAAGATGAGTTAGAACATTCATTATTTGTCGGTACTTCAAAAGGTGCCACTTGCAAGGACAGGCAGTGGGTCTTCATTCCAAACTGACAATACCAGTTACATAGGTATTAGGTATATGGGATTGACGCAGAAACGAAGTCCAAGGAAAAAAAACCCTGTATATAAAAATCAAGGATGGGAACCCATCCATCAAAAGTACAAGGTAAATGAGAGCACAAGTAGACACAACCCAAAGCAAAAACTAAAGCAAACAATCAACGAAAAATAAAGAAAAAACCTTATGTAAATAGAACCCATGGTTAAGAAATGAGGATGAACAATAATAGAGAAGACCTAAGTAGTCCAAGTGCTACTTATCCCATGTACCTCTTGGTATCATGTCAGGAGTTTAGGTATCCCCTCCCTTCCTAAAACTCATCATGCGATCTTATGGATCATTTAGCTGCTGCCAATCTTGGGGAGAGTGATGGGGTTTTAGTCCATTCCAAAAAAACCACACAGCATTTCTTCAAGCCATTTTGGGTGTCATTCGAAAGGTTATATAAAATGTGGTTATTTTACAAATGTGGTTTTGATGAAAGACTTTTGTAGGTTGTCTCATTCTTGTCGCTCATAATAAGCCCATATTCTGCTTACTTTTGTCACAAATGAGACAATAGTATGGAGAACCCACAATTCCCATATTGATAATGAGTTGTGTTACCCTACCCTAATGGTGACAATTTTTCCCAACAACATTCAACCTTTGGATTCGATATTTATAACATAAATTATGGGGAAAATGGCCCCAAAGGTACTTACAATGGTCAAATTGTGGCTTGGCCTCCTAGAAAGCCATGTTCCGGATGTGGAAGTATCCAGTACGGACCCCAAGTTCCAACCCCTCACCAACATTAATTTGTAGAGAACAGGCAAGCATATAGTACCATAGCCTAAGGTCAGTTTCTTCATTGACAAAACGAATAATTTATTTTTTTTCAAAAAATAAATTCGTTTTTTAAAATTTGAAATTATATATTTTTTCCATCATCTACTATGATATTTTGATATTTAGTGAAATTATTCAAAATGTAGCCTATGATAATTATGATGATTCTCAACATCTCGACTTCATATTTTCACAAAATTTCATTTCCCTATTTTGAGGATTATTTAATGACAAAACTGACCTTACGGTAAGGTAGTATATAGCAGTGTTGGGCAGTTATTAGAAACTGCACTAAACTCCTGCCTAGATAACTGCTGGGTCTTTGATGAAACCCAGAGGTTCTTAGAGGGGTTTGAAAGAACCAGAACCAATATTACTAACAAAATCAAAGAATCAGCAAACACTGGTACATATGTAGGAGGTCTTGTTGTTTGAGAGCATGGAAACTGTTGATTTTAATTTTTTATTTTCTTAATTTGTTCTTCAAAATGCAAATATTTCATATTTTTGGGGTTCTCAACCACCCAATTTTGATTTTTTTTGAAAATTTTGACAAATTCACCAGATTCCATCTCAAGTTCCAAAATGTAGCCAAAAAATATAGAAGGATGCTAAAAATATCTTTCATTCAAAAAATTTACTGTCAAATCTGGCCATATCATCTTATAGATGATTGGCACTTTGGCTAAGAACCAAAAGTCCGAATTCCCAGGCCCAAAAAGAACAAAACCCTGATAGACCTACGTCTCCCCAGACAATATTGTAATATAGCTTTTGCCTCCTAGCCTCTCAGCATCTATTTCATCCATAAGATGCTTGGAGGCTAAGAGGAGGTCCGCTCACACCGCCTATTTGTGCCTCTACATATCCAACATAGAATCCTAATTGCTTCACCAGCCCCACCCATAAACATGCAAAATTGGACATTATAATATGAGAAATTATTTAAATCCTACCACATAGGCCACTCATTATAGCCAGCCAATCACAAGTAGTTGGCCCAATTATTAAGGCTAGCCAATTAGAAGCCGTCAGCCCAATCATTATGACCAGCCAATCATAAGCAGTCTAATCTTTGTACTGGGCCTTGTGGAGGCCACTATATCATCTCCACACATACAGGCCCAAACCCATTTTCACACTATTTGAAGGCCATACATCATCCTAATTATAGTGTACAAGCCATTTTCTTTGTGCTGGAAGAGGATGTGTGACCAGAAAGGAAGTCACTTGGATTTCTATAGTGTGAACACCAGCTTTGTTTGTGGCTGTGAGTAGGAGACTTTGTTGGTTGTGTGTTATGTGAAATAGGTTGGCAACAGATGAGGGGTGGCCAAGGCTGCTTCAAGCGTGGAAGGGAGAGGGGAAGAAGATGTTGTTGGACAAAGATAAGAAGAGGCATTCAAAGGTGAAGGAAGGCAGGTCTGTGGTTTTTTGGGATTACATATGTTGTAAATCGTATAAAATCAAAAGCTTGCTGAAGTAAATAGTTATTGTTTGATTTTTGTTGTGCCAATAGCTACATCATGACAAGTGTTGTGTTCTTGCTAATGTTAAAACTCTATAAGGGATTGATGTTGAGGGCTAATGATGCACAAAGGAGGTTTGAGTTGTAGATTTTGGAGCATGTAAGGGGATTGCATTTGTATGGAGCCTTGGTGGAACCATTACTGAAGTAGTGCACACGTGATGAGTTAAAGCCAAAAACCTTACATGGTATCCTTGGGTTGGGTAGAACGTGGGTATAGAATGGGAGAAATTATAGAAATATCCTTAGATCCATATTTTGAACAGAACTCTATTTTTTCCAAGTTGTTACCAATCAACGTGGCATATGTTGCTCATCTTTAGTTCGGAACTAAAAGTCATCTTGTTTGTAGAACTAAAACAAGCATCTTCCTGCATTATATCATAGCATAGAAGGAAGGATTAACAGTTCATAACGGACCAAATGAACACATAGGGCTCTAACCTCAAGCCAAATCCCACTAATTCATAAACTCACAAAATGTGGAACTGTTCCTGGTAGTAGTTTGACGGATACTTATATAGCGATCCATAAAGGATTGACAAGTATGAGTTGCCTAGAATTTCATATGGGCAAAAAGATTTATGCTCTATTAAGATTGCAGCACCAATGTATTATAATAATGCCTAAATGGCAGAATATGAATTGTAGAATTTGCAGGTATAGAGTTTGGATTTGTGATGAGGTAACATTCTTCATACCCCTTTCTTTTCGGTTACAGATGGTTATCATTTGTGGGGTAATTAACAAAAAAACATTTCATCAAATCCATGAACACCCATGCCACAAAAGTCATGCAAAGTTTCCCACCCCGTAGAAAAATTGCCCATAATCTCGATTTGATTTATGATCATCTTGCCCCATAAATAGTTTACTTTCCCTCAATATCACCTCCATCTAATGCTTCCTCCACACATGATCTGTAGGTATTCAATTAGATTCTACACATAGTTCAAAAAATCATAATTATGTTCTAGTTTTCAATGCCCTTTATATTTGTCTTGTATTTCATATTGTATCACACTTGAAAGTTTGAAAACATGTATCAAAATATTGACATAAAAATGTTGGACATACTTGGAAGACATAACACACCATTGATTAATTCACACTATGTGTTCACATCTTAAATTTGTTTATTTATTAATTAGATAAACTTGTTCAAACTAAACTAGATGCACATGACCTATAATGTGACACATTATGTTTTGTAAGAAGAACATTTGGCATGTTCAAATATGTTGAACATTTACAAAAAGGTTTAAACCTTTTACAATGTCACTAATGCAAATGTGTGAAAAGATATGATAAGCTTTGTTCAAACATGGGATTTTGATAGTAATCACTTAAAGATTTTTCAATACTTGTGGGATGGGCTACTAGGTTTTAGGTTTGTAACTTCCATATCCAAACATCTAAGGCACCATTGACCTTTGTAAAGGTCATGGTCATTTGTGTAACACAATCATTTTGCAATCCTTAATCTACAAACTATGTGCACCCTCTCACACATATGTTGATATATGGCCACACCTATTATTTTCCTAGTAACATGTGGTAATTCATGGTTTATACATAGATCAACATAACAAAGCATTATGGCACGTTCAAAAATTCTTCCTCACATACTATGCTACTAGATGAAAATTTATTGTTAATGATTATGTTTTAAACAATTACCCAATAAAAACCATTGTACCCCCTTAGCTCCTATTGTGCTCATGTTCCCATTCAAAATGTTCTTGCCCTTCCAAACGATGCCCAATATCTTCCTATTAATGGTTTCCCCATGCATTCCTTCACCCCTATTAGCCTTACCCTTTCTATATTGCCATGACTAATTCTTGGAAACCAATATCATTTGAAAATTCAACAAATGCAACCTCAGTTGAAACACAATCCATTTATGATAATGATTAGTTGACCATCTACTAGTCCTCACCACTAATGAAAAAGGAGGAATACACTTGCACACATCTTCCTCTTACAAAATCAAACCTAAAAGTTTTAAGAAAAATTGGAATGCATTTTCATATTGCTAGAAAGCCTTCAATTTGTAGGATTTTATGAAGGTGATTTCATAAATTTTAGACCTAAGATGTGGGATGCATTGAAAATTGAGTGTATTATGTCAACTAAATTACAAAAACTGATTTTGGAAGGAAAAATTAGTTTGACAACAAGTTCACACTTAGGCCAATAACACAAACCATATTATATTACATAAATGATGGAAAACATGTATGTAAATTGTAAAGGGACTACAATCCCTCATACGAAGACCTACGGGAATAAACATGTCCACATTTGACTTAAAGATGGAACACATCACTTTGAGTGGAAGAACATGGTCAATAGTTTGCCCATGATGAAAGTGATAAGTTTTGCTTAACTTTTAATTTTATGTAGTTGAAAATAAATGTTTGTTCTTGTTTTTTTTGCCACACGCTTGAACTCAATATGCCTTTTCAACATCAATGATATGAAAAGGTGGAAGAAGAATTGTGTGAATCTTTAGCACACAATGAAAGGCTTCATGCATTAGGATGCACCCAACTATAAATGCAATAGTTGTGCATGCATCAAAAATGAAACTTGAATGATGTTATAAGTTGTTAAAGTTTCACAACAAAAAAATAACATAAAAAAATACTCAAAAAATAAGAAAAATCAATCAATTAGGAACAAATGAAATAAAACCCAAAAAAAAATAGTGGATCATATGAAACCAAAAAACTGAAACTTAAAAAATAATAATTTAAAGATCATATGAAATCAAATAAAGATGAAAAATCAAGGTGTTAAAGTTGAGTAAAAAAAAACAAGGCATTAAATGAAGGTTGAGGAAGATGGAAAGTTTGGGGAATTCAATTTGAAACCTTTAATGAGTGAAACAAAGATGGAAAATCTACGGAGATCATATTTAATAACTAAAATGGATGAAAAAAATATCTAACAAAAATGAAAAAATTGCAAAAACTAACTTTGGGAAAATAAAAGATAAAATGACAATTAGAGAAGACAAACATTAGAGGAAGTTAATCCAATGATGAATGAATGAAATGAAGGTTGAAGAAGATATTAAAAGAAGATATTAAAATTAAGTCCCAAAAGCTTAATCCAAGAAAGACAATAGATGAAATGAAATCCAAGAAATGTTGTGAAAATTAAATGAAGAAGTTGAGGCTTCCTAAAAAGATTAATGGACAATATAAGCATTAGTGAGCATGTTTAAACTTTCACTAAAGACTAATATACATTTAATTAAATGTATTAAAATATAATATGTGTTTGTTAGGCGACATTTATGTGAAAAGTTGAATTGCCTTCACCATGGAATTTTTTTAATTTATCAAGGTCAAAGTTAGGCACTAAAAAAATCCATTTATGACACATAGTCAAGCTTGTCAAACAATTTCCATAACTCTCAAATAAGGCACATTCCATAGTTCCTTACAATTGGAAAACAAGGTGCAAGATTTTTGGAATGGCTAGTACAAAATAACTCAAAGGTAATTTGCACAAATAGTCAAAAATGATTAATGTAATTTTGAGACAAAATTTGATCACAATTCATCATTACTTCAAAATGGACTCAACCATAGCCCTATGGGAAACACAACTTGCCTTATGTTATATTTAAAATATCCTCATGGGGATTACATCCAAACGACATCTTCCTGAAATTCCCATAACCATTGTCTCAACATTGGGACAATTTGGTGTTAGGTGACTTTGAGGGCTCAACATTCCTAGGAAATCCAATTGTGTATGACATCACTACTTTGTATCTCTTATCAATAACTTATCCATGTTGTGTCAAGCTTGCTAATCAAACATGATTTTCCCTTTTAAATCATTTTTTAAGTGATCAAGATTCTTTTGGCAATTTGGGTCTTAACGTTTCAAAGTTTTGAAGTATCGAAAAAAAATCTTTAAAAAACAAATCACCCCAATGTTGTGTAGCTCTCATTAATACTTCCCTCTACAATGTCATTACATACTCATTTGAGAAGCACACAATGAAAGCTCTCATTATGCACTCTAAATATCTATGGGAACATCTTATGAAATCAATTTTTTATAATATAAACACAAGAAAATAAATTCAACCTTGATAACTTTAATTATGAAATCTTTAAACCCTCCATTGAGTTTGATTTGGTATGTTAAATATAAAGCTTGAGGAATTGTCGTCAATAAAGTGACATGTATGTTTTTAAATGGTTGGTGAACAATGATGAAAAACATACTTTTACGAATACTTGATAGATTATTATAGAACTTGGCAAAGTTCAAAGACCATTAGTACATTTTAATATTTATATATGGCTCCATGAATTCAAAAGTACCAAAAATCCAAGGAATGTTATATTTTCATTATATATTTGAAACTTTATTTTGCAAAAACAAAATGTTTACTTTCATCTATTTGCATTTTAAAATTTCTATTCAAATGCATATTAACCATGTGGTTGTTCAATATCATTGTAATAAGTCAAAATACAAAACTTCATATTGATCATTGAAATAAAATATGTTTATTAGTTTAATGTTTTTATATATGGCTTAGTTTATGGATATTTTATATTTTTTAGTAAATACTTATAGTGTGGTAGGTGTCATAGCCCAAATGTGTGAACTATGTAACTATTCCAAGTGTGAACATGTTCATGATAATAGAACCCAATTGTGAAAATCTATCTTAAATTTTAAATTAATGTATAATGACAAAAAAAATTCAAAATTAAATTTTTCCAAATCTTCTAGGTCTAAAATTTACAAAATCACCTCCATAAATTTGTATCATTTAGGCCTATCCAACAATAACAAATACATGCCCCAACCACCCTAAATTTCTTATTGCTAATTTTCTTGAAAATTCAATGAGAATATTGCTCAATATTCAATACCCTTGCACCAGAGGTCTAAACATTACTAAATGACCTCCTCGCACCCCTACACATCAAGGGCTTTCCAATGGTACCAAGAATGCAATGAAGGGACCATGGTTTGGGAGATCTCAATATGACATTTATGTCAAACAAATCAAAACAAACAAACAACCTTTATTAATACATAAATTGGTACTTGCTTACTTTACCATGTGTACAACCAACAACATGAGATAGTGGTTTGACTCTATGTTTAAAAGTTTCTAGATACCATAAGTACACACAAATGTTATGTTGTATATCTTTTAAGTGATGGTTACTTTATATTTATTTAATATTATTGGCAACTACTTGGTTTACCATGTCTACAATGAGCAACATGAGGTAGGGGTTTGGCTCCTTATGTTTAAAAGATTTTGGATACTATAAGTACACATATCATGGGTGATTTTTTATGTCTTGTAAATACTTTATGTGAAACTTTTAGGATTAGTAAAATATATATTTGTACAATGACCATTGGATTTTCAGGAAAATGTTCTTAAGTTCTAATCCCAACATGTTGGGCCATCACTAGATAAAACTTTTTAAGATTCATTGTTCCCATGTGGTACATTATCCAATGGTGATGCAATGGAAAATTCTTAAGCATATAAAATCTAATAACATGTCTTCATCATTGTGATATTGAAGAACACACTATGATGACATTTCTAACATTATTCTATGGGCTTTTAGGGTGGACAAGAGGGTCGACTTGAAGTAGGACATGATGGTAGATGAGCAAAAGGAAACAACTAGATGGCATAGAAAAAATGATGTTTGTGGTTATATAATTTGTGTCAATGAAATGGTCTTGAATTTGGCATGTAATGAAATGTTCGTGAGTTTGGAGAATTTAATATCAAATATAACAATTGAGGAAAAGAACCATGATGTGTCCCATTAGAAAGAGGTGCTAACCACACTAGGAGTAGCCATGGGATGTGTAACCAATATTTGGTTTTTCATGTTTTCAATGTCAAGATTTGTATTAATGTTGCAAGTTTAAAATATTTTGATGTGATGCCTTTTGTAATGTATTATGGAAGAATGTGGAATAATTTGGATTGAATCTAATAAATATTAAATATTAAAAAATAGACATAATGCATTATAATTAATGCTTTCATTTTTTTCATTTTTGAAAGGACTCGAAATGCCTTCAAAATGACGTAATCATGTGCAATGATTATTCAAACCTTTGCATAATAGTATAATATGTCATGAAAAAAAAAAAAATCAACACTACAAATTTCATAGATTTCTAATCCAACACATTTTATAACCAATCATGGTCTACCACATCATTCTAGCAAGAATTCCCATTTTTTTTAAGGTAGTCAAAAGCAATTCGTCTCACTTTGGTTATATGTGAAGGATTGGCTCATGTTAATGTGGAGGTACCCAAACATAAATTATCATAACACACAAAAAGAATGAGGATCACAAAATAGTCATGAATTGGCAAGTTTATTATGATGGTCGACATGTTCTTACAAAAAAACATGTTGACCATATGATTGGACAAAAACAAGCCATGATTTGAATAGTGATGAAATTGACATCTTTTGTCATTTGGGATGAACACCTTTGTGGAGCAATGTCACATTCATGTGCTTTAATGCACATCAATGACCAAACATGTTATCAATGACGAATATTTTAGTTATATGAATATTTTTGCACATGTGAAATTTGTATTGGTGTTATCTAATTAGCAATTGAAAATTTGTCTCCTTATTGAAGCAAACTTGCTTATCCAACTTTTCCTATATCAGTTGATGAATCTAATGGGATACAATAACAACACTTGATTATGCATCTACAATACCTTTCTAGAGTTGGTAAAGGCTTATAATTCTCTATATATGTGGAGCTTATGTCTCTTGAAAGGTGCAATAGAAAACTTATGCATGTGTTTATATATGTAGTTTGATTCAATAAAAATAATGGGGAGAATTCATAGCTAGTGGCTATAGTGATTGATGAGGTATTTTTTATGATCATAATTTAATCATAGTTATGATTAAGCAACGTTTGGTCACATAGATAAATAATGATATGCCACATTTTTTTGGGATTCCTTATATAACACATAGAGAAAATTTGGTTGCAATGGATTGGATCAAATGCCTATCTTGAACTTGGATTTGATAATATTGCCACTCAAGCATATGAATGCATAGGGAAATCATCTATCAAATACAAATAGATTGAAAAAAATTAAAAACTTTTGAGCAAGTGCTTATTTTTATTTGTGTGTAGTCACAATAAACGAGCCAAAAAGGATGTCAAATGGGCCCTAAAAATAGTGAAGATTGGAGAAATATTTGTGTTTTACCATTTAAAACCATGGCAATCATGGCAAGTTTGTCCCTCTCATTCATATAAATGTCAAGGAATTCAAACCAAAAATCCATTTGATAAAATTTTCAATTTAAATTTCATTTAGGACCTTTGAAAGTGAACACCTATTGCATCAAATTGAATTAATTATGCAAAAGACTATCAAAAAGATTCATATAATAAAACAAAATTGATGGGGAAAAAAAATTTAAAATAAAAACCTATTAGCCACATTCAAAAAACACTCATAATAAAAAAAAAATGTTAAATTTTAAAACTTAAAAAATTCAAAGAACTTTCAAGAATTTTAAATTTTCAAAAGTCTTTTACCACATATAAATGGGGTATAATGCACATGATGTTTTAAGAAGAGTTGTAATTTATTATACAAAAAACCATAAAAATTTCAGAAATCAATTTTTGGTTATGATTTGAATTGTTATCATTTTAAAAGATGAAACACATAATTTACAAGGAATTGAATTATTTTCAAATTTTCATATTTATTCAAAATAAAAACAAAAGAAAATTTCATTTACTTTTAAAATAATATGCATTTTTCATGACAATTTGCACAAAAAAAATTCAAAAATTCATTCCTATGAAAAACAATTTTTGGGCAAAAAGACATGTAGTCCTTTTCTAAAGTAACGTTGTTGGCTCATTTTATCTCATATGTGCCCATTTTGTATTATTTTGATGTACAAAAATTGTCAAAATGAAAGGTTCTTAATTGTTTGGTCAATTACATGTTTATTTTGCTAGAATTGTGGAAAAAATGATCCATAACTAATTGCAAGCCTCTTGTAGGTCAAGATTGTTTTTTTTGTAATTTTAGTTTTTATAGTTGATGCTTTTATTAAACTCGACATGTGATTCCAATATAATGAAATGGATATCATTGTGATTAAATCTTCATTGAATGTCACCACCACCATTTTCAAAAGGCAATACCTAAGTAGAAAATTTGGAATAAACACCAAATATCTTGGTCAATTGATTTGAAAAGTTGTCCAATATGAATAATGATGTTTATTTTTTTAAATGGTGTTTCACTTACTCACGTTATGCATGTTGATATTTTTTATGCTTACTATTCCATGGAGATTTTTTAAATTTTCAAAAAATTGGGAAACAATGTTTCCAATTACTCAATACAATTTGTAGTTCAGATTTCATAATATTTCCAAATCTAATGTTGCTTGTCGCAACCTTAACCTTGGGTAAGGTTGGGGAAAAGTTTTTTAAAAAATGGGTTGGGAACAAACTAAAACAAGAAATAAACCTAAAACATTGGGGGAATGAAAAGGAAGCACTCTTGAGATGAATTCTTAATTTGGGAATTGGGAGTCCCAAATGTTCAAAATATCTTTTCAAAGTTTCGGTATGGAAATTGAATTCACATTTTCCATTTGGAGCTAAAAGCTAGTGTTATGTCCAAAAGAAGGGTTGTGAATCAAATTGGTAATTTAACTCCCAACCACAAAAATGAAAAATAAGAATTATATGACCTTCAATGAGAATGCACAACATGGCCTTGGTAAGCTCTCAAAAAGAGCTACAAGATAGTGTGGTCACACACTTAAACTAACCTTTAAAGAAAAGAGATATGATGCCCCCAAAATTTAGGACAAGAATAGTCCTAACTTTGGGACTCCCATTTTTGTGGAAAAATGTCTTTTGGATGTAGTCCCATCGAAAAGCACAAAATATATTATAGGGAGGAGGGTGATGGCCTCTTCTCAAGTCTAGATTGTGAGAATGTAGTGAGCCCAAGCCAAGTTTGTGACCCAAAGTTCATTCCATTTCCACTCGCCACTTGCTTGATTGGCCTACATGAGTGACTAGTCTGTGAAGCATTTGTGAACTTGTCACATCATCCTAGTCCCTAATTTGAAGCTTCCGCACACCCCTCTTTCCTTCGTGCACAAAGTTAAGGAGTGTGCCCCCAAGTTTTTTTCCCTTTTACTTTCTTTCCTTTTCTATTTTTCAAGGGTTCATTTCATAAGCTTTGGGAAGAACTTAGGGGTGCATCATTGCTTGCCTATTAAATACTTATAAAAATTATTTAATTGATGATATAAAAAGAAAAATAAAAAGTTTTTGAAGATTGATTTGATAAATTGTCCATCAAATTGACTTATAAAGAATAAATGTCAAGTAAATCCCTAGGATGTTCCCACCCATGGGCTTCATGCATCATAAAACAAAAGGTAATGGTTATCACAACCTTAACCATATGTAGATACCAAGGCATAGAGGGGGGAGGGATTCATATTTTTTTTAAATGGGAAGGATCTTTCACCTACTTGTATAAATAGGCATAAGAACCCAATACACATAAGCATGATCCCTCCCACTCTTGATGGGTAGGTGTAGTCAACATGTCCTTCTTTTCTAAGATTTGTGAATATAAGGTGCCTTCCAAATATACTAGGAAATTCTCCAAGTGTTCTATGAATATAGTAGGGCAAGAGGTGAAAGTTTATGGAACTTGTGGAAGAAATGTGAGTGGAAATCTATGTGGGATGCTTGGGCCTATTGTTCCATTTTAGGTGACTTTTTTCGTTGTTTGGCTTGCATTAACCACTAAGAGCTTAAGCCCTTTCTACAACCATTTGACTTATATTCAAAGTTGTAGTTTGAAATCTAGTCCAATGTATTCAAACATGAATGGGATTATAAATCCAACCATTGAACTTAAAGTTTATAGATTCAAAAATATTAGGTAAAAATTTCAACCAAAATCAAGCAAGGGATGATGAAAGAGACAAACTAGATTTAACTCATACAAGATTGGTAGGTGATGTCCAAAAAGGTTTTGTTTTCCGATGCAAAGTGCTAGCCCTCAATTGGATAGTGGAATATATGTATATATATATATATATATATAGGTTAATTTTGAAAGGAGAAATGTCAAGCTATGTATTTATTTATTTTAGTAGCATTTGGGCAACTAGTTTCTTTTCAATGAAGCCTATTTGGCTATTTTGTTTTCACAAATGTCCTCCATTTGGAAATTGTCTAATTTTGAATTTAAAATCATTGGCAATAGCTCACCTATGGATTGCATAGCTATGGCGACGAACAATTTTACATGTAGAAATCAATACCCCACAAAAATTAAATCTTTATTAATCACACCAACCAATGACCATTCCCCTTGTGGGAATCAAACCCCAACCCAATGCAACAAAGGAGGCATGCGCCCATATAGCAATCAAAACTCACACCCAACTTTCAAACATCCAATCTTAACACCCAAACCATATGATCAACTTTTGACATACAAAATTTGAGATATATGAATAGAACCACAAATCACTTTTACACATCTACTTAAAACCTTGTCATGATTGCTTTCCACAATGTAATTGCATCATCATATGCAAGATTAGACAAGGCAAAGAAATTTTAACTAAACATCCTAACAACACATAAGTCAAGTTGAATAGTTAGCTTATTTAGCAACTTGTTTTTCATAAATGAGATATTGATGAATGTTATCTCATCCTCAATAGACCCCAACACACAAACCATCGCAATATCCACCAATTTAATGAACTAGTTGAATATTTGACTCAAGATGGTAAAATAATTTATCTTCTTTCACAATTTGGAAACTAAATTTAGTTTTGAATGTTCAACGATTACCCCCATTGCATTGTGGGACATATTGAGCTTAAAAAATGAAGACTATACATAAAACAAATATGAATCTAAAAAAAGGCCTAGATACTCAATATGGTCATAGAAGAATTTATAGTTCCTCATATATGCAACTTTAATCTTCTAATCGTTCAACCACCCCTTGTAGGTGTTTTTCATGCTCTTGCATTGTAACATTAAAAATGATGATGTCATCTATGTAATTTTGAACATTATCCAACATTGTTAAAATCTTGTCCATAATTCTTTGGAACTTTGTAAAGGCATTTTTCAACCCCAATCGCAAGAACCACTATTCATAGAGCTAATCCTTCCCATGTGCATCAATTCCTTAAAATCCAATATTTTGTTTGTCCGCCTTCTTAATAGATACCTTGTCATATTCAAACCTCAAATCCTAAGTAATTTTTACTGTAACATGCCCAATGGATTCAAAGTTCTCCTTTGGAGTTGGCATGGCATATCTTTCAGACTTAGTTTGCCAATTCACAAATTGGTAGTCCCCACATGTCCACCTTTTTGTCCAATAGTTAAATACATCCTTCTTGGCATATATCATGATAAATGATGCATACTCTTTTTGCTAATCACTTTACCAATCCAACCTCCAACAACACTTGGTCCTAGAATGAATCAAAGACTTATCCTTATTGTTTTATTTGTAAAGCCTTCAGAATATGGTGTATCATTAGCCAATTCAATCCAAATTTCATGGCCTTTAAGTGACACCAAATTCCTTAGATTAAAAACAAAGATATCCTTGTATAGGCCCAAAGGAATTTATGATCTTGCCTTTTTCTTCTCTAAGAATTGCAAGTCCAATATTAGGTTCCCAATTCTCTTTCATGACCACAACCTTGGGGGCACTAGTTGGCTTGCTAGTAGCATATGCATCACCTACTTCATGACTAACAAACCTACAACAACCATTTGGATGTCTTGTTTTGGTGTAAATTCATCTAGTTTTGCCATAATCGATTGAAGATTTTCATTTGTTCCAAAAAATCTTCCACCTCTTCAACAACCTTGGCCACGTCCTTCCAAATAACTTGTCTTAAATGCTTTTCATTTCAACTTTTCCATGGGTGTTTCCACCTTGAAATTCTTGTGCGTTCACCCATCTTTGCTTAAACCATCCCGATAAACAAAGATGATGTCTTGGGCACACCATGAATTGAGGTCAAACAATCAAGGTCCATGGCTTGATTTTAAATTGGCCAATGAAATGCTTCACTTAAATGTGGCATGGCAATAATGCGCATGACAAATCTTGTAGCCCATTTGCACTCATTGGCATTGGGTTCAACCAAAATTTGTTGAGTATCCGAAACAAGTCCCAACCCTTTGTTCCAAAAAAGGAGACATTGAAAAGTTCAATAAAGTTGGTAGTGCTACTTGTGCCACCCCACTTTATTGACTAATGCTGATGGTGGTTTGTCATTGAACCTAACCATGACAAATTAACCTTTAATTGCTATTAGTGGAAACAAATAAAAATGTTGTTGAACAAGCCATAATGAAACATGTTAAACCACTTCACCATTCTCTACATATATAGTTTAGTATTTGTGCACTAAAACTTTTGCTTGCAACACCACAATAATCTTCTGCTCATTCTTCTAAAAACACAAATGCCTTCCTTGGGAGATTGCAAAACAATTGTTTGGCATTTAATGGCAACAAATTATGAAATGGTGTTGAAGCAACAATATAATGGGCATCTATTAATGTGAGTGCAAAGTCCCCTTGCCATGTTTGTTGCACATAATGTTTTGCTACATGCTGCAAATGTGCATTAATGCCACACCAATTTGTGCCTTTTGATTGATGTTAAAAATTGATTTTAGCCATCTACATACCTTGTTCCTCCTCCAACATTAGGGAATCCTTTTAGAAACATTATTTTTAAAGTGTTTTCCACCAAAATTCACAATCTCAAAAAATGAACCACAACCAAAAAAATGGAGCAAAATTGGGCATCATGTTATTATGGTTCAAAGGTTTCCTCCCAATAAAATGTATTAAAAGTTGTACATTCTTACCGTCTCCTAATTGCCATTTTGGTTGGTAAGATGCAATTTCTTTCCAAACATCCAATGTGAAACCCATGGGGTATAAAAAAACTCATCCATTAGCCATTAAAAGGAAATTTGTCATTTGCAACTCAAAAATAGTTATAAAAATTACAACTTGTAGTGATCATATCATATGACATGGCATCTACTTGCACAATGGCCTTGACTTTCATGGTGGAACTATTGATGGAATTATTTACTTGGAAATTGATTTTTTTTTTTAAAGATTCAAAATGAACACAAAAGTACACACTAGACCAAAACATGGCTTTATGATTGGAAATATATCCAATCATGTACTTATATTTGAACACTAGTCATTTCCATTTGTGCAACCATGATCATTGGTCATAATTGGTACATGATGATTAAATCTATGACTACACAAGTTAATAGTTATTTTGACTTTGTTTGACTAGTTATAAAAGTGGGATAGAAGTGAACAAGGATAGAAATAACATTGTCATGTACATACATTTTTTAGAAATGAACAAGGCCATGCATTTAGTGATATGTGAAATCTATATTTTTATTGTAGTTTAATTCCAATTACACATATTTAGGCCAACTTATCCAAGGTAGCCTAGTCTACAATGTCATATTCTCACTCAGGAAGCCATGTGGTGGTTGACAACTTCTTAAGATTGTTTCAATGCAACGAACTCAATATTATTTCAATGCATTTGCTAAGATAAATCCTTTCATTTTTTGCATTTGTAGAATCCTTATTAAAATTATACCTATCCCCAACATCAATTTTAAAATAAACAACAAATGTTTTACTAGCGTATGCAAAGTATCCAACTTTATTTCTTTTCTTTTCCCTCAATAGCTAACCATATCATGCATTTGACTTGAAAGACCAAGCAATCATCCCATAGAATAGATTCAACCCAAGGAAACCTAGTTACCCAAAAATCCTTAAAAACATGAAACTTGTCTTAAAAGCTCTTAAGTTTCTTGGATTGAAAATTTTGTGCACTAGAGCTACAAGGTTAAAAAAAAAATGTCAAATCAAAAAGGGCAAATGTGGATGGCTTGCAATGTTATTGCTTTGAGCAGAAAAAAAACATGTTGAAAACAAAATTCTAAAGGATTTTCAATGGTGGCATTACAACAAGTAGACTCACAAAAGAACAAATCCTAAACATAATTTCAAACTACAAACCTTCAACACAAAGCTCAAAATGCAATGATAAAATTAAGGGGAGAAACCTATAAAGATCAAAGATTTGTTGTTGGATTTTGCAAGACTCTTCTTATATTACTTTGACAAAAAAGAAGTTGCAAGCACATCAATTTCAAAACTTTCAAATATATTTCATGTTGTCAATAATTATATTACCACCTCTCCCCTACAATCCATTTGCACGATTATTGTCACAACAAAAAAATTCTGCAACCAAGCTCACAACAATCTTATGATCCATTTGTTAAAAAACCACAAATGTTCAAGCATATTGAAACATTCAAGGCAATGACCCTGCATGTGTTGCCACCACCATCTTCAAGGTTTCAAAACACAAGGCATAAATAGTATTGAGCTCATTGTAAGGGACTTGAAAAACAAATGAAGAGTGTATTACTAGTTTGGGGGAGGGGGAGCTCATTAGGCAACCTACCAAATTCAGTGGTTGTTATTTGGTGATCTACAATAATGGATGGTCACATATTGGCAAAGCCTTAAAGCTTTATAACATACTAAAGTTAAAGGCAAAATTGTAAAACCTTAAAGCTTTAAAAGCATTGTTGGTGATGAAACCTACATGCCTTTTCAATGATGGAGGGGGACAAGTGGTTTACTTCATGGCACACCCACACAAGAGGGGGGGGGTGTGTTTTGGGAAATTTTTATTTTTTCTTTTAAAAACCAAATCCATCATGCCATTTTGCAAGACAATATTTTACATCACCTTTTGGCTTAAATCACTAGAAAACAAAATTGTGATGCCCAAGGTTGGATATGAAGTTTTATAACACAAAAAATATTTTTCATGTGACATTAATGCATGCATCCTAATATGGCATTATTATGATCAAGTTAGGTACTAATTTTTTTAAATCACCAATTTAAATGTGGTCCTCCAAGTAAAAATGAAACCTTGTAATTTTCAAATTTTGTGAATGTGAGGATCCTCGAAAATAGGGAACAAATTCAAATAGATTCCAATGTTATAACTCCTAGTTTGTTTCATAAATGAATTTATAGAGTTAATTCCTACTAGCTACTTATAATTCCCATAATCATCATTGGTGCAATCATGGGTTCAAGTAATTAAGTGCACCAATGAACCCAACTTGAAGCCTAATGCATGCACTTATTTGACCAAAACCTCTTCCAAATCCATGTGAAAACTCATAATCAATAGACCACCCAAAATCTCTCAAAAAGCCTGATGTAGTTCCCCTAAAAAACAATTAATATTTTTTAGTTTTCATTACCCACATCCATTTGAAGATTTAGAAATTTTTTTGGCTTATCATGCATTTAGCTTGGTTAACTATAGCTTATGTCAAAAGACATTTTTTACTCTAGGATACCACAACTGTTGTGATTACAAACAAAACCTAATTAGGTGAAAATGACCAAAAAAATAAAATAAAGATTAAATTTTCGGATGCATTGATGTTAGGATCATTGTGGGAAAAGGACCTTTACATGGATTGGCCTACCATCTTTGACAATTGGAACGACATGAATAATTGCAAAGTTGTTTTTTTTAGTATAATTTCAAATTGATATTTTTGAAGTTTATTTATTATAATTTTTTTATTCTAAAAATTTCAATAAAATTTTAATGAAAATTTTAAAATTTCTATCAATTAGTTTTAAATGAAATTCTTATCAAACATGTGTTCATTGAATGTGCATAAAAAAGATTGAATTGATGTAAAAATCGAAAGCCTTTTGATTCAAAAGGTAATATTGTTATGGCACCACATTGTAAAAACTCAAACATATTTTAAACTACCCTTCAAACAAATAATGATGCCAAGGGGCCTCCATAATTGGGTGGCTAGGCAATGGCAATTTAAGCTTGTTTTGAATTTGATTCATGCACCATCTATCGCTTACCTACAAGGCCACAATTTGATTTTTTGTCTAATACCTAATTGATTTGAAATCTTAGTTCAAAAGCTTGCATTTAGTCAACTAGTGAGAGCATTGATTTAACAAGTTGGATAAAAGGTATCAATAAGGATTTCTAAGGATTGACCACAATATGATAGACCCAATGAAAAAGGGTTAATGCATTTATTCATCTTTCACTATAATGACATCAATTCACTAATTGTTTTTCCATTTTGTTGACAAGTTAAGTTCATGATTTTTTGTTTATATTTATTTTATCATATTTTAGAACCTTATTTGAAATTACATCTAGGTTTAGACTAGTGTTGTACTGGTATATAAGGTCTAACACAAATATGTAATATAGGTATGGGAATGAATATAAGAAAATAAACAAGTCAAATATGGAAAATAATAAATTTAAGTGATATTGGTATTGGGGGTAGTAGGTTTTAAGAGTTTAGGGTTTTGATATGAAATTAACGTGAGTATGAACATTTTTGTTATCACGGGTGATGCTAGTACTAAGCTTTTCATTAGGCTTGAATGGAATAAGGTATGAATATTATTGCAAAAGTTAGGTTATGTTTGTGATTTGGATGCTTGTGCAATATTCATTATATATTTTTAGCTCTTCCTTGATGTAATATGGTGCACTCCTAATTTTTTCAAGTTATACAAGGGTAAAAGATTTGTTGAATAGGCCAAAACACATTCAATGGAGCCAAAAAGAAAATCAAATAAAGTAACAACCATTTTTAATCAAAGAATTATTTATGTTTTTCCATTTGAAACCATGTTAATTAAGGAAATTTACTTTTACTCATATGAATGTTAGGAAATTCAAATTGAAAATTCATTTCAATTATTATTTTTTCATTTTAATTTAAGACGTTTGAAAATGAATAATCATCACATCTGAAATAATCAATTTTGTAGAGGATTTTCAAAAGGAATCCTATAATAAAGGCATTTTTATTAGTAAAAATATATAAAAATATGTTAGCCACATTAAAAAATAATTCTCAATTTTAATAAAAATGTGTAATTTTTAAGATTTTAAAATTCAAAGTATGTTAAAAAAAATTGAGAGTTTCAATAACCCTTTAAATCACATAAATGGGGTATATTATGTACATGATGTGTTAAACAAAGTTATAGCTTATAATACAACAAATGAACACCCAAATAATGAACATATTTTGGTATGATTTGTTCAATTCTAATCATTTTAAACAATGAAACACAATATCTACAAGGAATTTGGACATTTTAGAGATTTTATATTTATTTTAAAATTACATTTAAAAAGATGTATTAGGGCAATTGTAAGATTGTTTTTATAATAAGTCATAACAAATGAAAAAGGTTTTAGGACAATTGTAAAGATTGCCTTTGAATGTGTTTTGACCTAGGGTGTGCTCCTAATTAATTCTCACCAAAAAAGGGCATGGGAACTCCATCATGGGACTAAAATGAACTCACAAGTTTGAGTTTAAGGTGAATTCAATTTTCCAAACCAAAAAAGATGGTGGTTAATGCATATTGGAACCAAAATGGTGCATAAATGAACCATGGGCAACCCACATTCACAAAAGACAACATGGCTTAGATTTGGGAGGATTCTCCACTCTCCTTATAGTATATTATGTAGATGGTGGCAAGGACTACATCAAAATGGTAAAAATGATCAAGGTTCAAAAATGGCAGTCATGAATTTTTTTGATTTTGCCAAGTTATGAGTCTTGCAATTTTGTAAATTCATAACTCACATATAGTATATACAAGTTTTTATTGAAGACCTTTCAAAGGAAAAGTTTTATCCTTTAAATCAAATTATTTAATATTATATTAGAAGTTTTGTTCAAAGATCATTTGATCTTTTTTTCTTAGGTTTTAATGGTTAGGAGTTGAACGGTCAATTTTGGTCATAATTAACTTGTGTTTCATATTTGCAAATGGATAATGCAAGCTTGTTTTTGATATTGATTTTTAAAGAACTTTCTCATGGTGTAAAAAGGGTCCAATTTGGACAAGATTGGATAAATATTTGAAACAAGGTTTAAAAAACAATAATTTTTTTCTTTTAATGGTTTTACTTTCAAGGATTGTGTAAAAACTTTAAGGTTATACATGCTTTTATAACAAACCTTCACAAAAACATTTATATTTGCATGCATTATGCATTGTATTCTTTCATTTTTGAACTTTTGAAACCTTTTCCAATTTCTATTAAACTACACGTCAAACTTCATATACAATTGCCTTTAAACCTAAAAAAGACTTAAATATCTTTTGTTTAATGTTTTGTTTCTTCTTCTTTTGGCAGTTGTTTCAATGATTTGGTTCCTAGTCACAACTCTCATCATCACAACCAAAATTTAAATCTCATGTAAGGGTGAAAGCACACTAAGGTGGCTAAGTTTCAATGGATTAGAGTCCGTTTTCAAAGTTCTTTTCTAGTGTAGTCGAAAATTAACTTAAAATATGAAAGTTTTAGATTATATTGAAAGTAACAATTTTTTCCATTTCCAATTTCAAGTCATGATGCTATAAGACACATATAAAAATCACAAAAGATTTTTTAAAATAATTTTTTTAAATGCTTAAAAAGGCTTTTAAAATAATTGAAATTTTTGGGATTTTCAAAAGTCCATAACATAGTAAATTAAAATCACATTCTATTCATTTAACGAAATTTTAATTTTTTAAACATAATTCATCCAATATCCCAAAGTTTCAAACACATAAGACTAACACATTGTAAGATAAAAGTCCATATCCATGAGTTTTGTAGGGTGTGACAAAATTTGTCGCCAAGATTCAAAAGTCCATTACGCATTGAATATTTAGGATTTTGATGTGTTTTTTTGCATTTTTCAAATGCCAACTCTATTAACATTACATATATGAGTCCCTTTCTTGATGTTTCAATGAAAATATTAACATTTTATATTTAAGTTTCAAAGATATGTAGAAAAAACTACAAGTGTGACACCTAAAAAGGGACTGCATAATGTGTTTTCACTCATAGCTGATTTCGGTTTTAGTGCGGTGTGCCATGTGGGTTGTGATGTGTCATTGACATGGTTTGCAAATTTTGGGGGAATTTCCCTTTATTTAGGATCAAAACCTTGCAATCAATTTGCAAGTTATGTAAATGATGAATAACATGATATGCCATAGTAGCTACTTGCCTTTTGAACCTTCATAAAATGTAGAAAATACCATGAGATTTAGGAAAGGTCTATTACAATATTATAACCATGACTATGGAAACAATTCCACAACAAAACACTTGTTGAATGACTACCTTGAATTTGCTAAGTACAAGCTTGAGTTATGGTCTATGTAGGATGGTGAGGGTGGGGTGTTTAAAGGGAAGGAAGGCATGCAAGAAGTGAAAGGTGGTCCATCCATTGGCCATCGTCCATTTTTTTGTTGGTCAAAGAGGTTACTAATAAACGACCTTCTTCAACTCAAATTTGTGGAAGACCAAGTATGTTTTTCATTGCAAAATGTTAGAAGGCATTTTAATCAAATGTGAAATCACATTCATTCTAGAAATTGGTGATGTGCAAGGATCCTAATATTTATTTCCCCTTTCACAAAGAACTAGTCAAGGATTAGCCACATCCTTTAATTTGTTTGTAAAAACCATAGAAACATAACTCTACCTATATTAATTAAATTAGTAATTATCAACATCACCTTTGATCTCTAGATGTCTAGAATTGGTTTTGACACATTTGTATTGGTTATGAATTTCATTGATGGGGATTAAATGTCAAAACATGCTGATGTTGGTTTGTTAAAAACATCTAACACACATGGGTCAATATTAATAAAACTTGTGAAGCCCTTGCTTATTGAATTCCAATTGATGGACAAGGTCATAGCTTATGTCATAGACAAGGGTTGTGATTTTAATACCATAAGAACAAAATTGTCTTCAATTGTAACATGTGCACCTTTGTAGCTTGAAAAACCTTTAGTAGGTTTTTTTTAGTCATGCAATGTTTAAAGCATGCTAATATGGAACAAATGACAAAAAGTTTTATGTAGGATGAAGGAAGTGTCACTCAAAAATGCAAGGTGTTTTGTAAAAAACCAAATGTACTTGGACTAAGAAGTCTAATAAAGGTAGACAAGAGTGGGGCAAGGCATGCATAAAGGCAGGGCTTCCCATTCGAAAGCTCAACACCCCCATGAAAACTTAATTTGCTAACAAAGTTGTCCTCTTCCAAGAAACTTTGAAAATGACAATTTTGGAATATCCTAACACCATGAAACATTTGCTCTTGGAAATAGTTTCTTCATATTTGCAAACTAGGGTAGTGGCATTTGGATTAACATGGGCAATTACTTATATTGTAACAAAAACTCTTTCACTTATGGTGAAATAATGTGTTTTGAATTAGGTTCACAAGTACTACCTTTTGTCCAATGCACTACATGCTACAATTTGCAATAGAATCAAACTACAAGGAGAATTCAATTGTAGATAAAGGGCACAACCATGTCTGCAATGTGAGGATTTTGATTCATACTTGAAAATTTTGTGTGTTCGCATGCTAACAAAAGTGGCAAGTATATTAAAACCATTCCTATCTTTTACATGTGGATTCCAAAGTTGCATAATTCATAACATCTTTGCTTCCATGCTTGACTCATGATTCGAGCATTTGCAATAGATCATGAAGTTTTTAACAAGGATAAAACAAAAATTGTTGTTAGTGAATACAACAAAAGGGCTATGATTCCTTTGCTTGTCAAGGTCAATAGCTTTTTGAACCTTGTTGCTAGTCACAATGCACTAGAAGATGAAAATTTGTTTACAAATTCCCTCTTTGATGTTACAACATATGCCTCAAAAGCTAGTGAAGTTATGCTTGTATGTGAGGTGTCAATGTTTCATGATGTTGTTATTTTTGGAGAGGAGGTTATTGAGCCTCTAACTTGGTGGAAGGAACATACAAGTTGTTTTTTGGCTAGGCATGTTTTGGACATACCAAGATCTTAAATTGAGACATAATAGATTTACTTTGTTGTGGGGCAACTCAAAAGCTTGCAAAGGTGTTGCCTTGTAATTACCAACATCAATGCATTTGTCATGATTTACAAGAATTGGCCGAGTGATGCAAGAATAGGTTGTTCTTTTCTAACCTTTTCTCTTAAAGACTTTTATTATGCCAAAGAAAAACTACTTGATGACCATGAGGAAAGAATTATGGGAGTTTGAAAATTTTCAAGAGGAATAATTTGATGCAATTGTGATAAGATCTCAATGTAGGAACAAATCATGTTGTAGGTTGGTTATGCACCTACTTTGCATTTTAATGCACATTTATTGAGTTTTTTTTTTTTTTGCAAATTTTGCAAACTTGAGGTGTAAGTTGCAAAGCATACACATACACTAGTTTTGTACATTATTTTTAGAGTTTTGCTTCGTATTTCAAACTTTTTTACATTGTAGTGTTTTTGGCATTTAAAGATGGGCTCATTTGAGAATTGATTAGAAAGTTGCATTGCCCATTTTCATGTCATGAGTGCATTTGTGAATTGTTTATGTGCAAAAAATATTTCAAAACTTTTGGCATTTCAATATCAATATTTCGAAAAACAATAGGCAATACCATATCAATGTTCATATACACCTATTATTAATTTTAAAAAACCATACCAACACCATACCAACACCATATAGATACTCACCCCAAATATATTTGTTTATTGTAGACCCATAGTCTCCTAGTTAGTAGTAAAGCCCCATGGAAATACTAAGAGCCTTCAAAACACATCCAAAGGTTGTCACATGAAAATTCCAAAATCAGTTATGTGTGGGCCTTGGTTGGGAAGTGTAATGTAAAATGATAAAAATACTTTGTTAAGGTACTTTAACATAATAATAACTTAATAGTATGTTGTGGCTCATATTAAATAGTTGTGAGAACCCCCAAAGTTTTTTTTAAAAAAAAATGTGATTGGCATCTCTTTTTTGTCTATCCAAAAAATCAAGCTTTGGATAGTCCCAAAATTGATATGTTGTAACCTCCTCCTTTGGGTTGGATATATAAGTTTTCAAGAGGAGAACTTATGGTAAATAATATGGGATAAAGTAAGGAGATATTGGGAACACATTGGGAACTTGGGGAACATGTTAAAATTCAATGGGAACTTGATGGGAACACAACATGAAGAACAAAAATCTAGCACCTCAACCCTCCCCAAAAGAAAAAAACCTAGCCCCTAGAGCAAGTTGCCTCACCTTCTTGGTTGCAAGAATTGTTTTTGCATACCTATGTTCTTTGCCATTTTTGGCCTAGGCTAATGGTAGGGGTAGAACTATGGGTGAATATAATAACAAAGGGAAAAAAGCAATAACATTTTAGGCCAATCACATTTTTTGATCCTCATGGCCTAAGGGATTTTGTGCTAGGCCCACCTCAGATAGGTGGGCCCAACACGGGCTGGATGCAAAGTTCGTTAAACGATGAAACATTATCATAAGTTGCCACTTAAGATTTCATGTCGAATTTTCATCCACCTCCATTTTCTAGGTCCCTTAGCCCTTCAAGTTTTGTGGAAAACGAACTTATACTCTGACAATCCTTTTCCTCTGACATAGGTTTTCTATTTGGATGGTCATGGGCTTTTAAGATCTAGTAAAGGGGGCCCAAATACCTCTCTAGATACCATGACCAGTTGGCATGAAAAATGGGCGAGACCTTCCATACAGGACCAGTCTAATATTGAAAAGTGACTGCACCAACAGTAAGTACAACACTGGTCTGGACTCTGGACCTCTTGTCCAAGGATGACTCGGCATTAGCTCTCTCCAGTTGGCCCACCTATAGACTACTACAGTTAAATGTCAGGTGAAATTGTTCTTCTCAAGAACTGCGTTTTTATTCTTCAGCTCTTGTTATTGGGTTTCCCAATATAACCTCTGAAGGCTCACATGCATTGTCGCCTTCTCTCCCAAAAGAAGTAACATGGATAAGACTTAAGCATAGTACTTTTGTATGTGTTGTCACCTTCTCCCCCAAAGAAGTAACGCAGTGAAAGACTTAAGCATGCTACTTTCGCATAGTTGGCACCTTCTGCCCTTCAAAAGTAACATGGTGAAAGACTTGAGTGTAGTACGTAAGCCTAGTTGGTGATGGATTGATGTACTTTTCTTTCCTGTGGTGGGCTCATGCATTTGAGGCTCTATTGTTGCTGCCATTCAATATGGCTGGCAACGCATTTTTCCAAGTCGGACATGGCATCATCCAAGATGTAAACTATCTAGCTAGCTGTGGTTGGCTGCAGTTGTGTGCAGAAAAATGATGAAGAAGCAATACTGAGGTGGAGGGGAGGACAGTGGCATGAGTAATACTTAATTGACCATGACAACTTCAACCCCGTATGTGCCAGTGACGTGCTTTGTTTTCATGTCAATACATGCATTATCAACTCATGATGGCTGTTTGCTCTTCAATGGGATTTTTTTTGTGGGGGGATGCACTGAAGACCGTGCGATATACCATAATACCTTGGCCACTTAGACACATGTTTGTAAAATAATTAATTAATTTTTGAAATTTTCATTTCAACAGATGATATTTTCTCAAATATTCCATCAACTTCTTTATTTTCCTTCAGATTTTTTTTTTCTGATTTTTTTGAAAAAATCAATGTTTCTGAAAATAATATAAGGGGTGTCAATCTGAGCCAGGTACTACAATATTACAGAACATGCCAGGTATAGGCCATGATGCCATTGTGGTCACTGAGGCGATTGTGAGGAATTTGAGCAAGCCAAAATTTCCAAACAGGAAGTGAAGCAGGCACAATGGCCTGTACCCGGATTTGCACAATGGGCATGTCGATTTTGAACCATGGTTCGGTCAAGTACACCTAAGAAAGCCTGTCCATATTGTGCCTTGTAAGGGGACTGAAAAAGGCAAAAAAGATATATGAAAACCATTATATTTCATGCTGGTGAAATTTGATTAAGAACTGGATTGGTTTCTGGAGGCATGCTGTAGTCATGTTGTGAGTGGATGAAATAATCAAAGTGATGCAGTTTGATGGTTGGTTCAATGTTTTTTTGTGTCTCTTCACTTATTCAACAACTAATATATACTACATATGTCTATGTATTTGGTGCTCTGGATGACTCCTTTTGACAAGACATTGGTCCTTTGGATGAAGGATGATAACATTCTTCATCCATGGTCTTAAAGGTAAAGCTGTAACCCCCATCCATATACTGGACAGCATTTGAATGTTTGCACTTTGCACACAATTTGTGAGACTTTTCCTTCTCGGTAGGTGTAAAGGACAGAATTTTTCATTTGTTGGTTTCAGTGGTTAGCCCACGCCTCTTGAACCTTTGAGGATGAGCTCTCCAAACGACATGTACCAGCAGTGGGTCCACAGGCCTCATCTAGTTCACATGTCATGGTAGGAAAAATTAGGATAGAGGTAAACATTATGGGGCCATTGCTACACCAATGTTGCCTCTTTCTATGCCGCCCCAAAAAAGGGAGAAAAAGAAGGAAGAAAGAGGATATTATGAATAACAAATTCCTAGCTAGCAACTGTCATGCACAGCATATTTGCGTACAGTTTCCATAAAACTTTAGAGCCATAGGTAGCTACTCCCTTTAATGACAACATCGAAGCATGAGAAAAAAGCAAAAAAAAAGAAAAAAAAATGACAACAGAATCAGAGCTTGAAATGTGGAAGGTCCCCAAATGGTTATAGAAGTTGAAGTGATAAAAGATTGAGACTGGGATGGATACAAGTCCTGATAGGTATGTATTATAGTTTGTTGCAACTGGTAGTGGGCACATTGGCACAGAAGGGGGCACGAGTGGAAATCCTGATATTTGCTGCAACTGGAAATGAATCAACTGGTTTTGGGTGGGGGCAGCCACATAACATGCTGTTGTGTGTCCCTCTATGTGTCTGTGTGTTAAACAAAGGAATGCTGTGCATACTATGGAAGAAGCATCATTACAATTGTCTCTTCATTGGCATTTTCCATTATGCTAAAACTTGTCCTCGTTGCTTTGTCCAATACAGCAGAGCCCAAATATAGTAATGCCCAACTTGATTGTCTTTCACCACCTCAAAACCTACTTTTAGTTGTGGATGGGAATCATATTGCAGGGAATCATATAGCTGCTCAGACTCAGGCTTTTTCTCTGGGTGCGAAATTTCGGCAAAATGTGAAAAAGAAAAAGGGAATTTTCTGTCGCAACATTTGTCATTTCTTTGGAAAAAAATTCGCAAAATTTTGGGGGAAATTTTTAGCCACCTTTGGAATCTGATTTTAATTTGGTAGCATTATTTTACTATTTAGAACCTGTTGCCATTTAATGCTAAATCCCTCTTTGGGATGCTAGCCAATGATGCAACATGCAACATCAGAAAAATTGGAAAAAAATATCACTGGCTAGGACCTCATCACCCGCAATAACTTATGTGATAATTTTTGTTATGGTCTCTCTTGTCACCTGGCACTATATTCATCAGCTGGTTGCTGTGGGGAGTAGTATATTGCACAGCAGTCATTGCAAGCTCATTGGTTGCTTAGTAGGTAATGCTTGTTATGCAGCTTCTGTGCAAAGGTGCTATAAAAATGCAGGTTATCAATGTCAAATTTTGGTTTTTTAAAAGTTTCTTTGGGGGGGTGGGGAGAGATACCCAGAATGTCTTATGAAAATTTGAAATAGGTACTTATCAGGCACCTTATGGAAACCAAATACATTGTAGGATGGTCAGAAATCCAAAAAATAAGATGTTGAATTTTAGGTTGGGGGAGGTAGCTTTTCTAGCCTTTGTAACCAGCTTCTGGACTGCATTGTCCAATGTGTCACTTGCTCATTGCTCCAGAGGAGGGGGGTTATAACACATAACTTTCTCCCTTCTCTCTGAATATAGTTTTTAGTCACTTTCTCATTGGTCCAGAAACCAGTTACGCCCAGTAACTGGCAAGAGGAGCCAGATTATCAAAATAGTCTTGATGCATTCATGCCTCAACTATATTCAGTAATCCAGCTCCTCTCACCAGTCCCCTAATACATAACCTATTTATCAAGGCTATTAGTTCTAAAGCTTCTTTTTATCTAGATCTAAAGGATGCATAAGTCCTCCATTCCTATGTGTCTAGAGTAAAGGCAATATATACCCCTTTGCCTCTTATTTTTCTTCTTCTTTTCACAACAGCATCCCCTTATGAAAATCACAGGGGTGGACCCTTCTTTGTGAATACAGAGTACGTACGCAGGCAGACTGAATGATTGCTTAATCTAAATCCAGTAAACCCTAAATGAAGGATTTCTCATATCTTCTTTCTAAACTCATCACCCCAAGTCAAGCGAGGTCAGTGAAATGGGTTCTGTGTCACACAGGTGGGTTATGTCAATGGCACATGGCCCATGCTAAGATAAACTCCAGATTGAAAAATCTCAAAAGTTACATTGCCACCTGCAAGCCATATTCAAGTGTAGCAGCCACAAGTGTTGATTAGCCTAGTTGTTGGTTGACATGTGTAAAAAGCGTTTGGAAAGCAGCAAAAACCTTGACATGAGATCACAGCACTTTTTCAGCAATTAAACAAAGTGATAAATTGCAAAAAAGCAAACAACAGTGCAAATTTGTTTTTTAATTGAGTGGGCATGTGGAGGCAGGGCTGGACATGGGCAAATATTATTCTGACTCTCAACAAATCCCTTTTGAGTACTCGTAATACTCTAGAGATCAAATACTAAATTCTCATTGTCAACAAATCCTTTGAGTACATCCAACACTATGCTAACTCTTAACAAATCTAGTGAACAGGGAATTTACTCATTGTTCTGATTTTCATGAATCCCTTGTTCATTGTACTCTGAACCTTTTTCCCAAAAGTACCATTGGCTAATAAAACAAGTAGCTAGTGAGCATGTACTAAGGCTTTACATGCTCGCTAGCTACTGTAATAAACCAACACAACTTGGTTTTGTTGCAAGAACACAGGGCTTTCCTAATCAGAAACAGTTCAATTACAAAAGTGTTCCCCAAACTGAGGGGCTGAATGAACTCTTCATTGTTCCGAACTCAACCTCAGGAGCCAAACAAGCCCAGCTGTGAGGAGGATGCTGCGGACCCTGCTCGACACTTCTTTCCAATAAAAAGCAACAAAAAAGCACTGTCGAGTCTCAACAAGTACCTTTCAGTACATGGAACACTAGTATGACAATCAACTGTTCTGTGTTATGGGTACACACACACACACACAAAAGGAGGCTTGTCCTCACTTTCTTTGGAGGTGCTAGCAAAAAAGGATTGGTTTTGCTAAGTGGGTCTTAAAATTCTGATTGTAGTCTGTGTGTCTACCTTCATTGGCATAGTTGTACTGTGCACACAGAGATCAGAGAAAAAGATAGGATTCAGGAGGAGAAAATTCCCAAATGAGAGGTTTTTTTCTTCCCAGAGAACCTACTTGTTCTTTTTAATTGTTCAACAATGTACTCTCACCTCTCCAGATTGTGCATGTACTACTTGCTATAAATAACCTGTAGCTGTCCAGAGGAACAAAAACTGTATTGCATTAACCTATTGTAACAACAAATGATGGCCCTGTGAAACTCACTTTCAACTACACAACCCACTTTCATAGAACCCCATATGAGTAAAAAAGGCCTAATATTGTTTCAATTTCACCTAACACATTACCCATCAATGGCAACATAGGATGCGGAGACAACCTTGCTTTTAGAATTGGAACAACATTCCTCCCTTGGCAAGATTGACTGGGAGTACATAGGATAAAGGTCAAAATGGCGTAAGGGAAAAGAAACACTCCAAAATCTCTCAAGCATGGATTCAGAAAGACTCAAGTTTCACATGCAACCTCTAGCACATCACAATCAGCAAGCTGCTTCTCCAGGTACTCGGCACATACAAAAATTGCAACATTCGTCATTGATATGTAAAAGAGAACATTCAATGTGTCCATTGTCACATCCTCTCTAAACCACCAATGTCTTATTGCTTTCTTTCCCACAAAAATCCATTGATCTCCACACATTCACTAGTGCTCTTTTGTATGCGATTCACAAGTTTTCCTTCACAAGTTTCATTGTGTAGCATTCATTATCTTCATCAAGCTCATTGCCTCACCATCAACATCCCAGAAGAGGCTTCATAACTTCCCCTCATCAATAACCACAAAATAAGGAAAGGAAGCCAACATTGTTTTGCTTTGCTTGACTCTCCTTCCCTAGGGATCAACCTAACTAGGTGTATATGCCCTTTGGTGTTACACATCTAATTAGGTGTAACCTATCCCTTACAAAATAAGTTTGTGCCTTCACACATTATAATTCAAGTTGTGTACTTGAAGACCTATAGTTTGCAACAAGGTTTTTCCCATATCTACACATTAACATTTTATAACATACACACCCTTGCACCTTCATCAAGTTCCTACATGCCTTCATCATCTTTGTCATTCAAGAACTTATAGGGGCCTTGCCATCTTGGCTTCAACCCTTTTTTCTTGCCTATGCATCTCATTTTTACCCAAAAATCAATGGCACTTAGGCCTACAAACAATTGGTCATCCTTATGCATATTTAACATTTTCTTTTGATGATTATGAACTTTTGCAACATTCAGCCCAATGCAACACAACTACCATATGAGTGCATGAGCATGAGTGGTGAACTTGTGAGCATTGACCTAAACTTTTGTGAGCAACACAAAATCTTTGAAGAATATTCTTGTCATGTAAGCCAAATATTTTCCACGTAAATAAAAATATTCCATTCATGTGGACAAAATATTATACTTACGTGGAAAGAATATTCTTTTGGTGATATAGAATAGTCATTGAAATAAACATAATATGTCATTGGTGACAAGGATATCATAACTTTTGTTGCACTTGTTTGCAATTGAAACTTAGAAATTATTTCCCTTAATCTTTCAAAATAATGTTGTTAATTATTATTGAACATTTAAACTAGTTTAATAACTAATTTTTATCTAATAATGTCTAATCATTCATGCCAAAAAAAATGTTGAATGAACAATTAACAAATAATTTATTAAATTAGAACAGTAACATCTTTTCCATGTTGTAGTTTAGGAGCCAAACACATATGGTAGAAATGAAATTAAAATTCTTGTCGAATATTTCACACTATTGTAATAACATATTTGCATTTCACATGCCTATGTTCATTATATTTGTTTTAAATCTCAATAAACTTAACATTACAATTCATTCCAACATCAAATTCATGGTTATTGCATATTACCAAAATTTTGAATTTTAAAACCAGGATTACAATTCATTTCATCATAATCTAAGACTACAGAAAATTCACATAAAAGATGAACTTAATTCATTGTAAAAGTTTGTGTTTATCCGTATTACTTAAAATATCAATCCAAATTATAGCGTAATCCCATGTTTTGTTGGAAAAAAAATCAATCCCAAAACAACACTTTAAATTTGTGTTATATCAAAATAGAATCTTTTCTACTGCAAATATCTCTAGCTTTTCCTCTTCTTCTTTCAAAACCAAAAGAAAAAACTTAATTCCTTGTCTCATTTTCTTTTCCTCCCTTTGTTTTCTAGGACTCTTTCCCTTTTGATCCATCCCAAGTCACATCACAATGATCCAAAGCAACAAGAATTCAAAATTCAAACTAACAAAGTTCCCTAATTAATCCCTATCCTAATTGCCTTGTTCATCCCGAATCACATACTCAATTTACCCCCTTAACATTACCCCTTCTGTACTTTGGATTATGTCCCCAAAATCCTTGTAAAATGATAGAAATGAAATGATAGTATTCTATATCCTTTTAAACATATGTTTCCCCTACCATAGTGCTATAATCCCAATCTATACATAAACCAACGATTCTATATTTACATTTTGCTCTACAATTCTAATATGTTCCCCCACTAATTTAGTTTGTGGTTTATGTCCAGATATTGTATCTTGGATATCTTTTATTCTAGTCATAGAAAAACCTCCACCTTTTCCTGTTCTTGAATTCCCTTTGGTTATTTTTCTTCCTGAAGCCCTCCTTTAAGTCCTGTGGTATCTTTGGTTGTATCTCTTTTCTTGAATTACTCCTAGGTCTTGTGATTTTTTAGTTTGTACTTCCTCCTCCTAAGCTATCCCATTAAGCCCTGCTCATGTCTCGTCATCTTGGCCCGATACTTTTATATTTGTTGGATTACCACAAATGAAATTTGGAATTTTTTTGGATAAGCTTCCAACTTGTACCTCAGAATTCTTTCATTAGCTTTATGTTGAGCCAAATTCTTCTCTAATTCCTTTGTAAAATATTCCTCTACAACCTCCCACCATTCGTTAGATTCTACCTCAGAGTCTTTCATCTTGTTTTTCGTCTTCATTAGTGTATAATATTGCAACATTTGTTCATAATCCTTTAGCCTTTTTTTGATACCAACTAGATCTAAGTTCTTCCTTGTTCTTGTGCCCTCTCCAATTGTGCTTGCAGGTGTTGCAAAGTTTTTTTATATTCATTCATGTCCTCCATGAACAACTCTCTTTTTGCTTCTGCTATCTTTCTTTTAAGTTCCTCAAACTACAACAGAGACACATTCTTCATATTTTATCGATTCCAAATATGTCAGAACATTTTCCTTCTCCTTCTTCTCTTTAGTCAATGCTTTCACATGACTATCCAAAGCCATTTATTATTTTTTTTATGAAGAAACAATGCTTTTGCCACTTCTTCTATGTGGTTTCCCATATTTCAGCCTTCTTTTTTTAATTCTTTAATTCTTCATCTTGCGACTTTAGTCGTGTTGTGCTACCCTTGAACTCTTCATTCTCATCTTGTAGTTTTTTAATGGGCATTTTATTTTTTTGCTCAACCTCTACCTTGTTCTTCTTCCAAATTTCCACATTATTTTTATACCCCTTCTAGAACTCTCTCTCCTTATCCAATTCCTCATGTAACACTACCTTCTCCTTCTCCCTCATAACTAATATTTTTCTAGAGTGTTTAATTCCAAAGTCAAATTCTTGATTACTTCTACAGCTACCTCTTCCATAGACTTTGGTGTACTTGTTTATGTCGTAGGATCTCCAGATCCTTTTGCAAATGATCCCAGCTCTTGTACCATTCTTCTCTCCAATTTAAATTCAAATGGGAATCCTTTTGTAAATTCTAGCCTACTAGGCGGTACTTGTAATTTTGCTAGTTTAAATTCTTCAAAAGCAAGTTGTGTTTCCATTTTCTCCGTTTATAATTCAATAGCCTATAGACCTTCTTATGTCTGTTATTGTTGTTGTTGCAAATGTTGTTGCAAATGTTGTAAATGTTTTAGACTTGCAGTGGTCTCCCTCTAATCTTCACATGCATCCCCGTAAAAGTGCAAATGCTCTTCACCCTTTGGAAACCTTATGTCATGTTCCCTTTGAACTCCCTGGTTCTACTCTTGCAGTTGTTTTTCCTATGGTGATGTCATTTGTGGTATCTTTTGCCTCTGTTCCCTCAGCTATCTCTCTTGTGGAGATGTCATATGTGGTACAATTGCACTTAGTTTAACTGTGTGAACCACTATTGGTACTGCAGATGGTTCCACTTTAACCCTCATCATTTTTGGTGCCCTCAAATTTGTGCTCTCCTGTTCCTTCTTCACTTTTGAGCTTAAAGCTCTTCTTTCCTCAACTTTGTTCTTCCTCTTGAGAGCACTTCTGGGAAAGTCTGCTACAACTTTCTTTTTATTCTCTAGTGTTATCTGCATCTCTTAAGGCAAATTGACAAGTATCTTTTTTATCCCCCTTATTATCCTTAACATACTTATACCACCTGACACGCTCCCAAGTCCCTAGTTAGCCCCAAGTTGGGGCCAAGTCATTCAAGTTGCGGAAGTATGGGCGACTCGGGGCATGCTCCCAGCTTCCAACATTAAAGGGGGGTGAGAGTGGCATGTTGAAAGCTCCGGGATTAGACTAGGAAGAGGGACAAGCTTACTTAGTTATTGGTCTTGCATCCAAATCCAACCAACAAGTTGGTTATAACTCATTCTGCACACTTTCAATGTTGGGACAAGCCACATGCAACCTTGGACTCACTTGACTCACCACGGCCCGAACTCGGGGGAAGCCACCACCTTCCCCCATATAGTATTTTCTACAGCTCTCCATCACACTTGCATCCAAATGCCTCTTTTCCTGGGACTCCCAAAGTGGAGTCCCGAAATTGTCCCGGTTTGGACTCCCGGGACTTTGGGCGTTCATAACTTCTCACCCCGAACTCAAATCAGGACGAGGTCTAAACCAAAGTTGTAGCTCTCCTCGAGAGCTTTCCAACAATGTGTCGCACTTCACCTGAACACACCGGAATCGGGTCAATTCTTGACTTTTAGTGGTCGGGAGTCAAATTGCTAGTTTGACTCATGGCCCTTCTTTCAACCATAACTTGTGTTGCAGATGTCCAAATGGCTCATGCGAGGCCATTTTGGACATCTACACTTCAAGAACTTTCAAATGGTATAAAGAACACCTCAATGCAAGGTGTTTTGACCCCTATAATTATGCTCTGAGTTTTTGGGAGTCTTGGAGGACTCCCAAGTCCCATTTTCGGGAATGTGAGTGGCGACCTCACACTTCCCTCAAAATGGGGTTGCGACACTCTCCCCCACCAGAAAAAAAGGTCAATGTCCTCATTGACACTTAGAAATTTCCTTTCGCAATTGCAATCGCTTCTTTGGATCCTTGGCCATTAAATGCCAACTTTTGCGGCAGGACCTTGCCTCAAGCTAACTTAGGCGTCCCCAAGTTTCCAACACTTTATTGGCAAGTTCAAGGGCATCTCATAGAAAACCCTTAACTTTTGCTTCGTCAAAAGACTAAACTAGCCTAATTGATGGAGCCCCCATTTGGGAGGCCATTCTTCCAACCTTCCCCTCATGAGGACTCAAGTCAAGTCTACTTTTGACCTAAGTTATTGACATGACTCCTTTCCCAACCTTGCGCCTTGATCACAACAATCAAGCCTTGATCAAAAGGTTTGCTTATCAAGGTACGAGAAGCGACATTTAGGTTTTGCCAAAACCCAAATCCCAAGTTACATGATTAAAGTACACAAACGGGGTCATGACTCCCCGGGTTGGCCGCCACTACCAACCAACCCTTTGGGATGCACTTAAGGCTTATGCATGTCCCCGCAAACTCACCTTGCTTGCTTCCTCTTTTGGGGTCAAGATTTCTCTTCACCCCAAAGTAAGAATCCGATTTTGATTTGGGTTTACGCAAGAAGTTCCATTTGTCTCATGCCAAACTTGACAACCCTATTTGCACTTATAGATTATTCTCATGATACAATATTTTGGAAATTTTTAAGCCTTTATTTCACTTGCAACTTGATGTGGTACATTTTATGTGACACCCTGCCCCACTAAAAGAAAGGTGATGTCCTCATCACGTTCTACGTCTCTTTTTTTTTGTCGGTTTAATGTGGAATTCTTTTATGGCTTCTTGGGCATGTTCCATGTCGGATTCATTCACCCAAGATGCCTCTATCGTATGGTATCCTTTCCATTTCACTAGGTATTCCCGCTCTCGTCCTCTTAGTTGCCTTGATTTGAGCACGACCTCCACCTCAAACTCTAGTTCATTATGAACCAAGTCTGGTGAGGGCTTTGAGTTGTGCTCTTGATTAGGCCTTGAAGCATTGCGGGCAACCGACTTCAAAAGGGAAACATGAAATGTGGGATGAACTTTAAGGTTTTCCGGTAGTTCTAACTTATAAGTGTCAGAAAGTTTCTTTTCCAACACTTTGAATGGACCCGCATATGGGCCCAAGAACTTATGACTTAAACCTTTTGGCAACTGGAAGTTTTTGATGTTCAACCACACTTCATCCCCTTCTTGAAACTTCACCTCTCGTCGGGACTTGTCTACAAAATCATTGTACCTTTTGTTCGCCTTTTCCAAGTTGGCCTTTGCCAACTCCCAAAGGCGCCACCTTTCCTCATCAAGTTGTGTGACCATTGGCACTTCCTTGCTTGCATCACTCGGGGGTTGTCCATGTGCCACCCAAGTCATGGGCACAATTAGTGATTTGCCCGTCACCATTTGAAAGGGGATGGACCCAGTCGTGGAGTGTTCCAAGTTGTTGTAACAAAACTCAGCTAGCTTTAAGTGGTCCACCCAATCTTGTTGATTTTCCACCACATAATTCCTTAGGAATTGTTGGATCATTAAGTTCACCTTCTCGGTTTGCCCATCTGTTTGGGGGCAGAAGGAAGTGTTCATCTTGAGCTTCGACCCCATTTTCTTCCACAAGGCCCGCCAAAACTTACTTGTGAACTTTGGGTCTCGATCCGAAACTATGTCCTTTGGAAGCCCATGATGCTTGAAAACATGTGTGAAGAACAACCTACCAATTTCTTGGGCCATGGCCTCATCCTTTGTGGGAATGAAATGTGCCATCTTGCTAAATCAATCCACCACCACCATGATGGCATCGAACCCCCTTGATGGGGGCAAGCTTACCATGAAATCCA
>Ga0116227_10000794_pt1 | contig 65433 bp, 22 predicted proteins | sample S1TSphgellanicum_FD_89693 | JGI IMG/M metagenome (GOLD analysis project Ga0116227, IMG submission 89693) | Host-associated microbial communities from peat moss isolated from Minnesota, USA - S1T2_Fb - Sphagnum magellanicum MG | ecosystem: Host-associated > Plants > Peat moss > Unclassified...
ACATAGGCCTTTTTTGTAATGTTAGCTTTTGACCAACCCCCCTCTAAAGTGACCATTCTTTAAATATCCCCCCCCCCCCCTCCCCCCTTTCCCCATCCCCATCATTTTTTACGTAGTTTAGTCTTGAAACATGTTGGAGAATATGGCTTATGTCACTAAAGCCCTTGCTACTATTGCCATGGCCCAAACCTTTTTTAAATCCATCAATGCATTACAGCTCTACCCTCCCCACCAAATTTATCCTTGCAATGTTCAAACTCCTTGACAGATTATATGGACTTAGAATTCCTCTTGGACTCTTTTAGATCAACATTCATCTATATGTTTCATCTTTCAATGTATAAGTCCTTATGCATGGTATTTGAGCACCTTTGAGATTTGTTCAACCTTAAAAACTCAATCAACAACTTTTTCAAACTATTCTTTGTATGTTCATATGTTTGTTACATTTTGTTTCCTTGGGAACATAGTACGGACCTTTGGTGCCATGATGCTATTAATATTTGCCAAGCCTTTTAAAGGCATTTAATCAATCACAATAGGCAAGGTTTTAGATCAATTGGTGAAAAGGGTTTTTTGCCTCTAATTTCATGATTTTTCTAATTCACTTATCATCTCAATAATTATGCATTGCAATTAAAGGAGATTGCCAAGTAATGGTGCATCGTATGCAAGTGGCCTTTGACATTCACCTTGAATGGACAACATTGCAAATAGTTTCAACATAATTTCCCACATGGTCATATTTTAGGAGTGTCATGTAATATGTAGTCAATTGTTCCAATTTTTTCTTTTCATCTATTCCTTTTATGCCATATGATTATCACTTTATTTTTGTCATCACTCCCTTTTAACATGCCTAAGCATTATCCATTCCCCCATTAACAAATGTCAAAAAGATTCATGATATGGGTTTTTTTTTTGCCCTTGTTCATTTTTGTGCCTTGCACAAATCAATGAACCTTTTTTTCTTATTTGTTCCTTTTTGTGGCGAATGACATCCATATCATTGACTTTGTTTTTATTGTCCCTTGGGCCTTTATGACCATTTTGCCTCTTAATTAATTTTGGTGGGCATAGTAGTCAAACCCCATAAAATGTGCAACTTGGTCCCCTTTTGGCCTACCTCTTGGTTTCTCCCCTCCTATCAAATTTTATACCTTTTCAAATAGCATTAGGGTTTTGGACATTCTATTTGGCTCTCTATTTTTCACCTCTTCCTTTCTCTAAGATGCTTTGGATGACAATGTGCACAATGTGAAAATATTCATTAAGCTAGGGGATGTCAAAGTGAATTAAAGGATCATGTCTTGATTTTTATCCACAGGCCACCTTATTTTCATCGTCCCTTCTTTTCATTCTTTGACTTTCAATGATGGTTGGTTTCTTTTGGCTCAACCCCTCATCAGGGTTTCTGGATCCAAGCTTGTTAGAGTGTTTGAAGTTCCTCTAATTTGTTGGTTATCTTTTCTCCTTAACTTTGAAAGGGGAGAAGTCTTATTTCCATAAAAATCATTTTGTTGGCAACCTATTTGGAGAGTGTGGGCTTATGGCTTCAATCAATATTCCTCCAAATTTTTGCACAATTATTGCATGTTTTTTTTTTAAGTTATAAAGGCTAGCAATTTATGTTTACTTCCATTCTAGACTAAAGCTTTACATGTGACCTTCTTCCTCTAATAATGTAGGCCTACATCCTTCCATTCAAACAATTTTGAAAAGGGCGTAAATTAATGTGTGCAAAATTACATTTTAGAAAGTTTGCATGAACATTTTTTTCCATCATCATATCTAACATGTTTTTTTATTTTCATTGTGCTTGGTTGAAATCCTACAAGCTTGGGTTCAAATGTTTGGATATCCATTCACATAGTCATATCACCATTATTTTTGTATGGTTTCAAATATCTTCTCCTCCAAGTTGAACATTAAGTTGGGTTTCCTCCATCCTACAACTTGCAACATGGCCCATTTCATTTTTGACCAACCTATAGATTCAATGGGAATCCATCTGCTTTGGCATTCTCATGAAGGAATCCATTGCTACCCATGATGCCATTCGAGATGTTTTTGTGTCCATTGCCAAGGATGTTGGGTTCCATGTTTTACATGTTTTCCCATCACCCTCCTTCTAATATTCATGTTGATGGGTGGATATTGTGCTCACTTTAGATGTTTGTTCACATTTAAGCTAATGTTATCATCATTGTCCCCATTTAAGCAAATTTAATTTCACAAATAATCATTTTTCAAATAGTGGTTGTGACGATTGTGACCCAAGATAATGATGGATTATATCATAATCAACACCACAAGGATATGTTTTCCTTTCTCATCATAAATATATTTAGGTGCTTACACTATGATGAATCACATTCATCAAACCACATTACCTTGTAACTAAAACTCAAAAAACGATTCATATATAGCTATTGTGTAACTATATCTTGGGCATTATAATTATTGTGCAATTATCCCCCTAGAAATATGATGTATTAATAAATAAATTGTCATGTCAGAAAATTAGTTAGTTATATTATAATTGCAAGTGAATTTTAAATGGGTAATTTATAAAATAATTTATACATTAGGTACGTGTACATACATGCAATGATGTCACATGTTCACATTTCCATCACCCATTATGGGATACATTTGCAATTAGTTTTTTTATTATGATTCCCATTGATATAATTAGTATGAACATTAATGCACCACTGCTAAATACTACTATTTATGTTATGATTATAATACAATTACTTATAACTTAATAAATATAAATATTCATTAGTTATTTATATCTTCATCATATGTGCTTCATTTTGAATGACTTAAAATGTTGTGGGAATGTTATTTCAAGCTCTAGAAATCATTTTTGAAGTCCAAAGGAAAAGGAGTCATGAAAAAACAACAACAACAACAAATAATTCTAGTTTTCAAAACACATTTTTTTCCTTTTTTATTATCTTTGAACCCCTTTTACTTTCAAACCTCATAACTTTCCTATATTTTATTCATTTTCAACGATTTAAAATGTTATAGGAATGCCACCTGAAGTTCTACAAATCATTTTCAAATTTTAATAACAACAATGCAACATACATAATTTTTTTAAGTGTTTGGGGATTGGCATTTGTAGCATTCGATGGTTTGTTTTTTGAATTTTTCACCCCCTCTACTTTGGGGGGCTATAACTTTCTCAATTTTATTCTATTTTTGATAATTTTTAATGTCCCAAAGTTGCCAATAAGAAGGGTTCAAGTTTGTTTGGACATTAGAAACAATGGAACCTTCCCCTTGGATCTAGCTTCGCTAAGTGTTTAAATGTTATAGTTGTAATAGATATTTATTGCAACTTAATTTGCAACTAAAGAACAATTAAAAAATTTAACCCATATTTTTTGTCTTCAAATCCCATGTTACAAACTATATAAAAAATACTTGTTTTCTTATATTCTCACATTACAATACAAGTGTCATTTTGGGATGAATTCAAAAAGGTTTAATTGTCACAACCTTTAGCCTTGGGCTTGCAACCAAAGTAAGGGTTTGCAAAGGTGTGGGCCAAGATTGAGCTTGGGGATCACATTTCATGTTCCCGGGAGTGCAAAAAAGTGTGAGGGAATGAACCCTCACATTCCCAAGTGAATTCCGATTTTGGGAGTTGGAATCCAAATGGACTTCCAAATTTTCAGAGGGCAATTATAGGGGTCAAAACTCATTGAATTGAGATGTTTTTTATATCATTGGAAAACTCTTGGAACGTAGATGTCTAAAATGGGCTCCCATTTCGACACTCGAAACACAAGTTATGGCCAAAAGAAAGGTCGGGAATCACCCAGATTTCCTTGCATGCAAATGGTGTGCGACATATCGTTGGAAAGCTCTCAACGAGGGACACAACTTTGTTTCAAACCTCATCTCAATCGGAGGTCTGTAGACAAAGTTATGGGCCCCCAAACTCGCGATAATCTTAACTTTGGGATTTTTAGGGACTCCCACTTGGGAGTCCCGAGACAAATGCCATTTGGATGCTAGTCCCATGGCCAGCCACAGAGTATACTGTAAGGGGGAAGGTGGTGGTTTCCCCCAAGTCCGGGCCATGGTGAATTTTGTGAGTCTGAGTTTGCCCGTGGCTCATCTGTGCACCAAAAGTGTTCCAATTAAGCACTAACCAACTTGTTGTTTGGTTTGTGCAGGTCCGTGTGAGTGATTGAAGCGCTTATCAATCTTTTTAGTCCCATCCCGGAGCTCTAGCACACCCTTCTACCCCCGAAATGCTACAAACCAAAGAATGTGCCCCAACTTTTTACTATTCCGTTGTTTTCATTTCAGACTCACATTTGAGTCTATCAAGGAGTTTGGGAGCGCTTCATTAACCTAAAATCAAAACATAAAATAAAATTTCATGGCTATTATTTAATTCATTTAATCTTGTGTTTGGAAATCAATATTTCGAAATTTTTTTTTCATAATGCCATGTGTCAAATTTTAATAAATGGATAACAATCAATGACATCAACATGACATCATGGGTGTAATTATAATGGAGTTGCATAATAGTTGAAAATGAGTTGTTTCTATTGAATTGCAAATGAATTGTAATGAGTTGCACCGTATATATAATGAAATGCAACTTATTCATTAACATTCACAACATATAAATACAATGAATTACAAATGTTTTCTACAACTCAAAAATTGAGTTGCAAAGCAAATTGCACAACATTTCTTGTTTTTCATAATGTTACACCAATAAATTAATAAATTTTTTCATAATGTGTCAAAATGGCATGGTCAATTAAAGGTTTTTAAAGCTTTCTTCTTTCAATATTACATTCATTTTATGAACAAAGGTGTCGATGGTTTTTTAGAAAATTCAAATTGTTTATATATTGATGCAAGCTATTATAATTATGAAGACCTTTTTGAAGTTAGATATTTTTTCAAGTTTTGTGCCAATCCCCTTGTCAAATTTGCTTCATGCACCTAGTGAAAGGTTTAAGATTTAGGTTGTTCCTTATGGCCTCCATCTTTGTTTTTGTGTTGATGGGTGTTGTTTCTTGGTTGGACATCAGTATTCTCTTTATGTTTTTGCCTTTCCCCTGAACTAGGTGGTTGTTTTTCCTTTTATTTAATTTTTCAAGGTTACTTGCTTGGATGGGGTTGAAAAAAGAAAAAATACATCCTGGTTGTGTATGTATGTCATAAGGAAGAAACCACTTCAAGTTTTTGTTGTTCATGGATATTCAATTGCAAGTTCCCATGTGAAAGGCACATTTGAAACATTATGGATTTCTTGTAACTTGAAAACGGGTATGTGGCATGCATGATCATTGGGATAGCCACATGTAAATTTCCTATTGAAAGTGATGGTACAAAGCATACATCAAACTTAAGTTGGAGTATTTACTAAACAACTATATGTAAAACCCTTATTTTTTATTACACTTGTTGAAACTCTCTTGTCTAGTGCAACACACATGAATTGCATTCCTACCTATTGAAATGTTGTGAATATATTTTAGATTAAAGGATGTTTAATAAGTTTGACAAACTATTATTCTACATGAAGAGGGTGAGGGGTTTTTCTCTCAAGCCCATATCCTCACTTTCACAATTTTATGATGTTAATCAGTTGAGCATATGACATCAATTGAACATCATATGAGGTGTTGCAAGGCGATTTTTTTGTTTTCATAGTCAAAACATTCCAAATTTTCTTTGGTGTATTGATATGAAAGGTGTTAACTAATAGTTGAAATCAAATGTTGTGATCATTTTTTGCATTGCTTGGAATTTTAACTTGTTGCCTTATTTAGTTCGTTGGCATGTGACCATAACAAGCTTCAAACCTTCCAAGGTTTTGTGGTTATTCCATCTTTGTTTCCTTATTTGTGGATTTCATGTTTATAAAGTAATGGGGAAAAAATCCTAGTATATTCGTAAGTCATGTTATAGAGTATAAAAAACATAAAATATTTTGAAAAATGAACTCCCCACTTTTGTGAGTGAATTTTCAAATAACCTCAATTTTTTTTTCTTTTAATTCTTGTGATACTTAGTAAGCACTTATCACAAGAATAAAAAAGGAATTTGTTTTTGTGCTTCCCAATGTTTTACACCATGTTACAACTCATCAACTAAACCTTACACATTGGATTAATCCTAGAGTAGCCTAACCTTGTGTAGTTCCTATTGGTGTTTTAAAAGTAATATCCAAGTCTTGTAGAGTAAGGTAACATGCATGCCCATGGGGTTGGGTGCAATCTAAATTAGGAAATTTGGTTGTCAAATTCAAAGTATATTTTGGTTGATGGATTTGAATCTTGAACCCTTGCGGAACATGGTACCACACCATGGGGTCTAGTAAAAATTAATTTAGAATTTTTTTGCCAACATTTTAAAAAGAAATTTTTAGTTGGTGGATTTGGATGTAATTTGTTAACCGTTGGTGAAATATGTGCCCATGGTATTAAGTGAAAACTAAATCAAACATTTCCTTTGGTGGAAAAAAATAATTTCTAATGGGTGGATTCCAACATTTGACTCTTACACAACATCATATGTGCATATAACTTGAAATCAAGAGCTTGTTATTTATGTAATTACTTAGGGATTAACATTGGTAATTTATTAAATGGTGGGGTTTAATAATGGTTTGGTGAATCATCACCAATTAGTCATGGTTTCAATTAATGCACATGAATGTAACACAATAATTCATTGTAAAAGACTTTGCACATATTAATGTGCATAATTTAAGGATGGTGATTTACAAAAATCTCTTTGCACAAATTAATGTGCATGATTCAAAGATGACGATTCACAAAAACATCTTTTGTGCAAATTAATTTACATAATTCAAGAATGGTGACTCATTAAAAAAGTCCTTGCACATGAAAAAAAACATGTGATGTGTAGGACTTTAGTAACTTTCTTATTTAGTTTGTTTTGTTTGGTATATAAATGAATATTTGGGACCTTTGGAATTATTTTTACTTGATGAAAACATCTTGTAAAAGTGGAAAATTTCATAGAATAAACTTGTGAGAAAAATTGAAAATTTTAATTTTCAAAAGTTTTGACAAAGTTTGTGAGTGTTTAAAATACATGGTAAAAAGATGATTGCGAGATAACAATTATACATAGAAAATAAATAGATGAATAAATATTTGTGTAAACAAGAACATTGATATTCATAATTATGTAATTGAATTACATAGTTTCAATCCTATACCTATTTGTATTCCACATGCCCATGAGCACTAGCGAGATCTATTTCAAAAATCTTCTTGCACAGAAACTAATTATTGGCTGGTGGATCTGAAGATAATTTACTAATTATCCATAAAGTCATGCCCTATTAGGCCTGAGTTGCACCCTCATTTGATGTTTCATCCTCTCCTAGTTGTTGTCCGTGAAGTCATGAAATTTTATGAAATAACGGTATGAAATATTGAGACTCAAGATCAAATGCATGAAGCTCAAGAACATTTATAGCTACAATACACATAGCAGCAATAGTGATTGGTTGAAAGCATTGAGGGAAAAAAAAAGACAGGGTGAAATTTAGCATTCAGGGAAAAAAAAGACAGGGTGAACTCAATTTAGCACCAAAAAAAAAGACAAAGTCGCCATATTTCAAGGAATGAACAATTGGAACTCACCGTGCTTAGAGCATAGGTTCTTGTATGTAGAGAGTATAAATTTCTACTTTTGTCTAGCCAAATTTGGCTAAGTCCTGTTGTGGATGATCGGGGTTCCACTTCCCTCACAAAATTGAAAAAGAAACCATGTATCCAGCCCTTCTGGAGTATTATAGTACCCTTGCATCTTGAAGAAACTAATTTTTTAGATGTTTTGTCACTGGAAAATAATATAATAGCTGGTGGATATAAATATTATTTCCAATGTGGAGCAGCCCTTTTTCTTGTTCACACTACTGTGCAATTTTGGATTTCTTTTCAAATTTCCAAACTTGAAAAAATAAATTTTTATTGATAAAATTGCCAAATCTCAACACATGATTCAAGTAGGTAGCCAAATGTTTAATTTTTTTTTCCTTTCATATTTTTTTAATAGCCGAAATTGGCTGAATTAGCTTATGGAATGATGACCACCTCAACTACATCGCAAATTTGAAAAATAAAACACTACGGTGGAATACTGTAGGGACTAATATGGTCAATCAGAAACCAATTCAATAACTGTATTACTGATAAAAATATGTTTATATTTCATTATACATGAATTACAATTGTGGGAATTCCTTAGAACATGCCCAGCAGCAATAGTAAAATGGCCTTACAATCAAATAGTGTAAAACTGCTTTGAGCTAGTAAATATGCCCATGCTAAGCAATAACCTTAATAAAAAAACAAAGACTTTTGAATCAAAGTGGTAAAAAAATTTAAAGGGTGGGTCCATCACTTTATTCAGTCCACTTTTTCAAGCTTAAGGGTGAGAATGCAAAAAGAATTAACATTGCAAGTTGGACAAGTTAAATAATAATAGAAGTTCAAATGAGGGTGTTGTGCTCCTAGTGTTAAAATTGGGGTATGCTGAACTCCATTTGGGTTTTTTTAATAAGGGTATATACTTTTGGTAAGAAATTGTGCCCTTGGAGATAGGTCCAAACACAATCATGAGAAATTATGAAACCAGAGACTACGGTTTAGTAATTTGAATCCAAGATAAACTTGATGCCAAGAACCAACAAAAATAAATAAAATACAACCAGATCTTCAATTGTCACCTCAAATTGGTTTTCCTTATTAGTTCCAAGTTCAACCTAACTCCCAAATCCTACCCATGTGCAAAGTCTACTCATCTCAAGAGAACTTAAAACAACTTAGCTGCTGGCTGCAGTCTCTAATCCCCTCGCCATTGTCACCTCTTAATGAAGGTAAATGATCAATATAAGGACTCACACAATAGTAAAGTTCATAATATATTGTGTAAATATGATTGACTAAACATAGGAAAAACTGAATTTTTTTTTTAAAAATTAAAAATTAAAAATATAGGCATATTGCCAATTGGACAATGATAATTCGTTTTTCTAGTGGCATTGCAAATATATATACATGAAATTTAATACATCCTACAAGAAAAAATAGCAAATGTAAAATGAAATCAACTAACACCTTTGGAAAACACTCTAAGTATTCTAAGGCCTCATTCACACGTGAGTAAATTATTGAAAAAGTTAGGTTACAAAAGTAAGTTGTCACCAAAAGTTAGGGTTTTTAAAAGTTAGTTGTCGTCACTATTTCAAAAGTGGGGTTTAGTTCAACTACCCAATTCACCGTGGGATCTTCAAAGTGAGCTTAAGTCACCATTTCACTACATCATACTAAGTCACCATACCCTTGCTCCATTTCACCTCGAGTGAAATTTGAATCATTCTTGTCAAAGCAATTCATTAAGGTAACTCACTAAGGTCAAAATTTTGAATTAATCAAATAAATTTTTATTAATTTATATATTGCATTATGATTATGTATAAAGTTATTATATGTAAGGATGTTAAATATAATGTACATGTCTTTATGTATATATGTATGTATGATATGCAATGTTCATACATTATATTTAATATTTAACATGTAATAACCAATATATTATAAAATATTATAACTAAAGTATAATGTAGTGGGAATGTAGTATTGTTTGTTGACATATTATACTAGTTAATTTATAATGTAAACTGAAATATCAATATCGATCTTATTATGAATTAAAATAAATAATTCTATAAATATTTTATTTATGTTTGTCAAAAAAAATTACATAAAAAAATGTTGCAACTTGGGTGTAAATATGTTCAAAGGAGCCAAAAATTGTGTCAAATAGTGGTGAGAACAATCAACTTTTTTACAAATGTTTATATGGTGTCATTTAAATGTCATGTTAATCCTGAGAACTAGTTTGGACGTTGATGAATATAAATTGAATTACTAATGGGCCCAATTTGAAGATTTGTATAGAACAAAAGACCATTAAAGTTGGGTAGGTGTAGCCTCAAATATTTTTAAAAAATAAAAGGCCCCTTAATTTGCAAAATACAAACCTTTTTATAATTAATTTTTTGGGTGGTAGAGTACTACTCGACACACTTAAAAAACACTCATAGTAAAAAAAATTATAGAATTTGAAGTTTTTAGATATTCAAAATGTGTTTGAAAATCTCAAAATTTTAAGAATCTTTTACTGCATGTAAACAAGGTTTAATGTATGAGACATATAAAACAAAGTTGTAGCTTATGATATAAGAAACTAGAATTTGAAATAGTTAACATATTTTGTTATGATTCAAAATTTATGATAATTTTCAAAACAAAACGCATAATTTGACAAAATCTACACACTTTGAAAAACTCATATTTATTCAACAGCGACTTACACAAAACATGTGATATATTGGAGCAATTATATTTATTTTTAATAACTCATATAAAATTTCATTTAGAAAAAATCTCATATCAAAAAATGAAAACTGTTAAGAAAGGATTCACAATCGTTTTATCAAGTTATCTAACATGGGCTCCTTTGAATGTAATTGCACCCACTTGCCAATTCATATTTTCTCACAAAATTTTAATGTGTTTTCTTTTAAACGGATTGGAATTTTATATGGTTTTTTATAATATATGTGTAGAACTTTGAAAAAAGTTCAAAAATGAATTTTCATTATTTCATTTGAACAAGATATGAAAAAGAAAATATATGTTAAAGTTTGAATTTGTAAAATAATCTTGTGTAATTGTGATATATCCAAATTTTTACACCTTTTATCACAAAGCAAAGTGGTAGACAAAGACAATGCAATGTCTCTTTGAAGACCAAGGTTGGACCTTTGTTGAACCTTACTACCAACAACCATATATGGATTGTTTGTTTTCATGTAAAAACCACATGTGAATTGTATGTTGACCTATACATAATGTATTTTGACAAAATTATTAACAATGTGTAATATTGATTTAAAATATTATTAAAAAATAGTGAATTCACTATGTCTATAACAACTAGTTTTGATTGTTAAGGAACAATCATTAAAAAATTTGTGTGAAATTCATTGAAAATCTAGTGAAATTCATAGTGATTTTGGCCACACCCCCTATTTGTGTTTTTTGAGTTAGGATTTGAAGGTTAGTATCATCAACTTGCTAACATTGTTCAAGCAACCTATTAATTTTTCCTCAACTAATGTATTTACCTAAACCTATCTTATTGTCATTTGAAGAAAGGCTTCACTATTAGCAATGCAAACAATGAAAGCCTTTGAAACCTTCAACCTCTACAAGCACATGCACTTTGAAACAATTCATTCCATTGCATGTGATTTGAACATTTCACTTCGTTTGCCCTTTTTGTCTCTTTTACATTTAGTTTTCCAAATGACTTTTCTTGTGGATGCACATCATTGTTCTTGTTAGAAGGTAAGTTTTTAGTTTAGTTAGTTTAGAAGGCTTCCTAGTAATTCTTTAGTTATTAATGATAGGTGTAGATACTTATTGTCTCCTAATACTAGGAGGTGAAGCCATTGGAATAATTTGTTTCTAGAAGAAAAAAATTAACAATTAATTAGGAACTTGCGGATGTGATTTTAATTAATCATGATAATTGGGTGAAAGTAAGAGTTGGGTGGTTCAAAAACAACCTTTGAAAGTTCACAATTTAACATTAGTTAAAATTCTTGCAATTGTAATAATTATTGAATTATGTTTCTAGTTATAATTATCCCTTATGTTTATGGTCACTAATATTGGTAGGTCATTTTATAGATATTTCGAGACATGTGATTAATCAAAAAATTCATGTTATAGCTTGGAAATTTCAATGTGAACTAGAAAAATGACAATTCAAAATGATGAATTAAAAAAAAATGAAAATGTCTTGTATTGAAAAAATTTCAATGCATATTATTTTTTAATTCCTCATTTGATGGTGGCCTAATTTTTAATTTTCGTTTTGACATTATTATTACATTTTTTTGAATTCATATTTTTCATTTTCTTTGTGTGACAAACATAATGCCATAATTTCAAAAGTCTATTATGAATCCATTATTTTATTAAAACTCATCCATAATTTCTAATATGATTCCCATTAAAGTCTATTAAAACATGGATAATTAAAAAATTGACAATGTTAATGTTGAATACAATTTTACACTTGAAGTTCATTTGCAATTTTAAAAAACTACAATTGTAGCAATCCATATTGTCCACTTAATTGTGTTTTCACCCAATTCTAAAACCCAATTGTAAAAGAGAATGAGGTGACCTTGGGCTTATGGGTAGTGGGGAACCTCATTCTTTTTATTTTGTTTCCACAAGTGAATGTACTTGTTTTTCTTCTTTGAGATAAAATATTATAAAATTATAAAATATTATATTTGTATTCTTTGCATTGTAGCTTTAACCATGGAAGTCATAATGTTGGTGGAAGTGGCCCAAAATGGTGAAGGTGGTCTATCCCTTTTCAAACAACTTACAATAAGGTTTTAAATCATGGCTAATAAGGTAATTACCTTTTTGTAACAATGATTATTTATTTATTACTTGTTTTGCTATGTTTAGGATTTTTTGCTTTAGTTTTTCGAAGGCAACGTTATCTAGTGGCAAACAACCCATGGTAGGTATTTTTCTTGGCATTTTTTCTATGTTTTATTATTCAACAACCTGAATTTAGTGTTAACTTGGGATTATCAAGTCTATGGATATATAGTTGCACTTTTAGACTATTATTTTTGGTTGTAATTTAGTTGACCTTTAAAGGAACATATAGAAAAATTGTTCCATCAAGATTGTGAGTCCGCAAATTCTAAACTCAAGCGTTACTAATCATTTCCCTTGTTGAGGTAAGGAGAGTCACAATTTACAAAAAAAATGGGTAAGGGATGTGTGTCAATGTTCAAAAATGAAAAAATCAATTTGAATAATGTATGTGTTGAAATTGTGACAAACAAATGTTTGAGTTTCATCATTAAAGCTATTAAGGCTCCAATTAGGATTTTTGTTTCAGATTTGCATCTTCAAGCAACATTGGCCTTAAGCTAAGGAAAATTGCAGAGGACATAGACCTAACTATGATGAATGATGATGCATCTTTCCTTTCTCCAAAAAGTTAATCTTAATAATGCTACTTCATCAAATAGAAATAAAACAAGGATCTTACTCATTGAAAACACCACCCAAAAAACCTACTACTACTATTCAAGAAATACCTAGAATATTGGTGAAAGCACATGTTGCAAGGCCATGTTTGCTTCAAATTGCTATTCAACAATCTTAAACAACATCCTTCAATTTTACAACAAAATGTCACAATGTTGTGTATGGTGCAAGTGTTATGATAGAAGAATGTGTGGTGATGGTGATGAGCGTTGTTGTGGTATTGGAGCTTTGCTAGTGCAATGCAAGAGGTTCATGACATGAAGCTTTGAAAATATATTTGTTGCAATGGATGGAACAAGAAAATATTTAAACATTAATAAGTTATCTACCTTGAATGTAGGTTGGTAAGTTAGCACTAGTGATAGAGATGAGAATCTTCAAGTCTTGAAGATTTTTTTTGAACCATAAATAAGTTACCGTTTACCTTACTATTGTTGACACGGTTATAAATAAAATGCCACATTAGCATGCCATGTAAGCTATAACTTACTAACAACATGTGCCTATATATGAATAAAAGTAGTTAATAGTGTTGTTATCAACATTTCTAGCCGTAAGTGTGAACAACACATAATAATGGCCAATGATACTAAAATAGTTCTAAGAACATATGGTAAAAATCTCATTCATGTCATTAGTGTAATGAATGAAAATGAAATGTAGAAAGCAACTACATTCAATAGTTTGTCACATATGATTTAAACAAATCTATTATCACATGCATCGCAAACTATGGAAATGCATGTAGACCATGTTTTCATCATCTAATTTGATTTTGGCATAGACCATTTTGTCACCATTTCTTGTCACCATCTTGTCTTGAAATATTTTTTATTTCCTTCATTTATAAACTGAGAAAAAATCATTAAAAATTTATGATGACCTAATCAAATGTTTCAATATACTATATTATGTTAAGATTGATATTAAAAATTTCCCAAAAATGCATTTTCAAATATTCTTCAATTCTTTTAAGAATTTTTTAAACAACAAAAACATCGGTTACAATTTTTTTTAAATAATTTTAATTCATTAGATTGTATTCAAACTTATCCATGTTATGTTCCCATAACATATTATGAATTTGAATATGTAAACACAAATCCAAAAAATCAACACCAACTTAAGTTATGAAATATTAAACATTGGTTATAACTACTTTGGTACATGTAACATGTTTGGGCCTAGATGCTTATTTTTTTAGGTCCCTGAACATATACAAATGACAATCCCCTCCCTAATTACCTTCACACAAGTATATGGTATCACCTTATGGTTTTGCCTTTTCATTTTTTGTTTCAGGTTTCCAACTTTTCTATGTTATGGATACAATTATGTTCTTGAGTATTTAGACATTGCATATTTCATAACATTGTTTTTAAAAAAAAATCTTGTGTGTGGTTGCTTAACTTTAGGTTTGAACTTTTTTTTCATATAGTTTGTTGTAACTTTTGTGCACATCGGAAAATATTTGGTCATGGGAATTTTTATGCCCATCATACAAACATTTTGTAAACTTCCAAAATATTGTCCTAAGAAATTTGCTTTCTTTGATTGGATTGAAAGGTTTGCAAATTTTCATGTCCACATTAGATGTCACTTGAAATAAAAATTGTTACTTGTTAATCATATTTTATGAAAACATTTGTAAATTTCTATTTCACGATTATGTACAATGGGCTCACACAAATTCCAATACATCCATTATATTCATTTAAACTTTAATACACAATTCAGTTGGATTTATTATGCAACTATGTTGTTGTAACACCTTTCATTCCATACCTTGCCCAACCTTTCCATATGTATTAAAAATAATTATCAAGGCAATTTTAAATGTTGACATGTGTTTTTTTTGTTACCAAACTTTTCAAAAGTTGCAATACATAAATATTTTGACAACAAATGTTGTAAAAATGTTTACAATATAAACACCTTTTACATTTCACCTTGTAACTTCAAAAAAAATAATGCATACATAATCAAGTCATATTGTGTCAAGGCATTGCACCCACATAACTTCGTGGAACAATTTCAGCAATTTGGGAAGAAACATCATGATGAGTTTGATAATCAAAGAACAATCATCTAGCTTGAGCCACAAGGACAAGGTTGTGAAAATGGTATCAACAATTATGGTGGGAAAAGAAAGAGAATGTGACATCAACATTCTACATCATAAAAGAGGCATTTGGTGATTCATATTATTATCTTTTTAGACTAAAAAATGCAAGAAGTGCTTAGCAAGGGAAAATATAATGAGTTACCACATCTTTTGTCACTAGAATGACTTAAGCCCAATTTACACAAGGAGTCAAGGCTCAAATAGAAAAAATCTTTTTCAATTTGCCCCAAGTTACTAACAAATGATCAACTTTATGACCTCGTACTGACCCTCACGGCTAAGAAGAAGGATACGAATGAATTTGGGAAGCCAATTTGCAACCCTTGAGGCCAATGTTCCAGCATTTATTAATATCCTGACGTCGATGTTCTAGCATTTAGTAGTAACTTGAGGCCAAACGAGATGCCAAAAATGCTCAAAGTTGGCCCCAAGGTTTTTTCACATTTGTGATGTCTAAATTTTGGTGAGTTTTGCCCCAAAAATTAAAAAAATTGGTTGAAATTACACTATAAAAACACATTTCCCCAAAATTTCCTAGATGTTTTTGAGGCAAAAAGGTGAAAATTCGCTCCAAAAAAAAACACTGGTCAGTATCAATTCACCAAAATTGGTTTTGTTAAACAAAATTAAACTATAGGACACAATAGAAGTTCATTCATTAATTGAAAGCCACTCAATCTTGTTTGATTAACACATTCAATGTCTAACAGAATAATGAGGTACATTGAGTTTTTGATGTCAAATTTTTTCTCAATTTCAGTTATTAATGAACCATGTTAAAAGTTTATTATGACAAATATTTATTAAAGATACAATGTACACATGTGCAATGTTCATTGATAAAACAACAAACTGAAACCATGAATGTTATCACTTTTCAAAAATTGAATGACATTTTGAACATGAGAGGATTGGAAACTAAACCTTAAAACTTTCGAGGACCTCAAAACAAAAGGTTCTCACTTGTTCAAAATTCAATCATTCAAACTCACTAGTGTGCAAGTGAAAGCCTTGTCAGCTCTCTACTCCTGAGCTTTGACAACTTGGGGTGCTAACACCTTGTTAGTTAGGTCTGCTGGTATGATTTTTTATTTTTTATAAAAATGTAAACTTTATATTATCATTCGCATATTTATAATAATAATTTCTAGGTTTATTGGGCCATCATTTACGCAAGGATTATGCATTCACTTGAATCTACAAAAGTTTCACACTAGAAATAGCTTGCCCCTCATGAATAAATAAATATATGTGATTTTCAACCACATAACTACTATAACATACTTAGTAATTAAAAACTTTGAAAATATGGTTTTTGAACTTAAAAGCTCTAAAAGTAGGTAAGGGTGGCAAAATGATTTCATATTTCACTTATTTCAAGGATTTATTCTATTGTTGTGTATTATGTTTTCTCTTGTGCAATTTTCAATAAATTGTGTTTTTACTTTATGTTAATGAATACAAAATCATTGTGTCTGAAATGAATAAAGTGATATGGTGTAGAATTAAGCTTAAGAATAATTAAAATTCTTGTAAATATCATGGTTTGGGCTTTGAACCTTGTATATTTTAATTAAGGTAGATAAGCTAGTGAGTGAACATTTAAGAATTCAAACGAGATCAAATTTTCACACATTGTTCTTATGATTCTAAAGTCTAAAGAACATTTTTAGCTTTCCATCGAGCACTTCTAATGTAGTAAAAAAAATTCAAATCAATAAAGGAATGAGCAACATATGGGGTGTTTGGTGTAAGGGGCCTCAATGTTTGGTGATAGGTGACTTAAAACAAATTAGGATTTTAAGCTTAAGATTTTGAATCGTTGCATCTTTGCTTGTGGAACACAAAGAAGTTTTGTAAAGCCCTAGTTGACACACCCATCAAGTTTTCAATCACTCAAAACAGATTAAAACTGACGAAGATATGGAGTTGGAACTAGAGAGGGTTCTAGAGCTATTTTTTCAAAAAAATTGAATAAAACTATCACTCATCCTCTTCTTGTGTTTTCTTTGTTGCTCCATCACTTCTGACATTCAATGAACATTTGCAGCCCTCCAGTTTGTGCATCGATAACACAAAAATTGCTCAATTTGGCTAAGGAATTTAGAAAATATTGAAAAGTGTTTGATGATGGGTATGTGTTCGATGGCATCGATAACACAAAAATTGCTCAATTTGGCTAAGGAATTTAGAAAATATTGAAAAGTGTTTGATGATGGGTATGTGTTCGATGATGGCCAGCTTTACCCTAGTGACAAAAGATGTGGTATTCAAATGTGATATGAGAATCACTGAATAAGTCATCTTAACAACCACTATTAGAGCTCTCAGGATCATTTCAATTTCTTTAGTTTATGTGAATTCCGCCCTTGCATTTTCAAAACTTCACACTCTAAATAGTAGGTGTTTGATCTTTATATCATAATTTCTGCCAAATTTTTTTGACAGTTTCCATATTGGAATACACATTGAACAAACCTCCATTCCACATCACAATTCCATATCACAATTAGGCCAAACCCTAAATCCGTGAACAAACAAAGAAGATACATATGAGAATTGCCTGGCACATAAAGCACTCCAAGGATTGTTTCTTTGCATTTGAAAGCACCTCCCTACGCCAAAGATTCCATCATCAATTGAAACAACCCTTTGGCTGATCACATGCAGACTTTGTGTTATTTGATTAAAACCCCTTTCAGGCTTTACACTGGGGAAGACCTGGTCCTGCAGGCCTGCCCTAATATGACTCTCAGTTTAGGGGAGGCCATTGGGACCAGGCCTTCACCTATAAGTTACATTTTTATTCCATTCATCTCTCTCTCAAAGCAGGAGTTCGGTAGAAGTTTGCCTTTGATAATAAGGAAGATAAGATGAGGTGAGAGACAAGAGGTGAAGAGGCAAGAGACACACCGTTGTCGAATATGGTGTTAAATGTCAGAAAAAGGACCTAATCAACCGCCTTTCCTCTGCCCCCAACTTGGGGAAGTACTCAAGTATAAAAAGCCCTCCACCCAAGAAGGAAACAAGCCTTGTCTGAACCAGTACCTTGACTGGTACCATGGTAGAAACTAAAAATGTTAAAAATTCAAAAAAAAAAAAGGTTGCGTGTAACCATGGTAAATATATTGTCTTAAGATGTGAAAACCTGTCTTTTTATTTCTCTTTGTATTTTGAGGGATCTCCCCAGCAGAAGATCCCTAGGGAGTTATGCGAGGGGGAGATCCCACTATGTTTCCCATGTTCCCATGGAAAGATTTTTTGATGGGATGGATCACGAAAATTGAAAAACACAAGGAGGAAATGGACAAATCAGAAAAATTCAAAAAAACAAGAAGGAAAGAATGGAGGAAAGAAAAAGAAGAGATTGTTAAGTATGTGGAGATTCCCATACTCGTGTGTTCTCCATTGGTCAGGAATGCCCTCAGGCTACCTCCCTGATGTGACCCTCCCTCAGGAGAACCCACTTGTATGGGAACCTCCCCCACAACAAAATCACTGTCTGTGAGTCCAAATTTAACATTTCCTGAGTGAAATATGTGTGGAGAACTGCCCTTGGAGTGGGATGTTCCTGAAGCAAGTGCCCACTCAAGCTGCAGCCAAGGGGTTGTTATTTGGGGGAACACCGGGATTCAAGGGTGTAACCTAGTGTAAAAAAAAGGTCATAAAATCCTTCATTTTTACATTTTCTCGTGACACCCATCAACACATTACAGAAACGTTTTTCAAGATGCCCACATATTATCAAAGATAAAATTGTGCTCTGTAGAGTGATCTCCAAATTCATTAAAATATATCTGACAGGTTTTTAGTTTTTCCGACTACTGGAAGGAGGTGAAGGTACCAGCTTAGGTGCCCGTTCACTCTGGCCAACAAAAAAAAAGCCTGATTTGGGCGAAACGCAGGTCCCCCAAAAAGCCAATGAAATAAATTTCAAGTAAAAAACTGCTCAAATTCATTTGATCCAAAGGCGTGAAAGTTACTAGTTATGGTAGAAAACGGACTTTTAAGTTACTTTGCAACCAGAAAAACTAACACACACTAGAGTTATTCGTAAAGTCAGGTGATTAGGGGTCGAGAACGCCAGTTTCGGCATAATAGGCCATCAAACGCGTAACTGGGAATGAAAATTTTACAAAAGGAATAACTGGGACCCAAACTAGTTTTTCACCAATTTTGGTGGTAAACTGAGTTTCATCCTAAGTTTCCTTTTTCTTGAGCGCGTGCACTGCTGCTACATATATTTTCACTGCTCCTACCTGTACAATTACTATGATTACTCTTGAACCTTGTGCATTAAATGCTGAGTTTCAGCATTTCATAAAATTTCCTTACTTTGTGGATACCACTGAATGAGGGGATAGGGGGCGACAGCAGAGGAGATAGGGGGTGAAACAGAAGGTGACTTTACATGTAAGTCTAGTGTGTAGCAACTTGGCAGCTTAGACAATAATTATATTGTTTTCAGAAATGTTGAAAATTTCAATAATATATTATTTTTCAAAAGCATTTTATTTTTCAAAAGAACAACATCCGGTGAAGGAAAGTAGGGAATCTTTTGAGAATATTCGTTTGGGGACGTGGAATCTTCGAAATTAATTTAATTATTTGACAGACTTGATGAAGCTGCCCCTTGTACTCCTGTAAAGAATAATAACAAGGAGACAAAGAGAGAGAGAGAGAGAGAGGGAGGGAGAAAGAGTGCGTGCGAGAGCGCCTGCGTGTAGTATTGCAACGCGACAACCGATGAGTCTGGACTTTTCTATCAGTGTCGCTGTGGAGATCTGTCTTTGGGGCCGTTGAAGACCAGACAAGAGTTGGGACCAGGGATTGGTACAGAGTTGTCGGAGTTATATATTTGCCCAAGGATGCTGTTGCTGCTTCCTCCTAGATAGACAGCCTTGGATGGGATGCATAGTCTGTGGTCTGTGAGCAGCAGAGGAGGTAGTATAGAAGAAGATGCCATGGCTTTTCTGTCTACTACTGCAGCTGAGTTGGGGTACAACAGCTATTGCTTCTCAACTTGAAGCTGTGGAAAGAGGGCTCGATAATAAGACTGCAGAAGGAGAGGGAGACGCAGAGAGTTTGGTATCAGAGAAAGTGAAGGCGGAGGAGAGAGTGGGGCTGATCGAAGGATATTATGGCATTGTTCGCTAAATGGTGTTGCAGTGGGGCAGCTGAAGAAGACATGTGAGTTTCCTCTCCTTTTTTTCTTCTTCAGTGACAGTCACTAGAACTAGTGTCAACTCAAGTCAGAGAATTCAGATACATGTGTGTGGAATAAGGGAGATGGGTGGTGAGAATAGAGATAGTAATAAGAGTATGTAGCCAAAAGATGCTTTCAGGATTTCCTTCTTCCTCCATGTCCTGGCTGGCGGGTGTCATGTTGCCATTGGTAAGGGCAAGTTGTCTGGGGGCGACTTGTTCAACCGTTGTATATATCTTCATGACTCATGGAATGGTATAAAGGTCTCACGGTTATGTCTAAATCACCGGGATGAGCCTCCTTGAATAGGATTGATATGTGCTGCTCTCCCTCTTTTTCCTTCCTCTGTTCAAACTCATCATGGAAGATGGTGGGAGGTATCGCAATAACAAGGGTGCAGAGCCAAGCTCTTTTGATCTCTACTCTTCACCACTGCACTTGTGTAAAAAGCAGATCCTTGATATCACATATTGGATTGGAAATATGCATGTTGATCTTTGGGTTGTGAGTGCAGCAGGCCAGTGGATAACATAAAGGGTGGTACATGGCGCATTTTTTCATTAAGAGAATTGCATGCTGCTACAAATAGTTTCAACTATGACAACAAGCTAGGTGAAGGTGGCTTTGGCAGTGTGTACTGGGGTCAGCTACCAAGCGGAGACCAAGTACGGGAGTGCCCTGTTCCTCACATTTAAACATGTGTTTTCCATCTTTCTTGCAGCTTCTGTTAGAATAATTTTTGACTGAGATTTTCCTATCAAACCTCATGTTCAGTGCCATCAGTTGCCATTAGTGGATGGTCTAGGGTTTGGAGCAAAGTGACCACCCAGATTGTTGTCATATTGAGATGATGGTGACATTGTTTCTGCGTGCTCCTGTCCTCAATCACATGTTGCATATCACTAGCAGTGGAAGAGGGAAATTGCAGCCTGGCTTATACGTGTGCATTTTGGTTTGTCTGTATTTTGCAAGGTATCAATTTGCTTCTCTGGAGCTGAATGAGAGACCCTGGGTGATGGGGAAGCAGATTGCAGTGAAAAGGTTGAAAGTGTGGAGCACCAAGGCAGAGATGGAGTTTGCAGTAGAAGTTGAGATTCTGGGGCGTGTGCGACACAAAAACCTGTTGAGCCTAAAGGGTTACTGTGCAGAGGGTCAGGAGCGCTTGATTGTGTATGACTACATGCCAAAGCTCAGTTTGCTCTCTCATTTGCATGGCCAATTCTCATCAGAGTCCACCCTTGATTGGCAACAGAGGATGAAAATTGCTATTGGATCTGCTGAAGGCCTTGCGTAAGTACTTCCACCAGCTTTCTTTCTACTTACATCAGCCTTCTTGTTGCCTTTAGTTCTAGAAGTCCAAAGCAGATCTCTCATATGACAGTTGATATGAAGGGCATTTTATGAGTTCTTTCTAGGCATACAAAACCTTCACATTACAAAAGAACCACCAAAAATAACCTTGGTGTTCTGGATTGAAGAGACAATCATCGATCAATGAAAGTGGCTTCAGTTTATCAGCTGCTTCCTCTGCTTCAGTACCCCTTTGTGGTAAAATGAGAAGCATGTGGATGACAGTGATCATGGTTGGCTATCCCTCTGCTGTTTCTGTACAGATATTTACACCACTATGCAACACCTCACATCATTCACCGGGACATCAAGGCCAGCAACATTCTCTTGGATGACAATTTTGACGCTCAGGTGGCAGATTTTGGATTTGCAAAACTGATTCCACAGGGTGCAACACATGTAACAACACGAGTGAAGGGTACTCTTGGCTACTTAGCACCAGAGTATGCCATGTGGGGAAAGGTTTCAGAGAGTTGTGATGTATACAGCTTTGGAATACTACTGCTGGAGCTGATCAGTGGGAGGAAGCCTATTGAACGGATAGGGACCACTAAGCGGACGATTGTGGAGTGGGCTGGCCCCTTGGTCTTGGAAGGAAATATCCATGGCCTAGTTGATCCAAAGCTGGAAGGCGAATTCCAGGAGGATGAGTTAATCAGGCTGGTACAGGTGGTTATATTCACATTGCTAGGTGATTTTGTGTGTTAGCAGGCTTGCTTGGTTGGCAGGCTGTCTATATCCGGTAAATGCTGGGTATAATGTCTCCATAGCTTACAGCTTGCATCTAAGTAAGTGCTTATGTACAATGGCAGGCAGCAACCATGTGTGCGCAAGATTCACCAGAGAGCAGACCAACAATGCAAGAGGTGGTGGAGATGCTGAAGAGTGCAGACCAGGATCTCAGGATCTTACACACGGGTTCAGGCCTACGGCAAAGACTGGAGGCAGTGACTCATGATGCAAACTTTTAGAAAATTTCATGAGCTTGAGGCAGCAATGACACAACAGCATTCTGTATTTGGGTTATAAGTTGTGGGTATGAACTTTCTTGGCTGTCACAACACGCATCTCAATCATCCACTTATTGATTATTTTCAGTTTAGCATTTGATTCTTTTAATTACACCATTATGTTCACCTTTGATGTACACATTCCTTGGATGAATCATGGTGCTCAAATTTGCCAAGGTTTAACAAGTTGACACCCAAATGACCTTGCCTGCCTTAACACTCAGTTTGTCTGTTACTCATGACCTTTCTGTCTTGTGCTTTTATCAAATGGTTTTTAGAAGCATAATAGTGTGCAATGGAGAAAGGCTCTCATGTTTGGAGTTTGAAACAGGTGCATAAATTATAATTCGCAATGAGTCTTACCCAGTTGTAACCAGCCAGGCTTGATGATCTGATAAACAATTGGATAAAGAGTTCCAGGCAGCATTGTGCAATATGAGTTGCAGTGTAAACCATTTGGAGCCTGGAGGAGTCTGGAATTCCCTTTTGTAGCATCATTGACTGATGTAGAGTTTTCAGAATAGAGATCATTGCTTGCTCTTTTGGTGGACATCTATTAACCGTTTTTCTAAATACCTGTCTGATTGCAAATTGGTTTACACCTATTTTCAAGTGACTGATTGAAGAAAGTGCATACTCCGCTTGACTGACTATCTACTGCTGCATGTTGGCGTATGTGTACATGGGACCAGACAGAGATGACAATTTAGTGTTTGGACTCACTGACCTTTGCAATGGAATTTGCTATCATATGTGCAAATCCTGACACGATCTTCATATGCACATTCTTGACATTGTAGAGTACACTAGTCTCCAAATGTGTACATAGAAACACACAGCCTCTCCACTGTGTATCCACCTTTACAGAAGATGCAGAAGTACTCTAGCATAACTTTGGCAAACAGTGAACTTGGCATCCTCTTGACATTGAATGGTCTCTTGACTATGCACATCTTACCAATGCCCAACTTGTGATTCAGTTAATGGATGAGTAATATAGCTTGGGCAGACACTTTCAGGCTTGCATGCTTACTCCAAGAATATATATTTGTGTTACGCTCTGTTTTTGCTCTGTCAGTGAAAAAGATTTACTGTTTTTCATTCCATCACTGAGCATCAATCTTGCTCTTACAATATGAGAGAATGTGGTTTACTTCAAGAATATATATTTGTGTTACACTCTGTTTTTGCTCTTTGTCAGTAAAAAAGATTTGTTGTTTTTCATTCCACTATTGAGCATCAGTCTTGCTCTTTAATTATGTGTGTTTATAGGTTATCTGCCCACAATAGAGAAAAACAGGATTAATTTTATTCTTCCTCTTGGTCTTAGGAGGACTGCTTTGAGCACCCCTGTTGGCACAACTGTTGTGCATGCAATAGTCCTTGTTGATTGATGGTTTTTTCTTGATTTTATCATCACTGCTTCAAGCAGACTTGTTGATCAAGAGTTTTTCATTAATTTTGCAATGAGTGCTTTGAGTACACTTATTGGTACAACTTCTGAGCCTGTAGCAGTCCCTGTGATGTCTATTGACATGAAAGAAGTACTGACAATCAGGCACTTGAATGGTAAGAATTTGTTTCCTTCGGAAGTTTCAACTCAAATTCAGTTTTGAAGCACATAATGGTGAATCTAAACGTCATGATGCAAATGATAAGCCTACTTGGGATATGAAAGACAAACATGTTGTGAATGTCATCAACTCTATTGATGAAATGCATATGCAACAATTTGTTAAAACACAAGACTTTAGCCAATACATGGGCTACACTGATTTTGCTTCATTGAGGAGAATGTTACTTATCTTACTTACCCAATAGTTTCACAGGTGCAACCTCGAGGATGGAGGTATTGTGTATGCTTACCTTGCTAGACTTGGTAAGACCTTTATCACTAGATGGAGAATGTGGGGAAGAAGATTGATGATCTTGATATGATGTCAAAAGTTGGACCAGTAGTCTTGCTAACAATTTTCAGTCTTTCCTCCTCGTGTGGGAAAATATTTCTACGTTTGAGAAAATGCTTCAATTTTTTCAAGCGAGCTTACTCAAATGAGATACTATACTTTGAGAAATAGTTGTTATTTCTTTCGATGAAAGTATAACAACATATTTGTGTCTCATATTTATTAGTTGTGGAACCCCAAAAGTCTTTTTTTTTTCTTCTTCTTCTTCTTCTTCTTCTTGTGATGGGCATCTTTGATTGGCCCATCACAAAATAATAATAATCAAGCTTTGGACAGTCCCAAAATAGATATGTTGTAAGTTGTAATCTCCTCTTTTGGGGGTGATTGCATGGTTGAATCACTTCACTTTTGGTGTCACAATTGTTATTTCATTAGAGTGCATTGTGTATAGATGCTTTGGAAGATAACATAATTTTGAATTTGTTAATTAAAATTGATAATATATTAACAACATGATTATGAACACATATGCATAACTGTTTTTTGAAAATAATGCATTCATGATCAATAGTGAATTCTTGAAGTTTAAAAATATGAATTGGCTTGTAGATTAGATTGTTAATCAATTGAAAATTTTGTATTAAAATTCACTTTATATTTTTACAATCATTAAGTATGCTTTTTAAAAAAATATAATATAATAAGATGTGAAATCCTTTTTTTAATCCTTAATCAGATGGTAGTTATAGATTTTTGAAGGATCAAAATTGAACCTAATTATCAAAAGTCCTTTTGATTATTTTTCAAATTTTTTGGGCCTAATGAAAATGTTTTTGAAATCTCTATTTAGGCCTCATTCATGTGGATTTTGTGAGTTTCTTTTCAAGGGATTTTCAAGTGACGTCCACCATAATAATCATTAATAATTTTTTATATAAGTTTTGACCAAAGTTTAGAAGGTTTCATAAATGAATCAACTTTGATAGTTAAAGATTATAATATTGAAATCTTAAAAATTAACAGCCATGTCCATTTGATCACTTTTTAAAGAATTGCTATGTATCTATATGGAATGTCTATTTGCCAAAAATGAGCCATTCTTGTTGTTGTTGACCTGCTTATGTAAGTTATAAGAGTAAGACTTGAAGCAAAGGATATATAAAGTGAGGAGTTATTGAGAACATGTTGAGGAACTTGATTAGAACAAAATGAAAATGACAAAAATCCAACACCCTCACCCTTTTCTCAAGAGAAAAACTAGTTGTGTTTGCCCCCATACATGTTTGGTAAAAACTAAAATCACACATGCATGTCTAATATCTTAGGTCAATAATAATTTTTTATAATATAAAAGGCAACAAAAATACCAAAAAATCAATAAAATTTTAATTTCATTATATTTTTATTATTAAATCTTCATAAAAAACTTATTGAAAATTTTAAAATAACATCAAATTAATTTTTAAAAATTATATGTCAATAAAAATTTATATTAAAATTATAAATTTATTTTAAAATTGACGTGTTTTATTTTAATCAATTCTTGCATAATTTTTCAAATCAATTTTTTAAGAATCTCATTTTAATAAGAATTTTAAAAAATTAAGCTAATTATTTGTATGTTTTTTTAATTTCATAGTCATATGAAACCTCATGATACAAAAAGGCAAGTGACAACCCAAAAAAATAAAATGATATAAAGGCATGATTAAAAGCAGTTACTTAACATTCATATTTTGAGAAGAAACCCACCAAGCATTGGGTAAACTTCAAAACAACCCATCAATCGGATGGGTGCACCCAAAATCTACACATTTGCATCCACTAGCTTGGGGCAATGAAACACATGGGCCCGTTGGTGTGCATGTTGCCTCACCTCATTAGCTACAAGAATATTTTTTGCCTACAGGTGTTTTTTGCCATTTTTGGCCTAGGCTAATGGCACAGGGAATGGAATATGGGGTATATATTATGTTAAGCCTTATACATGGAGCTTACTCTAAAACAACACAAAGAACACAAAGAACATTAGGAGCACATTACTAAACTTAAGAAATGGACAACCTATCATGATTGCAATAAAAAAAGCATTAGAATTGTGAATGTCCACTTCCACTTAAGCTTCCTGAAATTGAACTTCATAACATCCAAAGCAAGATGCCTACTTTTGTTACAATTTCATCTAGTAATACTAATGAAGTAATAAGTTATAATATACTATAGCTATGTCAACTATTAAAACTTTGAGAATCAAATTCATTTTTTAAAAACCAAAAATATTATTGTTATCAAAATTGTTCATTAAACTTCAAGTTCGTGATGATCCACAAGCTCTTATGTTTAGGAATAATCAAAGTTGTATATGATTAATGAAAAGCCCAAGCTTGCATGCTTATACAAAACATATATAAATTAAAGATTGTTTTATTAAAAAGGGATCCCATGCCATTGACTTGATTATCAAATACATTCCAAACTCTAAAGATAGGAAATATATATTCAAAACTTTTTAATATATTCATCATTCAAATATAGTCAGGGAAATAGGAACTACACAATTATCCATGGACATTATTTTTTGCTTTAAAACTTCATTGAAGTTTCATGTAATAGTTTGTCCTCACAAAAAGGAGGCTTTCACACAAATATTCAAGCGTCAAAAATTTATGGTTTACAAATTTAATCATGTGTGAAATAGGGTGTCAACAAGTAAAATAAACATACTTCACAACACACCTTTAGGTTTGTGATATTGGTGATATATAACAAATATCAAATTCTCAATTTTGTAATGGAAGGCAAATATAAAACATTTTTTAAAAATTTAATAAGAAAAAAAATGTGAAAGCTATGGGATGATATTAAGACAAGCTCCTCAAGTTGAACTTTGATTATCTTAAATTATACAAACCAAATAAAGAAAGTGACTAATGCATTTCATACCAAAATGGTGCATAGATGAACCATGGGTTAACACAAATTAATAAGTCCCAACATAACCTAAATATGTGGAATATTTTGTAGCTTTCAAGAGTGGCTATATAAAAATGGCTAGAAATGTGTGATTCTTAAAATGGGACTCTCAATTTTTGCAAAATTAAGAGTCTCCAATGTTTAGAATTTCAAGTAACTTCTTCATTCCTTATCCAAATTCCATATTATCAAGGTTATCTTTAGTTGTCAAAAGGTTATTTTGAATATCATATTGAGTTTCTCAATTGGAACTATTTTGAAATGTCATTTAAAAGGTTGGGAATCATTTTGGTAGTTTAATTTTTGACCCTTCAAATGGCAATAGCTTATTGCTACAAATCTTTGTTTTGGAAATGTGATCCCATTTTATTGTATTACTTTCAAGACATTTTTAGTGTTTAAAAAAGAGCCCAATTTGGATAAGGCTTATATGTGAAAATTTTGTTCAAAAGGAGGTCTTGGACAAAAAAGATACATTCTAAATTACAACTATTTATAATAAAAAATTACTGTATATTCATGTCAAAAATAGCAAACATATATTCATTTGAAACATTTGAAAAATCATCTAAGAACAATGAAATATCCAACATTGGATGATAATCATCATGGGTAAAATGACATATGAAGTTTTGGGGGAAAGAAAAGAAATTAAATTTTGAATTATTGGTAACACCTTATATTGTTAACATCTTATCATGTTCATTCCTTGTGTACCAATCTACTCAAGACATCATCTTTTTGTGGAAGGCCTACTTATCCCATTGGAATTTTTAGAAAGCCCATCTGTTAATTTTGAGTCACATTGTAATGGCAGGAGACATGTAGTTGCAAAATAATTGGTTAAAACAAGCACTTTCCTCCTTGGGATATCAAACACATACAAATCCATGAATAAACCTGAAAAGTAGGATATGATTTGAAATAATTGTTACATAATGTTCAACATTTGCAATGCAGAGCTACAATCATAGAATGTGATCATTGAAACTTCATCAATCTAACTCTGAATTATAATTACCAGGCACACATAAATCATGTAAAATACAATGTTGTGAGAGGAAGCTATGGAATGATAGTTGGGGAGCTGAAGAACTAGTTGCAAAGTGGATCAAGAGCACATTCAAAGACATGCAAAAAAAACCACAAAGTGAATGCAAAAAATTGAGCACTAAAACCAAAAGAATGAATCAAGGAAGGGTTGCACATGGGTGGCAGAATGTGGCATCAAACTTGCATCAGCTACTTGCACCTTGGTTATTAAAATCAAACTTTTGTTACAAGCGAGCAGTTGAATAGCATTTGTCCATGACCTCGAAGCTCACATCTTGCAGGGTGCTTGCAGATAGACTTCATAAAGATGATGAGAGATTACATGTAGTCAAACAGCATTGCCATTCCCCCAGCGAAGTCTGACATCGGGGACTGAGGTCCTGTATTGATCTCCATTGGGACAAAACCATCATCTTGATGTGTGTATTCTTCCCGGTCACCTCCAAGCCCTGCTGTAAGAAGATTTATCCAATCCTCAACCTCCATGAGATCTCGTGCGTTGGGTACTACTGGGGTTGCAGATCTCACAGACACATTGGAATTCATCAAATCGCCTGCAGCTGGAGCAACTCCTGGCACACTAGAGTGGCATAATTCCAGTTCATGCTCCAGTGTGCTGGTAGAACAGGGTTCTGTTGTGACTTCTTTTCTTTTGGAAGATGGGAATTCATTGGAGTCTGCAGGTAATTGTTCATTGGCAAGAGTTCTGGACCTTTTCTTTGCGTTTGTGTTAGAAAGAGATACAATCCCCAGAGTATCATCCTCCATGGTTTGTAATTCTCTAGAAGGTGAAGGTTTAATGGGCTTGTTAGTGGTTAGTGCAGGAACTTGTAGATATGGACTCTGCTCCGTATTCATGAGGTGAGTTATAAGTCCATTTGTTTCGGAATACGACGTACCTCGAGTCAGTGTTTGATTCTCTGCCGAAGTTTCATCAAGCGGCGTGCTGCAGGATATCCGTCTCTGGAAAGGATCTTGGGCAAGTGACACAGACGGAGACGAAGATGGATAGTTCTTCTTCGCTGCTGTGTTAATTTCGGCTGGAGAGGGGTCAGAGGCATGGAGGGCGACATTGGGGCTTCTATATGCTGCACCTGACCATTTGAGCGTTTGGTGGCAACCAGAGTCGTGAGTTTCTGCTACGACTTTCCGAGACGAGAACGAGCTGTCTCTCATGGCTGGGAAATCCTGAACATGTGGGGCTTGGAGTGGGGCTGCAAGTGAGTGATCCTCATAAGCTCGTGGCCATGGCGCTCGATTTTGCAGAGACCCCATAGCTACAGCTTCCGGGAACATTCTGTTGTGCTTGCGGAATGGAGAACACTGGCCGATGCTGCTGCTGTGCAAGCTCTCATGGCCGGACCATTCTTTCTTAAGCGTGCCGGAGTTTTGATGAATGTCTCGAGCCAGGCCATCTCCAACATTCTTGACCGCAGCAGCCTCCAATAATCCACCCCCTTGGGAACCTTCTGCAGCTTCTCTGCTCAGCGACTTGAACACACTCTCATCAAGTTCGTGGGAATCTCGCTGGAGGTTGGTAGCAAAACGAGGAAGACTTACCGCATCACATGGATGATGATTATGACTATTACTCCAGCTATTGCAGTTTCTCCGTGATCCTGTGCCTTTTTCGCACGGCTCCTCCTGAGGCCAGAGACTGTTAGTAATACCTGGTGAAGCTCCTCCCTGCTGCTGCAACTTCACGACCTTCTCCTGGTCCAAGTTAATACCATGGCCTAACTTCTGATAATGCAACGACGCCTTCACCTCCTTCGTATTCTCGCGCAATCTATCAACAGACTTATTCCCGAACCCGGAGGATTTCAATCTCTCCGCAACTAACTTCATGGCCTCCATTCTCTCGTGCTGCAAACCGAACTTCACTGCATCCTGAGCTCTATCAGTAGCAGCAGTAGCCTGTTTGGTCTCCGGATCCAGCAACTGCTCCGAAATCGCGATCCTTTCTTCATCTCCACAGATGTTCCTCGACAACTCAAACCCTTTCGCACCTCCTCCTCCTCCTCCTCTTCCTCCGTCTTCTGCACTGAAAAAATTGGTATCGGTAACAGTATCCAACTCCTTGTAAATTGTCTCAGCTTCATGAAACTTTCTGAAGCTCAAGGAAATATCGTCCTTTTGTTGAGGACTTGTAGCACCCACTAATGAATCCACAGAGCTTGACATCAAGTAATCTTCAAAAGATGGACCAAATTCATGAAACTTAGAAGAAAGGGAGTGATCTAAATTGGGTGAAATTGTTGGAACTGTTGTTGTTACTGCCAAATTGGTGCTTGCATATTTCCCACTTGCAAGTGCTGCCAATGGATCCTGATACACTAGAAATTCACTATTGTCACAAGCTCCTGGGTACTGATATTTTGATTTTCTTGCAACAAATTTTTGTTCATGGGGAGCTGCTGCTGCTGAAAATTTGTCCTCTCTGACTAGTTGCCCTAAGCTTGCCAGCTTCAACACAGAATCATGAGTTCCTCCTGATCCTATAGCATTATTACTTGGCAACTGTCTCTTACTACCAAGTGGGCTTAGAAGATAATTTGTCATGGCTGTTGTAATAATAAAACCCTTATCAGATTCAAGGTCTCAATATCTGCACTTGGCACAATGATATGGAACAACAACAAAACACACACACACAACACAAACTACTACCACACATGGGTATTATTCCCATCTACAAATGGTTTCTGCAGGAGTGTAATAGATTCACAACAGAACACCAACCTAAACACAATGAGAAGATTTGAGATATGGCATATTTGATCTTCTACTCCAGATTCAAGGTCTCAATACCTTCACTTGACATCATATGGAACAACACACACACACACAACACAAACTACTACTGCGCATGGGTATTATTCCCATCTACAACTAGTTTCAATTTGCAAGAGTTTAATAGATTCATAACAAGAACACCAACCTAAGGTATAATGAGAAGATTTAAGCTATGGTGTATTTGATGCAATTGATCTTCTACTCTATGTGCTAATAGGAGTAGGACAGAGCTGAGCTTGTGACATAACTAAGGTCAGAAGCTTTTCAGAAACTCAAAAGATTGCAGTACTAGGAATACTTTGAGATGAGGAATTTTGGCTTCACCTATAGAGTGGCATTTTGATCTGGGAGATATCACAACCCTGGAAGCAATTAACTTATGTGTTCAATACCATGGAAAACGGAGACTTTGTTATGTGGCCCCCTTAGGTAAAGCTTAGAGTTGTTGACCTCTGTGCCAGAAAGCTTAGGAGAAAGATTCTACAGTGGGTGGGTGTGTCCCCACACAAAGATTTTTATGTCTTGGGGCAACCTCTTTGTCTTGATTACAAGCAATACACAAAGTAAACACACCACCTAAATATTGTCTGTGATGCCTTTGCCTTTGCAATATGGTGAGAGAATTCATTGTCTAGATTTCAAAACTGGAACATGAAAGAACTGTTCAATTAATTTCTTGGTTCATAGTCATAACCCAATACACCTAGTTGTTTTTTTCTTTTGGGGATGGTAGGGGGGTGTTAGACTTTGTTGTTGTCAATATGTTGCACCAAGTTCTCATTATGTTCCTATCAAGTTTTCAATGGGTTTTAATAAATGTTCCTCAAGTTCTCAATGTGTTACCCAACATGTTCCCAATATCACCTTTTTTTGTTCCATATGATTTGCATAACATTGTCCTCTTGGAACCTATATACTTGGGCTAATGTTGTTACCAATATGATTTGTCATATGTAATGAATAATTCTACATTGGTCTTCAAAGTTTCGGAGCTCTTTTGCTCTGGTCAAATGAATGAGACCCATTGCTAAAAAAACATCTGAACTTGAAAGGCCCACTCCCAACTAATTAATATGGATCACACAAAAAATGTGTTCAGCCTTGCTGTTAGGGATTCAAGTGTTGAGTTCCTTAACACCATTGTAGAAATTTAAGACTTAAACATACTTATTGTGAGTTTAACATTCATTTAACATTAAGCTATGTTGAAGTAACACCCATTTAACATTGGGTCCCACCTTGGATGCCACCTAAATTTTCATTTGACATTGATTTAACATCAAGCGTGAATGCACCATACCATAACTAACAAAAGCCAGCAGCATGCCAATCCCAAAAGGTACTTCAAATGTTGGAGAAACATAATAAAAAATTCGCCTATATAGTTCACCAACCAGCCATGCTAACCAGAAAAAAGGTCAATGCAGACTTTATAAAAAGTCTTGTTGTTCCAAACACGAGACACAGGCAGGGGTTTTTTTTCCAATTTTGTGATAAGTGGCAGCCATCCATAAGACAATTTAGTCAGATTTGGTGATAATAAAATATGAAAAGAACAAAAATAGAACATCCTTCTACGATTTTGGCTAGCATGCTGCAACTTAGTGTAATATTTGGAGATTTTTCAAAAGAAATTAGATTTTTTTTCAAATTTTGGCAACTAAAAAACTCAACAAAACACTCCTTTTTTTGGTCAATTAAGCTTTTTTTTTGCCAAAAAGAAACCCTGGAGAGACATACAAAACGCTAGGTAACTCTAGGCTCTCATCTTCCACTCCAGGAAGTGGCTGCTGGTTGGACAATCAAAAAAGAGGAAATTCATTTAATGTTAATTTAAAGAGTTTTATTTGATGTAGTTGAAGTGGCGATCATCAGTAAGGCAGTTTAGCCAAGTTTGGCTATAAGTAGGATATGGAAGGAAAAAAGTTGAAGCATCCTTCATATTTTTGACTACATGCTAGAACCCAATAGAGAAATCTGAAAAAAAATTCAAAATTATTATTTTTGAAATTTGGCTACTAGAAAACCAAAGAAAACCACATGTTTTCACCCACTTTGAAAACAAATTCGCAGGAAAAAATAAATCCACTGACTCCTTATCAGCACAGACCAAGAATAGATGATATGTGGGAAGGTTCTTCTTGTCCAGACTGAGAATTTGTTCTTTATAGGTAAGGACTTATATCTATTGCACAACCACAACATGCATCCTATGGGAACATAGTCTCTTCCCTTACATTTTTGTCTTGTATCAATTTCAGCTTCCATTTGGGCCAATCAGTATGAACTCAGTTTGCGTGAGTTTTGGAGGAATTGTGTGAGAACGAATATACGCTAAACTACAAGAAACTGCTCACGAAGTTAGGAATTTCATACCAGTGTTTTGTGGAAATTAGAATCTGCTACAGGTACTCTCCGGTTCTCAACCTGGGTATGTATACTCACTTACTCAACAAGGTTGAAAAAATTCAAAAATTGAGTTTTTGGTATATAACCATGGTCCTCAATTTCTTTTGAAATTTTTAAAAAACTGCATTTACAAGCAATGGTTGGTTGCCATTCTTTCATGCAAGTTCTTGAAGTTCCTGAAATAACCAGTTCTCTGATTCTGATTTTTCCCAAAAAAAACTTGAATTAGTGGTTCTTTGATTATGAAATTTTTAAAGAATGGGAACCACAGGTCAACCAACCATAGCACTCTCCGGAGGCCATACCCTTGAATTGTGGACAATCTTTAGTCTTGGTGGTAGCCCTTTGACTTTATCTTGATTCCATCTGATAACTACTGTTGGGTGGCGATCACAAGTTTTAGAGAATCGTTTGACCTTTTTCTTCTAAACTTCTGTGAACATAGAGAGCGGACAAGAAAAAGAACAATATAAAATAGTTAGAGGAAACATAACTTTGAAAGAAAAACAGGGGAAAGCAGATTTAGCTAAGAACACTCCATTGGGTTTTAGTCTTAGAATTGCAAAACACTAACAAGTGAGCTATTGGGATGGGAAAATATGGGATGAAACCCTAATGGAGAATGTACAATGTCGTCAACTATTGTAAGCTGAAGACGACAAAAGTTTGGCAAAAAGAAATCGCTTGCATCTAGTTGGGAAGGTCCTTTAATGTTTGTAAGGTACTTGGATGGTCATGGATTTTTGGAACAAGATGAAGGAAAAAGAGTTTGTGTTGTTAAGGGCAAGGATGACAAATTATGGGACAGACCTTGACATGATTTGTAATTGTTCCATTCTGCACTTATGTTGTGAAGACTAAAGGACTTAGTTTGATTTGTAGGAAGAAGTTACATCTGTGATGAAAAAATATGGGATGAAACTTTAATGGATAATGTACAATGTTGTCAACTACCAAAAGCTGAAAATGACAAAAGTTTAGTAATTGATGGTGGATGATGGCAAGTCTTGTGAGTTTTTTGTTTTTATATTGCTTTATTCTTTTGCATGTTATGAACTTCTTAGAGATCAACAACATTTATATATGGTTTTTTTTATGGGTAAACTTTGTGTGGTGTGGCACTACTAGGCAAATCTTCCTTGTTCAACATCAATCAAGAATGGATGGAGGTGGAAGTTAAAACATCACAAAAATTTTGCTACGAAAAGCTAACTTTTTCAATGTTTTTTCTTTGGGTTTTTGCATATGTGTTTTGGGGGTTGTAGACATATTGTTATGCTTGGTGACACTAGAAGGATGAATGCCTAAAGGTGTAATCTATGATTATTTTGAAGGATGAATTGTTTCTATTGCACTCTACATCCTTTAGAGAAGTACAATTTAACATTAGGACTAGGAGTCTATGATTTGGGGAATGATGAAGATTACTACGGATCTTGAGAGCAACAAAGTTTGGCAAACACACTACACTACCATATTAGAAAATTAAAAACAAGACAATGCTCAACAAAATGGTGCTAACAAGTTGAATCAAATAAATACCCATGCACACATACTATAGCCTTCTAAATGATTATTGAATAATTGAACATTTACCTTTCTAATGACAAAGTGTCAATTATGTGGTGCCACATGACATTGTAACATTTTAGCTTGGATTTTGACCTTCTAAAAAAAGTTCCAATACAACGCCAACACATTGGAACTAATTACAAAATAATTGCACACAATTTTCCAAAGCCATTGTAACTCATAGGTTTGCACATTGCGAAGAAGTGCTTGATGTAATGAAAAGACAATTATAAGTAACATGCATTTTTTCACTAACCTTTAGTTATTAGTTTGATGTTATTTTAAAAGGACAACATTTGAATGATAAAGGTTTGACTACAACAACATGAATGTTATCTATGAAGGGGAAAAAATGAAGAGTTTCACAAAAATTGAAAAGTGTCAATGGATATGTGTTGAGAATCATGGAAGAATTAGAGTTATCCGTAAAGTCATTGAAAGAGGGCACAAGAACCCCCAATTTGACTGGAACACGGGACAAAACTTGAAACCAGGCACAAAAAAAATACAAAGTGGTTGAACAAGATGCCAAACTCGGTTTTGGACCAAAACTCAAGGTTGTATGAGTTTGGTCCCCAATTTGTGCTTGTCGACACAAATTTTTTGTGCCCAAAAACTTCAATTGCACAGGAGCTTTTGCTCTTATCATTCTCATACATCAAAGATTGCTTGTATGCATTTGAACATAACACTTATTCTTTGAACATGAGTTTTTTATTAAAGCATAAGGATAAATATAACAAGGCAACAAATGAAGTGGTTGAGTGTTGAAAGCCCAAGCACTTTGCATTGTGAAGGAATGTTTCAAGGGTCAACTAGAGCTTGAATGCACGTGAAGTAGAAGGGAGGGACACCTTTGACAATTTTTGCACAACCTAGAGCTTCACATTTCCAAATTTTTGTAGGCAAAGTTAGCAACTTGATCGAATTTGTTTGAGAGCATGTTTCATGCTCAGGAAGAACATGTTGAAATTTTTTACAAGTGTCACACTCATGATCTGTCTCTTTGGGGAACATTTCTTCTAGCATTGTGGTTTGTTTATGTGTTTTGCACCAAATTCTGTGAATCAGTGCAAGAATTCCGTCATTCTAGCTTTCTCCAATCACTCAAGTGGAAGCCATCGCCTGGACCTTGTCAAAGCCCTAAAGTGGAGTTCTAGAATTCTATCAACTCAAGCTTACTACCCCCTTTCCCTGATGAAATAGATAAGGACAAATTCTAGCATGTTTGCATTTGCACAAAATACATCTATGTTATGGCGAGTAAATCATGTAAATAAGGCATGGCATACATTCATAGGTCAGAGCTTGGAATGGCAAGCTCTTGAAGTTGTCAAAAGTGAAAACATGTCTTATTGTTAGACAGTTAAGTGGTTGCGTCTTAAAAGTGTTCTCTTAAAGATTGGTTGTAATTTGAAATGAAATGCTTCAAGTATTGCCCACATAAGCAAAACTTGATGGATCCCCAAAAATCAAGGCAATTCTTGATTTTCGTAAATGCAAATTGGTTGTCAATTTTGTAAATGAACTTGCGAGTTCATAGGCTATGTATGAATGGATTATACATCAAAATTTTGAACTTTTGACTGCCTACTTGAGCCTCATACTAGTCTACAATTCTTAGGTTCTATATGAATGGCTTCTATGATCATGCATTTGAGTTTTTAGCCACTTAACCTTTTTGTGACTTTATGGGTCCACTTAAATTCTTATGTGATCACCCTATTCCAAATCTAATGCCCTAATTGAGCTTCTGAACACTTCAATTAATAGTTTATATGAACTCTGAGGCTTCATTTTTTTATGTTTCCAATTAAACTTTTGACCACTTCAATCAATTAGGGTTGAAGTCTCTAACTTTGTGGGTCCAATTCAATCCATTTTTAATGCCTTAATTAAGCTTCTCACCATTTATTTTGAGGGTAAGGAGTTCATGGAGCTCTAGGGGGCTTTTTTTATTTTTTTATGCTTCCATGTGAACTTCTAACCACTTCAGTTAATTAGGGTTGAGTGAAATAATTCTAAAGGTTCAATTTAGTTCATCTTTTATGCTTCCAATTTAATTTCTGACCATTTATTTTGAAGGTTCATGGAACTCTGGGAGTATTTTTTTTGTGCTTCCAAATGAGCTTCTGACCATTTCAATTAATTAGGGTTAAAGAAAAATAACTTTGTAAGTTTAATTTAATTCATTTCTAATGCTTCCAATTCAACCTTTGACCACTTATTTTGAGGGTCCACAATTCATGGAGCTTTGGGGGCATTTTTTTGTGTAGTTCATTGAATTTCTAACCATTTCAATCAGTTAGGGTTGAATTTTCTAATTTTGTGGGTCTAATTCAATTCATCTCTAATGCCTTGATTGAGTTTTTCACCACTTATTTTGAAGGTTGAAAGTTCATGGAAAGGGTTTTTTTTTAAAAATTGTGTTTCCAAATGAGCTTCTGACCATTTCAATTATTTAGGGTTGAGTGAAATAACTTTGTGGGTTCAATTTAATTCATTTGTAATGCTTCCAATTTAGCCTCTGACCACTTATTTTGAGCATCCAAGGTTCATGGAACTATGAGGGTATTTTTAAATTTTTTTATGCAATTCATTGGGTTTTTTACCATTTCAATCATCTAAGGTTGAAGTTTCTAACTTTGTGGGTCCAATTTAGTTCATTTCTGATGCCTTAATTGAGCTTTTCACCACTTATTTTGAGGGTAAGGAGTTCACGGAGCTCTAGGGGGGACTTTTTTTAATTTTTTGTGTCCCCAAATGAATTTTGACCACTTCAATTAATTAGGGTTCAGTGAAATAATTCTACAAGTTCAATTTAGTTCATATTTGGGTGAAAGTACATTATGAGGGGCCCAAAAATGTTGTCACATTATATTGTTTTCCAAGGGTGTCCATGTTTGAACTTCAACCATGGTAATATTAGAACATATTTTTCCAAACTTCTTGCATAATATGGTAGATTATAATAAAAAGAATTCAATCGCAAAGAATTTTTTTTTTTCTAACTTATATTGTGAAGTTCCAAAATATATTTGTAACAAAAAAATGAATGTCACTATGTATTAGAAAATGCAAATATACTCAAAAAATGATTGAAATGATTTTTAGTCTTTATGAAATTTGTAGTATTTATTAAACATTGTGATTCCATATGATTGAAATAAGTTTGTGAACCATGTGAAAATTTTGATAATTATCATATAAAAAATGGATGTTTTTGGGGGTTATGACCATAAATATGTGGTAAATTAACATTTTAACAAACTATGACTTTCAAATGGAAGATGACAAGATATGTGAGGTGGTTAATTTTTTTCAATTTTATTTCAAACATTTTTTGGGTAGCTAATTCAAAGCCAAACCTAATGTAATTCAAAAACAAAACAAGTTTTATTATATTGTATACACTATAAATATATTCAATTTCTGTAAATTTAAGATTTTATAAAAAATTCAAACAATATTAGATATCATTAACTTTGTGAAAATCAAAATATCAAGCTTAAATACCAAAGTGAAACCCAAAACTAAATGCAATCCATTTTGCAGGAATATATTTTACATACATGTCGTGAAAAGTGCCCAAAATGCCCCCCCCTCCCCCAATGTGCTTTCACCCATTTGATGTTTCCAATTCAACTTTTGACCATTTATTTTGAGGGTTTAAAGTTTATGGAACTTTGGGGGTTTTTGAAAAAAAATGTGCTTCCGATTTGAATAATTGATTATGAAATTGAACATTTGAACAACTAATTATGAAATAAAGTTAGTTCTAGGTCTGTAGTTTTATGGGTCCACACAAATGGTAATGTCACCACTTGGTTGAACTACTAAAACCCTAATTGACATTATGAGGAAAAAAAATGTTTTGCAACTAGCCTTGTAATTCAAATTTTTAATTGCATAACACACTTGCAACTCATTGTATATATAGTGCAACTCATTGCAACTCAATTGTAATTTTATCAAAACAACTCATTTACAACTACTATATAATTTCATTACAATTACACCCATGATGTCATGCTAATGTCATTAATTGTCATCCATCTATTAAAATTTAACATGTAACACTATGCATATTTTTGGACATAAAAATTTTATTTTCAAAATGTTAATATCCATTGTCCATTATGATTGTTAATGATGGTCCAAAATTATGACACATGACATAATACAAAATTGTCACATGGCATATTAATTATATTTTGGTAAAAATAAATACATATCATTTTATTTTTTAGTAGCTAAGTAAGTTGTACATAACCATAGGTAGGTAGGTTGGTAGGTTTTAAAACCTACATACCTACATATTTACCTAGCACCTACCTACCTACGTACTCATCCCAAAATGGCACATGTATTTTAATGTGAGAACACAAAAAAACAAACCTTCTTTATACAGTTTATAACATGGGATTCAAAAATAAAGCATATGGATTAAATTTTTTAGTTGTTCCCTAGTTGCAAATTGAATTGTAAATGAGTTGCAACTATAGGGTAAACTGGTTAGTGATTGAACACTTAAGCGTTTAGGGCAGACCAAATCCAAGGGGGTGGTTCCATTTTTTATGGTTTACAAACAAAACTTGAATCTTTTTTATTAGCACATTTGGTGCATTAAAAATCATCAAAAAATAATATAATTGAGAAAGTTATGGCCCCCCAAAGTAAAGGGGGGTCAAAAACTCAAAAAAACAACCACCAAATATTACAAAGGCCAATTCCTGAACACCCAAATTTTTGTGTGTATGTTGTTTTATTGTTATCAAAGTTCAAAAATTGTTTGTAGAACTTCAGATGACATTTTTATAACACTTTAAATCATTTAAAATGCATAAAATAAATAAAATTTTGAGGTTTGAAAGTAGGAAGGGTCCAAAAAGGGAAAAAAAAAAAAGGGAAAAAAACATGTTTTGTAAGTTGGAAAGCTTATTTCTCTTCTTTTTATTTTTTCATTATTCCTTTTCTTTTGCACTTCAAAGACGATTTCTAGCTTGAGGTAGTGCGCTCCTATAACATCTTAAAACACTTAAAATGAAACACAAATGATGAAGATACAAATAATTGATGAATATGTATCCTTATAAAGTTATAAGTAGTTGTATTATAATCATAACGTAGTTGAACAATAATATTTTAGTAGTGGTGCACTAATGGCTGTACTAATTGTAACTTGATGTGAATCATAAAAAAAATTTAGTTGCAAATGTATTCCATAATAGGTGCTAGAAATGGGGACACATGGCATGATTGCATGTATGTACATTGTACACTAATTACAACATAGTTATTGTTTTAGTGGCACATTTGCAATAGTTTTAAAATAATTGCCACATGCAATTACAATATAATTCTTGAAAAAGTCAAACATGGTTGATTACATATATATGTATGATGTGTATAAATTATTGTATAGAAAACCCATTTTCAATTCACTTACAACTATAATACAATTAATTGATTTTCTAACGTGGCAATTTATTTATTAATACATTGTATTTCTAGGTGGATAGTTGCATAGTAGTTGTAATACCTAAGGGATAATTACACAATAGTTGTATATGACTTGTTTTTTGAGTTTTAGTTACAAGGTAGTGTGGTTTCAACAAACATGATTTTTCATAATGTGAACTTCAAAATTGAAAAATCCTTTTAGGGTATCCTTCATTTGAATTGGGTGCATGCATTTTGAGGTTTTAAAGTTGTCAATTGAGCCATTTATAGGTCTACAGTTTTGTGGGTCCACAAAAATGATCAATTGATCATTGGGTTGAACTACTAAAATTAGAATTAAACTAGAATCAAGGTTACAATTTGAGGTTTTCATTTGTGTACATGTGAAAACTTGTTTCAACTATTCAGGTTCTCATTAAGCTAAAGTGAGGTCTATAACTCACTATGGGTCCAATTCTAATCACTTGTTCCAACATTTCAACTATTGAATACCTAAAGTAACTTTTATACAATCTACATTGGGTCATTAAGCTTTTGCTTGGGTCTATGGGTGTTGGAATTACACCTAGTAAACTACTAAAATTCTTATTTTTTCAAACTAACTAAGTTGATTAGATGGGTATTTTTTATTAGAGGCCAAGGGCTTGAATGATAACGGATATTTTTTTATTAATCAATTTGATTAGAATGACTAATTTGATAATTAATCAAATCAGACATCTAGTCAAATTGGTTAATGGCCTAATCAATAAGACCACCTAATCTTGTCAAATTGGATTTAAAAATACTACCTAGTCAAATTGGTTTGTGGTCTAGTCAATAAGACCACACAATCTAGTCAAATTGGCAAGTGCCCTAGTAAATAAAGACACTTATTATATTCAATCAACAAGGCTAACTCAATAAACATAGTTAAAGTGGCCAATGGCTTAGTGAAAAGGGTTAGTTACAAATTCTAATACTAGTTAGGTATCTTGGGATTTAGTTGAAAAATGAAAAAAAAAACTAATCATAACAAAATGAATCATGACCAAATTAATTATGATTATATATATGGTTTATTTAACTATGGTTAAATTGATTATATTGAAATTCATTATGGCTCAACTACCTATGAAAAAAATAATTAAAATTAAAACTAACCATAATTAATCTAAGCATGGTCAATTTAACAATAGTTGGTTTAGCTTTAATAGGTTTAACCATGATAATTAGTTTAACATAATTAATTTAACCATTATCAGTTGGGCCATTATCGATTTTGCCATAATGAATTTAACCATGGTTATTATAAGCATAATTAAATTAGATATATTAATTTTTAACATATTATTATTTTACCCTAATAAATTTAACCATAATCGATAGACCCACAATTAATTTAAGATTATTGTTAATTTAGCCATGGTTTGTTTTTCCATAATTATTTTACACACTTTTTTTTTAACCATGATCATTTCATTCATGCTTATTTTAATCATAATTAATTTTTACATAATTTTTTTTGGCATAATTTTTTTTTTCCATTAGTTAATTTAACCATATTAACTTTATTAGTTGTTAGTTTAACCAAATTTATTTATTCATGGTTAGTTTAGCCATTTTTAATTTTTCCATGTTTAATTTTGCCATAATTATTTTCATCATTTTTATTTTAGCCATAATTATTTCATTCATTTTTATTTAATCATAATTAATTTTTACATAATTACTTTTGCCATAAAATGTTTATTCATTAGTTATTTTAGCCATATTAATTTTATTAGTGGTTAGTTTGGCCAAATTTATTTAATCATGATTAGTTTAATCATTTTTTAGTTTAACCATGTTTAATTTTTCCATAAATATTTTAACCATTATTATTTCATTCATGTTTTTTTAGCCATAATTAATTTTTGCATAGTTTGTTTTGCCATAAAAGATTTATTTATTAGTTAATTTAACCATATTAACTTTATTAATGGTTAGTTTAGCCAATTTTATTTACTCATGGTTAGTTTAACCATTTTTAATTTAATCACGGTTGATTTTGTCATAATTATTTCATTCATGTTTATTTTAGCCATAATTATTTTGCCACAAAATATTTATTCATTAAATTTTTTAGCCATATTAACTTTATTAATGGTTAGTTTAGCCAAATTTATTTATTCATGGTTAGTTTAACCATTTTTAGTTTAGCCACAATTGGTTTAACAATAAATTATTTATTCTTTAGTTAGTTGGGCCATATTTATTTTACTCATGGTTAGTTCAATCTTAAAATTCATAAAATATTTATTCATTGGTTAGTTTGACCATATTTATTTTACTTATGGTTGGTTTAACTATATTTATTCATTAGTTAGTTTGGCTTTATTTATTTTATTCATGGCTAGTTTCACCATATTTATTTAGATATGGTTAATTGGACCGTAATTAATTTAGTCATGGTTATTTTTCCATAATTTTTAGAAAACTTTGGTTGGTTTAGGCATTATTAGTTTAATAATCATTATTTTTTCCATAATTACTTTTGTTGTGGTTGGTTTTAAAATGATTTTACCAATTATTAATTTTGCCATAATTAAATTTTCCTAGGTTAAATTAGCCACATATTTAGCTTATGTAATCTAAATATGTGGCTAAATAACCTAAATACAATTAGGTTATATGTAGATGTATTTATTATACATACCCTACATATACTCCACCTATTTACCTATATTTTAACCTATAGGTCACTTAATTATATAGGTTAGGGTAGGCCATTTATATACCTATGATAAATTACTAGTTAGTTAACTAGTCATTTACCTAAAATACATTAATGAATGTGTAATTAAATTATTAATTATTAATTATTAAAAATACATTGTCAATAATATATAATGAATTAGGTTTAATTTGTAAGGATTAGTTATAATTTGGTTGGAATTATTAATTATAACGAAATAACTAGACATTAATTTTTATTTTAACTTTATTAACATACATATTTACCTACCTCTTTGTTTATTTAATTTATGTATCTTACATAGTTATTTAAGAATAATGTTATGTGAACTAAATGGCTTTAGTGTTGTGTGGACATGAAAATATTTTCCCTACCAAAAGTTTGTTCCATATTGTTTGTCATCCTTTCCAAATGATGAATAGTATAAATAAATGCACCATAAGCATCCAAGACATACGACATATTTTTAAAAGGAAGGCCACTTGGGATGAACCAATTGAAAAGGTTCAACCTTAAAGGCCAAATTCAAAATGAAATAGGATTTTCCTACTTAGGTCATTTAGGTGTAGGTTTAATCTAGGTGGTGTATATTTAAGTTTAGTAAAGGTCATAGTTTAGGTTGCCCTAACCTACTTTAGGCTTCTATACCTAGTTGCTAGTTATAAGTTCCTAAACCTAGGCCAAGGAGTTTAGGTTGTAAGTTCCTAAACATAGGGACCTTAGCAGTAAATATTTCATTTTAGGTCTAACCTAGGTTATTTAGGTTCTATACATGTGGCATAACCTAATGGCCAATGTTTAAATGCCACATGACATAGCTTAGATGGTCAATGTTTAAATGCCGCATGGCATAACTTAAATGGGCAATGTTTAAATGCCACGTGACATAGCCTAGGTGGCCAATGTTTAGATGCCATGTGATTTAACTTGGGTGGCCATTGTTTAAATGCTACATGGCATTTACCTAGTCAAAATGGTGTTTGATTAATCAAAAACACTAGTTGAAATGACTAGTCAAAAATGTCAACTTAAGCTTGGTCAAAAAGTACATGGCCCAATCACAATGGATAGGTTCAAAACGACTTGTCCAAAATGACTAAGAGGTTTTTTTTACGCCTATCCAAAATGGGTCGATTTTTACTAGAATTTCTAGTAAAAAAAAAAGGAGTTTTAGTAGTGGTAGGATAATGAGGGTTCATTATGGCTTATATGTGGCCATTGAATTTCTATTAGGGTTTGTAGGTCATAGAAATGCTTTTGTGGGTTTGTAATCTAGTGAGTAGGAGGTCTAAGAATGGGAATGTGTCTATATATATGGCAAATATGGAAAAAATTAGTGATTATTTTGAGATGACCTAGGAAAGCTTGAAACTTTCCCAAGGTCAAGATGCTCGAAAGTTGATGGGGAAGGGACCCAAGTGGAGTTTTTGCACTTGAATATTATGGCCACTAGCAACAACACCAACAACACCCATTTTGCAGCCTATTGTAGTGTGAAAAACAAGTTGCATAGTTGATTCCAATGGTTGTTTAGAAGGGAGTTTATAACGATTAAATGATTGCCTACCCAAACCCACCATTTCATGAGGATGCCTTGAAGGACCGATTGTGAAATGTTTTGAAGGATCTTAAGACTAACATTTTTAATGAAAAGGGGACTAAAAAAGTAGTCCTAAATTTAATGAGGTTTTGGCACGACTCAAGGCAATGCATGATCATGCCACAAAGAATGTGCTCAAGCATAGATAAAATTTTATTAATGGGAGACTAGGTATAGTAATAGTAGGTTCTAGTTTTCCTAGTTCCACTGAGGCAAATTTTCTTAGCTTAACTTTTAGGCCAACTATTCCACCTAGCTTTAGCATAGGGCCTTTTGAGAGGCCAATGACTAAACAAGAAATGTTGCAATTTTAATCTAAGAATCTTACAACCATGGGGTGAATACATAATACAATGGTTCAAAAACGGCAAAAAATACATTCCCTATAAATTCATACAAGATTTTTTTAAATGATTGAAATGGACATGGTTGTTACTTTAAAAACTATTTGTATTATAATATTCCTGAAGCCTACCCCCCCCTCCATTTCTATTGCAATGAACAAGTTTCCAAAAATACAAGCAATAAACCCTGCATGAAAGCTAGCATTGTAACTTTTTGATCCATGTCATAGAAGACTTCATCATTGCTTGAAAAAGAACTTGAGTTTGAAGAAAAACTAAATTTTGAAGAAGAAGCCATTGCTTAAAAAGAAAAAGAAACAAGAAAAAAAAATTACAAGAAAAGAGTTTAAATGAGAAAGAAATGAACTTGAGAAAATGAAAACCCTAAAAATGAAAAGAGTAAAAAAAAAAACTAGATGAAGAAAAAACTAGAGAAAGAGTTGAAGATGGGAGAAAATTTTGACCCCACATAAACCCTATTAAATCCTTCAAACATAAAAAACAACAATTTTTTTTTAGGCAACCCATGTTCCTTCCAAAAATTCGTTTGGTCCCCACTTTTTGGAAATTGGTCCCTAGTTTGGTAGACTTTACGAACAACCCAAAACTAGGGACAAAAATGAAAACTGAAATCCAAACTAGGGGTGAATTGGGGTTGACTTTATGGATATCTCTATTGTTGAATTGTTTTTTTACCATACAAACCAATGTTGGGTGGTTCTTACGAATTTTGGTTTTCCCATAGTTCTCACCTTGAATTTGTTTGGTTCTCATTTATTCTCACATAGGGGTTGAAAATTGAGTTTTCTGATTCTCACTAAGCTAAGAATTAGGATCATGAAAATCAACCAGGTTTTCTTTGTTAAAAAAACTTGATACTCATGTAGGGTATTGGGTTTAAACCCAATTTCGGTTTTTAGGCATGTTGTCCATAAGTTTAAGATGTAAAGTAAGGTAGATACATTTATCATTGAACATTAACCTATCACTGAACACTTTGACAAATCTTCCTCAATTCTTCTCCATTTTGACTGATTTAAAATGTTATAAAAGCACCTTCTCAAGCTTTACAAATCATCTTGTAATTCTAAAGGCAATAGAATAATATTTAAGGATTTTTGGACGGAGTTGGAAATAGGCTATGAGCTATATGCTCAATTTTTTTTTGTAAAAACAACCCTTTTATTTCGAAAAGCTATAACTTTTTCACCTTTAATCCATTTTTGCCAATTTTTAATGTGACAAATGCACCAAAAGGAAGGCTCCATCTACTCTTTGGACACCATAAACAATGGGCCTTCCTCCAAGAATGGTGAGTAAACCCTACCTTAATTGTTTAAACATCAACATGTCCTACTTTATATTTTTTTGCTTATACCTAGGTAGCACTTATGTTAAAAATTTAAATGTTAGCTTTCATTTGTTTTCTCTCAAAAACGATGATTTTAAAAAAAAATTCCAAAAAATCCTCCATGTAAATTATAGAGCCTTTTTTTTTTGCATCTTCATCAATTTTTTTTTAAAATTTAGGTTTTTAACTATTAGTGAACTTGGGATGCCAAAAAAAACTTGAAAAATTCAATAACCAATTTGTGAAAACCAACTGTGAAAACTGATTATTATTACATTTGTGGAAATCGACATGTTTGAAAATTAACTAACTTAGAAATTTTTTTAAAAATGAGACCCGACCAGGTTCTTAGTAAGTAAAAAAAAAATGAAACCGATTCTCACAAACCTATGTGAAAATTGGAACTAGTTGGTTCTAACAAAAATGTGAAAATTGCCCACCAATAATACAAACAATGGATAAGATTTCATTAAGAAAAAAGGAAAACAAAATAAATACACAATACATGTTCCCCAAATAATAATACGACCTATATTTGCATAACAACATACATGTCACTACCATTTTCATTATTATTATGATTATTTTGGGGAAATATTTTAAAAATTCATACATGTTTTTGCCAACCATGTCTATGTACGAAAACATTTGTATCCAAAGTGATTACATGAAAAAAAAACAACAAAGGGTTTTTGGCAAATTGTATTTTCTAATCTATAGGCCCAACTAGTTCATTTGAACAAGAAGCAATTCATTTTGGAACAACAAAAATCCCATAATGGTTGAAATCAAGAATTTTAATTAAAGCTTGCTATTATAAAAACAAAACCTTAAAAAACCTAACCAAATATGTCACCAATTTACCAATGGTTTCATTTTCCTACAAAAGCATTATAATAAGATGTTGGGATAATTTTGTTAATTCAAACAATTGATGCACAATTAAATGGTAGATATGAGAAGAAAAAAAAAAAGATTTAAAAAATATAAAATGAACAAAACATCCATGATCCTATGACATCTTAAAGTCCTTGGTTGTTGACAATTTAAAAAATTAAAACAATAATCAATCATTTTTTTCAAGGCCAAGTAGTTGCAAATGTAGCTACATAATTCAAAGTTAATTTAATATTGTTTGCTATATTTTTCCTTTGAACTAAAGTTGCCTTGACAATTTTTATTTTTAAAAGTGGTTATGTTGACGAATTATCATTTACAAATGTTTGCAAATTGGCTAAAGGCATAATAAATGAGATAAAAAACATTGGTGACATGTGGATTGGCAAGGGAGTGCATTTGATTACAAGGTCATTGCAAAGAGGGTAGATTTGACTACTTAGAGCACCAATAGAAGCTAATACTGGCAAATATGTAACTATAAACTTTGGTAAGGCCAATTAGTACCCACTTATAAATTATAAGTCACAATTTACAAGTTTACAAATAGAAAAAAAATTTTACATTTTGCATATTGATGGAATGTGTTGTAACCTTAACCTTGAGCTTACGACCAAAGCAAGGGTTTGTAAAGGTGTGCGTTAAAAGTGAAGTCCGGGAGTCACATTTCATGCTCTTGGGAATGTAGGAAAGTGTGAGGGAATGAACCCACACACTTTCAAGTGGGCTCCCACTTTGGGAGTTGGAGTCCCGATGAACTTCTGAATCTTCATAGGGCGATTGTAGGGGTCACAATTCATTGGATTGAAAAGTTCATTATACCATTGAAAAATTCATTATATCATTGAAAAGTTCTTGAGATGTAGATGTCTAAAATGGGCTCGTATGACCCATTTGGGTACTTAAAACATAAGTTATGGTCAAAAGAAAGGACGAGAGTCAAACTGCCCATTTGATTTTCAACCATTAAAACTTAAGAATCTCCCTTATTTATTTATGTGTAAGTGGCATGCCACATGTTGTTGAAAAGCTATTGACAAGGGCTACAATTTTGTTTCAAACCTCATTTCAATTGGAGGTTTGCACAAAAAGTTATGGGCCTCCAAAGTTGCGAGAGTCCCAATTTCAGGAATTTCGGGATTCCCAACTAGGGAGTTCCGGGACAAAATGACATTTGGATGCAGGCCTCGTGGTCAGGCACAGAGAATACTATAAGTGGGAAGGTGGTGGCTTCCCTCAAGTTTGGGTTGTGTTGAGTCTTACGAGTTCGTGTTTGCTCATGGATCATTCGTGCATCAAAAGTGCTCTAACTACTCACTAACCAACTTGTTGTTTGGTTTGTGTAGGTTCGTGTGAATAATTAACCTGCTTGTCACTCGTTTTAGTCTTCATCTCAAAGCTCTAGCATGCCCCTCTACCCCCAAAGTGCTATGAGGTAGGGAGCATACCCCAACTCCTTATCTTTCTATTGTTTTCACCTTTGGATTTGTAGTTGAGTCTATCAAGGAGTTTGGGGGTGCATCAAAAGAATCAATTGAAAAATTAATCTACTTATCAATTATCATAGAAACTATACTTGAATGAAAAAAATTTAAATCCTAAATTGGTTGAAAGGGATTTAAACCCTAACCCCCAAAAGGGTGTTGCCCAATGTAGTTCAAACCTTACCTACACCCAAAAACCAATTAAAAAACTAGCTTATACCTTTCAATTTAAAATAAAATTAAAACTTTAAAAAGTAAAGGTCAAAGAAGGTTTTTTTTTGGGTGTTTTTTATTCTTTGAAAATTGTACCTTAACCCACCAATGTTGATGTGGCAACCAAACACTTGTTGATTGCACGTCACATTGTTCCTTTTTTGTTATAGAGGGCATTTTGTACCTTATATGTCATTCCTCTATTCTTGGAATCACATGATTCACACAAAGAACATTGCCAAGGTGCTTGTAACCTCTTTGTTACGAACATCCTTTTCCATTTCATTTAGAAGCAATTTATTTTGTCACCTACTTGGTTTGATTGCCTTTGCAAGCTCCTAGTTACCATTCTTGACATGTTGACTTCAAATTTAAAAACCCAATTTGTTTCAACATTCACATAATGGTATTTTTACATTGTTTACTATGCAAATTTGGATTGTAAGTTCATTTAACAACTTGAATTAAATATTTCAACAACACACTTGTCCTTGCACTAAATGTCTATAATAATCAGCCAAAGTTGTACACAAAACAACAACATTCAAACATAACACAAAACAACAAACTATAAAATCCAATATGAAATCTCCCAAATTTGCATCCTATGGATGGTTGCCAAATTGTAAGTACTAAATTCTTGTTTCTTGGTTAGATTTTAGATAAAATTGCTAAAATTCATCGTACTACAAACCTACATGCATTTCATCACAAACAAGTTAGTTAGTTTTGGCATGTATTGTTCCTGTAAATATTGATTATTGCAACCATAATTCTACATATATGTCTACAAATAGAACATAATTCTTTACAAAACATCTCCAAAATCCATTACCACAAATAAAAAAGATCCAAAAACTTATGAAAAATGTATCAAATGAAGAATGTTCAAGGAGAGGAAATAATTCAAAATTCCCCTCCAAAACTAGACCTCAAATCCAATGACTCACTAACTACATACATTGCATTCATCCTTACTAACCAATGTATCCCTTTTCTATAGCCTAAATGGGTAGATAGGTTGATAATTTAAGTAGGTATATGAATAAATAAATATAATATGTAGGTGGATAGGTAGCCTAGGTAGGTAGATCACTTAGGTAGGCACAAAGTCTATCAAGAATAGTTTTTAAATAAATCATCTTTAGACTTTGAAAAGCTTGCATTTACTTTTGAGCTTTGGTCTCAAATGAAGGTTTAAAGATACTTGCAAAACATTGGTGAGTTGACAAAATGAAGGTAAAAAAGGCCCTAAACTAGGCGTCATTTTTTGAATAATCTACCGCAATAAACAATTGCCAATGTTGGGATTAAGTTACACAATGTGAAATGATATCAAGTGACATGGTGTTAATGTGTCATTTTTTTCAATTGACACATTGGTTGCTGAAAATTACATGTAGGGTTTAACCTTGAGGTCGGGGACAATCTCAAAATGAAGGGCATACAACAAGGTGGTAAGTGATAACCAAGTAAAACTCCACATTTTGGGAATGTCCCCCACCTTTGGGGTATGGCCATCATAAAACATGAGGCAAATGTCATCATGAATTAAACATACCTAGATTATGAGGCCAAGAAAGGTTCTTATGCCTACTCAAGAATGGGGGGATCATACACCTATAATGCATTCAAAGAAATTTCCTAATGTATTGGGAAATTTCTTAATCAACATAACATAAGCCGTGTTGAAATTTAAGGTTGATGGTTTTCCCTTTTTTTTGTTATTCCCTTCATTTATTTATTTATTTATTTCAAAAATGACCTCCTTGGTAGCCCTTTAAGTATGGGTTGATAATTTTAAAGTTTTTATGAGGTGTAAGGTTTTCATGATCTCTAGCTCCTCTTATGAATTGTTGTTTTACACCACCGCTAACAACACGATGGCACCACCAATTGCATCGGGAAAAAACAACAATAGAAGATGAACAACAAATAAACAATTCACCAACAAAAATGACAAGGACTTGTCGCGGTGAAGAGGGAGTCTAAACGCAATGAAAAGGACTTGTTGTGGTGACAAAAGGAGTTGAAATGCAATCAAAGGCTCCTACAATGGTCAGGCCTGCCATCGTTGATGGGTTCCTCAAATGACAAGTTTTTCATTTGTTTGTTTTTGTTTTTGGTTTTATTTATTTTTGGTTTATATATATAGGGTTTATTTAGGCTTTTGTGTTTTAATATTTTGGGTGCAACCCTTTGTTTTATATGGCTCCTTTTTTACGTCCTTCGTTGATTCTCAAAATGCTCCTTGTCCACATTGTTCTAGCCTTTACACTTTAGGTGACTTTTGAAGGCATGTCAAGAGTGTTCACCTTCATGCCAAATTTGTTTCCTAGGTTAGCTGACGCACTCCCAAGTCCCTAGTTAAACCCAAGTTGAGTCTAAGTTACTTTCATAGCGGAATTGTGAGGAACTTGGGGCACGCTTTCAGCTCTTAACACTAAAAGGGGTAGAGGGGCGTGTTGAAGCTCCGAGATGGAACTAGGAAGAGTGACAAGCTATTCACTTACTCGAACCTGCATCAAACCAACCAACAAGTTAGTTAGTTCATTTTTTGGAACACCCTTGGTGCTAAGACAAGCCATGGGCAACTCTGGACTCACTTGATTCACCACAGCCCGGACTCAAAGGAAGCCACCACCTTCCCCCATATAGTATACTTTGTGCCTCTCCACGGCACCCACATCCGAATGGTTTTTTTTTTGTCCCAGGATTCTCAAGGAAGAGCCTCGAAATTGTCCCAGTTTGGACTCCCAGGACTTTGCACGATCATAATTTTTTTTTCAGACCTTTGATTAGGATGAGGTCTAAAGTAAAGTTGTAGCTCTTTTCGAGAATTTTCCAACATTGTGTTGCACTCCACTTGAACACACTGGGGTCGAGTCGATTCCCGACTTTTAGTGGTCGAGAATCAAACTACTAGTTTGACTCCCGGCCCTTCTTTTTGCCATAATTTGTTTATAATGTCCAAATGGCCCATGCGAGGCCATTTTCGACATCTAAACTTCAATAACTTTCCAATGATATAAAAAACACCCCAATGCAAGGTGTTTTGGCCCCTATAATCGAGTTCTAAAGTTTTGGGAGTCCTAGAGGACTCTCAAGTCCCAATTTCAAGAGTGTGAATTTCATCCTCACACTCCTTTTAAGTAGGGTTGCGACACTAGTTAAGCTACTTTGTCTTTGCATGTGTCCTCCTCTCCTATGCTACACTTTGGTTTTGTCTCCTTTGTTTCTTGGGGTTGGCTTCAAGCTTAATTTAACTTCATTTTAGGGTTGTTTGAGGCTCATTTTGTGTGCCTTCGATTATTTCACAGGATACCTTGAGCCATCCAAGACAAGGTCAGGGACGCTTTTCAATTACCCTTTGACTAAATTGTTTGAGATCTTATGGATGAGTCAACATGGTTCTTTTTCCTCTTGTTGCCACATGTTTGAGGAGGTCATTTAGGTCAACAAAAGGTTTTTGCTTGCTTTAGGAAGTTTATGGTGGGCGACTGGTTTTTTTTTCATGATTTTTTTTTTATGCTTCATGTGCTCCCCATTCCCATTGTTCATTTAACAATTCTTTGACCATTCGTCTTCATTGATGTTTAACTTTGGGTAGGGTTGAAAAGTACAATTGTGTTACTAGGGTTCGTCAACACATGATGCGAGCTATCCCCTCAGAGGACAACATTGTAGCTTTGAGTTAGTTGCACCCCCTTCCATTAGACCATGTCCCTCCCCTTATTTTTGATTATAAGCCTAAACACACCTTTATCCTAGATAAGTCTTTGTTTACATAAGCTTTAATCACTACTCCCCATTTGTCTTTGGGTGGGTTATCTAGGATGGTTTATGAGCATTTTTCAAGATGCTTCATACCAAAAGACCCATCCTTAGGGTTTGTGGAATTATTGTAGGTTGCTATTGTTATTGCCTGTGGTGATATCCCTAAGTTGGTGGCCTTAATGTTGGGGGTTCGCAAATTGTTGGCAATGACAAAGGACACTAAAGGTTTTCATCCTATTGTTGTAAGCAAGGTGTTTCTTCAACTTATTAGTCATTCTGTAGTCCTACAACTTTGGGGGCCATTTTAGGATCATTTATCTTTCCATCAATTCAAAATTTCGACCCCTGGAGACTGTGAGACCATCCCTTTTGGCATCAGAACCTTTTTCAACCTACATTCTAATTAGGTTGTGATGCAAGTTGATGTTGAAAATGTTTTTAATAGCATTTTTCAAACTAATATTTTTAAGGAGTTGTGAAATACCAATGGTATTTTAATGAACATTATCTTCTTTACCAAGTTTTATTGTGCTCATTCTTCTCTTTATTACCATCATGGGCAACATGAGAAGGGGGTCACTATTATTGAATCTTTTTTAGGCACAAAGCAAGGTGACCCCCTTGGAGGTCCTTTATTTGCTTTGAACCATTATCGAACATTCTTAAAGACCATTGCATGAGCCCCTAATTATGTCAGTCCATCCTTTGTGGATGACACACACATCATGGGCCTTATGAATGAGATTTCGCTTGCCTTTAACTAGCTTTTGACCCAATTAACCTTATTTGGGCTTAGGGCCAAGGTGTCAAAGTGTAAACTTTGGAGTCTTTTAGGGATTTCTTCAAGCATAAAGATTCTTTGTGGTTGCACTTTAGTCACAAATGGTTTATACATTTTGGGTGTGTTAATGGGTTTTCAAGATTTTGTCACAGTTTTTAGATGAGGCTTTATCTCAAAACGTGGCGCATATTGATGATCTTCCTTTTTTGGGAGATGCTTAAGTTGCATTGGGCATTTTGTCTTCATGTGTCATTTGTCAACTTTTTTAATTCATTTAGATAATACCTTCTTTTTCTTCCTTCTTATCTTTTTTGGCGTTTCAACAAGATAATTATGTAGGTATGTGGGGACATTATGGGTCCAAGGTCATTATCTTTTTAGGGCCCTTTAGTGAGGTGTGAACTTTGACTACCGATTTCCTTTGGTGGTATAGGTTTTTTATTTATGGAGGATTGTGCCCCATTTGCTTTTTTAGGGAGTTGGGTTTTGGTGGTTCCATATTTGTGTTCCAGGTTTCATATTTTCAATAGACTAGTTTTGGAAGAGTATATTTTTTAAGTTGAAGGGGACTCACACCTCCTTTAGAAACGTCTTCGTGATATTCAAGGTAACCTTCTTCTCATAATTAAAGAGATGCAACCTTCTTTTGAGGTTTTGGTAATTACTATCGCCCCAAATCTATAGGCATCTTTAGTGAACATCCATCATGACACATTTTTTAGGTCTATTTTAAAGGATACATCCATTTCTTCAACATCCAGAGCTTGCATTTGCTTTTGTTTAGGCAAAGAGGCGGGGCTATGGTTGATTGCTAGGCCATCTATTCATTCATTTTGCATCACACATTCTATTTTCACTTCAGCGTTGCATTTTCGTCTTGGTTTGATTCAGCCTTCGGCATCTAGTCTTCTCATGTGTGAATGTGGACATGGGATGCATCTGACATGCATCTAAAACATTGTTTATTAGGAAGGTAATAAATAGCCACACATGATGCCATCAAAGACATCATGTATGCCTTTGTTCAAAAGAATGGGCACGTTATATGGAAAAAGTGGTGGTATGTTTTTACATCAAGAATTTCATTATAAATTAATCTCTACATGATTCGCGAAGACCAAGTTTTTGTTGTCGATGTGATTGTTACTGACCCGAGATAGGAGATGGTGGTTACGAATGTCATTAATGGGCTAACAAGTGTAGTTATAGAACTTAGCACCATTGTTAAGATCTGTAAGTATAGAGGGCTTCATGAGATGCACCATTTTATTTCAATGGCCATGGAAGTACATGACACATTCGAGTGTGATATGAATCGTTTTATTAGGGAGTGTGTTCGTCTCTTCCACAATAGATGATGGGAGGTCATTTATCCTTGTCTTTTTGCATTCAGTTTTTCAGGTAGCATGTTAGTATTGTTTTTTAATGTGTTTTAGCCTCTTCTATAGAGAGGAAGATTGTGTTGGTGAGAGATGCTTGTTCTAGACCTCCTATTACTATTAGATCTCATGATTTGCATGCTAACAACATTAGAGGGGCAATGGGTGAAATAAACCATGAGAGGGACTAGCTTTCTCCCTTCTTTGGTTTTTGCGGACTGTGCTTCTGTTGGCCTTTTCTTTGGCCTTCCCCTTTGTCTTTTGTGTGATGGTTCCAACCATAGAGGTTTTTTATTGAATTTTTTGGATTGGGAGGCCACCTTATTCATGAATGTTCTTAAAAAAAGAGATATCTTATGCTTATTCCTTAAGAATGGGAGCGAAATTATGCCAACATATAAGTGTAAGATCCTTTGCACTTAGGGGGAAGGTGGAAGTACCCTTCCCATGTTGCACTTCATGATATATGTATGGTTAAGGTTCATGGTAACATTTTGCTTTGTGAATTACGATTGGTAAAGTCCACGGTTGGGGGACATTCCTTGGCCTAATGCCCTGGACATTAGCCTTGGCCTAGGCCCCTTATTTAAGAAATGCCCCCACCCTAGGGCTTCACCTTCCTACTCCTTAAGAGTTGGCATAAGATCCCTCCTCTTTTTCCAGTGAGGGATATTCATGCATATAAGCTGCCCTCCAAATACACTCTGAAATTTCTCAGAGTGCTTTTACATAAATTTCTCCTTGTAGGATGTTCCCAATATAAGTACCCACCCAAGATGAGGGATGCTTACTTTGGGAATGCTGTGTGCTCTTAGGGCATTAACCTGTGTTAAGCACTGGCAGAATTTTATATTTTTCCATATTTTTCTTGTGATAGGTATCATGGGAAACAAATGACAAAAAGAGGCCCATTTGCTGAGCATAGATTCCACTTGATAACGTGCTCTCCAGATAAAAAATTCTCCTAGTGCTTCTGGTTTTCTATATTTATTGGCTCTGCCCCTCAAGCTAGAGACATTGTGATAGAAACCAGAAGACCAAAGTTTGGTATCCCTTCATTCTAAGGTCACATGGAGTCCACTATAGAAACATTTTCAGGCTAACTCAAGGATTCCTTGGGCTTCACCTCACCATGCTAATCCCCATGTGTTTCCAACTTACCTAGGATGGTTGAATATTTACCACCCTTATGGACGTCGTTGAAAGGGCCGAGCCATTATGCGACAATGGGGAGCGTAGCGTGCCGTATTTACACGACGCGCCCGTCTCTCTGGGCGCACCTGCGATTTTGAATTCCAACGGCCACATCCTGCGACACCCGTTGAACTCTTCGGAAGAACATTTCTCTCAATTCCATTGTTTCCAGATCATCACATGCTCGATGTGCGTATTGAGCTTAGTCTTTCTTTTGTTCGGTGTTTTTCAATTGATTGAAATTTGATCAAGGTCGTGCGTGGAGAGTGTTTTTTGGTGGGAGTCGCGTTGGTACTAGACTTCTTTCTGGTGTTGTTTTGGAGCTATTTTCGAGGAGAGTCTGGAGAGAGAGGAGACTTAGACTAGGATGGGCACAGCACGGGATGTGATCACGCTCAAAGGCTCAGCTGCCATCGTCAGTGAATTCCTCTGTACGTTTCTTCTTAACTCTACACTTCTCACTATTCTAACGAGCAAACATCAACGTTGGTGACTCATAGGAAATGCAATGTTATGATGCCTTTGATGATGTGCAAAAGTACGAGGTTTTATGATGCCCTTTGATGATGTAAAAGTATGATGTTTTATGATGCCCGTTGTTGATGCAAAAGTATGATGTTTTACGATGCCCTTTGATGATGCAAAAGTATGATGTTTTATGATGCCCTTTGATGATGCAACAGTATGATGTTTTATAATGCCTTGGTGATTCAAAAGTATGATGTTTTATGATGCCTTGATGATTTAAAAGTATGATGTTTTAGTGTTAATTGTGCAGAGCACATGTATAGTCATCGATAGACATTGTGGCCTCCTATTATAGTGCAGAGCACTGATGTTTTTTCTTTTGGTGCATGTGCAGGCTATGCTGTGAACAGGTGAGGATTAAAAAAAAAAAGATTGTTTGGTCTCCTAGAAGGGGAATGCAATTCTCTTGAGCAACCCTTACCTCCAGTGCTGATTTTGTTACCTTATCTAGATTGGTGCTTACAAAATCTTTGCAAGGGTCTCAAAGAGTTTGTTTGTGTTTGTAGCATTCTGTTTCAGCGTGGGATATACCCTTCAGAGGAGTTTTCAAGGGTGAAGAAGTATGGGATGACACTGCTCATATGCCAGCAGGAGAACGTGAAAGCCTTTATTGAGACAATCACTGCCCAACTCTCAAGTTAGGAAAACATCCAACATCTGTTGCATTCTGTCTGTTATCCTTTTCTCTGAATTAGACTCTGGCTTGTTCTTCAGATTCATCATTTGGCTGCTTAAGCATGCTCAATTTGAACAGGATCCAGAAATGATGAGGTGTATTGGACTGTGCAGACTGGTTGGAGGCAGGAAACTTGGAGAGAGCTGTGTTGGTGATTGCAAGTATTTCCACTAAGGAGGTTCTGGAGAGATGGAACTTTACCATTGAAACAGACACAGATGCAGTTCATAAAGGGTAAATGCCCCACGTTTGAACTTACAAGATGCTTTGCATACTTACAGGATGCAAGGATTGCTTGGAAGATGCTTCCAGGGTAGGCATATTTGAACCAGGTTGGAGATGATTTTCAAGGATCCAAGAATTGCAACATTAACTATTTTGCTGTGTTGCTGATCCAAGAGCAGGGTAACTAAAGAGAAAAGTGACAAGGAAATCATGACTGACATTCAAGCCATAATGCGGCAGATTGCTTCAAGTGTGACATTTCTCCCAAATCTTGAAGAGGCTTGCACTTTTGATCTGCTAGCTTACACTTCTGTGGATTCCAAGGTGCCTCCAACATGGGGGGATAGTGATGCTCGCCTGATTCACAACCCTCAAATTGTGAAGCTGAGATCTATTGACACTAAGGTATGCTCATTTCTCTTTGTTAATAGTTTGTAAAATCTTGTCACATCTTGGGAGTGACCAGTTACCAATTTTGGAGTTTTTTCTGTATTTCTTCTCCTGAAAGTGCATGCAACTGCTTCATCAATCATTTTGACCAAACATTAGGGCAATTCGTGGTCTTCCATTAATGGCCACTTACAGCTGATTAGCACCAACCCTACATTTAATTGGTGATATTGATGAAAGACCTGCCAGGTTTCCTCGGTATGCCACACTGAAAATGTAACCCCGAAACACTAGTAAAATATTTATTGTTGTCAGATAAGAGTATGTTTGACATAAAATCTTCACAACAGGTGTAGTACATCTCTGCACCTTATTGATGTGGAGGATTTTGGATTTGCGCGCAGGTGCATCAAGTGGAGGCTCTTGTTGCTTACAAGTTCAATGAAGAAGTGTGACTACTGCAAAACAATGAATCTAACCATCAGCATGGAAGCAAGCAAGGGCAGAACTCTCAGACCTGATTTAGCTGTGAACTGGAATTTGCCTCAGTGCACCTTGTGCACCAATCATCATCCAGGCACTTTTGTTTATCCACTAGATCAACCATATATTGCAATCGTTTTTGTGAATAGCTCACCCCGTTTTATTGCTCAATGGTAGGCAGACCAGAGTCAAAACTCATGGCTTCCAAGTTCTGCTGACATCTTGTGCCAGGGCCTGATGTTCAAGACTCTCAAGATTTTTTTGGGCAGTATTGAGCACCATGCAAATTAATGTGTAGAAAATCAGATTCTCACTTTCCAGAAGGTAGCACCCTCTGTTGTAGAAGTTCTGGAAGGTACTAGAAGTGTCATTTGGGAAGCTACATTTAGAGGTTGATTGAGCTAATTCTTATTTAAACTCAACAGGGTGATTCTCTTGTTCAGCTCATTATATGTTGCTAATATAATGGTTACAAGAACCATCATGGCAGAATTGTCATTTGCAGGGGGAAAATGATGAAAGATCCCACTTGTGCACCAAGATCAAACTACATAATGACTCTGCTAGGAATTACATTACATGGGTGTGCATGATAATATGCTACATTACATGGCAGAATTGTTGTTTGCAGTGGAAAATGATGAAAAATCCCACTTGTGCACCAAGATCAAACTATGGAATGTGGCCTCCTCCCTCTGCTAGGAAATACATTACATTACATGTGCATGATTATATGCTACATTTTCAGAAATAATTCAATATCATTGGAAAAAGTGTTAAACAAATATGCCTATTCTGTGAGCTTCAGATGTAAGTACAAAAAATCCAGGACAAATCTGCACTGTTGTATGAGTTATAAATTGCACTGCAAGGAAATGACACAAGTAAACTACATAGGACTGTTGTTAAGGTCCAAGATAACCAACTCAGTACTAATAATGTGTGTCAAACTACATGAATTGGTGGTCCTGTGTTTCAACCAAGAAATCTCATTGTGGAGAATGTATCTTGGAATGATCTGCACACTTCTTTTTGAATACTCAAGCTGCATCATGCATCTATATAAATTTCAATCTCAAAGTAGGGCTACTACTATGGTCATTCACTGGAATGGTATCATTCACACCATGATTCAAAGGTGACCTTTTTTCTAACAATAAGGGAGAGACATCTTGCCATACTTAGTGGTCTTCTCTATTAACTAAAGACTGGAGCACACTTGACTTCTGCTTGCCATATGTGCATCTACATATGTGCATGGCTCGGTGATGAGCAGATTTAAATTGAACTGACTTCTTGCCAGTGGCATGCTTGGCAGAATCCTTGGCATGGACAGCCATTTGAAGTGTGCTTTCACTGCCTGGACACACAGCTGCCATAGCTTCAACTACAAGCTCTAAATGTGGACTCAACTCATGTTCATTAGTAATCTGGTCAATGGAATGCACAAAAGACCCCCGGAGCCAGTTTTCTTCCACAGGCCTTAGCTTTAGGTCCTTCAACTTTCTCTCCAGCTCATGGCAGAACCTCAATGCTCCTGTTGCCTGATTGTCTGCATGCTTTGCATCAGATACTCTCTCAGGCTTTGGCCTGGATGTCTGCTCCATCTGTAGAGAGTGTTCTCTCCTGTCAGCTCAATGGATTGAAAGCTCATAGAGTTTCTTTCAACTATATCAAGATAGTGAGACTTTATCAAGATAACTGACTTCAAACATGATGAGAAAACACCCAGATCAAGAATCAAGCAGGCACTTACAAGCTTTGCATAGTGATTTGTAACTTGAGACAGAGGGGTATGCAATGCATCTTCCAGTTTGCAACGTGGACAGTGGCAGACAAAACCCCATCCCTTGGTACTCAGATCTCTCCGTTGTTGAAGTGGCTGGAAGACATCAAAGTAGCTTCGAGTGATCTCTTCCCCAGCCTGTAAATCACGGGATGCAAATATAAACAGTGCTCTCCCCACCAAAATTTGTGATGTGTTAGGCATGCACGAATGGTTGATGAAGGATGGTAGCCACCATAGCCCCCAGTTCTCAACCTGCATCCATATATATCTCCATTTAAGCAAACAGAAGCAAAGATGTAAAGAGATGGGGACACTTGCCCTGCTTGCCTACGCACTAAGCCCCTCTTGAGAAAATTCTACTTCAGAATCGGGACATATTGGAAGACACAAGGATAGACTATAGTAATCAATGATTACCTTGTTTTGCTGATCTGCTGAGCTTGGCAAATTTCTCCAACCCATGGTGGCATTGCCATTGAAGGCATTGAGTTGAATAATGCGGCTGATGCAACTAGTGTCAATTGGGGCCATGGGCACAGTTCTGCCTCTGCTGTTTGAGGTGAGCAAATTTGCAGGAGGAACTGGCAACTTTGTCTCTCCATCAAATAATGTGTGCAACTTTTGACTATCTGAGCCTGAAATATGTGGATTTGTAAAGATTGGAGCAAATGCTTCTTGGACCTTTCTGCGAATAGATTCCTGAGAAACTTCAACACCTCTATGGTGGTTAAAGCCTTTCAACTGCATGAAAGCTATGGGATTTGAAACAAGTAACAGCTCACCAGCTTCCACATGTTTCTTCAAAACCAGCCCCCGTCCACGTCCATGACCCACCTCGACCACCTTAATAGGTCCAATGTAATCAGCGCATGAGGGAAACTCCCCTACATACCTTCCCTTCAAATAGAAATTGGACAAATCAAACAAACCTGATACACTTTGCTGGACACGAACAGTACTCTCATGCAGTGCAGCTTGAAGGTCTTTGTCTGATGGAGCCCGTGGAGCAGCTTGCTGCAAGCAAAATGCCATCAATGCATTCAGTTAGTGACACAAACAAAATCAACTAATTTACTGTGAGTAAAAGTCTGCACTGGAACCATGATTTTGGGCTATGTCAATCCCACAGAAATGCATAGGGTACAAAGAAAATGAATATATATTTGTCCGGGATATACTCAAGAAAAAAATAAAGACCAATGTCAAGAGACTGTTATATAGTCGCATTCCCAATGTCATGACAGACACCCAATGGTATACAGAAAACTGCTGGGTGATGGATAGAATATTAACTAGCAGTGAAAAGTTTTCAGATAGAGATTGCTGCCAGCACTTTAAAATACCAACTTGGTGAGGTAAAAATCTAGTTGAGACCTCATATTCTGACTGAGCTGTATTCACTGATCATCTCACAGAATAAACAGAGATAGGTAAGGTAATGTGGATAGAAGAACAATGCACATACTTGCAAGATGGAATGTGCTTCACGATACTGGTGAAGCCCGAGCAATGCCCTTCCTTTTCTGAACAGGCTCTTGAGATGATCAGGTTGCAGGGCAAGTGCCTTCTGGGCATCCTCCAACCCCTTCTCATATTCTTGAAGTCGAATCCATGCTTCTGCACGGTTTGAGTAGGCAAGCAAAACCTCAGACTCAGCTCCATGCCCATTTGCAATTCTAGTAGACTTCTTTGCAGATCCATGAGATCTACTGTGCTCCTGCTCCTTCATTGCCTGAAGAATACCTCTTGTGTACAGTTGTGTGGCACCATAAAAATCTTCCTGGAGGAAAAGTTTGTTTCCTTCCAACCGCAAAGAATTGGCACTCAAACTCTCCTCCAATGTACTGCTCAAATCAACCTGCAGCTGAGCTTCAGCACCTTTCTGGGGTTTGGAGACCTCACCTGTTTCCTCATATTTTGATGTTTCCACATCCAATGCCTCAGTCTCTATAATCCTATGTGTATGAGACCTATTAATTTCAGCAGCCTCAACCACACTATTATTTTCAAGAGTTACACTGGATTCCTGCACAGCTGGGCTGCTTACAACTTCTTCCACTTCACCACTGTTTACTGCTTCAACCTCCAGATCTCCAGCTTTATCTTCACTTTCTTCATAACACCTACCATCCTCAGCGGTTTCCTTCACACTTGTGCTTTGGAGAATTTCATTACATGCCTCCATGGCTGTGCTGCTAACAGTCACTTCTGCTTCAACACTCTTTTCTGCATCCACCTCTGAATCCCCAGCTATTTTTCCTCTCTTTTCATAGTCACATCTATAATCTTCAGTGGCTTCAACTGTATGTGAGCTTGGCAAAATTTCATGACACTCCTCTGTGGCTGTGCTGCTGAAAGGTTCTTTCACTTCATCACTGATTTCTGCATCCTCCTCTGAAACTGCAGCAACATACTGACTCTCTTCATCACACCTATCATTTTCAATGGTTGCATCCACATTGGTGCTTGGCAGAATTTTCTTATACCCTTGTGTGTCGAGGCTGCTAACAATCTCATTTGCTTCATCACTCTCATCTTCTGCAACCTTTGAAACCACACCTGGATCACTGATTTCTTCAGTACACCTACCAAGTTCAGTTGGATCATCCACACCTTTCCTTGGCACAATGTCATTACACTCCTGTATGGCTGGGCTGCTATCAACGTCTTTCACATCATCCCTATTGTCTGTCTCCACCTCTGAAATTCCAACTAGGGCTTTGGGTTCTTCAACACCCATGTCATCTTTCATGTTTTCATCCTTTGTGCTTGGCACATTCTCATTACACTCCTCTCTCGTTACACTTCTAACCAACTCTTCCACTTCATCACTCTTTTCTCCTTCCACCTCTGAAACCTCAAGTGTTTCTTTGCACCCTTTGTCATGTTCAATGGCTGAATTGCTAGCTAGCTCTTCCACTTCATCACTCTTATCTGCTTCCAACTCTAAAACCTTAGCTGTGTCTTTGCATTCTTCATCACTTACATCATTTTTGGTGCCTTCTTCCGCGTTTATGTTTCGAGGAATTTCGTTCGACTCCTCCATGCCAACATTGCTCTCAACCTCTTTCACTTCATCACTCTTATTTGCTTCCAACTCTAAAATTTCAGTTGCTTCTATACATTCTCCATCATTAGCATCATCTTTGGTGGCTTCTTTTGCATTCATGCTTTGAGGGACTTCATTCAACTCCTCCATGCCAACACTACTCTCAACCTCTTTCACTTCATCACTCCTATCTACTTCCAACTCTAAAACCTCAATTGTGCTTTTGCATTTTTCATGACCAGCATCATCTTCATTGACTTCTTCCACATTTATGCTTCCAAGAATTTCACTGGAGTTTTCAATGGGAGTACTCCTATCAACCTCATTTAGTTCATCACTTTTATCTGCTTCCACTTCCAAAACAATTGTTGTGTCTTTACAGTTTTCATCCCCAACATCATTTTCAGAGGCTTCAGGAATTTCGCTAGACATTTCAATGGCACCACTACTTTCAACCTCTTTCACTTGATCATTCTTATCTTCTTCTAACTCTGAAACTTGAGTTGAATCTTTGCATTTTTCCTGAGCACCATCCTCTTCAGTGGCCTCTTCTGCCTTTATGCTTAGAGGAGTTCCACTATACCCCTCGATGGTACCACTATTTTCAACCTCTTTCACTTCATCACTCTTATTTGCTTCCAACTCCGAAACCTCAGTTGCCTCTTTGCATTCTGTATCAGCAACATCATCTTCGGTGGTCTCTTCTGCATTTATGCTTGCAGGAATTTCAGTAGATTCCTCAATGGCAATGTTCCTTTCAGCATCTTTCATTTCATCACTTATACTTGCTTCCAATTCTGAAACCTGAGTTGTGTCCTTGCATTTTTCATCATCAACATTGTTTTCAACAACTTCTTCAACATTTGGGCCTTGAGGAATTTCACTGGATTCTTCGATGCCAACATTACTTTCCACCTCTCTCACTTCATCACTCTTATTTGCTTCCAACTCTAAAACCTCCGTTGCCTCTTTGCATTCTGTATCAGCACCATCGTCTTTGGTGGTCTCTTCTGCATTTATGCTTGCAGGAATTTCAGTAGATTCCTCGATGGCAATGTTCCTTTCAACATTTTTCGTCTCATCAATTCTATCTGCTTCCAAATCTGAAACCTCAGTTGTGTCCTTGGATTCTTCATCACCAACATTGTCTTCAACAGCTTCTTCAACATTTGGATTTTGAGGAATTTCATTAGGTTCTTTGATGGCAACACTACTTTCCACCTCTTTCACTTCATCATTCTTATTTGCTTCCGACTCTGAAACCTCAGTTGCCTCTTTGCACTCTTCATGAGCAACATCTTGTTCAGTGGTTTCTTCTGCATTTATGGTTGGAGGAGTTTCAGTAGGTTCCTCAATGGCAATGCTCCTTTCAGCATCTTTCATTTCATCACTTCTATCTGCTTCCAATTCTGAAACCTCAGTTGTGTCCTTGGATTCTTCATCACCAACATTGTCTTCAACAGCTTCTTCAACATTTGGATTTTGAGGAATTTCATCAGGTTCTTC